>Ga0335085_10013273_pt1 | contig 12082 bp, 5 predicted proteins | sample Lox_Sample_45_FD_206712 | JGI IMG/M metagenome (GOLD analysis project Ga0335085, IMG submission 206712) | Soil microbial communities from Loxahatchee National Wildlife Refuge, Florida, United States - Lox_Sample_4.5 | ecosystem: Environmental > Terrestrial > Soil > Wetlands | place: USA: Florida...
TTGTTTTGGCTTGAATCCATGCCACGGCTCGCCTAGAAGGCCCCTCGCCGTTGGGGGATCGTCTAACGGTAGGACTGCAGACTCTGACTCTGCCTGTCTAGGTTCGAATCCTAGTCCCCCAGCCAACCGGCTGCGGTATTATGGCGCAAACGCCCCATGAAGCCGAGTCCTTGGTCGCCTAGATTTTCCGCATGGGCGAACCAATAGCAGTCCTGGCGCTACGGCGCAGGCGGGATGAAATCTCTGGCGTCATTGCGGAATATGAGCGCAAGATCAAAGAGGCGCAGCACGACCTAGTACATGTCGTGGCGAGTTTGCGTCTGTTCGAGCTTACGGGCGATCCCCGCGAGTTTCCGCCCTACATTGATTTGAACCGGCTCCTACGGCGTGGGGAGACGACCAAGATATGCACTGAATGGATTTCGCGCCGACGGCATCGGCACTGAAATTGCCGTCGCCGACACAGGCTACTCCGCAGGTGATCGCGTTGGGTCTATCGGTGCCAAATCACTTTGGGCGTGAAAATTCTTATAGTCTTCAGGAGGGCCAGAAACGATGCGATTGGCTTGCGAAATAGACCGTGGTCGTCATCTGGTTCCGGCGTTGCGCCGGAACTGGATACCCAGCCCCGGATAGCGCTGGGTCGGCGCGACGGAATATCGCTTTGGACCAATAGCCGTTAGCGGAACAAGGGATATATCCATCGACCCAAACCCCCCTTCCCTGGAATGACAAGACGTCGCCGGCCACGACCCAAACCGGTGTTTCGACCCATCTGCGCCTAGACGGAACCTTGACGGTTGTCGCGGACTGGCTAATGCCGCTTCAGCTGCTTTTTCGTATTGTGCTTATGCTTCGGTTTTGCGAGCGCCATATGAGGCGTAGAAGCGACTGCGACCTGACTGCGATTGCCGGCAGGGTCCATGTTGTAGGTGATGGTCTTGTTGTTGTCGTAGGTCGCCGTGCTCAGGCGGCCGAGATCGTCGTATTTGTAGGTGACGCTTTGGCTCGCCTGCGACGGCATCGCCAAGCACATCGCGGAAACAAGCGAGATTGCAAACGCCGTTGCGCGCATGGCTTCACCCGCACGTCGAGTCGCGCTCGATGCTAACAAGAGTTGCCAGCGCGAACAAGGAGGCCTACCCTTTGAAATGGAATCGCCGCCGCGCCCATCGGCAGCGGCGACGTACGAGGCTGTCATGATGAACGCGCGCTCCCGCATTCATGGCAAAAGTCACTGTCGGCGTTGGAGCGCGGGTTTGTTATGCCTCGCGGCGTCCCTTGCACCGATCGCGGGGCAATCCACCCCCACCTATCTGCCCTCGATCAAGATCGGAACGGCGGCGCTGATCAGCCCGAGCGCTGCCAATGCCTATTACGGTTCCGGCACGACTTCGACGGATTACCTCGCGACCTTGACCGGGGTCGAGACGCCCACGCCGCCGGAGATCATCGAGCTTGCGCGCGCGCTCAAGAACAACGTCGACACTATCTATCAATACGTACACAACAACATCCAGCCCGTCTGGATGTACGGGCTGCAAAAAGGCGCGCTCGGCGCCGAAATCGACAAGTCCGGTACGCCGTTCGACCAGGCCGAGCTGATGGTCGCGCTTTTGCGGCAGTCCAACTATACGGCGAGCTACATCGCGGGTACCGTCGTGTTCAACCAGGCGCAGTTCGCAGCCTGGACCAACATCACCAACGCGCGCGCGGCCTGTCAGCTTCTCGCCAATGGCGGCATCCCGGCGAAGGTGAACGGCGTCACCAATGCGCTGTGCAGCTCCATCGATATCAATGCCGCCGTCTCCTCCATCCAGATGGCGCACATCTGGGTGCGGGTGACGATCTCCGGAACGAACTACGTCTTCGATCCGAGCTACAAGAGCTTTACCTGGAAGGCGGGTGTCCCGCTGGCGGTGGCGATGAATTTCGTCAGCGGCACCCCGCTCAACGACCTCAAAAGCGGCAGCTACACGCACGGAACGACTTCGGGAGTGAATTGGGCGAATGCGCTGAACACCGCCGAGCTCGACAGCGACTTGCAGACCTATTCCACCAATCTGTTGAGCTATATCCAGAGCCACAATCTCCAAGGCGCGCAGATCGAAGACATCGTCAGCGGCGGCGTCATCGTCCCTGACAATTCCACGCTGCGGCAGACAACGCTTCCCTATCACGATCCAAACCCGCCCTATGCCGCGCATACCTGGACGCCTTCGGCCGACACGGCGCGCTACAACGCCATCCCCGATCAGTACCGCACCCGGCTGCAGGTCGATGCGTGGGCAATGCAATTCATCGGTGGAAATTGGATGGACGAACCGATGTTCACGACGAGCCCGAATTTCTTTGCCGACGAGATATACGGCCGGCGGCTCACGATGGAGACGAACTATAACATCGCCAACGTTCATGCCCAGCCCGATTATTTGAAGCAGAATGCTTGCCTGGCTCTCGATGATCAGCCTTGGGGCTCGTGGGGCGACAACAATAACCCGACTCCTCCTCCGCAATGTTTGTTGACCTATAGCTATGGACCGATGCCGGCCCCGTACGCGGAGACGCCGGCACGCAGCAATGCTACGCACATCAAGTTGACGGCCAACCACCCCTATGCAGCTTCCGCGGACGGTACGCCCACAACCAACGGCGACTACATGGACGGCTGGGTGGACAAGCAGGTCGGCGCACTCGTCGTACCGCTGACCATCGTCGCCGCGTGGGGAAACGTAGGTCCAGACCTGTTCAAGAAATGGTCCGAGGAGCGCGCCACGGATTCGCTTATGCCGAATCTGGTCACGCCTCCATGGTGCGCGCATCAAATCCACATAAATACCTGCCCACAGAATTATTATGGACCGACGGGCGGCTTCGACCGCGAGAAACTGGCCGCGAGCTGGCTGGCGCAGGTCAGCCGGGCGGCAATACTCAACGGCGCGATTGCCAACTCCATTCCCCAGATCCATCACATGCTCGGCTTCCTCTACGCCGACGCGTACCTGCAAGGCGTCAACCCTCAAAGCAACATGGAGCCGCCGGACTTCTACGTCGGCGACAGCTTCACGCGCGTCGACATCGACGCCGGCATCAGTTTCACCAGCAGAACCGCATCGGCCCCGGCGCGCCGCGCGGCCATTCAGGCCTTCGCGGCAACTTCGGCCACGCTGGAGGGCAGCATCACCGGCCAGATGGACGACGTGGTCGACATGTCTTCGACGGCGACGCGCTTCGAATGGGGCAACAGTCCCGATTCAAACGCATTGCAGAATCCCTACGGCATCGGCCCGCAGAATTTCTATGCCTACAACTCGGGCAACTACACCCAAGCCGCCAACCTTACCAAGGTGGATGGAGCGAAAACCGGCTCTTGCTCCGGTAGCGGCTCCGACATGTGGACGTCCCAGCCCACGTTCACCTCAAACCAGTGCGCCGGCATGATCACCAATCTCTCCAATTGGATCGGCTACTATGCCTCGCAAAGCAGCTGGACGGTCGTCGCCTCCGGCGAGGCATTCCTCGGTCCCGGCCAACGCGGCGGCACGATCTATCCGACACTGAATCAACAGGGTAATCCCACAAGTTATATGCACGACACCGGCAAACAGCGCGGCGGCGCCTTCGTTGCTTTGCAGACAGACAGCAACGGCGACCCATTGCAGATCGCCCATATCATCGTCGGTCCGGGCGGCCTAACGAAAGGCGGCGGCGGCGCCGACGAGCCCACCGACAAGACCACTTACGATCCTGCCAAGGCGGCGGACCTGCTCAAGGCCCATTTCGTGGATCGTTCCACGCTGTTCGGCGTGAACCTGTCGAACGGCTCGCTCGGCTATTCGAGTCCGGTCTCCATCTCGATCGGCAGCGGCGGATTTCCCTACGAGCTTTCCGCAAGCCTTTCCTGGCATCCGGGTTCGCCGCCGAATGGGCTGATCGCGCCGACGCCGCCGATTTCGCCGCAGTCGGGGTGGAACCATAGCTGGCTCAACAATCTCACGCTCTCGGGCAGCGGGCTGGAGGCGATGGGCCAGAGCGACATCCGCGCCGCGGTCGGCGCCATCGTCGCCTTCTATGCCACCCAGGACATCTATCTCAGCGACGCCAATCCCAGCGTCGAGCGCGAGACCGGCGCGGTGCTTGCACAATCGTGGTGGGCGCATCAGGTCACCGCCAATGTCGCCACCGTCAATATCGGCGGCAGCGCGCGTCAACTCCTGAAGATCGCCGACGGAACCTGGATCCAGCCGGGCAGCAGTTTTGCGAGCTTCACGCAAACGAACGACCGGGTGCCTTACGAAGAAAAATGCTTCCACATCTATGTCGACACGCCGCCCTACAATCTGGCGCGCGGATGGGATTCCTCGTCGGTGTCCTTCACGCTCACCAACGCCCAGGGCGACTCCCAGAAGTTCGGGTATTTCGAAAACCCGTACTACACGGACGAAACCCGCGTGTGCGGCCACCTCAAGGGCTTTCGGATGACGGAGTGGGATTTCCCGCAGGGCAACGGCAACCTGAAGGTCACGCCCAACTACACCGCGCTCCCCTACGGCGTCGACATGTTCGACACGCTGACCTCGGTCAGCAACACGGTGGGCCGCAGCATCGCTTTCAATCCGACGTCGATCTCGACCGCCACCCGCAGCATCACGCTCAGCGACTCGTCGACGCAGCCGGCATGGATGAAGGACGCCATGCTGAATCAGACGAGCTTCACCTACACCCCGCCGCAGGACCTGAGCCCGACCGTGCGCCCGGTGCCGTACTCCAACCTTGCTTCGATCACCACGCCGGATAACCCGGCGCAGCACAATACCGAGTATTACTACGACAGCCTGGGACGCGTGGATCAGGTGCTAGACGCTGTCGCGATCCAGAAGGGCACGCGCGGCCCCTACAATTTCTTCATCGCCGACGGCACGCGCGGCGAGCGCGACGATCCGCTGAGCCAGACCTACACCGTCGTCTACGACACCTATGGCCATCCCAGCCGCTATCTCGACGAGCTCGGCATCGAGACCGACGCGCTGTTCGACAGCCGCGGGCGCGCGATGCAGTACATCTATCCCGAAGGCGACTGCGAAGCCTTCTCTTATGACGACCACAACAACACGACGAACTTCTGGACGGTCGACAAGACCTCGGCCTGCAACACAGCCGCCGGCGCGGGCCATGTGCTGCACGCCTCCGCCGTCTGGGACCAGACCTGGAACAAGCCGGCTTCGCTCACCGACGCGCGCGGCAACACCACCATGCTGCAATATTTCGGCTCGGGAAACGGCAAGTCGCTGATCGAGACGGTGACCCTGCCGGCGATTGCGGAAGGCACGCCGGTCTATCAATACGACTACGACACCAAGGGCCGGCTTGCGAACGCGACCAATCCGAGCGGCATCGTCACGCACAACGACTTCGATGCGAACGAAAATCTCACCGCGGTCACAAGGGATTACAGCACCGGCGGCGGCCATCTCAACCTGAAGACCCAGTTCCTCTACGACCTCGACGGCAACGTCCAGACCACCATCGATCCGCGCAACAACGCGACAACCTCGGTTTGGGACGCGGACCGGCGCAAGACCGAGGACGACCACCACATGGGCAATGCGTTCTCGGATCTCAACGCCGCCGAGAAGACGCTCTATGACGCGGTCAGCCGCGTCACCGACAACCAGCGCGGCACGTCTTTCACCGGCACTACGGTGAACCAATGGCTGACCGTCAAGCACACAACCTATACGCCGACCTCGAAGGTGGAGACCGTCACCGACGCCGACAACAGCACCACGACCAACACCTATGACAATGACGACCGGATCCAGAACGTCCAGGATCCCGTGCTGCGCAACACCCACTTTGCCTATTGCGCGCCGGGCGATCCCAACTGCGCCGCCAATCAGGTCAAGACCGAGTGGCGGGCGTGGAGCTCCGGAACAGCATGCTCGCTGGCGCCGCCGAGCCTTCAGGAGTGCTATCGCCGCGTGAGCTATGGCGCCGACGGCGAGATGGCCACCATCGAGGATGCCAACAACAACATCACCGCTTACGGCTATGACGGCTGGAACCGGCTCACCACTTCGACCTTCCCCGACGCGACCTTCGAGCAGCTGACCCTGGACGAGAATGGCAACGTCACCTTGCGCCAGAACCGCGCGCAGCAGCAGCTCACCTATACCTATGACGCGCTCAACCAGATGCGCACGAAAGTCTCGCCCTCGCCCGCGCTGACCACCACCTGGACCTATCTGCTCGACGGGCGGGTGAACGTGCTCTCCGACACCGCCACCAACTCGATCAATTACGGCTATGACACCGCCGGCCGGCTGAACCAGGTCGTCAACCACATCAACGGCTTCGGCGCCAACCGCACCGTCAACTATACCCTCGACGCCAACGGCAACCGCACCCAGCTCAAATGGCCGAGCCAGGATGCCGCGTATGCCGTCGGCTATTGCTATGACAATCTCAATCGCATGACGCAGGCGATGGAGAACGCCACCGACTGCGCCACCAATCTGCTGGCGACCTATGCCTACGATGCGCAGTCGCGGCGCACGCTCGTCACCTATGGCAATGGCGCGACCATGTCGTATCCCAGCTACTCGAACGCGGGAGACTTGCAGACCCTGACCAGCCACTTCCCGGTCGGCAGCAACGACAACAGCTTCACCTACACCTACACCGCCGCGCACCAGACGTTGACGGCAACCGCCAGCAAGAACACCTGGTTCTGGGAGCCGAGCACGGACTCGACCACCGCCTACACCGTCAACAATCTGAACCAGTACGCCACGGTCGGCAGCCAGACGACCGGCGGCACCAACTGCCAGGGTGCGGCCCAGGGCCTGTCCTACGACTGCAACGGCAACCTCACCTTCGACGGCACGCGGACCTACACCTACGACGCGGAGAACCGGCTGCTCATGGCAAACGCCACCGGCCTCGCCGCCACCTATGCCTACGATCCCTTGGGCCGCCGTACCAAGAAATCCGGCACCGGGGTCACCACCACCTATTACCTCTCCGACGGCACCGACGAGATCGCCGAGTACGACAGCACCAAGACGGTGACAGTGCGCTACATCCCGGGCCCGTCGATCGACGAACCGATCGCCATGGAGACCGCATCGACCGGTGCCAAGGAATACTTCCACACCGACAAGCAAGGCTCAGTGTCGGCGATGTCCGATGCCACCGGCGCGCTCGTGGAAGGTCCGTACACCTACGATCCTTACGGCAATTGCTTTGTGGGCTCGACGCCATGCTCGGCGACCGGAGTCCCCTACCGCTTCACCGGCCGCCGCTTCGACGCCGAAACCGGCCTCTACTACTACCGCGCCCGATACTACGACCCCGCCAAGGGCCGCTTTCTGCAAACAGACCCGGTGGGGTATGAGGTGGATCTTAATCTGTACACATACGTGGGCAACGACCCGAGCGACGAAAGCGATCCGACAGGCAACTGCGATGCCTCTCGCATCGGCGCTGCTCCAGACTCAATATGTCGCGGGACAAGAGATCCGAACAATCCAAACGCCTCTGCGGGCAGCCCGAACAACCACGTTACGCATCCAACTGGAGCCGCGAGCGGAAACGGAAATGGAGCCGGAAATGCACAAAGCGAAGCAAATTCCGAAAATTCACAAGATAACGCAAATGATCAGATGCAACTCGCTACAAAGGTGTGCCATATAGTTGTTGTAACCGCTGGCATAGTATGCGGTGGAGTGGCTGTAGGTAGCTGCATCCTAACCGAAGGGGGCGGGTGTATATTCGTCCCCGGCGCTGTTGAAGTATGCACCGCCGCAGCAGGTTCCGCGATCGGCGGATGCGTGGGATCAGCGATCGTGAACGCTAACCGACCTCCGCCGGGATCAAGGCCAATTGATCAGACTCCATGGTCAGGTGACCACCAACAGATCAAACGCGGCGTCGGTGCGTCTCCATCTGATAGAGTAAAAATCGCTCCGAATGGAGACGTTTGGGTTGAAAGACCAGACGGCAGTTGGGAAAACATGGGCCACGCTGGAAACTACACCGGCTCGGGCAGGCCCTCCGGCCGGCGGGGCAAAGACAGGGATCAATAGATGAGCAGCGACAAAGGCATAAAAAAAAGATGCGTCGTAAGACTGTTGATTATACATCCGTCCGTCGATGCGCGTGCAATTACCGAAGCGCTCTCCCTCAAACCACAACTAAGCCTTAGTGTGGGGCAAGACCGTCAAACCCCTGGTGGCAGGCACCTTCCCGGAAAAAACAAATCAACGATTTGGAGTCACGCCTATAATTTGAACAGTAAAGGACCTTTCTTCAAGAAAACCGCGCCATTCCTGGCACGGCTGGAACGTAACTCCGAATACCTCAAAGCACTTTCTCTTAGCGGAGGCAAAGTGCATCTGATATTCGAATTGGATGGCCGGCAAAACCAAGGTGACACAATTTCATCTGGAGATATGGAGCGTCTGGCTCGTCTCGATATAGATGTCGGAATCGAAGTGTTTCCGAATTTTCAGCCAGTTTGAATAACTCGCGGGGATGTTTGTGGCTCATTCCCAAGTTATCCTTTGCGAAAGCTCTCCTCGCCGAGCCAGGATGCGTCGTATTACGTCGGCTATTGCTACGACAATCTCAATCGCATGACGCAGGCGACGGAGAACGCCACCGACTGCGCCACCAATCTGCTGGCGACCTATGCCTACGATCCGCAGTCGCGGCGCACCCTCGTCACCTATGGCAACGGCGCGACCATGTCGTATCCGAGCTACTCGAACGCGGGAGACTTGCAGACCCTGACCAGCCACTTCCCGGTCGGCAGCAACGACAACAGCTTCACCTACACCTACACCGCCGCGCACCAGACGTTGACGGCAACGGCCAGCAAGAACACCTGGTTCTGGGAGCCGAGCACGGACTCGACCACCGCCTACACCGTCAACAATCTGAACCAGTACGCCACGATCGGCAGCCAGACGACCGGCGGCACCAACTGCCAGGGCCAGGCCCAAGGCCTCTCCTACGACTGCAACGGCAACCTGACCTTCGACGGCACGCGGACCTACACCTACGACGCCGAGAACCGGCTGCTCACGGCAAACGCCACCGGCCTCGCCGCCACCTATGCCTACGATCCGCTCGGCCGCCGCACCAAGAAATCCGGCACCGGCGTCACCACCACCTATTACCTCTCCGACGGCACCGACGAGATCGCCGAGTACGACAGCACCAAGACGGTGACCGTGCGCTACATCCCCGGGCCCGCCATCGACGAGCCCATCGCGATGGAAACCGCCTCCACCGGCGCCAAGGAATACTTCCACACCGACAAGCAGGGCTCAGTGTCGGCGATGTCCGACGCCACCGGCGCTATGGTCGAAGGTCCGTACACCTACGATCCTTACGGCAACTGCTTCGTCGGCAGCACACCCTGCTCGAGCTCCGGCGAACCCTACCGCTTCACCGGCCGCCGCTTCGACGCCGAAACCGGCCTCTATTACTACCGCGCCCGCTACTACGATCCCGTCAAGGGACGCTTCCTGCAGACCGATCCGGTGGGGTACAGCTTGGATCTAAACCTATACGTATATGTCGAAAACGAACCGGTCGACTTGTCTGATCCGTCGGGCAAGGACTGCGACAAAGACCAAAACAATACGGTGAATTGCACGGAACGCATACCAGGCAGCAAAATTCCTATACATTTCTCGTTCCCGGCTCCCAAAGGATGGCCCAACCACATCAATTCCAACACGCTTCATCATCACTTGTATGATGTTAAGCGAATTACAAAAGGGGGCGCCGCCCGCGCTGCTCGACTCACCGCCGCAGAAGCACGAGACCCCACGCCCGGAGACGATAAACCGGCGTCTCCGCAAGGGACGCTTAACGATGCCACGCCCGGAGCCGCCGCCGGCGCTTTGCATGCGCTTGCAAATCAGCCGGGATTTCCGGACACCAGTAATGATCCGATCAGTCCTGTGAAATCGTACACGGACAAGAACGGCAACGTGTTCAATGTCACCTTGCCTGGCCATCCGTTATTTCCCGGTGTTGTTGCCTTCAAGAATGTCACGAATCCGAACGGAAGCATCACAATGCATGCAATTGGCGAAGGGGCGGGAATATTACAGGATCCAGGAGAGCCAACCGCTGCTCCTCTCGACAACATTTGGATTCCGCACCTTCGAGGAATCGATGAGAGCACACCATGAAGCGAATGGATGAGTTTTCGGGATTGGCTGCAATGGTATTCCTTCTAGCTACATTTGTCTTCACGTCGTTTCGATACTTCGTTATTGCCCTTTCTACTGGAATATCGGACTTGATCTATTTCCTTGCGATTTGGATGGTTCTGATATTTGCAGTTCGGTTCAATGCAACAATTGCATATGGATTGGCATGCGTTTGCGGCATCTTGTGGACCTTTCCACTGTCTCTTTTTGTGTACTTGTCCTCAAACTGGAAGGTGCTTTTTACCGACCTATCCGCTGTCTCCTTAATGATTGATAGTCCTCTGGTTGTTTTATGGATTTTGGAGTACGTGCTCACAGCCGTGGTCGCCCAAGCTGCCATGCGGCATTTGTGGCAGGGCATGAAATCTAGGACATGAGGCCCGGTTTTCGGCCGCCCGGGGCGCTTCAGGAGTGCTATCGCCGCGTGAGCTATGGCGCCGACGGTGAGATGGCCACCATCGAGGACGCCAACAACAACATCACCACTTACGGCTATGACGGCTGGAACCGGCAGACCCTCACGACCTTCCCCGACACCACCTTCGAGCAGCTGACTCTGGACGAGAACGCCAACGTCACCATCCGCCAGAACCGGGCGCAGCAGCAGCTCACCTATACCTACGATGCGCTCAACCTGATGCGCACCAAGGTGTCGCCCTCGCCCGCGCTGACCACCACCTGGACCTATCTGCTCGACGGGCGGGTGAACGTGCTCTCCGACACCGCCACCAACTCGATCAATTACGGCTATGACACCGCGGGCCGGCTCAACCAGGTCGTCAACCACATCAACGGCTTCGGCGCCAACCGCACGGTCAACTATACCCTCGACGCCAACGGCAACCGCACCCAGCTCAAATGGCCGCTTTGTGTTCATGCGCCGAGTCGCCGGAAAAGGACGGGCGCTTTTCTGGCTTCGCGCGCTTCGCCTGAATACCGTCGAGCAAGCGTGCTCGCGCCTGGGCCTCGCTCATGCCGACGAGGTTGATATGGACGAGCGGCTTGAGAATGCCGCCCACCTCGCAGATGCGCACCATCACTGGAATAAGCGCGCGCTTGAGCCCCTGTGGGTCGTCCGCAAAAGCCGCCGCCCATTCTGATCCCGTGAACTGCGATTTCACACAGTCGGGCGAGAGCACCATAACAGTGCGTTTCGCCTCGGCGGCCGCGCGCTGCATCTCGAGTACGAAATTGCTTCCGGGCCGAAAGTCCCAGGACTGTATCGCGACGGTGAAGCCTTCTTCCTCCAGCACGAAGCCGATCCATTCGGCCCAGCTTTCGTCCGCCTTGGTGTAGCTGATGAAGAAGTCCGCCATATTTTGCGTGCCTCGATTGCGAGGGTCTTACCATACCCTTGTCCATGCCCGCGTTTCGAGCTGAACGGTAGGTGTTCCAAAACTGGTCGAAGTGCGAAACGTGGGAGAACATAAGCATGTACGTTAGTTACAAACTGGCGCCGAAGGCGCTGTAAGCGCCACCCAATCTCCGGGCTTTGGCACCCCGACCAATTCCTGAATTCGGACACAATCCATCGCGCCGGTCGGACCTGAATTGTCATGGCGAAGTTGGGCGCTGCACCCGATCGAACGAAACGCTATGTCGCGCCAGCCTAATATGCATGAAGATATCGAAGATTCCGACGTGGTTGTCCCAATGGAAGGGACATCTTCTAGACCCTTGAGATCACGCTCTCACGCTCCGCGGCAGACGCCGCTTCATCAGCGCGAGCAGACCGGACAGCAATTCTCGCGGAGTGGGCGGACAGCCCTTGATGTGCAGGTCTACCGGCACAATCGCGCTCACGCCTCCAACAACGCCGTATGCGTCCGCGAACATTCCCCCGTTGCGCGCGC
>Ga0335085_10013275_pt1 | contig 12081 bp, 3 predicted proteins | sample Lox_Sample_45_FD_206712 | JGI IMG/M metagenome (GOLD analysis project Ga0335085, IMG submission 206712) | Soil microbial communities from Loxahatchee National Wildlife Refuge, Florida, United States - Lox_Sample_4.5 | ecosystem: Environmental > Terrestrial > Soil > Wetlands | place: USA: Florida...
AAAATTCATCCTGAAGCTGGCCACGACCGAGGTGAAGGCCATGGTCTCGGGCATCCAATGGGTGCGGGACATGAAAACCCTGGAAAAGAACCCGGCCCCTGAACTCAACCTCAACGACATTGCCCGGGTCGAGATCCAAACCTTAAAGCCCATCTGCTACGACCCCTATACCCGGAACCGGGCCACGGGAAGCTTTATCCTGATCGACGAATTGACGAATACCACCGCCGCCGCCGGGATGGTGGTTGAATAAACCGCCCGGCAAGCCCTAAACTTATTTCACCCAAGCCCTTTTTTCCGATTAGAATCTAAACCTAAAACCAAGTCTCTTTGAGGTTTTATGCCAACCGCCCTTGTCGTTCACGGCCATTTCTACCAGCCCCCCCGGGAAAACCCCTGGACGGGCGTCATTGACGACCAGCCCAGCGCCCAGCCCTTCCCCAACTGGAACGACCGGGTTTACTACGAATGCTACCGGCCCAACGCCTTCGCCCGGGTTTTCGACCTGAAGAGCGGCCGCATCGAGGCCATCCTCAACAACTACGAGTCCATCAGCTTCAATTTCGGCCCCACGCTGCTCTCCTGGATGGAGAAATACCATCCCGGCACCTACCTGAAGGTCCTGGAAGCGGACAAAAAGAGCGCCAAGAAGAACGGCGGCCACGGCAACGCCATTGCCCAGGGCTACAACCACACCATCCTTCCCCTTTGCAACGAGGCGGACCGCATCACCCAGGTGAAATGGGGCATCGCGGACTTCAAACACCGGTTCCAAAGGGACCCGGAGTCGCTGTGGCTTCCGGAAACGGCCTGCAACGACGCCACGCTGTCGGTTTTGATCGACCACAACCTCAAATATGTCATCCTTTCCCCTGAACAGGCCGAGAGGGTCCGCCCCTTCGGCAGGGAGGAATGGACCGACGTCTCCAACGGGCGGATCGATCCCGGCATGCCCTACCGTTATTACCACCGGGACGGCTCCAAGCGTTTCATCGACATCTTCTTCTACGACATGGGCATCGCCCGGGGCGTCGCCTTCGAGGGGGCCCTGATTTCCAGCCAGGCCTTGCTCGACCGCATCGGCCGGGTGGGGCGCGGGGAAGGGCGCATCGTGCAGACCGCCACTGACGGCGAATCCTACGGTCACCACACGAAGTTCGGCGACCGAAGCCTGGCCTACGCACTCAAGGTGGAGGCCGCCCAGGGCGGCTATTGGGTGACCAATTACGGCGCTTATTTGGAAAAACACCCGCCCACCTGGGAAGTCGAGATCAAGGCGGGGCCGGACGGCAATGGGACTTCTTGGAGCTGCGCCCACGGCGTGGGCCGTTGGTACCGGGACTGCGGCTGCCAGACCGGCGGCCGGGAGGGCTGGAACCAGGCCTGGCGGGGCCCCCTGCGCAAGGCCTTTGACTTCCTGCGCGACAAGGTGCACGCCTATTTCGACCAGGAAAGGGGGAAGCTCTTCCTCGACCCTTGGGCCACCCGAAACGACTACGTCCAGCTGGTGCTGGACCCCCAGGCTTCCCGGAAGGATTTCCTGACCCAACACGCGGGAAGGGAATTGTCCGAGCTTGAGCAGGTGAAGGCCCTCACGCACCTGGAAATCCAGCGCAATGCCATGCTCATGTACACCAGCTGTGGCTGGTTCTTCACCGAAATTTCCGGCATTGAGACCGTTCAGGTCCTGAAATACGCCGCCCGCATTTTTGATCTTTTGGAGACCCTGGGCTTCGAATCCCCGGAGACGGCATTCCTGGACATCCTGGGGGAAGCCAAGAGCAACATTCCCGAGTTCGGTTCGGGCGCCGACATCTACCGCCGGTTCGCCGAGCCCACCCGCGTGACGCCCCAGGGCGTGGTGGCCCATTTGGCGATCTCCTCCCTGGTCAACCATGTGGCCGATAGCGGGGAGGCGGGCGGCTACCTCTTCGAGATGCTGGACGCCCGCAAGGAGGAGCACGGCCGCTTCACCCTGATGACGGGCCACGTCCTGCTCCAGGAAGCCATGACCCGCCAGCATTTCCGCTATGCCTTCGCGGGGCTGCACCTGGGGGGCATCGACTTTTACGGGGCCATCCGGCCCTACCTGCGGCAGGAAAACTTCGACAAGTCCTCCGAGCACCTTTGGGACCAGTTCTACCTGGTCTCCCTTCCCAAGCTGCTACGGCTCATGCAGGAACAGTTCGGCCCCGAGGAGTTTGGGGTGGAACAACTTCTGCCCGAAAGCCGCCAGAAGATCTTCAAGGAGGTCTTCGGTAGCCTGGTGGAACGCTTCTCCGAGCAATATGTGCGCCTTTACGAGGACAATCGCCGCAACCTGGAGATGCTCCAGTCGGTAGGTTTCGAATTGCCCCGGGAAATCCGCGCCGCGGCCGAGTTCACATTCGGTAAGCTCTTCGAGGAGGAAATCCAGAAGAAGGAATGGTTCAAGGACCCGGACGCCTATCGTAACCTCATTTCCCTGGCCGACGAGGTGACCCGCCACGGTTACCGCATCGACCGGTTCGTGGCCGAGCACACCTTCCGCAACCTCATCACCGAGATCGTGGAAATCGCCGTGGATAAGACGACCGATGAAAACGTGCGGGCCGCCATCGCGGTGGTGCAACTGACCAAGAAGCTGGGCCTGGAGTACAACCTCTACCTGGCCCAGGAAGCGGTCTTCGAAGCGGCCTTCAAGGCCCACCAGTTCGAGAAACTCTCGGAACTTTCGGATCTTTTGGACCTGAAAACCGACCTTTTGATGGAAGAATATGAAAAGATTAAAAAAGTGAGGCACGCGGACGAGATTGAGGTGGCGTAACGGCAGTTGGCGGCTCATAGTTGACAGGCGGCAGCAAGACATAAAATTCATCCCGAAACCGAGAACTTGAAATGCCCCCACGCACCAAAAAACAGGCCGTAAAAAAAACCTCCGAACCGGCGGCCCAGGCCTCCAGCCTTTCCAAAGCGGAATTGGACCGCTTCCTTTCCCTTTCCCACGGCGACCCCCATTCCATCCTGGGCATCCATCCCCAAAAGAAAGGCGCTATCATCCGGGTTTTCCGGCCCGACGCCCAGTCGGTTTCGATCCTCCTCGACGGCAAGGGCGGGGAAGTGGAGTTGGTTTGCTCCCACCCGGCGGGATTGTTCGAGGTGCACCTGGAGGACCGGTCGGAAGTCCCCCCTTACCGGGTCAAGGTGGCATACGCCGGGAACAAGATTTTCACTTATTGGGACCCCTACGCGTTCTGGCCGACCCTGGGGGAAATGGACGTCTATCTTTTGGGCGAGGGCAACCACCAGAAGCTTCACGAAAAGATGGGGGCCCATTTCATGGACCACCAGGGCGTGGAGGGCGTTTCCTTTTCGGTCTGGGCGCCGGGGGCCAAGAGCGTTTCGGTGGTGGGGGATTTCAACGGCTGGGACGGGCGCCTGCACGTCATGCGCTGCATGGGTTCCTCCGGCATCTGGGAAATCTTCATCCCCGAGATCAAACAGGGCATGAACTACAAGTACGAGATCCGCACCCACGACGGCCGAAGGCTGCTCAAGGCCGACCCCTATGCCTTCGCCACCGAAAACCCACCCAAGACCGCCTCGGTGGTTTACAAGTCCGCCTATGAGTTCCAGGACCAGGAATGGATGCGGAACCGCGCCAAGGGGGATTTTCTCCGCAAACCCCTCTCCGTTTACGAGATGCACCTGGAATCCTGGCGGAAGATTCCCGAGGAGGGCAACCGTTCCCTGACCTACCGGGAGATGGCGGTTCAATTGGCCGATTACCTGCTGGAAATGGGGTTCACCCATGTGGAACTGATGCCGGTCATGGAGCATCCCTTCGGGGGTTCCTGGGGCTACCAGGTCTCCTCTTATTTCGCGCCCACGGCCCGCTTCGGCCCCCCGGACGATTTCAAATACATGGTGGATTACCTGCATCAGAAGGGCATCGGCGTCATCCTGGACTGGGTGCCGGCCCATTTCCCCAAGGATGAGTTCGCGCTCGGGCGCTTCGACGGCACGGCCCTTTACGAGCATCTGGACCCCCGTCAGGGTGAGCACCCGGATTGGGGCACCTATGTCTTCAACTTCGGCCGCAATGAGGTGAGGAACTTCCTCCTTTCCAGCGCCCTTTACTGGCTCGCCGAGTATCACGTGGACGGTCTGCGGCTGGACGCCGTGGCCTCCATGCTCTACCTGGATTACAGCCGCAAGGAAGGGGAATGGGTTCCCAACCAGTTCGGCGGCAACGAGAACTTGGAAGCCATCAGCTTTTTAAAGAAGCTCAACGAGCTGGTGCACGCCCAGTTCCCGGGCGTGATCATGGCGGCGGAGGAATCCACGGCCTGGCCGGGCGTCAGCCGCCCCACTTATACGGGGGGACTGGGGTTCGGCTTCAAGTGGAACATGGGCTGGATGCACGACACGCTGTTTTACTTCAGCCGGGACCCCATTTACCGCCGCTATGACCACAACAACCTCACTTTCGGCTTCCTCTACGCCTGGAGCGAAAACTTCATCCTTCCCATCTCCCACGACGAAGTGGTGCATGGCAAATGCTCCATGATCGACAAGATGCCGGGGGACCGCTGGCAGAAGTTCGCCAACCTGAGGTCCCTCTATGCTTATATGTGGGCCCACCCGGGAAAAAAACTGCTTTTCATGGGAAGCGAATTTGCCCAGTTCCATGAATGGAACCATGAGACGAGCTTGGACTGGCACTTGACCCAATGGGCGGACCACTGGCGCATGCAGAACCTCATTTCGGACCTGAACCGCCTTTACAAGGCCAACCCAGCCCTTTGGGAGGCTGATGTGGAACCCGCGGGTTTCCAATGGATCGACGCCAGCAACGCGGATGACAACGCGGTGGCATTTCTGCGCAAGTCGACCTCGACGGGGCAACAGGTACTGGTCACCGGCAATTTCTCACCGGTCATCCGGAACAGCTACCGGGTGGGCGTGCCCAAGCCGGGCTTTTACCGGGAACTGCTCAATACCGACTCCCATCTTTACGGCGGGTCGAACTTCGGCAACAACGGCGGCGTGCACGCCGAACCCGTGCCCCACCACGGAATGCCCTATTCGGTGGTAGTGGCCCTGCCTCCCCTGGCCACCGTATGGTTTGAGATTCCTGGATGACCCTTCGGGGCCGGGAAACACAAATAAAATCCTCCCTTGGCGGCCATCCGGCGGGTTCCTTTTTCCTCTTCCTCGCCGTCAACACCCTGCTTTCCTACGGCCCGCTGCCGCCCGGAGCCAAATACGGTGTGGGCTTATTGGGGTTTCTGGTTTTCGCCTTCGGCCTGGCCCGGGCTTTGAAGAAACCAGCTCCGGGGGAGAAGCCGCCCTTTGAACTGGAACTGTTTCCCAAACTCCCCGGCTGGTGCCTTCTCCTGCCCGTGGCCTTCGCAGTTTTCCCGCGCCTCTTCCGGCTGACTGGTTTATCGGCCTGGCCCTTCACCGACGAAGGCTATTTTTCACTTTACTCCATTGAACTGATGAAGAATTGGGACTGGAAGTTCTTCTTCGCGTTAGGCCAGCATCCGCCGTTTTTCAATTGGGCTTTCGCGCTCTTTTTCAAGATCGTCCCGCCTTCACTGTTTTCGCTTTGGCTTTTTCCGGCCCTTCTCTCGGTCCTGGCGGTCGGCCTAGCCTATGGGGCCTTGCGTCCTTCGTTCCCGAAATCCTTCGCTTTCCTGGGACTGTTCGTGGCCGGTTTTAGCTTTTGGCCCCTCTATGCCGGAAGGATATGCCAGCCCACGGCCGCCCTTCCTTTATGGCAGATGCTCGCTTTGGCCCTCCTCGCGCTTTTCGTCCGGTTGAGGGATTCGAAGAACCGGTGGAAAGCGGCCCTGGCCTTGGGCATCGCCACCGGGCTGGGTTTTTACGCGGCCATCCCCTGGGCCGTGACGGCCCTATCGGTCGGCCTGGCGGTGTTATTTATCGACCGCGCCGGAACACGGAAGCCCCAATGGGATTACGGCTTTTGGGGAGGCTCGGCCGTCTTTTTCCTGCCCTTTCTTTTCATATCCCTCCACGAAAAAAACGGCCGGTACATGCAAGCCCTCTGGGGCATCTACCCCGGGATGGATGTGGCCCAACAACTGCGGGATTTTCTTTCCCATCTCCAGGCCCTCCTTTGGGGTTTCAACCCGCGGCGCCTTTTTGGCCCCGTCTGGGGCGGCTTTTTGAACCCGGTTTTGGGCGCGGCTTTTTTGACCGGGATCCTGGAATGCCTCCGGTTCAGGCGGGTCCCCCTGGTCCCGTGGGCCTTTCTTTCCCTCGGCCTTCTTCTTTTGCCGGCCGCCTTGGCCAGGGGCTATGACGGATTCCGAATTTTATCGGTCTTGCCCTTCGCCGCTTTTTTCGCCGTTTGCGGACTGCAGGCCCTCCTGTCCTGGTTAAAAAGCACGGGACGCATTTGGGTAACCGTCCTGTTGTTGGGAACGTCCCTGGGGTTGGATGGTTACCATCTCTTCGGCCGGTTCCAGCAAACCTGGGGGACTCCGGGTGCCACCTGGGATTTTGGGAAGCTTTACGAGCTCTGGAAAGCCGGGGACATCTTGAGAGACACCGCGGCCAAGGAAGGGCCGGGAGCGGTGCTGTTCGAGCTCAGGCCCCACCTGGAGGACGTCTCCACCACCGTGGCCTGCTACCCCTTTGATTCGGCCTGGAACGGGTCCATTCCCTTCGAGTCCGCCCGGTGGGTGGCGGTGATGACGGACGCGGGATGCCGTCCCTTCCTGGCCCAAAGTTTTCCCAAGGGCCGCTGGTACTGGCTGGGCCCCAAGAAGCCCTATGGTGGCTGGATGCTGGCGGTCATTCCCATTGAGGCGGACAACCGGGCGGTTTTAGGGAAGTGGTTCGCGGCCAACGACGCTTTGAAGCCCTCGACCGACCGGATCATCGACGCCATGCCGGGGGACCCGCGGCAGGCCATCCTCCAGGATATTTTCAAGGCGAGGGATCGGATGGAAGGGGACCGCTTTTTGGAAACTTGTTTTTGGGGGAAGGTGTTCGACAACGCGGCGCTCGATGGGGACGCCCCGGTCTGCCTGGAGGCGGCCAGCCGCTGTCTTGCCGAAGGCTATCCCTTGCCGGGAATGTACAACGAAGAGGGGGTCCTGTTGGCCCGGTTGGGCCGCTACACCGAGGCGAGGGCCGCCTTTGGAAAGGCCGTGCGGGGGGATGAAATGCATTTGACCCCCGCTTGGGAAAACCTTCAGGCGCTCCCGGCGGCGAAAAAATGAAAATTTCCCGGGCTCTTAGCTTGAACCCCCTGGATTTTGGTCCCGTTAATTGCGACATTTTTGTATGAATAGGTCCGTCCGTATCGCCGAAGGCGGTGGTGAGAAGCGATTCTCCGGACCCCCATTTCATTGCTCCCCTTGTATTTCCAAGGCCGGGTTGGGCCCCAGGGCTGGTATGAAGTTTGCTTGAAAATACAGTGTAATTACTGTAATTTAACTCCCCCAACCGAAGCTGGAGGTAGCCGGCGGCCCCCTCAAGAGGCCGCTTTTTTTAACCCTGAAAACGCGATAAGAGGCCTGACCGCCCTAGGAGAAAAAGATGTCCGACCAACCGATTCACGTCAATCCGAACGAAAACCTGATTGCCCCCTTCGACGCCGGCAAGGATTCCTGCGGCGTGGGCTTCGTGGCCCACATGAAGAACCAGAAATCCCATGAGATCGTCCAACAGGGCGTCGAAATCCTCCTCAACCTTTCCCATCGCGGCGCCTGCGGCTGTGAGGCCAACACCGGCGACGGGGCGGGCATCCTCCTGCAGATCCCGGACAAGTTTTTTCGGAAGAACGCGGCGGCTTTCAACCTGACCCTGCCCCCGGAAGGGGACTACGGCGTGGGAGCGGTGTTCCTGCCGAAGTTGGCTGACCACATCAAGTTTTGCGAGGACGTTTTCGAGAAGGTCGTGAAGGAAGAAGGCCAGGCTCTCTTGGGGTGGCGGCTGGTGCCGACGGACAACAGTGAAGTGGGGCCCACGGCCCGCGCTTCCGAGCCGGTCATGAAGCAGATCTTCATCGGAAAGTCCAAGGACATCAAGAGCCAGGACGCCTTCGAGCGTAAACTTTTCCTCATCCGCAAGCGGGTGGAAAACGCCGTGGCGGCCTCCATCCTCACCGAGAAGCACCTTTTTTACGTGGCCAGCCTTTCCTGCCGGACCCTGGTCTATAAGGGCATGTTGACGCCCGGCCAGGTGGCCCCTTATTTCCGCGACCTGCGGGATCCTTTGGTGGAGTCGGCCCTGGCCCTGGTCCATTCCCGCTTTTCGACCAACACCTTCCCCTCCTGGGACCTGGCCCACCCCTTCCGCTATATCGCCCACAACGGGGAAATCAACACCCTCCGCGGCAACATCAACTGGATGCACGCCCGGGAAGCCCTTTTCGCTTGCGACCACTACACCGCTGACGAGATGAAGAAGCTCCTGCCAATCGTGCGCGAGGGCCAGTCCGATTCGGCCACCTTCGACAACGCCCTGGAGATCCTGGTCATGGCCGGGCGTAGCCTGCCCCACGCCATGATGATGATGATTCCCGAGGCCTGGACCGGCCATTTGACCATGCCCCAGTACAAGAAAGACTTCTACCACTACCATTCCTGCCTCATGGAGCCCTGGGACGGCCCGGCTTCCATCGCCTTCACCGACGGCCAGGTGATCGGCGCGGTCCTGGACCGCAACGGCCTGCGGCCTTCCCGCTATTACGTGACCAAGGACGACCTGGTGGTCATGGCCTCCGAAGTGGGGGTTTTGGATATCGAACCCAAGCGGGTCCTCAAAAAGGGCCGCCTGGAGCCCGGCAAGATGTTCCTGATCGACCTGAAAGAAGGGCGCATCATCGACGACGTGGAGCTCAAGGAAAAGATCGCCAAGGCCCAACCTTACGGGGAATGGCTCAAGGAAAACCTGACTTCCCTGGATAAGCTGTCTGAGGCGCCGCACGTACCCGAGCCGGACCACGAGACGGTCTTGAAGCGCCAGAAAGCCTTCGGCTACACCCACGAAGATGTGCGCATCCTGATGGCCCCCATGGCCACCAATGGGGAAGAGGCGATCGGCTCCATGGGCGATGACACACCCCTGGCGGTCTTGTCCAACCAGGCCCAACCCCTCTTCAACTATTTCCGACAATTGTTCGCCCAGGTCACCAATCCCCCCCTGGATGCCATCCGGGAGGAACTGGTAACAACGGTCAACACCACGGTGGGGCCCGAAGGCAATTTGCTCAAGCCCACCCCCGAATCCTGCCGCCAGATCGAGCTGAAAAGCCCGGTCTTGGACAACGACGAATTGGCCAAGTTCACCCATTTGAAGTTCAAGAGCTACAAGGCCATTACCCTGCCCATTCTTTACAAGGTGGCGGAAGGCGGCGCCGGTTTGGCCAAGGCCGTCGAACAGGTCCGTGAAAAGGCAAGCCAGGCGGTTAAGGATGGCTTTCAAATCATCATTCTTACCGACCGTGGGTTGGACCATGACAATGCGCCCATTCCCAGCCTCTTAGCCACTTCCGCCGTGCACCACCATTTGATCAAGAAGGGCGAGCGCACCAAGGTCGGGCTTATCCTGGAATCGGGCGAGCCCCGGGAAGTGCACCACTTCGCCCTCCTGTTGGGCTACGGCGCCAACGCCATCAACCCCTACCTGGCTTTCGAAACCCTGGATGACATGATCCGCCGCGGCATTTTGTCGAAGGACATCGACCACAAGACTGCCGTCAAGAAGTACATCAAGGCCGCCAACAAAGGCATCGTGAAGGTCATGTCCAAGATGGGCATCTCGACCATCCAAAGCTACCGGGGCGCCCAGATCTTCGAGGCAGTGGGCCTCAACAGCGAATTCATCGACAAGTACTTCACCTGGACCGCCACCCGCATCCAGGGAATCGGCATCAACGAAGTGGCCGCCGAATCGGAAAAGCGCCACCGGGGCGCCTTCCCCGAAAGGCCCTCCCGCGAGTTGGACTTGGACTGGGGTGGCCGCTACCAATGGCGTCGCGACGGGGAAAAGCACCTTTTCAACCCCGACACGGTCCACAAACTCCAGACTTCGGTCAAGACCGGCAACTATAAGACTTTCAAAACCTATTCGGCCGACGTGAACGAGCAATCGCGCGCCTTGGCCACTTTAAGGGGCCTCTTCAAATTCAAGAAGGGCAACCCCATTCCGATCGACCAGGTGGAACCGGCTTCCGCGATCGTGAAGCGCTTTGCCACCGGCGCCATGTCCTATGGCTCCATCAGCCAGGAAGCCCACCAGACCCTGGCCATCGCGATGAACCGCATCGGCGGCAAGTCGAACACCGGCGAAGGCGGCGAGGATGAGGAGCGCTATATCCCCGAGCCCAACGGCGATTCCCGCAACTCCGCCATCAAGCAGGTGGCCTCGGGCCGTTTCGGCGTGACCAGCCATTACATGGTCAACGCCAGGGAATTGCAGATCAAGATGGCCCAGGGCGCCAAGCCCGGCGAAGGGGGACAGCTGCCCGGCAAGAAGGTTTATCCTTGGATCGCCAAGACCCGCTTTTCGACCCCCTTTGTGCAGCTCATTTCCCCCCCGCCGCACCACGACATCTATTCCATCGAGGACCTGGCCCAGCTCATCCACGACCTGAAGAACGCTAACAAGTACGCCCGCATCTCGGTAAAGCTCGTGGCCGAGATCGGCGTCGGAACCGTGGCGGCCGGGGTCTGCAAGGCCCACGCGGACCATGTGCTCATTTCCGGACATGACGGCGGCACGGGCGCATCGCCATTGACCTCCATCAAATTCGCCGGGGCCCCCTGGGAGTTGGGCCTGGCTGAGACCCACCAGATTCTGGTTAAGAACCGCCTGCGGGACCGCATCACGGTCCAGACCGACGGGCAATTGAAGACCGGCCGCGACGTAGCCATTGCCTGCCTTTTGGGCGCGGAAGAATACGGCTTCGCCACCGCCGCCCTGGTGGCCGAGGGTTGCATCATGATGCGGGTTTGCCACCTGGACACCTGCCCGGTCGGCGTCGCCACCCAAAATCCCGAGCTTCGCAAGAAGTTCACGGGCAAGCCCGAATACGTCGTCAACTTCATGATGTTCATCGCCGAGGAAGTCCGCGAGATCATGGCCGAACTGGGTTTCAAGACCATCAACGAGATGGTGGGCCATTCGGAAATGCTGGAAATGAACGAGGCCATCGCCCATTGGAAGTCCAAGGGCCTGGACCTGACCCCCATCTTCCACAAGCCCGAGGAATCCAACCTGGGTCCCGTTTACTGCGTGCAGAAACAGGACCACGGCCTGGACAAGGCCCTGGACAACGAAGTGTTGATGGAACGCTGCAAACCGGCCATCGAGGAGAAAAAGCCCGTCAAGTTCGAGGTGCCCATCCGCAACATCAACCGCACGGTGGGGACCATGGTAGGAGCCGAAATCTCCCGCAAGCACGGCGCCAAGGGCCTGCCGGACGACACCATCCAGATCACCTTCAAGGGCTCGGCGGGGAACAGCTTCGCCGCCTTCGTGCCCAAGGGAATGACCCTGCGCCTGGAAGGGGATGCCAACGATTACGTGGGCAAGGGCCTGTGCGGGGGCAAAGTGATGATCTATCCCCCCAAGGACGCCACCTTCGTGCCGGAGGAAAACATCATCGTGGGCAACGTGCTTTTTTATGGCGCCACCAGCGGCGAGGCTTATATCCGCGGCAAAGCCGGGGAGCGTTTTTGCGTGCGCAATTCGGGCGTGGAAGCCGTCGTCGAGGGCGTGGGCGACCACGGCTGCGAATACATGACCGGGGGCCGGGTGGTGGTGATCGGCGAGACCGGCCGCAATTTCGCGGCGGGAATGTCGGGCGGCGTCGCCTATGTCTGGAACAAGACGGGCGATTTCGACATCCGCTGCAACAAGGAAATGGTGGCCCTGGAGGAATTGGACGGGGATGACCTGAAATTCGTCGAGGCTATGCTCCGCAAGCACCAGCAGTTCACCGGCAGCACGGTGGCCGACGGCATCCTGAAGAACTGGGACAAGGTTTCCAAGCAGTTCGTGAAGGTCATGCCGGTCGATTACAAGAAGGCCCTGCAGGCCCAGAAGGAAGCTGCCGCA
>Ga0335085_10013276_pt1 | contig 12081 bp, 24 predicted proteins | sample Lox_Sample_45_FD_206712 | JGI IMG/M metagenome (GOLD analysis project Ga0335085, IMG submission 206712) | Soil microbial communities from Loxahatchee National Wildlife Refuge, Florida, United States - Lox_Sample_4.5 | ecosystem: Environmental > Terrestrial > Soil > Wetlands | place: USA...
CGCGGACATAGGCGGTCGCCGGGTCCAGGGCGAGCATGTCGAAGATCAGCCACTCCAGGTTCCAGGTCTTGCCGAGCAGCCTGGGCTCGTCATGACCGGGCCGGACGCCGGCGTGCACGGAACGGGCACCGACGACTCGGGCGCGCTCCTCGCGGAACATCCGTACCCAGCACGTGATGTAGGCAGGCAGTTCCTTCTGCGTGTCGACCCGCCAGTCCTTCTTGTTCGCCAGCGGCTGCCCGTCCGGCCCGGTGGCGGACACTTCCTTGCCGTTGGCGGTGAGCAGGACGATGCGGGCCGACACCCAGTCCTTCAGCAGGTCCCAGATCGCGCCGGCGACGTCCACGATCAGCACGGTGGGCTTCTCGCCGCGAGCCAGGGCTTCCCCGGCCTCCTGGTGGATCTTCAGGACGGCACCGTAGACCTGCTCCCATGACCCGTCGTGCTCGACGATCTCGTACCGGGCGCCGGGGACGGCGCCGTACTGGTCGGCGGTGCCGGCGGCCGGGCCGATCTCCAGCCAGAACGTGCGACCGATGCGCTGTGATCCGGAGAAATCGGCGCACAGCCAGGTCTTGCCCGACTTCTCCATGCCCTCGATGAGGATCTGAGGCCAGGGGACGGCACAGGTCGGCTTGCGGGTCTTCAACTGGAATGTCTTGGCGCTCATTTCTCTCCCCCTTCTTCGCCGCTGACGTACTCGGCGGTGTCGTCCCCTCGGATGTCCCTGATGACCTTGATGAGGTTCTCTGGCCATGACCCGGCGTCCCCGGCCCTGAGGGCGCGGTCGAGGTCGGTCATCGCGCAGAGGATCGGCATGCTTCCCTGGTAGACCTGCGGGTTCCTGGCGCGGTCCAGGACGTCGCGGGCGATGGTCACGGTGCTCATGCCGCCGCCCCCATCTCCGCTGTCACGGCCTCGTCCCGCACCGGCTCCGCAGCCTGCCAGGACGGCGCGGCGGGGATGATCTGCGCGTACTGGACGGCGAGCCACCCGGCCCGCGCGGTCTCGTCCGCGGGCTCGCAGTCGCAGCCGACGTGCTGCGCGCGGGTGGCCCACCGGATGGCGTCACGGAAGACGTGCAGATCGCGGATGTCCGCGAGCAGGTCCGGCACGTACAGCTTGGGCTCGGCCGGGAGGGCGCGCAGCCCCTCGGCGACCCTGCGGAGGATGCCTGCGTCCAGGGGGGCAGCCGGGGCGGGCGGGTACTCCAGCGGCCAGTCGGGGAACTCGGGCACGAGGACCTCGGTCGCGGGCCCGGTCATCTGCCCGGGTTCGGACGCGCCGCCCCACGGGGGCCGCGCCGGGGCGGGCTCCTCCAGGCGCTCCCAGTGCTTCACGACGGGCGGCGGGTCAGGGGTGAACAGCACGGGGATCTCGTAGCCGGGCATCCCGACGCGGACGATGCGGGGCTGGCCGGGGGCGTCATCGCGGAAGTAGCGGGCGGCGAACCGGGCGAGCGGCCCCTTGTGCGCGTGTCTCATGCCGACACCTGCTCCCGGTACTGCGGGAGCGGGATACCCGGCTGGGACTCATACCGGCGCAGGCCGGCCATCGCAGCCTCGAACTCTTCCTCGGCTTCGCGGAGCAGGCGGTCAGCCTCCACTCTGGCCCTGCCGCACGCTCCGAGTGCTGCGTCGTACCGCTCGCGGGCGGCCTCGTAGGCGTTCATTCCGCACCCTTCCGGCCCTCGGCCACTGCGGCGAGGAGAGCGTTCTTCCGGCCGGCCGCGTACCCGGCGAGATCCGGCTCGGCGGGGACGCCGGCACCGAGCGCGAGCGCGATCATGGACAGGGGGCCGTCCTCGACCCGGGCGCAGTAGCCCATGCCGGGCACCCACCCGGCGGTGACGTGGTGACGGGCGGCCCAGGCGTCCACCTGAGCCCTGCGCTCCTCCGGGGTGCCGGTCATGGCGAAGAAGTGCTGGGATGCCGTGGCGGGCATCAGGGTCTCCGGGAGGTCCCGGACTTCGGCGGCGGCGTGCTCGTGAGCGACGGCGAGCCGGGCGGAGAGCCCGCCGTCCTTGTCGTGCTGGCAGCGTTGCCAGCCGGTGTAGCTGTCAGGCATTACGTGCGCTCCCTTATCGGTTCGTTACAATGTGGTGTTGTGCGTTCCCGCACTGGCCCGGCGCTCACGACGCCGGGCCTTACTTATGTCGCTAGGCGGCTGCCTCTTTCGCGGGGGCGCCTTTGGCGAGTTCGGGGTTGAGCAGGGTTTTCACCGGGACGCCGCAGGCGTCTGCGATCCGGGCGAGGTACTCGGTGGAGCACGACCTGCGGCCCTTCTCGATCTCGCAGATGTGACTGAGGGAGATCCCGGTGGTGATGGCGAGCTGCTTGCGGCTGAGCCGCGCCGTGGCACGGGCCGCGATCATGGCGCCGATGTCCTGCAAGTTCGGCTGTCGCCTGGGGGGCTCGTGTGACCTTGGCATAGTTAGACAGTAGCGCGCACTGTTGAAGAGTGCAAGCCCGTCACCGCCACTATCGCCGGATCTTTACCAGCAACGCCGTAGTGTGCTGTACTAACGGCAAATGCGCGCCACTGTCTGACCTGGGAGAGCCCATGCCCAAGCCCCCCGCGCCACCGTCCGAGGCGCGGCTGCTGAAGCTGGCACGCCTGAACCACAGGCCCCGCCTGTCCGTCGCCGACGCCGCCCGGCTCGCCGGGGTCAGCCCGAGCTTGTGGCGGCAGGTCGAGGCCGGCTACTCCACGCCCGCCGCCGGCGTCCGCGTGCCGAAAGTCGCGCCTCCCGACACCCTGGCGATCATGGCCCGTGCGCTCGGGATCACCCCCGCCGACCTCGCCGGGGCTCACCGCGCCGATGCCGCTGCCGTCCTCGCTGACCTTCTCCGCGAGGCCCCCGAACCCGCCGCCGTGTCCGGCGCTGCGGTCATCGAGCCCCCCGCGATCACCGCTGACACGGAAGACGCTGAGGCCGTTGCCTCCGCCGGCATCATCGCCCTGCTCCCCCCGCACGAACGCCGCGTCTGGGAAGAAATCCGCCGCCACCCCGAGGGCACCCCCGCCGAAGTGATCTTCAGCGACCCGCTGGAGCGGGCACTGTGGCGCCGGACGCTGGCCCCGGAGGACCAGCGGGTCCGCGAGATCGCCGCGTGGCGCAGCGTCCAGGTCCGCCCTACCAGGCCCGTGAGGCGCGCGGGCTGAACAACCCGAAGCCTTAAACCGGGAAACCCACTAGCACAGCTTCATCGCCGGCGCCGTCCCGCCCGTGGTGCAGGAGAGGAAACGATAGCTGGCAGACACCAGCGGGAAGAGGGATTGGGGAGGGATGCGTCGTGTCAGGACGACATGGCGGGGACGGAAACGGGCGTGCAGCCGGGGGGCTGCGGGCATGGTTCACGGCCAGGCTCGCCGAAGTGGAAGCCGAACGCGACCAGCTCCGCGCCGATCTGGAGGAGGCCCGGCAGCATATCCGGGCGCAGGACGAGGTTGACCGGATCCTCGCTGCCGGGCTTCCCCCGGCGGCGACCGGTGACACGGGGCCGATAGCGCGCGTGCAGGGGCCGCGCGCTGCCAGCCACCGGGCACCCAGGACACCGGCAGCCCAGCGGTGGCTCCGCGCCGTCCCGGGCCTGGTCCCCCTCACCGCGCTCCTGCGGGGCGCATGGCACGCCCACCACGTCGCGGTGATCGCGGCGGGAGCGGCCACGGTAGCCGCGCCTGTCCTGGTGGGTGCCGCGCTGACAGTGGCTACGCCGGCGTCGGCAGCGCACCAGGGCCGACGGGCCGCGGTCCCGGCTCCGGCCGCGTCGGTTTACCGGGCTACGCCGGTCACATCCCCGCGGGTGGTGAGGCCGAAGCCAGACGCGGCAAAAGCGTCCCCCGCGGCGGCGCCCACGGTCCCGGCGGACGGGCCGCCGTCGTTCCCGCCCAGCGCGGTCCCGTCCCCCTCGTCCCCGCCGCCGCCTGCGCCGCTGCTGTCGCTGAGCACGGGCGAACTCGATACGGGAGTTTTCCTGGTCGGCCACCTGACGATCAGCAGTTCAGGCTCTGCCGTTCCCTGGTCTGTCGCCTGCTCGCAGGATGTCAGCATCACGCCATCTCAAGGGGTGCTGTCGGCGGCGGGACAGCAGGATTACCCCCTTACTGTGAGGATCGATCCCGTCGATGGCGCGAGTTCGGGGTCATGCACGTTCAGTCCAGGCGATGAACATCTGCTCGTCACCTGGGACGGAGCGGGCGCACCCTCGGCCGGGATCTGAACGGGACGGCAAAAGAAATCGCTCGCGTGCGAGGCCGTAATGCAGGGCGAAGCCCCCGCCTGATGACGGGGGCTCCGCGACGGGAACTCAGATCACCGGGGATCGGCCGCCGACTCCCACGGCCAGGCACAGTCCCGGCCAGCTTCGAGCAGCGGGATCATGCGGAACGACACATCGGTCAGGCCGCCGAACGTGTGGCGGTTACCGGAGCCCGAGGGTCCGTGGCCATGCTTGTAGCCGGCCAAATTCCATGTGTAGACCGGGACGTGCGCCGGGATGAGCGACGTCGGCTCGGCCCCGTAGTAGCCGCCCCACGCCTGCTCGTCGGTGACGATGACCACGCGGGAGTGGAACGTGTCCCGGTAATGCCGCCGCACCGCGTCGGCCGTGTTGGTACCGCCCATCCCGGTGAACCGCTCGATGACCTTCAGTACCGACTCGGAGCCCCGGAACTGCACCGGTCGGCTGTTCGTGCCGAACTCCACGAGGTCCGCATGCTCGCTGCGCAGCGCCAGCGCCGTACCGAACAGCGCCGCCGTGTCAGCCCGGTTGAGCCCGGACTTCGCGGACACCTCGTCGAACATGGAACCCGACCGGTCAACGAGGACGAGCGTCCGGCCCTTCAGCGCGGGGACATTGGCCAGCGACAGGCTCAGCGCCCGCTCCAGCGGGTACGCCCACCGCAGCGACGGCGCGGCCCGGTAGGCGGACAGGAACCGGAACGGGAACTGGCGGGACTTCGCGACCTGCTCCGGGTCGGTGAGCCGGGCGATCACGTCACCCGCCACCTCGTCTGGGACGCCGGCCTCATCGAAGTTGCGGAGGTTGCGGAGTTGCGCCATGAAGCCCATCGACGGGATCAGCGCGACCCACAGGTCCCGCTTGCTCACCTTGGACCCGGCGAGCGACAGGGCGTCCTCCCACGTCATGCCCGCAGCCTTGAGGATGCCGGCGTCCAGCAGGGCGCGAGGCTTGTCCGCCGCCGCCTTCCGGAGCGAGATGTTCGCCTGGATCATGCGGAGCGTGTCAGGGACCGGGTTGTCCCGGCCGTGGCGCCGATCGATGGCGTACTCGTACAGCGCGCCCTTCCAGGTGCCCTTGACTTCCGGGTGCTCTCCGGTGACGTGGACGCGTTCGATCACGTCGCCGAAACGGTAGCCGTGCGAGTCCGTGTCGTACTTCAGCAGAGAGAACTCGGTGTAGAGGCGGACGATCGCGTCGGCGATGCCGCGCTTGAGCGGCTTTGGCTCGTTGCGCCCGTATAGGGAATGCCAGTAGGCCAGCAGTTCGCCGGGCTCGTCGGCACGCTGGAGTGCGCTGGCGATGATCTGCCGGTTGCTAGCGGCCATACCGTCCTGCCGCGCGCAAGTCCAGTCGGAACTCGCGTGGCCACTGTGAGGAGGGCCGGGGCATGCCGCATCGAGCCGGGCCTTTACCGCTTCGGCTGCGGCGACGAGGGATGCCGTCCGCATGTTCGCGCCATTGCGCAGCCACGGGATGAACTCGCCGATCCACGCCGGATCCTCGACGGCGACCTTGCGGACAAGATTCGCGAACCGGGTGTCGCGCTGTTTGCCGGTCTCGTAGAACGTGTTATCCGACCCCATATAGGCGACCGACAGAAGAAAAAGTTCGCTCTTGACGTCCCGCGCGTAGCCGGGTGCGCCCTCGTGGGTGAGGCCGGACGGGACCGCCTCGGACGTGACCGGGCTGCGTGCGACCGTCTTTGCCGTGGTGGTATTGAACCGGGACATGAGAAAGGCTCCTCTCGCGTTATGGCGGAAGGAGCCTTGGGTGTGGTCGTGCCCGAGATCAGGACGGCGAGGCGATCGTAGGTGCTCTGCCAACTGAGCTACACCCGGGTCCCCCCAGGTGACTGGACTCGAACCAGCGACAACCCGCTTACAAGGCGAAGAACTCCTCACCTGCGCACCGGGCACGGCCTATGCCGTGACTCCTCCCGAGATCAAAGCGGCGACCGGGGTAGCCCTGCCAATTGGGCGATACAGGCGGACCCTTGCGGGAGCCCGTACGAGGATTCGAACCTTGAAGTACCCGTTCACCTGCGCACCGGGAGGTGCGATTCAGTTGTCAACCCTTCCCGAGATCGGGTCGGCGGCGGTGTCTTGATCATTCCGCAAATGAAGGAACCGCCAGCCAGCGCACCGGGAAGGGCTCAAACTCTCGGGTCACGGTACAGGATCGCCGTTCCCCGCTGCCATCAGTTTGGCACGCCGGTATGGTGCTGTCAAATAGTGTCCGCTACACTAGTGGATATGAATGCCGCAAGACGGACCCTCTTCGTGTCCGTCAACCTCACGCCCGACGCGCGGGACGAGTTGCGGCGGGCAACCCTGGACCTGACAACGCCGGTCGGCCGGCGCCTGTCGATGTCCGACGCGCTTGCCGCAGTGATCCGCGTTGCCATGCGGCACAGGGAAGAACTGATTACCGAACTGACGGCGGACCGATCATGACGACTCCCGTCCGCTACGGCGAGCACGTGAACGCCGACCCCGGAACGCCATGCCTGCTTTGTGGCGATCCGACACTTCTGCCGAGAACCGACCACTGTCACGCCCACGGATGGGTGCGCGGCGTGCTCTGCCCGCGGTGCAACACGCTTATGGCGTTCATCGATCGCCGGGCAACGGTCCGGGAGTCGTCCATCGCTACACCGCTATCCCTTGCCGCGCTGGTCGCGCATGCGGCTCGCTGCCCAGACTGCGAGCCGTTCGCCGTTGAGGACCTCGGCCCGACGCGCGGGCTCGCGACGAAGGTTCCGCTTGAGCAAGTCACCATCAGTATTCGCATCCCCCTATCGCTGAAGGCCCGGCTCGTCTCGTACGCCAAGGCTCGCGGGCTCACTCTCAACGCCGCCGCCATCGTCCTGCTCGACCAGGTACGTCGCGAAAAAGGCTCGTCCGCGGCCGATTGAGGAGCGCGGCGGGCCGGGGGATCCCCGTCCGGTTCCGCGCCGGCCCGCCGCACACTGGCTGCCGTGCCAGGCGGAGGGTGCCGCGCGTCCCGATGACCGCGAGCCCTGACGGCGCCCCGCAGTCCGCACGTTGTCCCGCCCGCCCGGCACGGCGCTTGCAGGGCCGCGCCAGCCCCGCCCTGGAGCACCCAGGGGGGCGCCTGGGTGGGGAGAAGGCAGAGCCAGCGCGGCCCGTCCTGCGCGGCGGCCGGCACTGGGGGGGAGAGCACCGGCACGCCGCACGCCTGCTACCCGGGCCGCGCCCTCGGATCACCGCCCGCGAGAATGTCCTCCAGGTCATCCAGGAGCCACGTCAGCGTCTCCCGGGCGAGGACCCGCACGCCGTTGCACCGGGGGACCACGGCGTTCCACACGGAAAAGTCACAGCCGATGCAAATGTCCGGGTGCCGGTGCCGGAAGATTTCCAGGCGTACCGCCGTGATGAAGCTGTCCGGCGGGGGCGGGATGACGCCGCTCACCGGACGCCTCGCGTGTCGCGCCATCGGTGCGCCCGGATTGCTGACTCCAGCCCGGCGGGCGTGTCCGCCGAGAGGGGCGTGTCGTCGAGGACGTGGCGGGCGTGCCAGGTGCCGTCCTCGTGCCAGGTGTCGTACCAGCGGCCCCAGAGCGCCTGTATGTCCGTCAGTGTCATCTCGTCTGCTGTCAGCCACGCGGGGGGGCGTCTCTCGAGCGCGGCGCGGATGCCGGTCACGTGGGGTTCCCGGGCTGGGCGGCGCGCAATGCCGCCGCGAGCTCTTCGAGAGTGCCGGCGGCGCGGTCCTGGCGGGCACGCCACCTGCCGTCCTGGTACCAGATGTACCAGCCGGGATACTCGGCTCTGAGGGCTGCGAGGGCGGCGTGGACATCCCCGGCTGCCTGCTGGCGGCCGGTCATCTTGACGCCCGGGGCCGGTCACCCCTCCCGGGTTCAGCGCGGGACTCGAGGTGGCCGTGCTGTCTGCTTGGCGCGGGATCTAGGCCCAGGCGGGTAAGCATGAGGGTTCCCTCCCCATCGCGGCCTCTCCCCGGCCGCTGCTGATCTGAAGCGTCCCGGCCGGGCAGGAATGCCCGGTCGCGATTCCCGGCGGACATATGCGTCACGCGAGGAAAAGTAAGGCGGCTATATCCCCGCCGCCACATTTCCTTTTTTCCTGTGCCATCCGCCGCTGTCAGTTCACACCATGTTCACCGTGTGAGAGGGTGAAAGCGGAGGAGCATAGACGGGCACATCAGGGCACGGCCCTAAACAGATGTGACGTGAGAGGGCCCGCGAGGTACGACGCGATGGCTGGGGTGGATGGTGCGGCGCTGCGTGAATGGCGCCGCGAGCAACGCTGGGACGTGCCTGAACTGGCACGCCGGCTCCGCCATGCCGCCGCCGAACCCCTCGCCGAAGACCTCGCCGGGATGATCCGCCGCTGGGAACGCGGCTACTGCGCGGTCTCCGAACGGTACGAGCTGCTGTACCGCAAACTCGGCTTCCGGGACGGCACGGAACCCCCGGCCGCCGAGGTGACCGCCCGCGCGCAGGCCCTCCCCGAACCGGACACGATCACCGCGATGGCAACCGGGGCGGTAGCCGCCGGGATCGCCGACCCCGACGCCATCCGCGCCGCCGCCGCCGACGCGGTAGCTAAGGTCACCCGCGCCCGCGAGGCGATGCTCCGCCTCGCGGAACTCCTCAGCCAGGAGGACGCCGGTGGGTAGGCGAGAGGAAGAAATCGCCGCGGTCGCCGCCGAGCTCGAACGGCTGGTTGCCGAGGCAGAGGCCAGCGTCGAGGCGCTGACCCGGATACTCCGCGGCGAGATACCCGCGGAACAGGAGGGGGAACCGCATGAATCCTGACGGTGATTCTGTTGCCGCCGCGGAACGCCTGGCGGAGGCATTCAAGGAGGTGTCCGGCCAGGTGGAAACGCTCACCAGGCGGCTGGCCGCCGACGAGGCGAGGAACCGGTGGTGGCGGGCCGCCCTCGCCGTGCTTGCCGTCGCCGTGGTGGCGTCCGGGATAGCCATAGCGCTCATCCAGGTGCACAACGCTGATGTCCAGGCGCGTATCGCTGACACGGTGGCGTCGGCGGCGCGGGCGGGGGAAAGAGAGCGGTGCGAGAACACGAACCGGGCGCGGGCGGAGCAGGTCCGCCTGTGGGACCGGGTGCTGCCGGTTGTCGTGGATCATTCCGGTACGGCGGCGGGGCGGGCGGCGGTGGCGCGGCTGCGGGAGCAGGTCGCGGCGGATTTCGCGCCGGAATCCTGTTTCTCCTGAGCGGGTATTCACCTGCGGGGCTTGATCTTTTAGGATTGTTTTCCCCGCGTATCCGGGGCAAAAAGGGTGCCCCGCTGCTGCTCCTCCAAAGGCGTGGCGGGGCACCCGCCCGGCATGGCCGGGAACGCGGAGACGCCCCGCCGGATGACGGGGCGTCTCTGGTGCGGGCTAGGGGCGGCACGTCAGGCGGCAGTCTCGCGCCTCGCCGCGATCTCGTCCCTGGTCGCGATCACCACCGCCTCCCGGTACAGCGTCAGTGCGGCGGTGACGATCTGCTGCGCGGCATCGACGGTGACGGGCCGGCCGTGGGCGTAGTCGTCCTGGACCTGCGCGGCCATCCGCTGGATGCGGGCCGCGGTGGTCCAGGCGAGGGTTTTGTGCTGGTGGCGTGCGGTGTCGGCGGGCGGCGGGGTCTGGGCCACGGAGCCTCCTGTCGTTCACCCGCCGGAAGCGGGCCGTTACCAGGAGAGTGGCGACAGGATGTAGTACGCGCAAGGGCGGTAACGGTTATGTCACCCGCCCGCCACATCACGCCGCCTTGCCCCCGGGACGGGGACAATAGCGGCATGCGCCTCGCCCTGGCCGTCGCCGTGCTCACCGTACTCACCGTGTTCATCGTCGCCCTGGCATGGGCCGGGACGTGGATAGCCCGCCACGAGCCGCCGGAAACGCCGGCAGGTGACGACGCCGGCCACCGCGGCCGGGCCGCGCGGGGCCATGTGGGGAACGCCGATGTGTGACCCCGCGCGATGCCGCTACCTGCGGTCGTGCTCGGTGGTGGTGACGACATGCCGGCGCATCGGGGTCCCGGTGTCGTCCTGCGGTGCCTGCCGCCCGGCGCGCTCGGCAGCCTCAGCGAACACGCGGGCGGCGTACTCAGCCCACGCCTCGTCGCTGGCCTCGCACCGGGCGATGGCGTCCTGGGCGCAGGCGAAGTAAAACACCGGCTACCCGTTGTAGAAGGAGTCGGGGGCGCTGGCGGTCACGTGAGCCGAGGCGGCGGCTGCGGTGACCGCGCCGATCCCGCTGAGGCCGATGAACGCGGCGATGATGGCTCCGGCGATGCGGCGTTTGCGGCTGGTTTTCATGGGTCCTCCTGCGATAACCCGGCGCGAGAGTAAGCGTAGCATGACGCTGCGTATGATCACAATAGGACACTTACATGACACTGTCCGCAAGCGTTACTGCAATTTGCGGTGCCACTTGAGTCGACGGCTACCACGCTGCCGGCTGCCTTGCCGAGCACGAGGCGCAGCATGACGTCAGCCTCTCACTCCGAGAGACGACAACCGGGAGATAATCGCCCGGCACCAGTCGCGGACAATCTCCTCACATGACGAGTGAGTACAGCGCGCAAACCGGCCAGCCTCACATACCGGCCCCATTAGTTGCGGTCCGGTCATGGTGTCAGCCTCTCCCGGCATGGCAGCCGCATTCACATGCCCACGATTCGCGTTCCTCCGGGCCTGCGCAGCAGCCGGGATCCTTGCCGTGCCACTCGTCGTGCCAGCGCTCAGCCTTGCACCAGTCATGGCCGGACGCGGGCACCGTGGCCCAGGTCTTGAAATCCTCACGCAGCATGTCGACTTGGATAGTGCCGGCTGCGCACCAGCGGCTGAGTTCCGGCGAGCCATCACTTGACGCGGCGGTCTCGGTCATGGTGTCAGCCTCTCGCTTGCCCCGAGGGGAACGGCTCCCCGGTCACGGGATTACCCGGGTACGTGGCGATCTTCGCCTTCAGCGCCGCGGACAGCGCTAGCCGGAACCCGGTCTCACGTTCGGTACCGCCGTACTTGGCGTCGGTGCCGGGCGGGATCGAGTACTCCAGCAGGAGCCGCCGCCACACCGCCACCTCACGCAGCACGCGGGCCGGGTCATGGCGGGCTACATGCCTGGCGATGCCGCCGTCGTCGGAGGCTTCGGCGTCGATCTCGGTAACGCAGTCATCGAGCGAGTCGATGACGACATACCTGACGTCGTGCATAGAGCGCGGCTTCTTTGTCACAGGGTTGAACTCGCCCCGGTCGATGACATGCCAGGCCGCAGCGTCCTCGTGCCAGGTCGCTTCGTTCGCCGCCGCCTCGTCCTCGTCCAGGCGATCTCTGAGAAAGCTCGCGAGATCAGTCATGCCGCTGCCCTCCTTGCGCGGATGGTGCGCTGCCGTTCCCGGGATCTCTCGTTGTCGCAGATCCGGCAAACGACCTTCCGGTCTCGGCCCACAATGCGGATGTTGTCACCGGCAAGCAGGTGACCTTTGCCGCAGCGCGTTCTCGGGTTCTTGAGATACTGATTCGAGATACGTCCGCGCTCCATGGCATCGCGGACGTTTTCTACTACTGTCCCAAGGTAGAGGTGGTCCGGGTTCACGCAGGGCGGATTGTCGCAATGGTGGAGCACCCAAAGATCGCTTGAGATCGCGCCGTGCGCAAGCATCCAGGAGTGCCTGTGCGCCAGGATCTTCCCCCACCTGCCGTATCCCTTCCGGTCCCCTCCGCGGCCATCAGTGCGCCTCCACCGGAGGATGGTTCCGGCACGGGCAGCCTTCAACATTCCGGTAGAGGTACCAGCCTGCCGCCCCCTTGGGGAGGTAAGTGCAGATGCACTCGCTCAGGCCGTGA
>Ga0335085_10013277_pt1 | contig 12080 bp, 14 predicted proteins | sample Lox_Sample_45_FD_206712 | JGI IMG/M metagenome (GOLD analysis project Ga0335085, IMG submission 206712) | Soil microbial communities from Loxahatchee National Wildlife Refuge, Florida, United States - Lox_Sample_4.5 | ecosystem: Environmental > Terrestrial > Soil > Wetlands | place: USA...
CGCTGTTGGCGACGCTGCTGGCGGCAATGCCGCAGGAGCAGGAGCGCGGCCTCGGCGGCTGGCACGCCGAATGGGAGACGCTGCCGCAGATCTTTCTGCTCGCCGCCGGCGCCCTGCATCATATGAGCGATACCGTCGCCGGCCTCACGGTGGATGCCGAGCGCATGCACGCCAACATCGATGCGACGCGCGGCCTCGTCATGGCGGAGGCGGTGGCGATGGCGCTCGCCGATCGGATCGGCAAGCAAGAAGCCCACAAGCTCGTCGAGTCCGCCTGCCGCCACGCCGAGACGCTCGACCGCCTGTTCGCGCCCGAGAGCTATCTCGGCATGGCCGAGCGCTTCGTTGAGCGGGCGCTGGCCGCGCGCCGCCGCGGACAGATCGGAATCACGCTCTCGAACTTCCGTCTGCATGGGACCCCGCATGGATGACTCCGAACGCTACGATCGCGGCCTGCGCAAGCGGCGCAGCGTCCTGGGCGATGGCTACGTCGACCGCGCGCTCGCCCGCCGCAGCGAGTTCAACAAAGAGTTCCAGGACCTGATCACGCGCTATGCCTGGGGCGAGATCTGGACGCGCCCGGGGCTCGACGAACACACGCGGCGGCTGCTCGTGCTGGCGATGATGGTGGCCCTCGGCCACCACGAAGAGTTCAAGCTGCATCTGCGGGCGGCGGTCGAGCACGGCGTGCCCAAGGACGAGGTCAAGGAAGTGCTCCTGCAGGCCGCGATCTATTGCGGCGTCCCCGCCGCCAACACGGCCTTCCATCTCGCCGAGGAGGTCTTCGCGGCAGCAACGGCCACCAAGGACAGCTAGGGGGACAGGATGGAACGCTGCCTCATCACGGGAGCGGCCGGGGGAATCGGCACACGACTGCGACGTCTGCTGAAGGGCGTCTATCCGGTGCTGCGTCTCAGCGATCGCACGAGACCGGCCGACCTCGGCGCGGACGAGGAGTTCGTTCCCGCGGACCTCACCGATCCGGCCGCCGTCGAGCGCGCGGTCGCGGGCATGCAGGGCATCATTCATCTCGGCGGCATCTCGACCGAGCGGCCGTGGGAGGAGATCCTGCAGGGCAATATCGTCGGCACCTACAACCTGTTCGAGGCGGCGCGGAAGGCCGGCGTGGAGCGCGTCGTGTTCGCCTCCAGCAATCACGCCGTCGGCTTCTATCCACGCCGCCGCCGCTTGGGCACGGCCGTGACCGTCCGGCCGGATTCGCGCTATGGCGTGAGCAAAGTCTTCGGCGAGGCGCTCGGCGCGCTCTATGCCGACAAGTACGGTTTGCGCGTGCTGGCGATCCGCATCGGCAACGTCAACGATCAGCCGATCGACGAACGCCGTCTGTCGATATGGATCAAGCCGGAAGACCTGGTCCAGCTCCTGCGCATCGGCCTCGAGCATCCGGACCTGCATTTCGAGGTCGTCTACGGCGCCTCCGCCAATGTGCGGGGATGGTGGGACAACGAGACAGCCTACCGTCTGGGCTATCGACCGGCCGGCGAGGCCGAGCGCTGGAGCGTCGCAGCGCTCACGGCCCAAGCGAAGCTGCCGCCTGACCCCGTGGGCGACCGGCTGCAGGGCGGCAGCTTCTGCAGTGAGGAATTCTCGGGCGACCTCGACCGTCTCGAGCGCGGCTAGAACCCATAGAGCTCGGCCGGATTGTCGACGAGGATGCGCCGCCTGGTCGCTTCGTCCCGCGCCCACTCCAGCAACAGGTCGAGCAGCATCGCATCGTCAGGCTTGGCGCTGACGGATGGATGCGGCCAGTTGCTCGCCCACAACATGCGCTCGGGAGCCGCCGCGACGAGGATTTTGGCGAGCCGGCCAACGTCGGCATAGAGGGGCGGCCCGGACCGCGAGACCTCGTAGGGCGCCGAGAGCTTCACCCACAAACGGCCGCTGTCGACCAGCCGCAGCAGGCAGCGGAAGGCTGCGTGATCGGGCGGCACCGGTTCGAGAAACTTGCCGACATGGTCGATGACGATGCGGCCGGGCCAGGCCCGGATCTGGGTCTCGCGCTCCGGCAGCAGGCGGCCGTCCAGCTGCAGCTGAACGTGCCAGCCGACTGCCTGGACGCGCGCCGCCACGGCATCGGCCATGGACCAGGGGATCGCGCCACCCGGCAACATGTGCAGGCGCGCGCCGCGCATGCCGGCGGCCGTGAGGTCCGCTAGCGCCTTCTCCGAAACCTGGTCGTCGACGACCGCGATGCCGCGCGCCCTGTCCGGCCCGAGCGCCGCCATGCCGGCGAGCGTGCAGCGGTTGTCGGTGCCGTAGGCCGAGGGCTGCACGATGACGGCGCGCCCGAGCCCAAGCCGCTGCATGACGGCACGATAGGCTTCGGCCGGCGCGTCCGGCGGTTTGGCCACCGCTGTCGGTGCCAGCGGATACTTGGCGTCGTAGACATGCATGTGTGTATCGCAGGCCGCCGCAGGCGCTTGCAGGCGCGGCGGCGGATCGACGGTCCCGGTTGCCATGGCAAGCCTTTCCTTCCCCCCGTGTTCCATACCATTGACGGCCGTACGCTGCGAGCGAGTCGCATGGCTGGCATCCGCACGATTTCATTTGCGAAGCAGCCTTGCCGGGCGCTATCGACGGGAGTTGGTCCTGCGCCGGGGAACGTCCCCACGGCCGCAGATCGGATGCATTCGGAGAACGGGCATGTCCTACGACGCCAAGCACGGCACGCAAGTCAAGCTGCGCTCGCAGCTGTGGTTCAACAACCCCGATGATCCCGACATGACGGCGCTCTATATCGAGCGCTACATGAACTGGGGGCTCACGCGCGAAGAATTGCAGTCGGGCAAGCCGATCATCGGCATCGCGCAATCGGGGTCGGACCTCTCCCCGTGCAACCGCCAGCACCTGATCCTGGCCCAGCGCATCCGCGAAGGCATCCGCGAGGCCGGCGGCATCGCCTTCGAATTCCCGGTCCATCCGATCCAGGAGACCGGCAAGCGACCGACCGCGATGCTGGACCGCAACTTGGCGTACCTCGGCCTGGTCGAGACGCTGTTCGGCTATCCGATCGACGGCGTCGTGCTCACGACCGGCTGCGACAAGACTACGCCGTCCCAGCTCATGGCGGCGGCCACGGTCAACATTCCCGCCATCGCCCTCTCGGTCGGGCCGATGCTCAATGGCTGGTACAAGGGCCGGCGCGCCGGCTCCGGCACCATCAAATGGGAAGCGAAGAAGCTGAAGTCGGCCGGCAAGATCGACTGGGCGGAATATGTCGAGATGGTCGCCTCCTCGGCGCCGTCGCCAGGCTTCTGCAACACCATGGGCACGGCAACCACGATGAACTCGCTGGCCGAGGCGCTCGGCATGATGCTGCCGGGCTGCGCCGCCATTCCCGCCCCGCACAAGGAGCGCGGCCAGATCGCCTATCTCACGGGCAAGCGCATCGTCGAGATGGTGCGCGAGGACCTGAAGCCCTCGCAGATCATGACGCGCGCCGCGTTCGAGAACGCCATCGTCGTCTGCTCGGCGATCGGCGGCTCCACCAACGCGCCGATCCATCTCAACGCCGTCGCCAGGCATATGGGCGTCAAGCTCGACAACGACGACTGGGAGCGTATCGGACACGGCATCCCGCTGCTCGTGGACATGCAGCCGGCCGGGCGCTTCCTCGGCGAGGACTATCACCGCGCCGGGGGCGTACCGGCCGTGGTGGCGGAACTGATCGGCGCCGGCAAGCTGCCGCATCCCGAGGCGCTCACCGCCAACGGCAAGACGATCGGCGACAACTGCAAGGGGAAGTTCACCGGCGACCGCGAAGTCATCCGCGCCTACGACCAACCGATGCTGAAGGACGCCGGCTTCCTCAATCTCAAGGGCAATCTGTTCGATTCCGCGATCATGAAGACCAGTGTGATCTCCGAATCGTTCCGTAAGCGCTACCTCTCCAAGCCGGACGATCCGGACGCCTTCGAAGGCAAGGCCGTCGTCTTCGACGGCCGCGAGGACTATCACGCCCGTATCAACGACCCCGCATTGGGAATCGACGAGAACACGCTGCTGTTCATCCGCGGCGCCGGTCCGATCGGCTATCCCGGCGCCGCCGAGGTCGTGAACATGCAGCCGCCCGATGCGCTGCTGAAGAAGGGCATCACCGAGCTGCCCTGCATCGGCGACGGCCGGCAGTCCGGGACATCGGGCTCGCCGTCGATCCTCAACGCCTCGCCGGAAGCCGCAGCGGGCGGCGGGCTCGCCCTGCTGAAGACCGGCGATCGCGTGCGCGTCGACCTGAAGAAGCGACAGGCCAACATCCTGATTTCGGAGCAGGAGCTGAAGAGCCGGCGCGCGGAGATCAAGACGAAACTGGCCAATGGCGGCTTGAGCTATGTGCCCGAAAGCCAGACGCCGTGGCAGGAGATTCAGCGCTCAATGGTCGATCAGATGGATGCAGGTATGGTGCTGAAGCCGGCGGTCAAATACCGGGACGTTGCACACAAATCTCGGCCGCTCGACAACCACTGACCGGGCAATCGCGCGGACCAACCTCGCCAATCCGGAGGACTGACGGCCGCGTTTCACAAGGCGAGCGCCATGCCGACGCCGCCGAGGAGCGCCACGCACAGCATCATCCACCAAAGCTTGGCTTGTCCCATTGTTCTTCCTCCCGCGTGAAGAACACGCGCGGAAACGCGCGGTTCCCCTCAGCGACGCTCAACTGCCGGCGAGCAGCGTCGGCTGCGTCCCCGGAGCGGGCGGACATTGGCCGCGGACGGACGAGGACACGCCGATCCCGATGGGTCTATCGAGATCGCCGCGATAGAAGAGATGACCGTCGATTCGCTTTCCCGGTCCGAATGACTTCGACCAGGAGGGCCTGACGTCCACCGCGTGATACCAAAGGGCGCCGGCCGTTGGATCGGGCGTGCATCCGTAGTAGATCTCCTGGGCGAGCCTCATGCTCTCGCGCAACGCCACCAGGTCTTTCGGCCGATCGCTGCGCCCATCGCACCACCAGGAGAACTGGCAGCGGTGACGCTGCACGCCGCCTTGCTCGACGACCTCGCAGACGCCGGCCGGGAACAGGGCGCTGCGCGTGCGATTCATGACGACGTGGCCGACCGCGAGCTTGCCGCGTTCCGATTCGCCGCGCGCTTCGTGATAGATCGTCAGCGCGAGACAGGCGATCTCCCGACCATCGTCGGGATCGGCCGCTGCCGCCCGGGGTGCCGGTGACGCCGCCAGCAGCACCGCAGCAACCGCGCCGAGGGCGATCACGCCCGCAAGTCGTCGAGGTCTCATCAGGGCTCTCCACTTTCCGTGTCGGCGCAACTGCCGACGGACGGAACCTTCCCCTAATGAAAACCGACCCACTCAGGCGAAAAACGACGCGATCGTCGTGACCAGAAAAAGCACAAGAAAGACGAAGAAGAGGATCTTCGCGATTCCGGTCGCCGTGGAGGCGATCTCTCCGAACCCCAGAAAACCGGCGATGATGGCCACGATCAGGAACAGGAGCGCCCAGATGAGCATGCCAACTCCTCTTTCGTCCCAAACCGGGACGGTGGACATCTGCGTTCCGAATCAGAGTCGACTGCCACCTCCTGTCTGATGATTGGATCGAACAGCTTGGCGCCTTGCACGCTCGCGCGGGCCTGCGCCCGATCGGTACAACAACGCGGGGATCGCGCCGGAGTTCCCGGCAGCTTCGATCACGCCGCCGGGCTTACTCCGCCCGCCGACACGGGCTCATCGGTCGTGCCGTCGTCCTGCCCCTCGGCTCCGTTTCCGTCGAGGCCGACGAGGGCTTCGTGCGACGAAGGAACGAGCGGAAAGCTGAGCACCGTCGCCGTCCCCGGCGGACCGGAGGTCGCGAGGGTACCGCCAAGCTGTTTGGCGAGAGCCTGGGTCAGGACAAAGCCCAGACCGGACTGCTCCTCGCCGGCTGTGTCGCCATCGGCGGCCGGCGTTCCGATGCCATCGTCGGCGACGGCCAGCCGGATGCTGTCGCCCTCCACCGTCAGCAGGACGCCGATCGTGCCCACCCTGCCGTTCGGAAAGGCGTGCTTGAACGAGTTCGTCACGAGTTCCGTCACGAGCAGCGCCAAGGGAATGGCGCGCTCGATCTGCAGGCTCACGGGGGCGATGTTCAGGTCGACGCGCACGCGCCAGTAAGGCGCGCCGGAGCCGTCCTGCAGCAGCCGACATAGCTCGCCCAGGAAGGTCCTGAGGTCGACGGTCTTGAGATTGTCGCTCTCATAGAGATGCCGGTGGACGAGCCCCAGGGCCTGGATGCGCATCTTCAATTGCTGAAGCGCCAGGCGGGCGCTTTCCAGACGAATCCCCTTGGTCTGAAGGTTCAGGAGGCTGATGACCGTCTGCAGGTTGTTCTTGACGCGATGATGGATCTCGCGCAGCAGCGTGTCCTTCTCGTCGATCGCCGCCTGCAGGTCGCGCCGTTGCGCCTCCAGCCGCGCCGCCATCTCGCCGAGGGTATCGCCGACCCGCCGGATCTCTACCGGCGCGCCCGCAAGGTCCGCGCGCACGGAGAGATCGCCCCTGCCGATTTCCCGTGCGGTCTCGGTCAGCTGCCTCGTCCAGCGCGTCACGATGATGCGCGTGCCCAGCCACGCCGCCAGGACGCCGGCCGCCCACATCGCCAGGATGCCGATCAGCTGGATCGGCAGATCCTGCCGCAGCCAACCGTTCAGCTCGGAGGTGGGCAGGCCAACCAGGATGAACAGCGCGCCGGCCCGCATCGGCGTCACCGCGTAGAACCGCCGCATCCCGTCCCGCCCCTTTGTGTCCGTGATGGTGAGGCGCTGTGCGTCGACGAGCTCGGCGATCGCGCGGGACGGCATGCCGCGCTCGTTGATGTCCATGGGGTGTTCGAGGCCGGTCAGCACGGCGCCGCGGCGGTCGAGGAGGTAGATAACGCCGCCCTTCGGGAGTCCCTGGAAGCGCTCGAAGGGCTGCAGTTTCGCAAGGTTGATGCTGAGGGCGAGCACGGCGTCGACCTCGACATCGGGGCTGGGGATCGGCCGGCCGAGGACGATGGCCGGCACCTCCGGTCCACGCGCCACGACGAAGCCGCTCAGGAACGTCGTCTTGGTGCGGACGATCTCGGCGAACCAGTCGCGGTCTGCGACGTTGGTCCCGGCAAAGGCGGGGTCGCTGCTGCAGCGCACCGAGCCGTCTATCGCGAACAGCATCAACGACGCATAGGTCGGATTCGGCTCGATGGCCGTGCGCAAAAGCTTGTCGCAGGCCTGCTTGTGCGCGGGGTCGAAGGCACGGACCGCGGGATCGGCGGCAACGTTGTCCAAGAGGTTCTGGGACTGATCGACCAGCGTCCGCTCGTAGGTCGACGCCAGCAGGGCAAAATGCTCCGCGTTCTCACGAACGCGCGCGACCATTTCGCTGTGCGCATCGAAGGAGGCGGCCATGCTCACCAGCGTGGGCGGCAGAACCAGGATCCCGAACAGCAGCATCAGCCGATTGCGCAGCGGATCGAGCCAACGCTTCACGGTGGCGCGCAAGCGCGCCGCCAGCGACGATGCGTGTACTGACGGCAGCACCAAGCCGTCCGTCGGCGCGACGGATCAGGTCGCTCGCGCCTCCGCGGCGGGTGGCACCGCCAGGGACAGGGCCTGGAAGATCGTGGCCTTCAGCGTATCCGGCTCGAACGGCTTGGTGACGAGATAGGTCGGCTCCGGCCGCTCGCCGGTCAGGAGGCGCTCGGGATAGGCGGTCACGAAGATCACGGGAACCTCGATCGATTTCAGGATTTCATTCACGGCGTTGAGGCCCGAACCGCCCTCCCCGAGGTGAATGTCGGCCAGGACCAGGCCAGGGCGCTTGGCGCGCGCCATCGCGATCGCCTCGCCTTGGCTGGCGGCGATGCCGATGACCGAGTGCCCGAGGTCGCGCACGATGCCGGCGATGTCGAGGGCGATGATCGGCTCGTCCTCGATGACGAGGACCGTCGTCGCAAGCTGCCGGTTCACATGGTCCCACGCCCTTGCCAGTAGATCGCTGGCTTCCGTCAGTGATAGCTTGAGAATCTCCGCCGCGTGCTTGATCGAGAAGCCCTCCAAGGAGGTCAGCAACAGCACCTGGCGCTCGCGCGGCGCCAGCGTTTCGAGCTTCGCTTCGACCGAGCGCTGTGGATTGGGGGAGAGATCGACGATCGAGGTCACGCCCTCGTCGGCCGGACGCGGCGTCCAGATCTCGTGGAAGAGGCTGTAAAGCTGCAGGCGCACATCGCCATCGGCCGAGATCCGATGGGGCTCCTTCAGCAGCACCTCAAGGCAGACGCGGATATAGCGGTCGCCGCGGTCCTGCGCGCCCGTGAGGGCCCTGGCATAGCGGCGCAAGTACGGCAGCCGCTTGGTGATTTCAAGAGCGAGATCGCCCATCACACTTCCCCGTGCTGGAAACAAATCAGAAACTGTTGTTTCGAAATTTTATCTTGCGCTCGGAGGGAACACATTCGAAGGCTGTGGGTTCCCTACCGCGGGTCACAGAAGTCTATGCGGACCTAGAAGGCCACCGAAACGGTTTGCTCGCAAGCAGCGTGGCCGCTGCCCATTGGATCGAACTATCATGGCGGCGGGCAAGATATCGAAAGGGCGGGGCTAAGCGATGACGGGCGGAGAGAAGCCGGGTCCGGACGGAACCGATCGGAAGCCGGCGGGTTCAGACCAACAGAACGCAGTCCAATCCGGGGGCGGCGGCCGCCCGCAACAGTGCGATATGACCGACAAGATGGACCAGCTCCAAAAACCGGATCCTGCGACCGTCGATCGCTGGTTCGATAGGCAGCTCAATCAGCTGTATTCGGAGGTCATCAGCGAGCCGCTGCCGAAGGAGTTTCTCGAGTTGATCGACAAGCTCCGCGACAAGACCCCGACGAAATGAGCGGCCCGACAGGGTCTCCCGCCTGACGGCAATGCGAACCCGATAGGAAGCGAATGGGCGAGACGACGGTCAAGGAAGCATCGCCGGAGTTCCGTACGGCCCTGGTCGAGTGCATTCCGCATCTGCGCGCCTTTGCGAGGTCGCTGACGCGGAACCGCGACCGGGCAGACGATCTCGTGCACGACGCGGCGGTGCGCGCCTTGGCGGCTTCCGACCAGTTCACGCCCGGGACGAATTTCAAGGCCTGGATCTTCACGATCCTGCGGAACCTCTATTACAACGAGGGGCGCAAGGACCATTCGCGTAACGTGCCATTCGACGAGGCGATGGTGACCGAGCACGCTATTCCGGCCACGCAGGAATCGGCGCTCGAGTTCTGCGATTTCCGGCGCGCGTTCTGGCAGCTCGGCGAAGACCACCGGGAAGTCCTGATGCTCGTCGGCGCCAGCGGCCTCAGCTACGAGGAAGCTGCCAAGATCTGCAACTGCGCGGTCGGGACGATCAAGAGCCGGGTCTCGCGGGCGCGCCACGAACTCACCACGCTCTTGTCGGGAGACACGCTGCAGATCAGCCGCAGCGAGTCGCCGCCGGTGGCAGAGACCGACGCGGCGGAGACCCTGAAGCCCGAGAAGCACCGCGAAGCGGCGGGCTGACGCACGAGGGCTAAGTGCACTGTCCTGTCCGCGCTGCGCGGCCGCTGGGAAACCGGCGCGCCCGCATTTCGCGCATACGTTGAAAAATCCGACGGATCTGAACAAGAAAAAGCGGCGGCCCGAAGGCCGCCGAGGGACAGGAGCTCGACTGCCGGCCTCGGGGGTTGGGCGGGGATTGGCCGGCAGCCGTGAAATACAACCCAGTCGGCCGCGTATGGTTCCCGCGTCGCGACGAAATCTTCCGCGTTCAGGCGCCGCCCTGCTTCGTCGGCGCCCCTTCGGCGCCGCCGTCGGCCGCCCCAAGTCCCGCCAGCGCGCGCCGGCACTCCCGCAGCAGTTCGGCAGTCGCACCCGATGGAGCGGCCCCGGTCATGTTCTCCTCGGACGCCACTTGCAGCTCGCGCAGATCGAACTCCCATTCCTTGAGCAGCCTGACCTTCTGCTCGGCCGACAAGTCGGCGCTGTCGAGAATATCGCGTGGGCGATCGAACTCGCGCGAGACGTCGCCCAAGACCTTGCTGAAGCGATGCGGATGCATCTTCCGACCTCACGACTGTTGGGGCACTCGCCGTTGTCGGGAAACCCTGTCGCGCGCCCGCGGTTCCCCTGACGAGAAATATCGGGAGCCGGAAGGAACCAGGCAAAAGCAGGGCGCTTATATGGGCGTTCGCACACGAAGGCCCCGGCATCAATGCGCCGGCATCAATGCGCCCCCGCAGCGCTAATGGAGTGGAGGATGAGATACCTGTTGCTCTGGATCTTGGGCGTACCAATTCCCGTCCTGATTCTTATCTGGCTGCTATGGGGCCATTGAGCGCATAGCAGCGCTTCCTATCGACCCATGACGAGGAGGGAGAAATGCTTGGCTGGGCGCTGACATTCCTGATCGTTGCCATCATCGCCGCGATATTCGGATTTGGCGGCATTGCTACGACCGCCGCGGGCATCGCGCAGCTTCTGTTCGTCATTTTCATCGTCCTGTTTCTTGCGTCGCTGCTCTACCACCTGATCAGCGGACGCCGGCCGCCGACCCTGCCATAGGCGTCGCGCACCATTGGGAACCGCCGGCATTTGCAGGCGTTGGGTTATCGGGGGCGTCAGATGAGGTGACGCCCTTTCTTTTGGAATGAGAGGAAAGGCTTATGAAACGATCGCTATTAGCAACATCTGTCGCGGCTGCATTGACACTGGGCTGCTCCCTGCTGCCCATGGGCGCTGCTTCCGCGCAAGATAATACGACGACGGGCACAGCGGTGGCGCCGCCGACGTCGGTCGATGCAGCGAAGCTTATCGGCCGCAGCGTCGTCAATGCGAACGGAGACACCGTCGGCAAGATCGATAGCGTCGTCATCGATCAGAGCGGTAAGGTGCGCTACGCCATCGTCGGCGTGGGCGGATTCCTCGGCATCGGCAAGAAGGACGTGGCCCTCGGCTGGGACGAGCTGACGATCTCCGAGAACGGCGAGAAGGTTACGGCAAACGTGACGAAGGACCAACTCTCGGCGCTTCCGGAGCACAAGTTCCCGGCCGACATGAAATCCGATGGCGTCTATTCTTACGACGAGGCCCTGAAATCGAACCCGACGCTCGGCTCGCCCGAGCAAATGGCGCCTGCGGCCGGCGTCGTCGGCATAAAGGCCAGCAAGCTCGTCGGCGCCACCGTGAAGAACGCAAAGGGCGAAAGCGTCGGCGAGATCCATGAAGTCGTGCTCGGCAGCGACGGCAGGGCAGAAGGACTGGTCATCGATGTCGGAGGATTCCTCGGCATCAATGAGAAGCCGGTGTTGGTCAAGTGGTCGGACGTGACGATCCAATCCGACAGCAGCGGCACCGTCGTCGTCGCGACGAGCATGGACAAGAGCCAGCTCGAGCAACTTCCTGAGTACAGGTTCTGACGGCCCGTACATTGCATCATTGAAAGATAGAGGAGAGACACATGAATTGGGATCAGATCGCCGGCAATTGGAAGCAGGCCAAAGGCAAGATCAAGGAGAAGTGGGGCAAGATGACGGACGATCAGCTCGACGTCGTGGCCGGGAAGCGCGATCAGCTGATCGGCCGCCTCCAGGAACTCTACGGCTACGACCGTGAGAAGGCGGAGCAGGAAGTCAAGGCATGGGAAACCGGCGTGCGCTGGTAACCCGCGCCGACAGATATGCGCAACAGGCCCGGGCGGCTTTCCGCCCGGGCCCTTTTTATCATTCGAGACCGAAGGGGAAGCTTCAGCGGCGCGTCCCGAGGACCAGGCCGACGAGAAAAGCGGCGGTCACGAGGGACCCGGGGTGGCGTGATGCGGCGCTACCGAGATCGTGCCCAACACCGAGCAATGCTGTCGCAAGCGATGCCGACTGATTGCTTCCGTACTCCGATGAGGCAGCCGGCCGGCGCCGGCGCCGGCTGGCAAAGACGAGAAACGTGCCACCGATCAGTGCCAAGGTCCCACCAACGATGAGACAGGCGTCCAAATTGCCGACGAGCGCCGCGAGGGCCATGAACCCGCCGGCCAGCAGAAAGCCCGCCCCCGTGAGCGCGAGCGCAATGCCGGCC
>Ga0335085_10013278_pt1 | contig 12080 bp, 11 predicted proteins | sample Lox_Sample_45_FD_206712 | JGI IMG/M metagenome (GOLD analysis project Ga0335085, IMG submission 206712) | Soil microbial communities from Loxahatchee National Wildlife Refuge, Florida, United States - Lox_Sample_4.5 | ecosystem: Environmental > Terrestrial > Soil > Wetlands | place: USA...
CGCCTACGTCAGCAAGAAGGGGCCGATCGGCAACCTCGGCGAGGAGTTGATGGGCCGGTTCCGGGCTTACTTGAAGTCGGACGACACACCCAAACCGCCGTCGTTGAAGGTGGACGAGCCCTCCACGAAGACGCATACCGAACAGGATTGATCACATGGCCGAAGAAAAAGATCTCAAAACCGTGCTTTCCCAGATGAAATACAAGGACGACGCCAAGGTGCAGGAGCAGATCGTCGATCAGTTGTTGCAGGTCAAGACCAGAATGGGTCGGATTAAACGGAAAATTTTGGTCATGAGCGGCAAGGGCGGCGTCGGCAAAAGCATGACCACCGTCAACCTGGCGCTCGCCTTCGCTCGCGCGGGTCACAAGGTGGGCCTGCTCGACATCGATCTGAATGGTCCCTGCGTCCCGGCCATGCTGGGGCTCAGAGGCCAGCAGTTCGGGCTCACGCCCGAAGGCGCCGTTCCGCCAACGGGGCCGTTGGGGATCAAGGTGGCTTCGATGGAGTTTCTGCTCCATCCGGAGGCCCCGGTCCGCTGGAAAGGGCCCATGGAACTCTCGCCGGTCTGGCTGGGCTTGCAGGAGATGAGTGTGATTCGTGAATTCCTGGCCGACATTCTCTGGGGCGAATTGGATTATCTGTTCGCCGATCTGCCGCCCGGCGCGGCAGCCGACAAACCGCCCGTGCTGGCGGGATACCTGCCCGAGCTCGACGGCGCCGTGATCGTCACGATCCCCTCCGAAGTGGCCACGCAGGTGGTGAAAAAATCGATCGTGTATGCCAGGGATCTCGGCATTCGGGTCCTTGGGCTGGTTGAAAACATGAGCGGGGTGGTCTGCCACCGCTGCGGGGCCGAGGAACCTCTCTTCTCCGGCGATGCGGAGCAGGTCGCCAGAGAAATGGACGTGCCGTTTCTCGGGCGCGTGCCGTTCGACCGGGCGCTGGGGACCGCCGCCGACCGTGGTGAGCCATTGCTCGATCCCCAGCAGCCGTCGGTGCGCCATTACGACGCCATCGCGGAGCGGCTGACCCAGGCGCTAGAATTCAAGAAGTTGATGGCACACTTGTTATAATCGGGATGATCACCGGAAAGGAGTCACGGACATGAAATTTGTCTGCCGCAAGTGCGAAACCTTCATGCTGTTTGAAAAATTGGAGAGTCCGGCCGAAGCGTCGCTGGGCATCACATTCGAGTGCCCGGAGTGCGGCTCCCGATTCTCCATGGTGACCAACCCGGGCGAGACGAGCATGGTGCAGGCGCTGGGCGTGAAACTCGGCGGCCGGACCGAGCCGGCCGGACCCATGGAATTGACGAGAGAGACGCTTAAGGAGCCCGCCGTGGCCTCGGACGCCGCGTCTACGGGCGCCGGCGCCTCCGCCGACGGATCGGGCGGGAAATGCCCGTTTTCCTCCATGATCGCCGGCATGCAGCAGCCGGGCGCTAAAATGGAGTGGTCGCGCGAGGCGCTGGAGCGGATGGAACAGGTGCCCTCCTTCGTCAAGCCGATGCTCCAAAGCAGCGTGGAAAATTACGCGCGCGCAAACGGAATCACGTTGATCACACCGGCCGTGATGGAAGCGTCGAAGAACGCACCGACCGGCATGGCGTGGGCACCCGAGGCGGAAAAGCGGCTGGAGAACATTCCATCCTTCGTCAGGCCGATGGCCCGCAAGGAGATTGAGCGGATCGCCAGAGACCGCGGGCTGACCACCGTGACCGCGGCGTTAATGGACGAGGCGAAAGACAAATTCATGAGCATGGGGATTTAAGCGGGCACGGAATTGGGGGGGGAGTGATGCTGTTACCGGTTAATCATCTCACTGCACTGGAAGAGGAGATTGCCACTCACCCGGCCGTGCACCATCCGTTTTTACGGCGCTTCTCGGAAAGCAAACCGACGTTACGGCAGGTTCAGCTGTTCGGTCTGCAACATTACCAATTAGTCAAAGTCTTCATCACGTACATGACTAATCTCCTCCCCCGGCTGCCTGATCCGGACGCCGCACAACTCTTTCGCACCGTCTTTGACGACGAATTCGGCCAGCATACGATTTTCAACAGCCACCCGGCGATGTATCGCACCTTTCTCAAGGCCCTCGGCCTGGACGACGCCGAATGGGGGCGGGTGGCCTTGCTGCCGGAAACATCGGCCTTCATCGACTTTCACCTGGAATTGACCCGTTCCGGCCACTTCCTGGCCGCGCTGGGCGCGATCGGCCCCGGCCATGAATACTCCATTCCAACCATGTTCACCTATCTGGTCGACGGACTTCGCGCCACGGGCTTCGTCTCCGAAGAGGCCCTGGCCTATTTCACGCTTCACATTCTTGAAGACAAGGAACACGCCAAAATCTTCAACGAATTGATCGTCCGTTACATGGGCGATGAGCCGTCGCGCAACATCATCCGGGAGGGCGTGCTGCAGTCGCTGAATGCCCGTGGGCGCTTCTGGGACGGCGTGCAGCGGGCCGTCTACGGATCGAGATGAAGGCGCTGTTGACCAAACCCGGCTTTCTCGGTACACACGGCAATCTTGGGGCGGATTCCAGCGTGGTCATGGCGGTGGTTTTCACCGTGCTCTTTCTCATCGGATGGCACATGGCCAAACGTCATGACGGAAACCGGCATCATGGCCTGGTGCTCGGCGCGATGGTCGGCATGTTAATTTATTTCACGCTCTACTATCTCGCCAGACAGTTGGGCGCCATTGCCGTCGCCGGCAAAGAAGGATTCGGCGGACCCTCCTGGGTGTATGATTTTGTGTTCACTCCGCTGATCAATATCCACATCGTGGTGGTCAGTGTGGGTCTGGTGATGGCCGTGTACATGATTGTCCTGGGATTCCGAACGGCCGTTCGAAAAAACGGCCGACGCGTGCTGCGGGCCGGCCGGCTCTCGATGAGCATGAGCGCGTTGTACAAAATACTCGGGGGAGCCTTTATCGCGTTTGCCGGCATGGGCATGATCAGGGAATGGATGCGGGGATACAGCCTCGGACTCCTCCTGGTCTATCTGTCCGGCTTTCTTCTGGTCGCTATTGTGCTGCTCGCTGAAAAAGGCATCGAGCGGTTGATCCCCGATGGCGAGCGGCGCCACCGGGCCATCGGAACCTTTACTATGACGCTCTTCGTCATCGCGCTCATCACCAGCACGAGCACGTACGTGTTGCTGTACGTGCTCTACCCGCCCAAAATTCCGCCCATGTGACCTACCCGCCCGGCGGCGGCGTGGGCGCGGGAGGATCCATCGCGCAACGAAATCCAATGATGGCGTCGGTCCGGTGCGGCTCGGCGGCAAACCGTTTGGCCGCCCTGGCATTGAGGGGCATGTCGTTCCAGGAGCCGCCGCGAAAGACCCTGTCTTTCCCCTTCTCAGGCCCCTTCGGATCCTTCGGCGGCGCCTTGTCGTAATAATCCTCCTGGTACCAGTCCGCGACCCACTCGTTGACGTTGCCGATCATGTCATACGGACCGTACGGACTCCGGCCAAATTTGAAGGTGCCCGGCGGCGCCGTGTATTGATATCCGTCGTCGCTGCCGGCCAGATTGGCCCGGCCTGACTCGTTGGCGTTGCCCCAGGACCAGGTGCGGCCATCCTCCCATCGCGCCGCCTTTTCCCACTCCGCTTCGGTGGGCAGCCGCTTGCCCGCCCATTTGCAGAAGGCGGTCGCCCCGTCCCACGAAACCCCGACGGCCGGCAGATCCGGCGCCGTGATTTTCGTGATCTCATCTTCAAAAAACGGTATGAACGGTCTGGGAAAACGGGTCGCCTTCGTGAATTGCGTGTACTCGCCGTTCGTCACTTCATGCTGGTCGATATAGAAGGCGCTCACGTAGATCGGCCGCTGCGGCATCTCGTCCGTGTCGCCCTCCCCCGGCCGGCTGCCGCGAATGAACAGGCCGGGGGGAATGAAATCCAAGACGGTGCCGTCCGGCATGGTGAGGGTTTTGACCGAGGAGAACTCCTCCGCGGACACGGCAAACTGGGGGATGATTCCGGTGGAGCCGACCGTCTGCCGTGTCCGAACACCCATGATTTTCTCAAGCCCGAAACTCACCAGCATGAACACAAAACTCAGAAAAATCAGTGTCAGGGCGGCGTAGATGTACCTCTCTTTCATGGCGTTATCCGATCCGGGGAGGCGGTGCGGCGGTCATCGCACAAAATATCGCCGGCGCGCAATCACGTAGACCACGAAAGGCGTCAAGAACACCAGGAAGATCGTGCGAAACCGCCCATACCCATACATCAGGAACGCCGTCACCGTGCTGGTGAGGACATCCGCGGCATAGATCAGCGCCAGGTACAAGGCCCAGCGGCGCATGGTGAGAAAGCCGTACCCCAGCGCCAGGTGCAGCAACGGCTGGGCCGCCAGATAGGCCTTGGCCGCGACGCCGGTCAACACGATGCCGAAAAATTTCGGCGTGTACTCCCAGTGCGTCCGCATGATGTTCCACAACTCCATCGGCGCGCTGAAGAGAAACAGCACGCCAAAAATCGTCAGATCCAGCGGCCGTTTGAGGGTTGGGGCGGCGACGGGGCCGGCAGTCGGCATGGGTTGGGTCAGTGGGGGTAGAGGGTGCGCAGCGATGCCGCCAGGAAGACGATCATGATCGCCAGCGCCAGCGACAAGCGGAGAAACGGCACCTCAGTGAGCAGCTCCTGCGTGGGTGTGCGCCGCACTTCCATGTAGTTTCTCCACGTGACGGAGATGAGGATCACCACCAGCAGCAGCTTGGCGCCCAGCAGCGATAGATACTGGGACGGGAAGGTCCCGCCGTGCCGGCTCATGCCGATGTTGATCCCCCCGGTCAGCAGCATCACGAAGATCAGGATGAACGTGATGCTCGCAAATTTTCGATAGACGGCCGAGATGACCGAGGCCGCCGCCTGCTCGGACAGCGTTTGCTTCACCAGCGGCACCAACAGCAGGTATTGAAAGGCCAGGCCGCCGACCCAGAAAATGGCCGACAACAGATGAATCCAGTGGTTGACCAGCCGGAATAGGTTCAAGCGTCGCCCTGCTTGAGCGCAGGGGTCTCGCGGGAGAATTCTGAAAAATTGAAGCGGCGGCCCAAGCGCGTCTCGGCCTGTTCTCGTACAATCCGCATGATCTCGGGAGTGATCATGGCGATGCCCTGCTCGGCGGCGTACCGTTCAACCGATCGGGCCACCATGCCCCGCGCAAACGAGGGCAGCCGCCTGAGTCGCTCCCGGGCCTCTGCGCTCCACGCCAGGGTCATCGTCACCTCCAGTCCGAAGGTCTGTTCCTGCGGGAGGGTGATGCGCCGTCCGCCGTAAGCCCCCGGTTGGTAGCCGCAGGCCGGATCTTCCGCCAGATAATCGCCGTAGGTTGCGTAAGCGCGGCAGCGGCACCCGCCGCAGATCTCCGAAAACTCGCACTCGCCGCACCGCCCGCCCAGCTTGGGATCGCGCAAATCGTTCAGCGCTGGCGCCGAACGCCAGATCTCGGCAAACGATTGCTGACGGAGATTGCCCGCCGCCACGGGCATGTAGGGGCAGGGCGTTACATCCCCGTTGGGTGAGATGCGGCAGTAATATTTGCCTGCCGGGCAACTGCCCTGCGCGTAGTTTTTCAGCAGGACGGAGTCGGGGTCGAGCTGGTAGATGATGCGGCGGAAATGGGGCGCGCACTTGGCCCGTAGAATCAACTCACCGCTGCGGCCCGCCGGCACCGTCCAGGGATCCTCCGGCTGGTCGAACACGCTGCCCCTCCGGCCCTCTCCCTGGTCGTGACCGACGCCCTGGGCCTTCGCCAGATAGGTCAGCATCTCCTCATACTGCGCCGGCTGGATATCCGCCAGCTCCGCCCCCCGTCCCGTCTGCACCAGAAAGAAGAAGTTGAGCACGCGCGCGCCCAGTGCCCGCGCCAGATCGATCATGGCCGGTATCTCCGACACGTTCCAGGGCATCACGCTCATGTGGATGGAAAAATCGAGCCCTTCGGCTTTGAGGATCTGGGTGGCCCGCACGGCATCCCGAAACGCGTGCGGCAGCTTCCTGAATTCATCGTGCTTCTTCGCGTCGGTCGAATCGAGGCTGATGGACGCGCCCTGAATGCCGCTCCGGCGCATTGCCTTGGCCTCTTTCTCCCTCAGGAGCACGCCATTGGTGCCCAGCACGACGGTAAAGCCCTTGTCGGTCCCGTAGGCCGACAGGTCGAAGATGTCCTTCCGGATCAGCGGTTCGCCGCCGGTTAGAATCAGAAAGACGTCGGGATTGATCTCGGCGATCCCATCCATGACCCGGTAACATTCGCGGGTGGAGAACTCGCCCGAGGTGTCGGCGTGGGAAAACGCGCTCATGTAGCAATGCGCGCAGAAAAGATTGCACTGTTGGGTCAGATTCCAGGAGACGGAATAGGCCCGGTAGCGCGATGCGTTGATGGTCGGCTGTGTGAACTGAACGGGGTGTTCGGTTGTCATGCCGGGCAGGGCGTCTTTCCTCACGGACGCGGCGGTGCCGGCGCGGAGCCGGCGCCGGTCGTCGCCGTCAGGATTGGGCGCTCTCCATCAGGTTTTTGACGATCTGATCCAGCTGGCCGGGATTTTTCATCGCCTCTTCCATTGTGGTCCGGGCCTGATCGATGCCGGCATTGGCGACGTCCAGGGTGATGGTAGACGCCTTGATCGATCTGGCGTGCTTTTCGATCATCGCCTTGGTGCAGTCCCGCATAAACCCCGGCGGCACCCGTTCCAACCTGGCTTGCGCATCTGCCGTCCATTCAAATGCATGTTGACCCTGTATTTCTCCATTGCTTGCCATGCCCGGCACCTCCAGATATTCATCAATGACCTGTCCCGCCAGCTCTCTGGTGATGGTGCGGACCCCCAGTTTCCTGGCCGATTTTTCGATCTTGGCCTTGGCCCGTCGACGCACGTACCCGGACGGGGTTTCACGCAGCCGCTCACGCGCCTCCTTCGTCCATTCGAGCGGGACATCGTCATAGGCCACTTCGAGCTCGATGCCCCCTTCGGCCTTGGCGGCCGCTTCAATGACCGTTTTGTCGACAAATTTAAACGACTCGCCCGCCGCACCGCAGACGGGGCAGAGCACCGGCTTGTCGCCCTTCCCGACGTAACCGCAGCTCTCGCACAGATAATAATCCAGCGCCCGCATCCGTTCCTGATAGCTGAGCACGTCGCCGCCGGCCTTAACCTCGCCGGTCACGGCGCCGAGCTGGCCGATCATGCCGGCCATGCCTCCTTTGTTCAGGTCTTGGGCCACGTCCGCGCTCGCCTGCATCGCATTGGGATCGATCCCCTTCTCCCGCATCACCTTACCCATGTCGGCCATGGCCTGCACCGCCGAGGGCGGGAGTAGGTGGCCCATGGCGGCATCAACGACCGAATTGCTGATGATCGTATGGCCCTTTTCGACGGCGTAACGGTAGATCGCGGATTTGGCCAGATTGCGGGCGAACGCCGGCACTTTCTCCATCCGCTTCGTGGCCTCCTCGGTCCAGGCCGTGGTGTATTCCGCCGTGGTCGTGTAGGAGGGGACATGTTTGCGGCTGGACAGCAGCACGTGGCAGGGGGCCAGGCGCATGAGATTCTCGCTGTTGCTGCCGATATCCATCTCCTCATCGCTGTGCACGCCGATCCGTCCGACGATCAGCAACCACGGATTGACCTTTTTGACGTATTGCAACACCTTCTCGAACGGTTTGCCATCCAGCAGCGTCGTCTTCAATTCGACGCCCTCTTCCTTGGCCACGTCGCGTCCGATGTCCAGCTGGGCCTGGTAAATTTTGGCCAGTCCGCTGTCGATCACCTCTTCATGCAGCTTCTCCTGCTCCTTGAACCGGAAGGTTTTGCCCGCCTCCTCGGAGAGCACGCCGGCGATACTGTTGAACATGGCATAGTGAAAATAGGGATCGAAGGCGGCAATCGCCTCGACCGGCATCTGAAACGCCCGGCCCAGCGCCACCGCGGTTTTCAACCCGCCGTAACTCTGGGGACTGCCGTCAATCGCCACGACGATCCGGTTGCCGTTGACCTCGGAGCTCGGCGGCGGAACACGCTTCAAATTCTTCACCACGAGCAGATCGGACTGGCGGATGCGGCGGGCCACCCGTTCCGTCACGCTGCCGATCAGGCTGTGGCCCACGGCGCCGACGCCCAATGCGCCCATGATCACCAGGTCGTACTGATGCTGCGTGATGTCATCGACCAGCAGTTTGAAATTCTTCCCTTCAAGCGACCGGCGGACCAGCGGGACATTGGCGCCGTCGCATTTCTTGGCCACCACATCCAGGTAGGAGTCGGTGATCAGTTCCAGTCCGCGCGTGATCAGCGAATCGTGGATTTTCCGCTGTTTTTCCAGCTCCTGCTCGTCATGGTATTCCTCGGGAAGACCCGCCTCCATTTGTTTGAATCGTTTGTCGTGCATCTTGGCCGCATAGACGTGGCTGCCGACTACCGTGGAGCCGAACTGTCTGGCCAATTCGACCCCAATGTCGATGGCCATGTTGGAATAATCGGAATTATCGACAGGGATATAGATCTGCTTGTACATGCCGGGGCCCTCTACGCGTGAATGAGGCACTGCTTGTCGAAGAGTCGAAACTTAGCACAAAATTCACCATGAAATCAAGCAGAAAGGCTCCTGTCGCCTCATGAGTCCTGCTGATGATTCTCCATCACGACAAAACAACATTCTCGTGTAAATTCATGCTCTTGCCATTGAAGCCTAATCGGACACCATCCGGATGCCACCCTCTTGAAGCCCCTCGATCGGCACCGCTTTCTGGCACTTGGGGCATTTCACGTAGACGACGTTGTCGAACAGGCCGACGCTATAGTGATTGGCCAGCAGATCATAGGCTGTGCCGCACTGGCTGCAGGTCGCCGTGTAGCGGTTCCGCAGAACGGTGAAGGCGTCGGTGAGCGCCATCAAGTCGCGTCGCAGTGCTTCCACCTCGGATCGCAGGCGCGCCACAGTGTCGTTCAAATGCGCGGTGTCCCCATCGGCCATACCCCTGACCCCCTTTTCAGTCCTCGAGTTTTTTCAGCGTCCAGTGCTGTCCACCGTCCACCGTCTTGAATAATCCGCCGTTGGTCCCAGCATAGAGCGTGTCGGGGTCCTGGGGATCCATCGCCAGCACTCGAACTCCGGTGTTGGACAATCCCGTGTTGATCGTCCGCCAAGTCGCCCCGCCGTCGGTGCTCTTGAAGATGCCGTCGCCTCCGGCGTAGATGATCGACGGATCGCGGGGATGAATGGCCACGGCCGCAATGCTGCCCTGGAGAATCGTCTTGTTTTGCGTCCAGTGCGCGGCGCCGTCGCGGCTCACAAAAAATCCCCGGGTCGTGCCGATGTAAAGGGTATCGGGTTCCGTGGGGTGCAAGACAATAGCGTTCACCCCGTGCGACAGCGCTCCGCCGACCGCTTCGATCGACAAGCCGTCATTCATCGCCTTCCAGTGCTCGGCGCGGTCGACGCTTTTATAGACGCCGCCGCTGGTACCGGCATAGAGGGTTCCCGGGTGCCGCGGATCAGCAATCAATGGCACCGTGTAGACACTTTCCATGCCCTCGGTCCGCTCCTGCCATTCGCTCTTCAGGCCTTCCCGTTTATAGACGCCGACGGTGGAGCCCAGATACATGATCTCCGGAATCTGGGGATCGAAAATAATCGAACTCACGATCGAAATGTGCTCTTTGAGCCCGACGTTGTCCGGCACCCAGTCCTGTCCGCCGTCCCAGCTTTTAAAGACCGCCTCGGCGAAGGTGCCGGCAAAGAGTTGCGCGGGGGAGTTCGGGTCGATCGCCAGCGAAATCACCCGGACGCCGCCCAGCCCCTGATCGGACAGGACCCAGGTCTCTCCGCCGTCTCGGCTTTTGCGAATATGCTTCGAGGTGCCGACATAGATGATCTTCGGATTGGTCGGATGGATCGCAATGGAGGAGACTGCGGCCGTCCCCTTGGTGCAGGCCGTCGCCGTCAACACCGCCATGACCGCTATCGCCATGACGGCCCCGGACGCCGCGTGGTTCCGGTGCGCCATCACGCCCTACGTGGTCACCCGCTGATAAATCCAGGACAGCCGATCAGGCAGCAGGCGCACATCATCGATCACCGCATAGCGGCCGGGAGCAAAAAGTGCCGCCTGATAGTCCTCCCCCCGTTGGTCGATCGTAATACAAAAGGTCCGCACGCGCGCGCGGCGCGCTTCCACCAGCGCCCGTTTCGTGTCCGCCAGCGCCTGCGCGCCTTCGTACCCGCGATCGAACGGTCGGCCGTCCGACAGCCACAGCAGCAGCCGCGTGGCGGCCTCCCGCTGGAGCAGTTTGCGGGTGGCATGGCGGATCGCCGTGCCGTCCCGGTTCTGCGCGAGGGCCGTCATCGCCCCGATCCGTTCGCCGACACGGCGATTGTACCGTTCATCAAATTCTTTGACCAGATAAAAATCGACGCGGTCCCGACCGTCTCCGGAATAAGCGTAAATAGCCAGCGCGTCGCCGACCGCCTCGACCGCCTCGGCGAGGAGCAGCACGCTTTCCTTCTCAATCTGGATGATCGATCGTCCCGATGAACCCGGCGGCGACACCCCGGGCGGCTCCGACGGCCCGGACGCATGAGCCACCTGCTGCCCGGTTGATCCGCTGACATCCACCAACAGCGCAACGGCCACATCCCGTTCACGGCGATCGCGTCGCAGATAGAGCTTGTCGGACGGGGTCCGGCCGATACGACGCTCGATCGCCGCCTCAACCGCCGCATCCAGATCGATCTCCTCACCCGCCTCCTGCCGCTTGAGCTTCTTGAATTGATCCGGGCGCAGCCGTTCAAACATGTGGCGGAGCCGCAGGCGCTGTCCGCGATAGGCGGTGAGCGCCTGATCGACGAACCACTCTCCCGATGCGGTTGTCCCTCCGCCCGATGGAGATACGGACATGGCGCGCTCGCGGAGCGTACACCAGCCTGCACGATAGTCCTGGATCGTCTCGTCCCATTCGGGATAGACGAACGGGCCGGTTGCGCCGCCAGACCGTGCCGCGTGTTCGACCAGACCCTCCAAAGCCGGGGTTCCGGAAGCGGGCGCAGCCGCCGCATCGCTTCCGATGGAAGACGAGGCCCGCGCGCCCTCACCAATCTGTTCAGGGGCGGGCTGCTGGTTGGAAGAGTAGTGTGGTGGCGTCGAAGTCGGCGGGGCCAGTGGCGGAGCGGCCTGACGGGCGGAAAAGGGGACGAAGGCCGAGGGGCCCCGCTGTCCTCCCTGACGGCCGCGATATCGAGGCTCCTCAAGTGTCTGATACTCGCCCGGTTCACCCTTCGAAATCGGGGCGCCGGCCCGTCCCAGCGGATTGGTGCTGGGCGCGGCCGAGGCCGACTCCGGCGACGCGGCCTGCTCCATCGGCCCGGTCAGACGCCGGAGCAACAGCAGACCGCATTCGCAGGCCGCGCGCAATGAATCGGTCGCCGTCGCCCCCGGCCGCTGCACGCGCTGGAGCAGCATCCCCAACTCAGAAAGGAGCGGTTCCAACGGGGGCGGAATGGGCTCCTTGGTTCGCCCCGCCATTGAGATCTGCAGCAACAATTCCACTACCTGCTCAACCGTCGAAGGGACGCCGCGGCCGGCCGAGACGGCCGCCGTCAGCTCTGCGGAATCGGTCAAACCAAGGGACGGCCGAAGAAAGAGGGTGTATCCGGTCACCAGATCAAGATCGGTTCGAAGGCCCGGATAGGCCCGGCGCAGGAAGGCGTCTATCCGCCCGCCCTCGGCGATCTTCCAAAGGTCGGAGGCCAGGGCCGGAGCGGCAAGGGGGCTGAAAAAATGTTCCAGCTCCTGCACGATGGAAACGGCGGGATCGGGGCCCGCCCCCGATGCCTCACTCGCCTCACGGTGTTCAAACTCCAGCGCCAGCTGCGCGGCACGGCGGTCGCCGAACACTTCCCGGCTGAGTGCAATCAATGTTTTCCGATCGATTTCAAATGCCCGGCATTCCAGTTGGACCGCCTGATAGGCGGTCATGACTTTATAGTAACGAAAATTTTCCTCGGCCGATCCAAATTCGCCGACGAACGGCGGCAGAAAGATTGTCCGCCCCTC
>Ga0335085_10013279_pt1 | contig 12079 bp, 19 predicted proteins | sample Lox_Sample_45_FD_206712 | JGI IMG/M metagenome (GOLD analysis project Ga0335085, IMG submission 206712) | Soil microbial communities from Loxahatchee National Wildlife Refuge, Florida, United States - Lox_Sample_4.5 | ecosystem: Environmental > Terrestrial > Soil > Wetlands | place: USA...
CTGTCGGCTTGGGGCCCAGTTGTGCCCGTGTCCCCCGGGCTGGCCGGAGTAGTACTATCGCCAGAATCGCTCATATCAGGTCCCCCCCAAGAGCATTGGTTCTCCTCGCATGCTCCCATACCTTCGCTGCATCCGGGAGCTTAGGTGGACTATAAAGGCTTGGGAGGTCCTCGTACAGAGGGCAGAGACAACGGGTTTGACCTGCCTGTCATGTCAGACCGCTCCCCCGCTGACCCGCGCACACTGTCTATCTACGTCCGGCGGCGCATCCGGGTAGCTGATGGAATGGTCGCGCTCCGCGGCCTATTTCAGGACCCAGAGCTTGGCCCCAGCCGGCACGCTGGCGGTGCCTTCGATCTGCCCGCTGAAGACATTGTCGAGGAAATCGTGCATCACCTGGTCGTAGCGGCCATAGTGAACAGCGGTCGTCCGGAGGACCTGGGCCGGCGCCATGTGACTGGCAGCGGCGATCTCGCTGAGCGTCTGGTTCCCGGATGTGGCCAGTTCCTGCCAGGTCTGTCCATTGATCTTGCCCGTCATCACCAGCGACTTGAATTCATCGACGAGCGTCGGAACGTCCGTGGCGCCAGAGCCGAGGAAGGCGTTGAAGTCAACGGTCTTCCCGTGCAGGGACACGCTGTCGCTGTACTGCCAGATCGTCGGCGCCCAGCCCCCGTAGACGCCCCACCCGACGTGGGTCGCGAAGCTCGCGAAGTTGCTTGAGACAAGCGCCAGGCCGAGGTTCTTGAGCGGCCCCAGATCCGGGCCTCCCCATACATCGTGCCAGTACCATTGCGGCAGGTAGTTGAGGTAGACGATCCCGCCGAGGGCGCGGAAGTTCTTCACGAATGCGACGTTCTGCTGCAGTGACGGCTTGCTGCCAGTGATCGTCTCGGTCTCGACATCGACCATCAGCCCGACGTCGGGGCCGAGGTGCCCGAAGCAGAATTGTGCCTGAGCCTTTGGGTCGTCATCGGTCAGGAAATGATAAGCGAAGTGAAATGCACCGGCAGCGTTCGCCTTCGCCACCTGGGCTGTGTAATCTGGATTCAGATAGCCTGTCCCCTCAGTTATCTTTATGCACACCGCGTGCAGACCGCTGAGGTCCATGGCTCCTTGGCCAGAAGAGATGTCCGGGTAGAACAGGCCTGGGATAACAGCCGGCGATGCAGTTGCTGACATGGGTCCCCCCTACAGAATCATGCGCAGCCAGCGACCAACCCCGACCTAGGCTCCCAGCTGGCTGACCCCGGATTCAGCGCGGAAGCCCCCGGAGCCCAGCAGGCGCGGTCCCGTCTGGCGTGCGGTCTTCTGGCATATATGAAATGCCGTATCCCGGGCCTTGTCCAGTGGTTATTTTGGCGATCCCTCGATGTGAGCTGATCACTCAGCGACGGTCGCTGGGTGGTCATCTGCGAAGGTAGTGGTGTACTAAGGGTCGGCGATCGGGCGGAGGAAGGCGATGAACTGGCCACGACGGGCGCTGACGGCCGTCATGGCAGCGATGCTCGCTCCGGTACTGCCTGCGATATCGGCGTGCGCGCCGATCGCGAGAACGTGCGCCGGCCAGTGCGGGCCCCCGTTTCAGCTGCAGGTCGATTTCCGGCACGGCACGTCCAGGCAGGAGGCGATCGCCGGCATGCGCAAATGCCAGGCCGACCCCTGGTCATCAGGATCGGCCAGCCCTACCGATCCCACTCGCCAGGCACACCCGGCCAATGGACCGCGATCATCTACATCAAGAAGATGCCCATCGGCCCCGGGCCTGTCCCGCTGCTGACCTGCCTGCACTACTCACCAGCGGTCGCGATGGCCAGCTGGCCCGACTGATGACGCCTTCGCACAGCTTCGGCGGTGCGCTGGTGGCCGTGACCGGCTGGCGGAAGCTGCCTGCCGGGGCCGGCTGATGTCGGGCGCCGGGACGCCTGACCGCCACGGCCAGCTGCTCGCCGCCGCGGTGGCTGCCCGCCAGAGCGCCTTTCACGCCGCAAGGCGACCACGCGCTCCGCACATATGGCCAGAATGATCAAGTAGACCCAATAGCCGCCGAAGATCAGCCAAGCTGCCGAGCGGTTATCGCCCCCGTGAGGGGCCAGGAGCAACCCATATGCCCATGCGCCTGCGTATACCGCGGTTGCCGCCGCCATCACGGCGCCGGGCCGCAGAACTGGCTGCTCGCCCTGTGCCCGGGCGGGTGCAGGCAGCCTTGCCGTGGTCAGCCCGGCGGGGATGTCGGCGGTGAGGGCCGCCAGTTCCGCATAGGTCCGCGACGCGTACGTCTGGTCCACCCGCAGATCGAACTCGTCCCAGTCCAGCCGTCCTTGCACGAACGCGGCCTTAAGGGTCTCGATCACCTGCTCGCGGTCGGCGTGCGACGCCCGCAGGTGACCGCGCCCTCCTGCCCCTGCTGCCATCTCGTCTCCCGGCCCTGTCATCACCGCCGCCTCCCCGTGGAATAAGCGAAGGTTCCCTTGTTGCCCGGCTCCGGCCGCAGGGCTAGTGGTGGCTGATCATTACCAGCACCACCATGACAACTAGTGCGGCGGCGACCAAGCCCATGGCGATCACCGCGGCATCGGTCAAGCCGGCCAAGTGCCACCGGCTTGCGCGCCTTGCTGCACGCGCTTCAGTCCGTGCCTTCTGCTTGCGCTGGGCCTTGCTCAGCTTCCGCCGATAACCCGGCGGCGCTGGCAGGAGCAGCCGCCGCTGCGGCTTGTAGGCCGAGATTCTCGGATCGTTAAGGTCGTCCATCGGGACCTTTCAGCGGAAGCCTGCTCTGTTCGCATTATGACGCAGCCCGACGATCAGCTGGGCTGAGGCATGGGGCGCGGGAGACCGGACGCGGGAGTAGCCGGTCGTCCGCGTCCGCGCGGGGTCACAAACTCGTTTGCGCAGCCTGTCAGGGCTGGCCGACGATAGACACCGATGAGCGCAGTGCTGATCACAGGCTGTTCCGGCGCGGGCAAGTCCACGATCGCCGCCGTGCTTGCCCGCCGGGGCCTGGCAGCCATCGATGCCGACGACGACCCGTTGCTCGCGGGTACCGTTGACGCGGCCGGCAACGTGGTGGAAGAAGAGCCGGCAGCGCCGGACCTTGCCTGGTTGTCCCGGCACAGCTGGGCATGGGACCCGGCCCGCCTGGACGCACTGATCGCGGCGGCGGCGCCAGCGACGCTGTACCTCTGCGGCGGGGCGGCCAACGAGCTGGAGCTGGCCGGCCGCGATACTCTCCCACACGCTGGCCAGTTCCGCCACGAGCCACCGCCCGTAGTTCCTCCACGGTGATGCCTGCCTGGCTCAAGATCGAGCGGAGCGCATCTGAGAGGGGTTCATGCCCGGTCTAGCGGCGGCGGAATGCCGCGCTGAGCGCCCGTGTGCCGATGGTCCACATGTTGTCGTCGACGTTGATCGTGACTCCGGGGGGAACGATCTGGTCTATACGGTCAAGCACGTCGGTGGACAGCTCGATCCCGTCGGCAGCGAGATAGCCGTCCAGGTGTTCCATAGTGCGGGGGCCGATGATCGCCGAGGTGACCGCGGGGTGGCGGATGGCGAACGCGACCGCCATCTGGATGAGGGTCAACCCGGCCTGGTCAGCAAGCGCGCCGAGGGCATCGGCGGCGGCGAGCTTTGCGGCATTGGCCGGGTTGGCGGCGTCGTAGGCCCCAGGGAAGCGCTGGGCGCGGGCGGAGGAGCCTGGGCCGCTGGCATCCCGGCCCGTGCGGTACCTGCCCGACAGCCAGCCCCCGGCCAGCGGGCTGTAGGCCATGACGCCTATCCCGTGGCGCAGGCAGGTCGGCAGCACGTCGTACTCGATGGCGCGGGTCAGCAAAGAGTAGGGCGGCTGCTCGGTACGAAACCGGAGGTGGCCGCGTCGCACGGCGGTCCACTGGGCCTCGACGATCTCAGAGGCGGGAACCTTCGACGCGCCGAAAGACCGGATCTTGCCGGCATGGACGAGATCAGACAGGGCGCCCAGGGTCTCGTCGATATCGGTGTTCCGATCGGGAACACCCACCTGATAGAGGTCGATCCAGTCGGTCTGCAGCCGGCGCAGCGAGCCCTCGACCGCTTCGGTGATCCACCGCCGCGACGCTCCGCGATGGTTGGGGTCCTCGTCGCCGAAAGGAACGCCGAACTTGACGGCGAGCACCACGCTCTCGCGCCGTCCGCCCGCCAGCGCCTGGCCCAGGATCTCCTCTGACTCACCGGCGGAGTAGCCATCGGCGGTGTCGATGAAGTTGATCCCGGCGTCAAGGGCGCGGTGGATGATCTTGACCGCGTCGTCGTGATCGCGATTGCCGAAGGCGCCGAACATCATCGCGCCCAGGCACAGCTGGCTGACCGAGATGCCGGTGCGTCCCAGAGGTCGGTACTCCATGGAGAGTCTCCTTAGGTAGCCGCGAACTGGTCGCGGCAGGCATGTAAGATCGGATGCGTCAGCAGGCGGAGAGCCTGTCCACTTCACTGTAACGACTATCGGATAGGCTGTCCACTTAGAATGCCAACGCCCCCGGGCCAGATCACATCTCGGGCGAGACGAGCCGACGCTGAGCGCAACCGCGACAAGATCGTCGCGGCCGCCCGTTCCGCGTTCGCCGATCCTGAGGCCGAGGTGTCGATGGCCGAGATCTCGCGACGCGCGGGAGTCGGCATGGCGACCCTCTACCGCAACTTCCCCGGCCGGCGCGAGCTCCTCGAGGCCCTCTACACCGACGAGGTCGACGCCATCTGCCAGGCCGCCGAGGCTCCCGGCGCTAGCCTCCTCTCCTGGCTGCGCCAGCTCTTCGCCTTCTTCGCAAGCAAGCGTCACATCGCGGCGGAGCTGCTCAAGCACACCGACAGCGGCGACCCCGTGTTCGGCGGCAGCCGCGCCCGAGTCACCGCCGCCGGCCGGCCGCTGCTCGCCGCCGCGCAGCACGCCCGCGAGGTTCGCGACGACCTCACTCTCGAACAGGTCCTCGACCTGATCCACGCCATCGCGACGATCCGTGGCGACACCGGTTATGTACAGCCGATCCTCCAGGCCGCGCTCGACGGCCTTCACACCCGACCGATGTGATGCCCGCCCGCATGCAGCCGCACATCGTCACTTCATCCAAGATCGCGGGCGCCGAGCGTTTCCGCACCCGTGGGGCCCTTGCTGTCAAGAGGCGTGGTGGTCAGGCCTGGTGGACCGGCATCCACAACCCTCAGGAGCGACTCGGGTAATGAATCGCTGAGTAGTCCGGCGTCTCCAGCATCAGGGTCATCACAATGGCCTGCCAGAGCTTGAATATGGCCTGGTAGCGCCCGGGAAGCTGCTGCCACGGGACGATGATCGGGTGCTGCTTGGTCTCCCAGTTCTTCTGGGGCCCGTAGGTCCAGCCGTGGGCCGTGTAGTGCTGGACCCACAGAGCATGCAGTTGCTCGGGAGTAGCGCCCACCATGCACTTGCGGGTGATATCCACCATCGCGTCCTGCTGCCACGTCGGCAGCTCGTCCCAGGCAGGCTGGGGGTGCCCCGCCGCCTCCTGCAAGACCAGGGACGCCGCGTAGAAGACCCGTGCGAAAACTGTCTCAGGCATTGTCGTGACCCCGCACGATGCTCCCAGGCGGACGCGGCCCGCGCCACGTTGCCGTCGTATGTGGCGCGCGCCGCCTTCGCCATGCCACAATCCCGCGTCGGCACTAGCGGTGATACTCAGCAGACGAAGCCCTGGGGGTGTGGATGTGCACTCAGCGAACCGGCTGCGGGGGGGCCTGGGTCAGTTGCGCAGGGTGTGGCTGGGAAGGACACCGTAGGCCTGGCGGTAGTAGGCGGCGAACCGGCTGGAGTTGGCGAACCCCCACCGGTAGGCCACGGCGGTGACGGACTCCTGCTGCGGGTCGGCGGCGGCGAGTTGCCGGCGGGCGTAGTCCAGCCGGACCCGGCGTAGGTAACCCAGGGGCGTGGTGTCCAGGTGGCGGCGAAACGCCAGCTGCACCGCGCGGATGGTGACACCGGCGGCGGCTGCGATCTCCGCGCCGGCGATGTCCTCCTGGGCGTGCCCATCAATGAACGCGATCGCGCGCCGCAACGTGGCAGGGGAGGCATCGCTGTGGTCCCGGGCGCCTGGGCCGGAGAGGGCGGTGTTGGGGAATATGGCGAGTGCGGTGGCGGCCAGCAGCCGTGCGGTACTGCCGATAATCAGTGGGCTGGCCGCCGCCTCACGGTTGGCCAGCATACGGTCAGCGTAGTCGCTGGTGTTCTGCCACTGGGCCCGGGCAGCGGCGCCCGCCGGGCGCATCGACAGGAAACGCAGCGCCTCAGGCGGCGTGGACTCGGCGCCCGCGACGGCCTGAAGCAGTGAGACGCGCAGGACAATGCTGCGGGAGCGGACATCGTGGGTCTGGGCGAGGAATTCGGCCTGTGGGATGTTGCGAAGGAAGACGTCGCCGGGCAGGTAGCCGCCGGTGTCCTTGGCCCACTCGGCCTGCACGGTGCCCTGGGTGAGGGTGGTAACGAGGACGTTGTCCTCGCCACGCACTCGGAAGGCCAGGTCGCCGGGCAGGGACGCCCCGCTAGCGGTAAAGGAACCCGCGTCAACCTGCGTCAGGGCGAACCCGGTGGTGCTGTTCCGGTTCCTGGTCGTCAGCACAGCCCCGCCGTATACCTGCCCGATGACCTCGCTCATCAGCTCTAGGTCAGTGGCGGAGTACTCCCGCCGCTGCGGGCCCTGCCATTCTCCGGCGGTCACCGGGCACATCCTCCGGTCACACCCGCCCTCTGCTAGCGTTTGCGGTCGTTAAAGGAACCGGAACGAGGACGGGCGTACCAGCCTCCGCCGGCTGGCGCGACAACCGCCAGCAGCAGCGAATAGCGGCCCTGGCCAGTCTGCACAGCCTCGGGAACGATCACGCCTCCCGGCGCCCTGCGAATGCCTTTCCTGTCCCGTCTTCCTGGATAGGCGCCGATCCCCGGCGAGCGGCCGGTCCTGCACGGTCGTAAAGGCCAGGCCAGCGTGCTGCACCCGGAGACAACGGCGCGTCACGGTCCACGGGCGGAGCAGGCAGTCCCTAGGTGCCCGATGGCTCAGCGCGCTAGCCTGCCGCATGTGGATCCCACCGTTGAGGCAGCACTTATTGCCGTCGTGGGCACGGTGGTGGTCGCGGTGACCGGCTTCTGGACAACCAGGAGCGTTACCGGCAGCACGCTGGCGGAGCAGCGCACCCGAACACTGAACGAACGGTTCGCCACGGCGGCCGATCAAGTAGGCAGTGACAAAGCCGGCCGTCCGGCTCGCCGGGGTGTACGCCATGGCGGTCTTGGCCGATGACTGGAAGGAGAACCGGCAGACCTGTATCGATGTGCTGTGCGGCTACCTACGCATGCCCTACGAGCCCGACCCGGGCGACAAGGCGCATGAGCAGGAGCGGCTTGCGTTCCGGGCCAGCCGCGAGGTCCGCCACACCGCCATCCGGGTCATCGCCGTGCACCTCAAAGACGGCGCGGCGGTGTCCTGGCAGGGCCTGAACTTCGACTTCACGGGCGTAGTCATCGACGGCGGCAGCTTCGGTGACGCCAACTTCTCCGGCGGCACGATCAACTTCAGCGGCGCTGGCGTCTGGTCACAAAAACCCACGTTCCCCTGGACAGCAACTTCCCTTTGGGGAACCACGCCACCACCGAACGTGAAGCTCCCCCAGACGGAAGAGCAATCCCGGGCATAGAACGGCAGCGAACTGCAACCCGGCAGAAGCTGACGATCTTCCTTTGCCGGACGGCCCTTTACATGTGAATAGTGTGGTTTACGCTAGCAGTCTAGCGTCGTGCTTGATCCTGTTGAGTGCGTACTTTGTGGCAGCATCCCCATCCCATGGGCCAGAAAGCGGGCCGGATGGGTTCCAGAATGTCAGCATCGCAATCCCGCCACGGGCAGCCAGCCAGCTATAGACCTCCCTGAACCAGGCTGGCCGGTGCGGAACCGCTGAGCTGTTTGTCTCCGCTACCAGGCGCTTGCCCCTCGGCATCCGGCTATTGAAGCGGTCCAAGGTGGTGCTGGGGTCAGTGGTCTCGTGCAGGTCATAGATGTCGATACCGTAGAAGTCCAGCCCTGGAATGACCCACCGCGCGCGTCCGCCCTGGGTCAGTACCGCGCCATAGCGCACGCTGGTTGTGTTGTCATGCACCAGTTCCAGCATGTGGGCATGGACCTGCTGCACCGTAGTAGCCGACAGTGAAGCCTGCTCAGCCTCATGCCACGCGGTGAGCAGATTCCCCGGCAGCGCTGATGCAGACTGCAGCGCGTTGATGATCGTCTGGTCATGCTGGCCAGCGAGCAGTTCCTGGGGGTCCGGCCTGATCGACCACAGCGAGTGCAGCCCATCAGGCATCTCAGGCCAGGTATCCGCCAGCGGCTTGAACGAACGGACCATGGTCATGTTGGGCACGTCTGGTGCCACGTCTTCATAGTGATTCTGGTTGCATCCAAACCACATAGCCATAGCCATCACCCCCCTATCAGTTTCCGCAGTGCATCCTTATCGCGCAAGATTTCTTCGATCGGTTCTTCCTTCCCCTCCTCCTGCAGTTTCCGCTTTGCTTCCTCCACTGTCCCTGGCGTGGATCTCACTCACCGACGCGCAGTTGACCTGCATGCCTAGGGCGGAGACCTCCTCCTTCCGTCGTGGCCTGTTTCCTGCTCGGCGGCAGCGACGGCGGGCAGCTCTTCGGCTCATAACCGGCTTCTGGCCACCGCTGAGCCTGGGGAGTAGCGTCCCCACCAGGTGTAAGCAGGTGGAGCCGATGGCGAAGATGACGCCCGAGCAGGAAGCCGCATACGCTTTGGACTTCGGGGTTGCCAGGAACGATCTGTCGGCGGAGGCGCAACTGGCTTATGACCGCCTGGTGGAACAGCGGGCACGCGCCGCCGCTTCGGCACCGGTCCTCCCGGCAGGCGCCGAGGCCACCAGCGCCCCCGTCACCATGCCACGGTGGGTTGCCGCTCTGGGCACCGCTGTCTTCGCCCTGATCGTTCAGGGAGCGGGGGTGGTGCTGCTGCCATACGCATTCACCCACTGGCAGCCAGGCACACCCCCGTGGCCAGCGGTGGTGCGGGTCATCGGTGTGGTCCTGATCGCGGTGGGCGGCATTGTAGTGACCTGGGCGTTTGCGCAATTCGCTGCCGAGGGGCCGGCGTCCCAATCCCAGGCGAGCCGAATTCCCAGCGGCTGACTGTCGGCGGCCCCTACCGGTACGTGCGCAACCCCCTCTATGTGGCGTCGGTGGTGGCCATCACCGGGCAGGCCCTGCTGCTGAGCAGGCCGGTGCTGCTGATCTACGCGGCCGCGTTCTTGGCCATTACCTTCTTCCTCGTTCACTGGATCGAGGACCCAGCTCTCGCCCGCCGCTTCGGCCAGCAATTTGAGGACTACCGCAGCCAGGTGCCCGGCTGGTGGCCCCGCCTGCCACGCCGCACACCCTGACGTCGCGCCGAACATGACTGCCAAGGAGCACCTCCGCTGGAAAGGGACCATGAAAACGTCTAGGGCGTGTCGGCAATCAAGCGAGGCTGATCCGAACCCACGACCAACGGATTATGAGTCCAGCCCGCCAGCAACCCACGTCACAGCGGTTGACCTGGGCAGACACGGGTCCCCACGATCATGGTCAGCCCTATTTGGGCACGTATTTGGCATGATCAAGCTCCATGCAGGCACCTCGGCTATGGTCGTGCCGTGCCGAGGATCAGCGCCTTCTACGGTGTGGTGATCTACATGTACTGGAACGAGCGGGATCACCCGGTAGCACACTTCCATGCCTACCATGCAGGCCGCCGCGCCTCAGTGTCGGCGGACGGAGTGGTGCTCGCTGGCAGCCTGGAATCCCGCGCGCTCGGATTCGTCCAGGAATGGGCCAGCCTCCGCCGCGATGAGATCATGGCGAACTGGGAACGGGCCAGGAAGAACGAGCCGCTGCTCGCCATCCCGCCGCTGCCCTAGAATCGGGATCATGGACGAGAACTACCTGCCCGTCGTGGTTGGCGTTGCAGTGGTCGGTGACCGTGTGCTGCGACTGCTGTTCAGCGACGGCACCGTTGGGGACGTCGACTTCTCGTCCGAGCGATGGACTGGGGTGCTCGAGCGGCTGAACGACCCGGCATACTTCGTCCAGGTGGAGGTCGATCCGGAGGCGGGAACCGTCGTGTGGCCCGGTGGCATCGACCTAGCGCCCGAGCCGCTTTACGAAGAGGCCAAGGCCCACCCGCTTGCAGCGGCCTGACGCCCGCAGCGACGGCGCATAGGACGGGCTGAAACTGAGCATGCGTGCTGGCTGAATGTCGTGGGCCAGGACTCAAGTCCCGGCTACGTAGTAGCCCTTGCCGATCACAGGAGTGATCAGCCCCGCATCCTTTAGCGTGGTGAGTGCCCGTTCGGCCGTGATGTGGGAGACGCCATGCTCCTGGCTGAGCGTCTTGACGCTCGGTAGCCGCTTGGTGATCGTCCCGTCCTCGATCTGAGCACGCAACAGCGCCGCGAGCTGCACATACAACGGCGTCGATGACTCATGATCGATTCCCACATGATCACATTAGGTCTCCCTTGCATCCTTCCTCATCCCCGGGAGTCCTACAGGAACCATATGGTTCCTGTAGTCTTGATGAGCAGAACAGACGGTTCCTGCTGCCGGAGGGCGCATGCCGGATGAGCAACCAGCCGCCAGTTCGGACGTCACAGGAGAAGACATCCCGGACTGGTGGCCCTATGCCGCTGAGTTCCCGCACTGGCATGTCTGGCGCGGTGTCTGCGGCCTGGTGTACGCCCGGCGGCCACGCACCAGCCCACCGCTCGTGATACGCGCGGATAATCCTGTGGATCTCCTCGTCCAGATCAGGCGAGCAGAGGACAAGACGCGCTGACAGCACCCCCTGCCTTCTTGTCCGGCCGCGGCCCACACTATGACTCTCCTTGCAATGCTTGATGCGCCATTCGGCGAGATTGAGAACTGGGTCTCCAGTTCTGTCGCATAGGACGCCGGGCTATCGGTGGGATCGTCTCTGCCGGGTGTTCACCGCCCGGCAAGGTCTGCCATTCGGCTGTACTGGCGGCTGAGCCGCGAGCACTGACGCTCAGCAGATCTTGAAGCCCGTACTGGTGCCGGTATAGGAACACCGGTCGATCACGGTGCCGCTGCGGTTCTTGAGCGTCGCTTGATCTTCTCCGGTGTTGTTCCACACGTACCCGGAGTGGCCCCAGTAGCGGTTGGTCTGGGTGTCGGTGCCCTTGCCGGTGTGAATCTTCACAGATCCGTGGGCGTTGATCGTGTAGGTGCCGAACGTGTAGACGTGGCCTTGTTTGTCCCGCAGTGTCCAGCCGGTCAGTTTGATCCGCGATCCGGACGTGTTGTGCAGCTGAACCCACTCGTGGTTGAGGCTTGAGTTCGAGCCGGTGTCTGATCCTGGCGAGTTGTAGAAGATCTCGTGGATCTGCATTCGGTTGGCTGCCTGAGCCGGTGCGCCAGACGTCACGGCAAGCCCAACCGCCATGACTAGGCCAAGTACCCCAGTTGACACGTATACGACGATTTTCCGCATAGCTCCCCCTTTGCCAGCTCGCACGCTCATGGTCGGCATCAATGAAACGGCCGGGCACCGCGCCCTTCTGGCAGTTATTAGACGCGCAGGCAGCCCATCAGGGTTACGGACCACGCCGAACACCGGCCGTGAGTGCCTGTCAGACCCGGTCCTACGCTCTGAGATACCACACATTCCGGGCCTGGATTCAATCAAGCACCTGCCGGCCGACTATGGCGGGACAGCCCCGGCCATGATGTGGCGCAATGGGCGCTTCCTGCCCGGCAACGGTGGCGCAGCGCTGCTCTAGCCCGCGAGCCGGAGGCAGGGTATTCCGCATCTTCTCCGGTCCTCCCGGCAAGCGCCTGATCTTGCCGGGGAAGCTCGCTGTCAGGGGTCTGCCCGGAGCGAAGCGGAGGGACGCGGAGGCCGCAGGCCGCAGCGCCCTTGACAGGGAGCTTTCGCGGCGACAGCATGCCCGGCGCGGGAGGACGGCCCGACGGCTCCGCAAGTGCGGTCAACCCGGGGTGCGTGACGGCGGGGAC
>Ga0335085_10013281_pt1 | contig 12078 bp, 14 predicted proteins | sample Lox_Sample_45_FD_206712 | JGI IMG/M metagenome (GOLD analysis project Ga0335085, IMG submission 206712) | Soil microbial communities from Loxahatchee National Wildlife Refuge, Florida, United States - Lox_Sample_4.5 | ecosystem: Environmental > Terrestrial > Soil > Wetlands | place: USA...
ACATGGTTGAGATCAACTCCACACATCCCGTTGCTGTTGATCCGCTCAACCCCGTGCACGATGTGCGCAACCCGCGTGAGTTCGGAGAACGAGCGGTGAGCCTGCATCTGTACTCACGGCCGTTCGATTCCTGCGTGGTGTACTCGGTCGAGCAGCATACCTGCGGGGAAATCGGGCTGCACTACAACTCCATGTATGGGAAGCTGACGTAGCCCGCTTCGACTTCACTTCCCTCCGGCCACCGCCTTCAGGTACCGAAAATAGAACACTGCACCGTTGTAATAGGACTCAACGGGCAATCGCTCGTCACGGCCATGCGAGCGGTCATCGTCCACATCAATCGCGAGGCCGCTTACTCCGTATGTCGGAATACCAGCCGGATTGGTGTACACGCCGTCGGTCGCGCCTGTGCCCATCTCCGGAACCACCGGTGCGCCCGGCCACATCTCTGCCGAAACCTTCTCCAGCGGGTCCATCACCGCTGGATTGAGCTTCACCGGCGGCAGCGCGACCTTCTGCTGTTCGCCCAGCGGAACCTTCTGCCCGTTGCTAATGAAATCCAAAGACACCTTCGGATCGTTGATTGCACCCTTCAGCACGTCGAAAATTTGTGCCCGCGAGTGCCCGGGAAGGATGCGGCAATTCACGTTGGCGGTCGCCCGTTGCGGTTGTGCATTGTTGGCATGTCCCGCCTGAACTCGCGTCGGAATGCACGTGGTATGCATCAACGCGTTGTAATACGGGTCCTGTGACAGCCGCCCGATCGCCGTTTCATCGGGAGGCGTCTTGGTTACCGCCAGCATATCCGCGGCAACCTGGCCGTGCTGAACCTTCGCCGTCTGCTGAAAGAAGGCCCGCGTCACGTCGTTCAACTCGAACGGAAAGCGGTAGCTCTGGAGGCGCGTCAGCGCATCGGCCAATCGGTAAATCGCATTCTCCTGCGTCGGCAGCGAGCTATGGCCTCCGGGATTCGTCACTTCGAGCTCATAGTCGGCGTATAGCTTTTCGCTTGCTCCCATCGCGACCACAAAGGGCTTCCCCTTCTCGGTGATCACTCCGCCGCCATCGGCATTGAGGGCGAACTCGGCGTCGACGAGCTCGCGATGGTTCTTCAACAGCCAATCGATGCCGTTCGATTTGCCGCCTTCTTCGTCGGCAGTCAGCGCCAGAATGATATCGCGGTCGGGCTTATAGCCTTCCCGCTTGAGACGCATCATGGTCAGGACAAAAATTGCGTCGCCGGCCTTCATGTCCTCGGTACCGCGACCGTAGAAATAGCCGTCCTTCTCGACCAGTTGAAACGGATCGGAGGTCCAGTCTTCACGGTGGGCCTCGACCACATCGAGGTGACCCATCAGTAACACTGGCTTTTTGGAGCCCGTACCGCGCAGGCGAACGACCAGGTTCTTTTTGCGGTCATTCGGCCCGCCGATGAAGATGTCACCCTCGGCGAATCCGGCATCGCGCAACCGCTTTGCCATCGCTTCCGAAGCAGTCGACACGTTGCCGACCGAATCGGTGGTGTTGATCTCGATGAGCTCCTGCAGAAGGCTGCGTGCGAGTTTTCGGTCGACATCGTTCAGTTGCGCGTGCGAAAGAATTGGCAGAGCGAACACCGCACTGAGTGCGCAGAGCAACAGCGCCTTAAGTTTCAACGATTATCTCCGGCAAACATCTGAATATGAAATCCCCAGGTTCCATCGAGACTATCAAACAGGACGCGCAGTTGTCAGACCGGCGCTCCGATGGCGTAAACTCGACTGCACTTATGAAGATGAGTATCCACAATTCACTCCTGATTTTTGCTGCCGCGCTTACACTTGGCGCAACCATCCTTTCAGCACAAGACACTATGAAGCCCAAGCCAACCCAGCAGGACGCCTTTGACGTCATCGGAATCCAGGTCCGCACCAACAACGCAAAAGAAGCAACCGGAGACGGCGCGATTCCAAAGCAATGGCAGCGACTGTTTGCCGAAGGAATTCTCAACCAGATTCCGGAGAAGATCGACCAGTCCATAACCGTCGTGTACTCGAACTACGCCAGCGACTGGAACGGCGACTACGACTACACCCTGGGGGCGAAGGTTAAGTCCGGAACCAAGCCTCCGCAGGGCATGGCGTCGGTGACGATTCCCGCCGGCCGGTACCTCGAGTTCGAATCGGCCCGTGGATTGGGCCAAACCGTCGTTCCCGAGGTGTGGCGGCAGATCTGGGCCTATTTTCAGGATCCAGCTAATCCACAGCGCGACTACAAAGCCGACTTCGAGCGCTACGAGCCCTCGGATCCGGCGAATGTGCAGGCGCACGTTTTCATCCGTGTCAAACCATAACGGATTCGCCGAACGACGTCGCAAGGGAAGAAAAACTTTGGTAACCGAACCTTCCCGGATTGGGACCCTATCGCTGGTTGATGTACTGAATCATCTGCAGCACCACGTCGCCGACAATCTGCAGAGACTTGGGACTGAGCTTATCCATGGTGTCCTGCGTGGTGTGATGGTAGGCGTTCATATAGCCGTAGTCGATATCGATGATGTCGACCACCGGCACGCCGATTTTGGCAAACGGCAGGTGGTCGTCTTCGAGCGGGATGCTCTGCTGGAAGAAGTGTGACTGATATCCCAGCGTAGCGGCGGCCTGATAGACGAGATCGGCAAGCCAAGGGGTGGAGTTGGTATCGCGCTGAATGTCGAGGTCGGCGTCGCCGATCATGTCGAGCAGGATGAACGCCTTGATCTTCGCGGCAGTGCCGTCCTGCTTCCATTTGGCCGCCAGATGTTTGGTGCCGTAGAGGCTGTCTTTGTCGCTCCATTTTACGAAGGCCTCTTCCTCGTCGGTCCAAAGCAGCCAGATGCTGTAACCATCGTTAGGCTTACCGCGAAACTGATTGGCCAACTCGAGCATCAGGCCGGTATTCGAGCCGCTATCGTTGGCGCCGACAAAGTCGTTTGGCAGCGGATAGTTGGTCTCGTAGTGTCCGGCGATGACTATGATGCCGTCTTTCTTGCCGGGGAACTTGGCGATAATGTTCTGGCCGGGAAAGTTCCCTACTGGCGTGTTGCCGCTGAAGCTGTCGGTCTCGACGTTGTCTCCGGCAAGATGCGACTTAATGTACTGCTCCGCCTTGACGTGTCCGGGGCTGCCCGGCTTGCGCGAGCCGATGGCGACATATTCCTTCACGTATTGGAAGGCGCGATTCGGGTTGATCTTTGGGGCAGGCTCAGTGGCCGCCGACGCAGTCGCGACGGAAGCGGGAGTCGTGGGTGTTGTAGCCGGCTCGGGTTCGCCGGCTTTGGCCGTCTGGGTCTCCGAGTTTGGCTTCGTGCAGGCGACGCAGGTGAGCAGGCAAAGAAGGCAAAAGCCAAGAAGGCGGCGGGTGGTCATGTGAGGCTATTGTAATGCCGTATCAGAAGTGTCGACTGCGTTGCTTCGCGTGCTGCCCAGTCATTGTGCGGTTGTCTGCGGAGGATGCAACAGCCCGCCGTGTTGCAGCAGGTTTCCGGTACGGACATCGAAGACCTCGACCCCGGTCGAAAACGTGGGCGTTTGGCCGGGTGGTCCGGGGAACACGAACTGCCCATTGAGGAGAACGAGGCATAGGGGCGCGTCATCCGGCAGGCCCAGGTTTGCGCTGTGAAGCGTCGAGCGCACCTGCTGACTGCTCATGAAACGGATGGACTGAACGCTTGTGTTCGCGGTTCGCAGCGCGCCCGGCATGGGATGCGACGAAACATAGGCGCGAACCTGCGCCTCAGTGATGAGAGCGTTGCTCGCGGGACGTATTGCCGTCATGCCGGTGGCGGGCTGTCCGGTTGAGCCCGGCGCAGGCTCGGCGACGGGAACGGGCTCAGGCGCTGCTTCGCGTTGCTTCTTGTTGCATCCCAGCGGAGGCACACTAGTGGCCGCCAACAGCAGCAAGGCCGTTAATTTTCTGCCGTCTCTCACCTTCGTGCCTTAGCTGAGCTAGCAGCAGTCCGTAAACCACGTACCGCCGTTCGTGGTCTGCGAGGGCTTGTTGTTTCCGGGAAACCAGCCGGCGTTAGGAGGCTCATTGACGGTGGACGCACCGTCTGAAGTTTGAAAGGTCATTTTTTTTCCATTGATGATTGCGTTCTCGGAAAAGAGTGCAATTGGCGCCTGTGCACCTTGATGGCCTGCGAGCTCCTGTCCTTCGGTCACGTTGTTGGGACTCATCGAATTTTCCGTCGATTGACCAGTGAACAAGACCGAACCCGATTTCGCGTCCGAAATGGTGACGTTCCAACTTGAGGGAGTCTTAGAATCCTGCTCGACCTTGTAGGCAATCCATGTCGCGTGATTCAGGTCGTGCTGCGATACGGGACCCAGGTCGTATTGCATGTATCCCCAATACGCCTTGTTCTCGGCCCAGAAGTATTCGGTTCCAGCTCCGTCGTTGGCTTCTCCTGTCTCGACCCAGTAGGCTCCCTTAGTGGGGTCGCCGGAGGCGAAGTAGTCGATGAGCCAACCCTCATCGTCGATAAAGTTATCGCCACTGGTGAGAGGCACGGCCGTCAACTCCATGGAAAACCCGGTGGCCGCGCCCGACCAGGCTACCGTTCCATAACAGTGGTTCATGTCACAGGAGTAGGGCGCACCACTGCACCCTGACAACAACAGTGCAGTCACGATGGCAAGGGTGCTGAGTGTCACAGTGGCCGTGCGACCTTGGACTTGTCGAGAGAACATGTTGGCCTCCCCAACGAACAGGAGCGTGCGCTCCCTGGTGGGCCCTTGGAGGTGTGAATTATGTTCCCATTGCGGCGCCAAGGCAAGTTGTTTGTCGAGGGTAGGAATGGACGCAAAATGAGATCGGCCGCCCTCGCGAGCGGCCGAAACTAATTGCTAGCTGCTAGTTGCTGCGTTACCCCGCCACCTCTTCCAGTTGCTTCTGGTCGATGTCGAAGTTGGACCAAACGTGCTGCGTGTCGTCGGAGTCTTCCAGTGCCTCCAACAGGCGGATCATGGTGTTGGCCTGCTGGCCTTCGAGCTTGGTATAGGTTTGCGGGATCATGCCGATCTCGGCGACCTCAGGAGTGATGCCTGCCTTCTTCACCGCTTCGAGCACGGTTTCATAATTGTGGGGATCGGTGAGGATTTCCCAGCTTTCGCCGTCGTCCTTGAGATCTTCAGCGCCTGACTCGATCACCAGGTTCATCAAGTCGTCTTCCTTAGCAGCGGACTTGGCGATGACGATGTCGCCCTTCTTGTGGAACATGTAGGCGACCGATCCGGCATTGCCCAGGTTTCCGCCATTCTTGGAGAAGGCATGTCGAATTTCGCTCACGGTGCGATTGCGATTGTCGGTGGAAACTTCCACGAGTATCGCGACACCGCCCGGTCCGTAGCCCTCGAAGGTGATCTCTTCATAGGTGACGCCGGGAAGCTCGCCGGTACCGCGCTGGATGGCGCGCTTGATGTTGTCGGCAGGCATGTTTTCCGCCTTCGCCGCCGCTACCGCAGTGCGCAGGCGAGGGTTCTTTTCGGGATCGCCGCCACTCTTGGCGGCCATGGTGATTTCTTTAATAAGACGAGTGAAGATCTTGCCGCGCTTGGCGTCCAGCGCGCCCTTTTTGTGCTTGATTGTCGCCCATTTGGAATGGCCGGACATAACGTGACCTCGTAAGCTTGATGACCAACGGATGCCCATCGCGCCGCGTGGCGGACATAGAAAGTCGTCCGCGTCGGAGAGGCACGGACGTGCTGGGCAAACACCGATTATAGCATCCGATGCAACGGCTTAGCGCTTGCCGGTCTTGCGCTTAGTACGCTTTGCGGGACCCGCCAACGCAGCCCACATCGCCTTTTGGCGAGCGGCTTCGAGCGCCGGCTGCAGAATGGCCTTCGTGGCCTTGCGGAGAACAACGCTGGTGCATCCCTGCTCGCCCCACTTGCCGTTGACCGGCGAAAAGATTTCGGGGTAATCGTGCACAAACTCTTTTTGCTGCTCGGGCGTGAGCTTCACCATGGCCCGGGTCTCGTCCGGATAGCCCATCGTCGCAAAAATCTTCCCGCCGATTCGGAAGTCGGGATGCTGGTGATGTTCGTGTTCTTCTGCACCGGGAGAACTTACGGCCAAGCGGCGAAATTGTTCAGGTGTCATGGTTGGCTCTTAGCTCTTGGCTTTTGGCTCTTCGTCCTCGCTATTTGGCGAATGGCCAATGGCAAACGGCGAATAGCGTCTTTAATGCGCCATCGACGGGCCAGCCCGCTTGCGCACCCGCTTCATCAAAAACGCAATCGGCGCGCACGCCATGCACAGGAAACCGAGATAGCGGAAGTCATCGACGTAGGACAACAGTGTTGCCTGCTGGTTGAGCGTGAGCTCAAGCAACTTGTACGCCTGCCGGCTGGCGGTGACGACATCGGTCTGCTGCGACAGAAACCCCACCAGCGCCTGGTACTGCTGCTGAAACGTATGGCTCACACCGGTCAGGGAGTGTACCAGATAGTTGCGATGGACCTGTTCGTGACGCACGACCAGCGTGTTCACCACGGAAATGCCAATGCTGCCTCCTACGTTCCGCATGAGGTTGTAGAGTCCGCTGGCGTTGCCGATCTCCTCGTTACTCAGCGTCCCCATGGTGGTCGCCGCCAGCGGAACAAAGATCAGGCTCATTGAAGCGCCGCTGAATACAATAGGCCACAACAACGACCACTGCGAGATGCCCAAGTCGGCACGAGCCAGCGCAAAGCTGCAAAGTCCGGTGAATACAAACCCGGCAGCGACCAGATACCGGTTGTCGAAGCGGTCGGTGAGAATGCCGATGACGGGCATGAAGAAGAGCGACCCCAGCCCACGCGGAGCCACCGCCATTCCCGCCGTCAGAGCCGTATACCCGAGCAACTCCTGGAAGAACAGCGGCAACAAGGTCACCAGCCCGTACACGAATCCACCGAACAGGAAGATGAGCAGGCACCCTACGGCAAAGTTACGATTCTTGAAGACGGAGAGCCGCACCAGCGGCTTATCGTGGGTGAGTTCGCGATAGAGGAATGCCACGAAGCCGACAACCATGATCACCACGGCCCAGCGGATCCAGGTCGCGCCGAACCAATCGTCTTCCTGCCCTTTATCGAGCACAATCTGCAGAGCGCCGAGCCACACTGCCAGCAACCCGAGGCCAAGACCGTCGAGCTTCCCCGCTTTGGCATTCTTGATGTAGGGCGGATCTTCCACGAAGCGCATGATCATGAGGATCGCGAAGATGCCGACCGGGATATTGATGTAGAACGCCCATCGCCAGGAGTAGGTTTCAGTCAGCCATCCGCCGAGTGTGGGACCTAACACCGGCGCCACGACGACGCCCAGCGCAAAGACCGACATCGCCAGCCCGCGCTTCTCGGGCGGGAAGCTCTCCAGCAGAATGGCTTGCGAAAGCGGTTGCAGCGCTCCACCGCCGGCGCCCTGCACTGCGCGCGCCAGCAGGATCAGACCGAGACTCGTCGCCGCTCCGCAGAAGAACGACGACAGCGTGAAGATCCCGATACAAGCAATAAGGAAGCGTTTACGGCCGAACTTGATGGCAAACCATCCGCTGGCAGGAAGCACAATGGCATTGGCGACCAGGTAGCTGGTCAGGACCCAAGTCGCTTCATCATTCGTCGCGGAGATGCTACCCGCGATATAGGGCAGCGCAACCGCCGCAATGGAGGTGTCGAGCACCTCCATGAACGTCGCCAGCATGACGGCAATGGCGATCATCCAGGGGCTGGTCTGCGGCTTGGAGACGGTTACTTGCCCGATCGTTTCTGCGGTCGCTGCCAAGGTTCCTCGGGTCGTAAGAAGTGATCGATGTACCGGACACGATCTGAGTTGGTCGCCGAAGCGGGAGGGAGGCGTGTCCTCTGCCCTTTCGGGATTCTACTCAGATGCGCCTCCGTCCCAATCGGTGCGCCCAATGACGAGGAATCTTAACGCAAGATGTGAAAAGCCCGCAGTGTAGGCAAGGTATTGGGGAGCAGATCGGCGGCGGCGTGAATCAAAACGAGAAGCAGGAAATTGCGTGTGCGCGCCCACAAGACGCCCAGAAAGAATCCGGCAACCGAGGTGATCACGATCGAATAGCCCACCGCCATCAGCAACGAAGGATTGGCCGACAAGCCCTCCTGCGTGATGCCCGTGCGTAGATAGAGTCCGGGCGCATGGACCAGACCGAACAGGAGCGACGCCAGGACGATTCCGCCGAGCTCGGACTTGATCATCGCCGACAGTCGCGATTGCAACAAAACGCGGAAGAAGAATTCTTCCACGACGCCGACTTCGAGCATCAGCCAGAGAAAAACGAAGGGCATTCCGAGCAGCAAGGTATCGCCGGGCACGTGTGCTTCGGCGATGTCCTTCAATCCGCGCCCGGCGACCGATTGGAATACGAGCAGCACGAAAGCCATTCCGATGAAGACCAGCATGTGGCTGGTCCTTGTCGATTTCGGAGCCAGTTCGCGCGGCTTATAGCCAAAGCGGATGACCAGGATCCAGGCCGGGATCACCACAAATATCGCAAGTTTCACCGCAAGGATGGCGAGCGAGTCTGCGGGTTCAGCGGGAACCCAGCGGTGAATGGCCGAAAATCCATACGCAATGCAGGCGGCTAAAGGAATGAGGTAGATCAGCAAGGCTGCTGTTTCCTGGCTGGCCTTACGGACCTCGTACGGCAGGGGTTTAACGCCGATCGTCAGTAGCCAGGCCACCAGGGAAAACCCGATCCCCAGTACCACGAAGACGCCAAGCGAATCCGAGGCATCGAAGCCTCCATACCGAACCATTGCCCACAGCGCGGTGGCGTACAACAGGGTGTATGCGACCAGTAGCGAAATTCCGGTCGACAGCCCGCGCCTCCGCATCGCGGGTCCGGTAAGGGCTGTGGATGACATGATGCTTTTGATACGGAGACGCGCCGGACTTTGTTCCGGGACCTAAGATTCGGCTGCAGAATACGTTACATTGCTGTTATGCACATATTCGTGAACGGCGAACGGAAAGAGTGTCCCCAAGCGGCATCACTGACCGATTTGATCGCCCAGCTTGGCATGAAAGGCGACCGCGTCGCGGTCGAGCTGAATCGCGAAATCGTGCCGCGCGCGCAATGGTCAGCCACCGAAATACATGACGGAGACCGACTCGAGATCGTGCATTTTGTCGGCGGCGGCTGGTAATTCCCTTTCTTCTTCCGCATTTTGGCGCACTTCCCTCCCAGCCGTTTCAACTTTTCCTCACTTGCGTGAAAGCCGCATGAATTCTGCCTCTCGCTTGGTTGACACAGACAGTAACGCAAAATAGACTCAATGAGTTACGCGCCTTAGTCGCACGGCGATTTTTAAGTGTTAGCGCAACGATGCCTGACTCATATTTCGCTCGATATCTGCCGTTGCTGATCCACGTTCTCGTGGCCGGAGGTCTGGCCACGGCCATCGTCGTGCTCTCATATTTCATCGGCCAACACAAGTTCAACAAGGTCAAAATGTCGCAGTATGAGTGCGGCATGACCCCGGTCGGCGATGCCCGGCAGCGCTTCTCGGTGAAGTTCTACCTGGTCGCCATGTTGTTCATTCTGTTCGATGTCGAGGCGGTCTTCCTCTATCCCTGGGCGATCATCTTTAAGGACCTCAAGATGTTCGGCTTCTGGGAGATGCTGGTGTATATCGGCATCGTCCTGGCCGGGTACTGGTACATCTGGAAAAAAGGCGTGATCGACTGGAACAAGCAGGGCAAGGCGGAGAGAATCTGACGATGGCATTTGAGCCCGCCGTAACCGATCTTGAGCAACTGAAGAGCCATGCCGAAGTGGCATGCCTGCTCGCCTGGAAGGCGGCTGCCGTCGAAGGCGCCAAGTTCGATCGCAACGAATTGTCGATCTACGTAGAGCGCACCGCGCTGCGCGGCGCGTGCACCACGCTGAAGAGCGATCCGGCGCTGCAATACGATTCGCTGTCGGATGTTACCTGTGTCGACTGGATTCCTACCGATCCTCGCTTCGAAGTGATTTACCACTTGTTCTCGACTGTCACCAAGAAGCGCGTACGACTGAAAGTTCGCTTGGCAGGCGACCAGGCAGCGGTGGATTCACTAGTTCCTCTCTGGCCGGGCGCAAACTTCTTCGAGCGCGAAGTCTTCGACCTGTTCGGTGTGCGGTTCAATGAGCATCCCAACCTGAAGCGCATCATGATGCCCGACAACTGGGAGGGATACCCGCTTCGCAAGGACTACCCCGTCGAGGGATACCGGTAAATCATGGCTGAGATGACACGAACTCCGGTACTGGATGTTGCGACTGACCAGACGATGGTCATCAACATGGGGCCGCAGCATCCGTCGACGCATGGTGTGCTGCGCCTGCTGCTGGAAATCGACGGCGAGACCATCGTGCGCATCATGCCCGACATCGGGTACCTGCACACCGGCATCGAGAAGACCTGCGAGGCAAAGTTCTACCAGCAGGTCGTGCCCATGACCGACCGCATCGACTATCTCTGCCCCATGACCAACAACCTGACCTACTGCCTGGCGGTAGAGAAGTTGCTAGGGCTGGAGATTCCGCCGCGCGGCCAATGGCTGCGGGTGATGCTGAACGAGCTGACGCGCATCAATTCGCACCTGGTCTGGCTGGGTACGCACGCCATGGACATCGGCGCCATGACGGTGTTCCTGTACTGCTTCCGCGAGCGTGAAAACATTCTGCGACTGTTCGAGGCCGTCTCCGGCCAGCGCATGATGACTTCGTACTTCCGCATCGGAGGCGTGGCCGTCGAACCGCCGCTCGATTTCTTCGCGCGTGTGAAGGCGTTCAATGACACCTTCCCAGGGCATATCGACGAATACGAAGGTCTGTTGACGCAGAACCCGATCTTCGTGAACCGTCTGAAGGACGTGGCCTACATCTCGAAGGAAGATGCGCTGGCGCTGTGCGCCACCGGGCCGACTTTGCGCGCCAGTGGTGTTGATGTTGATCTAAGGCGTGACGCTCCGTACTCGGGCTACGAGAACTTCAAATTTAATGTACCTACGTCCACGGTTGGCGACGTGTATGCCCGATATCTCGTGCGTGTCGCTGAACTGCGCGAGTCGCAAAAGATCGTTGCGCAAGCTCTGGCCGGACTCCCGGAAGGTCCGGTTAAAGCCGATGCGCCCAAGGTTGTACTTCCCGATCGCGAGAAGATGAAGACCCAGATGGAGGCCCTCATTTATCACTTTAAGATTGTGACCGAGGGCTTCACGGTTCCCGAGGGCGAGGTTTATCAGGCGGTCGAATCGCCGCGTGGGGAAATGGGCTACTACATCGTGAGCGACGGGACGGCGAAGCCGTATCGCGTCCACATGCGTTCACCGTCCTTCGCCAACCTGCAAAGCTTGCAGACGATGTGCGAAGGCCGTCTGATTGCCGATGTGGTGGCGGCGATCGGGAGTATCGATATTGTTCTGGGCGACTGCGACAGGTAGAGGAGCCGGACGTGGCCGACGACCAACGAGAGTTCTTGCGGCACGCACTGGCGACCGTGGCCTATCGGGGTGGTAAAGCTGTACGTGGGGCCAGCGCGGAATTCGCCCAGTTCGAAATTGGGGAGAGCCCGCGAACACCCGTGAAGATTCTGGCGCACATTGGGGACCTGTTTGACTGGGCCGTGACCATGGCGGAGGGCAAGCAAGTCTGGAACGAATCGACGCCCCTGCCGTGGGATGATGAAGTGCAAAGGTTTCACGCGGCCCTGCAAAGGTTCGACGAATATTTGGCCTCGGACCGGCCGTTGTCGACGAGTGCCGAGGTGCTGTTTCAAGGGCCGGTGGCAGATGCGCTGACGCACGTGGGGCAGCTTGCTATGTTACGGCGACTCGCAGGCACCAAGATGAAAAGCGAGAACTACGCCAAGGCCGAAATCGTCTCCGGCCGGTTGGGAGCAGAGCAGGCGGGTCCGAGACGCGAGTTTGATTGAGACTGGAATTCATGAAATTTTCTGACCAGTTGGAACGACGCTTTGCCGATATGATCACGCACTACCCGACCAAGCGGTCGGTCTTAGTGCCGATCCTGCTTTACGCGCAGGATGAACTAGGATCCATTAC
>Ga0335085_10013282_pt1 | contig 12077 bp, 6 predicted proteins | sample Lox_Sample_45_FD_206712 | JGI IMG/M metagenome (GOLD analysis project Ga0335085, IMG submission 206712) | Soil microbial communities from Loxahatchee National Wildlife Refuge, Florida, United States - Lox_Sample_4.5 | ecosystem: Environmental > Terrestrial > Soil > Wetlands | place: USA: Florida...
GTTGACGACGGTACGCGGCGCGAGCCAGGACCAGGCGGCCGCCGCCGCGACCGCCGCGATCACGGCGACCGCCCAGGCCAGCGGCACGAAGGCGGCCGCGATAGCGGTCAGCAGGCCGGCCGCCCAGGCGGCCCGGCGAGCCGCCCGTGCCGTTGCGGGCCGCAGCTGGCCGATCACCACTCGGCCGACCATGCTGCCGATCAGCGGGAGCAGGACGATGGCCACGACGGTGCCGATCCGGCCGGCCGCCACCGCCCCGGTCGCGACCGGGAGCAGCGCGTAGCTGACCGCGAGCCAGATCCGCGCGGCCAGCACCGAGGTCAGCCGCCGGGTGGCGACGAACGCCGTCAGCCCGGCCAGGGGCACGCCGCCGAGCAGCAGGACGTCCGTGGCCAGCCACGGCTTGCCGCCGAAAAGGGTCGCGAGCACCGCCATCACGCCGACGTAGGCGGGGGTGCTGGCGGCCGAGCCGATGCCGGTGTCGTGGTAGCCGGCCAGGTACTCGTGCCACAGGCCGCCCGCCCCGGTCCAGGCCGGGACCAGCGCGCCGCCGCCGAGCGGGCCGGAACCGGAGAGCACCGAGCCGCTCAGCGATCGCTCCGCGACCAGCGCGACCACGGCCAGGCCGGCGAACAGCAGGACGCCCGGGCTGGTGAGCACGCGCCGGGCGGCGGAATCGGTGGCGGGCAGCGGCAGGTCGTCTTCCGGCTCGTCGACCATGGCGTGATGCGAGCCGCCGCTGTTGTAGCCGGAGCCGCGGGACAGCACGCCCAGGGCGGCTTCGAGCAGCCGGCCAAGCGGCCGGGCGCGCGGAAGCTGCTCGCGCAGTACCGCGTAGCCGTGCTTGCGGTTCGCGGACCGGCGGCGGCGCTCGCGCCGCAGCAGCAGCGGGTGCCGCAGCAGCCAGGCCACCGCGCCGAGGTGAGCCGCCGCCTTGCGCTGCTGCTTGGTGAGGACGAAGTACGCCGCGCGGACCAGGGACCCGGCGGCGCAGCCGGTCAGGATCGCGAGCATGGGCCACAGCGGCAGGTTGACCGCGAAGACGTAGAGCGCGCTGCGCCGGTCGAGCATGCGCGGGTGGCCGCCGGTCGGGGGGGTCCTGCGGATCTGCCGGCCGGCGAGCTCGCGGTGGTAGACCACCGCGTCGGTGATCACCCGCACCTCGTGGCCGGCCGCGTGCGCCCGCCAGCAGAAGTCGATGTCGTCACGGAACAGGGGCAGGTTGGCGTCGAAGCCGCCGAGCTGATCCCAGACGTCCCGGCGGATCAGCATGCCCGCCGAGCTGACCGCCAGCACCGCCCGGTTGCCGTCGTGCTGCCCCTGGTCGATCTCCCCCGGCTCGACCCCGGTCAGGCGCCGCCCCGCCCGGTCGGTGGTGATGCCCGCCTCCCGCACCACGCGGCGGTTGGACATGTCCATCAGCTTCGGGCCGAGGACCGCGGCCATCCGGCTGCGGCTGGCCGCGGCGAGCAGCTGCTCGAGGGCGTCGAGGGCCGGCTCGCAGTCGTCGTGCAGCAGCCAGATCCATTCGGTCCCGGCCGCCGGGTCACCAGGCGACCGCGGCGCGCGGCGCGCGGCCGGGTGCTGAAGGGCGCTGCTGACGGCGGCGCCGAAGCCGGCGTCCGCATCCATGCCGAAGACCGCGCCCTGGCCGAGCAGTTCGGTCAGTACGGCCCCGCTGCGGTCCTGGCTACCGGTGTCCACCCCGACGAAGCGCTGTACCGGAAGGGTCTGCTCGCGCACCGCCTTGACGAGGCCCGGCAGCAACCGGGCGGCGTCGTGGGCCACCACTACGGCGGTGACGACGTGGCGAGGGTGCGCTGCGTTCTGTGACAAGGGTCCTGTTTGGTGGCCGTGGCGAGGGCGCCTCGCACGGCTACCTGCCCGGCAAGAGCGCGTGGACTGCGTGAGCCGGTTACCCACCGCGCTCGCGCAGGACTAAAGATACACAGGCCGCAGTCACCGGGTGAGGAGAACGCGGGATGTGCGCCGGCTCCGGCTCGGCCGGGCAGCCCGCTTAGATGGCCTGGCGCTTGAGCCGGCGGCGCTCCCGCTCGGACATGCCGCCCCAGATGCCGAACCGCTCGTCATGCTCGAGCGCGTACTCCAGGCACTCAGCCCGGACCTCGCAGCTGCGGCAGACGCGCTTGGCCTCGCGGGTCGATCCGCCCTTCTCAGGGAAGAACGCCTCCGGATCTGTCTGCGCGCACAGCGCCTGATCCTGCCAACCCAGCTCGTCGACCTCTTCTGGACTGACGAAGACCTGCGCCAGCGGGACGATGACCTCAGTCATAGCGCATCCTCCCTCCCCATTCGGAGCCCCCGGTCTCGCCACCTACTCCCCTCGGAGGCGAGAATCACACCAATGAAATTACACTCGCGTGTCTTGCTTCAAGTCAAGCGGAAAAGGTGATAGAGGCCGCCCCGTTGCCCGAGTTGCCAGATAAATTACTTACAGTAATCAGTTGACTACGGGGTGCCATAATCATCTGCGACACGACGCCACCAGCGGTCACTCCAACCTCAGCCTCTGTGTAGCAACGGCACTGAACGGTCGTGGGCTGCCTGATTGCCTGACGTGATCCGGTGAGGCAGTCTGGCCCCAGTTCCTGGCGGTTACCGGTGGCCTTGCGGAACCATACCAGTGACTCGTGTTTCCAGGCTTCAGGCCTGCCTGCCGCTTCCCTGGCATCGAGTGCGACCATCCGCCTGCCGTGCGCCGAGTCGACCCGTTCGGTCTTCGTCCAGGCACTTGCCGTCCGTCCCGTCCTCGGTCACGGTAATCCGCGAGCCGGACGGCCGGTACTACGCTTCATTCGTGGTGGAACGCGAGACCGTACCGCTGCCCTCCTGCGATCGGGAGATAGGGATCGACCTGGGCTTGAACACGCTGATTGTCACGTCGGACGGCGAGTCGATCCCGAACCCTCGGTTCCTGCGGAAGGCGAAGCGGCGGCTGAAGCGAGCGCACCGTGAACGCCGCGAGAAACATCCTGGCCGCCGGGCGGGCGGACAGGCTAAACGCCTGTGAAGCCGGTGTAAGACCACCACTCACGATGGCGGGCGGCGCTGAAGCAGGAACCCACCGGAGCGTAGCGTGAGCCGCGCAGGAGAAATCTCCGTTGGTAAGGCCGGGAGGACGTCAAAGTTATGCGCATAGCAGTGCTCGCGGGCGGCGTGGGGGCCGCCCGATATCTCCGGGGCCTGAAGCGAGCCGCGCCCGACGCCGAGATCACCGTCGTGGGGAACACCGGCGACGACATCACCCTGTTCGGCCTGCGGGTCTGCCCGGACCTGGACACTGTCATGTACACCCTGGGCGGCGGCATCAACGAGGAGCAGGGCTGGGGCCGGGACGGGGAGACGCATCGCATCCTGGCCGAACTCGCCGCCTACGGCGCCAGCCCGGACTGGTTCACGCTGGGTGACCTGGACTTCGCCACTCACATCCGGCGCAGCCAGCTGCTGGCGGCCGGCCAGCCGCTGTCCGCCGTCACCGAGGCGCTCTGCCGCCGCTGGCAGCCGGGCGTGCGGCTGCTGCCGATGTCCGACGACCCGGTGGAGACCCACGTGACGCTGGCCGGTCCTGGCGGCCGCGAGGTGCACTTCCAGGAGTGGTGGGTGCGCATGCACGCCGCCACGCCGGCGGCGCGGATCGTCGCGTCGGGCGCCGAACGGGCCAGGCCCGCTCCCGGCGTGCTCGAGGCTATCGGCGACGCCGACGTGGTCCTGTTCCCGCCGTCCAACCCGGTGGTCAGCATCGGCACCATCCTGGCGGTGCCCGGCATCAGGGCGGCGGTCGCGGCCAGGCCCGTGGTCGGGGTGTCGCCCATCATCGGCGGTGCGCCGGTGCGCGGGATGGCCGACGCCTGCCTGACCGCGATCGGGGTAGAGACCTCGGCCGCCGCGGTCGGCGCCCACTACGGCGCCGGGCTGATCGACGGCTGGCTCGTCGACGACCAGGACAAGGCCGCCGCCGACGATCCGGCGCTGGCGGGCATCGCCGTCCGCGCGCTCCCGCTGCTCATGCGCGACCTGCCGGCCACCACGGCGATCGCCCGCGCCGCGCTCGACCTGGCCCAGGAGATCGGCCGATGACTATTCCGGAGGCCGCCGGTCCTGCTGGCGCGGTGCCGCCCGTGACCGTGCTCGCCGTGACCGGGCTGCCCGAGATCACCGCGGGTGCCGACCTGGGCGCGCTGATCGCCGCGGCGGTCCCTGACCTGCGCGACGGCGACATCGTGGTGGTCACCTCCAAGATCGTGAGCAAGGCCGAGGGCCGGGTGGTCACCGGGTCCCGGGATCAGGCCATCGAGGCGGAGACGGTGCGGGTGGTGGCCCGGCGGGGCGCCACCACGATCGCGCAGACCCGGCACGGCCTGGTCCTGGCCGCGGCCGGGGTGGACGAGTCCAACACCGCTCCGGGGACCGTCGTGCTGCTGCCCGAGGACCCGGACGAGTCGGCCCGGCGGCTGCGTAAGGCGCTGCACCAGCGCACCGGCCGTACCGTCGGCGTGATCATCACCGACACCATGGGCCGGCCATGGCGGGCCGGGCAGACCGACAACGCCATCGGCGCGGCCGGCCTCCTCCCGATCCTGGACCACCGGGGCGAGGCCGACACGTTCGGCAACATCCTCGAGGTCACCGTGGCCGCCGTCGCGGACGAGATCGCCGCCGCCGCGGACCTGGTCAAGGGCAAGGCGCGGCACCTGCCCGCGGCGCTGGTGCGCGGCCTGGCCGGGCTGGTCACCGAGCCGGACGGCCCCGGCGCACGCACCCTGATCAGGGCGGCCGAGGAGGACATGTTCCGGTTCGGCTCGGCCGACGTGCCGCTGGCCCGCCGTACCATCAGGGAGTTCACCGCCGAGCCGGTGGACGCCGCGGCGGTGCGCCGGGCCGTCGCCACCGCGCTGACCGCGCCCGCCCCGCACCACAGCGAGCCGTGGCGGTTCGTGCTGCTCGAGACGGCCGGGGCGCGTACCCGGCTGCTCGGGGCGATGCGCGAGGCCTGGACGGCCGACCTGCGCGGCGACGGGTTCACCGAGGAGCAGATCACCCGCAGGCTGCGCCGCGGCGACGTGCTCAGGGCAGCACCGCTGATCATCGTGCCGTGCCTGGTCACCGACGCGGCGCACGACTACCCCGACGAACGCCGCAGCCGGTCGGAGCAGGCCATGTTCACCGTGTCGATGGGCGCGGCGGTGCAGAACCTGCTCGTCGCGCTGGCCGTCGACGGGCTCGGCTCGGCGTGGATCTCGAGCACGCTGTTCTGCCAGGACGTGGCGGCCCAGGCGATCGACCTGCCGGACGGCTGGCGGCCGATGGGCGCGATCGGCGTAGGCCGCCCGGCCGGGCCGGCCAGGCCCCGCCCGCCGCGCGACCCGGCGGACTTCATCCTGACGCGCTGAGCATCCTTCCGGCCTGCCTCGTCCGGAGGCGCTCAGCGCCCATCCCCGCCCTCCTCAGCCGGAGCCACCAAGCGCGCCCATCCCCGTCCTACTCAGCCGGAGGCACTCAGCAGCGGCAGGGCGCGGACCGACGCGCAGACCCCGTCACTGGCCGCCGCGGCGGCCTGGCGCTCGGCCGGGACCTCGCCGTAGGTGGTGGTGCGCTGGCGCAGCGGGCGGCCGAGCGGCTCGGTGATCGCACGGAGCCCGCTGATCGTCTTGTAAGAGCCGTGGTCCGCGCCGGCCATCCGGCTGATGGTCTCCTCCATCAGCGTGCCGCCCAGGTCGTTGCAGCCGCCCTGGAGCACGTCCCGGCAGCCTTCTTCGCCGAGCTTGACCCAGGAGCACTGGATCGAGCCGATCGCCCCGTGCAGCAGCAGCCGGGACACCGCGTGCACGGCCCGGTTCTCCCGCCTCGTCGGCCCGGGACGGGCCAGGCCGGCCAGGTAGATGGGCGCGTTCTCGTGGATGAACGGCAGCAGCACGAACTCGGTGAAGCCGCCGGTGCGCTCCTGGATGGACCGGATCACCCGCAGGTGCCCGACCCAGTGCGCGGGCGTGTCGACGTGCCCGTACATCATCGTGGCCGAGGTCGGCAGGCCGAGATCGTGCGCGGCGGTGATCACCTCGATCCATACCGAGGCCGGCAGCTTGCCCTTGGTCAGCACCCAGCGCACGTCGTCGTCGAGGATCTCCGCGGCCGTTCCCGGCAGGGAGCTGACGCCCGCCTCCTTGGCCCGGATCAGCCACTCCCTTATCGGCAGGCCGGTCCGCGACGCGCCGTTCACCACCTCCATCGGTGAGAACGCATGAACGTGAATATCTGGCCGACGACGCTTGACTTCGGAAGCGATTTCGAAATAGGCTGTGCCCGGCAGATCGGGATGGATGCCGCCCTGCATGCACACTTCCGTGGCACCGGCGTCCCAGGCTTCGGCGGCCCGGTCGCCGATCTGCTTCAGCGAGAGGGTGTACGCGTCGGCATCGGTGCGCCGCTGGGCGAACGCGCAGAACCGGCAGCCGGTGTAGCAGACGTTGGTGAAGTTGATGTTGCGGGTGACCACGTAGGTGACGTCGTCCCCGTTGACCTCGCGGCGCAGCCCGTCGGCGATCCTGGCCAGTTCCTCCAGGTCCGCGCCGTCGGCGGAGAGGAGGGCGACGGCCTGGGCGTCGGTGAGGGCGGCCGGGTTGCGTTCCGCCTGCCGGAGCGCGGCGGCGACCTCGCCGCCGGACAGGACGGCGGGAGCGCCGGGAGCGGCCGGGGAGGCGGCAGCCCCGGAGGTGGCAGCCCCGGAGGTGGCAGCCTCGGGGGCGGCAGTGCTGGAGGCGGCATTTCCGGGGGCAGCGGTGCTGGAGGCGGTGACCGGGGCGGGGAGGCTGCCCCGTTCGGCGATCTGCTCCCAGTCGCCGTAGACCTCGGCGAAGTCCGCCCGGCGGTCATGGGTGCGGCCGGTGGTGTCGATGGTGACGTGCAGGTCGGTGCGGCCGGTCCCGCCGGCCTGGTCCCATTGCCCCCAGCCGCCGTCCGGTTCCTGCCACGGCAGGCCATGCGGCATGGCGCCGTCGGCGGCCAGGCCGGTCGCCGGGTCGGCCAGCGCGGCCACGTGCCGGGCCAGTCGCGGGTCCAGCCAGGGCTCGCCGAGGTACGGCGGGTACACGGTGAGCCGCTCGCGCAGCGTGAAACCCGCGCTCGCGGTGCGGTCGGCAAGCTCGTCGATGGCCGGCCAGGGGCGCTCGGGGTTGACGTGATCAGGGGTCAGCGGGGAGACGCCGCCCCAGTCGTCGATGCCGGCCCGCAGGATCAGGCCGTACTGTGCGCCGACCAGGTTGGGCGGCGCCTGGATGCGGGCCTTGGAGCCGAGCACGAGCCGGGTCACGGCGATGGTGGCGGCCAGGTCGTCGAGTTCGGCGTCCGGGGTGTCGCGCATCTTGGTGTCCGGCTTGGCCCGGAAGTTCTGCACGATGACTTCCTGGATGCCGCGGTACTCCCTGGCTACCTTGCGGATGGCGAAGACCGACTCGGCCCGCTCGGCCAGGGTCTCGCCGATGCCGATGAGGATGCCCGTGGTGAACGGGACGTTGCTGCGCCCGGCGTCCTCCAGGACGCGCAGCCGGACAGCCGGGTCCTTGTCCGGGCTGCCGAAGTGCGGGGCGCCCTTGTCCGTGAACAGGCGGCTCGCGGTGGTCTCGAGCATCATGCCCATCGACGGGGCGACCGGCTTCAGCCGCTGGAAGTCCTGCCAGCTCAGCACGCCCGGGTTCAGGTGCGGGAGCAGGCCGGTCTCCTCGAGCACGCGGATGGCCATGGCCCGCACGTAGGACAGGGTGTCATCGTAGCCGTGCGCGTCCAGCCACTCCTTGGCCTGGTGCCAGCGGTCCTCCGGCCGGTCCCCCAGGGTGAACAGGGCTTCCTTGCAGCCAAGGGCCGCGCCCTGGCGGGCGATCTGGAGGACCTCGTCCGGTTCCAGGTACAGGTGCTCGAGGCGGTGCGGGACGGTGGCGAACGTGCAGTAGCCGCAGCGGTCCCGGCACAGCCGGGTCAGCGGGATGAAGACCTTGCGCGAGTAGGTGATGATCCCGGGCCGCCCGGCGGCCTCGAGCCCGGCGTCCCTGGTGCGGCCGGCGTAGGCCAGCAGGGCGTCTAGGTCGTCGCCGCGGGCATGCAGCAGGACCGTCGCCTCGTCCGCGTCGAGCGGCTTGCCGTCCCTGGCCCGCGCGAGCGCCCGCCGCATAGCCGACGCAGTAGGCGCCGCGGTGCGCTGGGCCGCGGTGCTGGGTGCTTTGGCCACAGATGCCCTGGCCTCGGTCACTTCGGTCTCAGGAACCTTGCTGACCTGCGCGGAACCGCTGGCCTCTCTGCCCTCCTCCGGCTCAATGGCCTCGCCGTTACCAGAGTCGCCGCGGAAAACAGTCATGTTCGCACCTTACGTGGCTAGCTGCGGCCGCTCGCGCGGCCCCCGTCCTGGGGCCGGGGGCCAGTGCGAACAGCATCGAATCCGGTCTCAAGGCGTGTGAACACCGTGACGGGCGGCTTCATGCCGCGTCGACGCCGAAGCGTTCAAGATCGTTCGTCAGTTTGAGCCCTCGGAAGGGCCGAAACTGACGAACGATCGGCTGGACGAGGTGCGGCAGGGGCGCGGGGTCGGGAGGCGCGGGGTTGGCGGCGCGGGGGTTGGGAGGGGGCTCAGATAGCGCGGTAGTCGCGGACGGACATGCGGGGGCCGTGGCGTTCGGGGCGGCTACCGCCGAGTTCGATGAGGCGGGTGACGCGGTAGCGGTGCCCGTCGTAGGGGGCGAGCAGTTCGAGCATGCCCGCGTCGTCTGTCTTGCGGCGGGCCAGCGTCCAGCCCACCGCGTTCGGCAGGTGGTAGTCGCCGACGGAGACGGCATCCGGGTCGCCCATGGCCCGCTGCCTGATCTCGGCCGAGGTCCACACGCCGATGCCGGGCAGCGAGCGCAGACGGCGGTCCGCCTCGGCCGGGTCCAGGTCCGCCGCCTCCTCGAGGCGGGCCGCGACCGCGGCGGCGGTGATGATCGTCCGGGCGCGGACGCCCTCGACGCCGGCCCGGTGCCAGTCCCAGGAAGGGATGCGGGCCCAGGTCCGCGGGGCCGGGGGCACGCGCATCCCGGCCGGGGCCGGACCGGGCGCTTGCTCGCCGTGCTTGACCAGCAGGAACCGCCAAGCGCGGTGGGCCTCGGCGCTGACTACCTTCTGCTCGAGCACCGCGGGCACCAGCGCCTCGAAGACGCGGCCGCTGCGCCCGACCCGGAAGCCCTCGTAGCGCAGCGCCAGGTCGCTCACCACCGGGTGGCAGGGGGTGAACCCGGCCCGGTCGTCGTGAAAGCCGAGCCAGCCGGGCAGGCGGTCGAGCAGCCAGGCGGCGCCGGGCCCCCAGGCCTGCGCGACGACGTGGCCCGACGCGGCGACGCCGGGCGGGCCGCTGACGCCAGGTGGCCCGGTGGCGGGTGAGGGTCCGCGGCGGACGGTGACCCGCAGGGTGCCGGGACCTTCCGGGGTCAGTGAGGTGCGCCAGATCCCTCCGGCTGCGTCGGTGGCGTACGCGGGGTCGCGCGGACCGCGGCGGTGCACCGACAGGGTGAGCGGGACGTCCACGGTGAAGGGCAGCGGCCACTCGCGGGCCAAGCCCGCGCCGGCCGGCAGGACCGTATCCGGAGCCGGGTTCGTAGTGGCGGCCGGTTGAGGGCCGGTGGCCGGGTCTGTGGCCGGGTCTGTGGCGACGGGCAGTTGCGGGCCGACGGCTGGTTGCGGGGGCACGGCCGGAGTACCGCGGGAACTCCGGGTGGGGGCCGCGGTCATGGGGTCAGGCGTCGGAGGAGAAGCGGACCGACGTCGGTTCGAGCCTGGTTCCCGGCCACACCCGGATGCCGCGGGCCAGTTCGTTGCCTGAGCCGATGTAGGCCTCGTCGCCGATCACCGCGTCGTGCAGCACGGCGCCCGGGGCCACGATGGCGCCGCGGCCGAGGATCGAGTCGTGGACCTCGGCGCCCTCGCCGACGGCCGCGCCGTCGAAGAGCACGCTGCCGAATACCGTCGCCCCGGCGCCGACGCTCGCGCCTACGCCGACCACGGTGCCGCCGGACACGTCCGCGTCAGCGGCCACGGTCGCGTCGGCCAGCGTCAGCGCGGGCCCGGGCTCGCCGGGCACCGCGGGCCGGGGCAGCCGCCCGAGCACCAGGTCGCAGGAGCCGCGCACGAACGCCTGCGGCGTGCCGACGTCGAGCCAGTAGGCCGTCTCGAGGTAGCCCATGACGAGCGCCCCGGCCTCGATCAGGCCGGGGAACGTCTCCCGCTCCACCGACACCCGGCGCCCGGCCGGGATCTGCTCGATGACCTCGCGCCGCAGCACGTAGCAGCCGGCGTTGATCTGGCTGGTCACCGGCTCCGGCGTCTTCTCCAGGAACGCGGTCACCCGCCCGGACTCGTCGGTCGGCACGCAGCCGAACCTGGACGGGTCAGGCACTTCGACCAGGTGCAGGGTGGCCGCGGCGTCGCTCTTGACGTGCAGGTCGACCTGGGCGTCCAGGTCGTGCCCGGACAGGATGTCGGAGTTCAGCACCACCACCGGGTCGGCCGCGCCCTGGCCGCGCAGCGCGCCCGCCGCGTTGCGGATGCCGCCCGCGGTGTCCAGCGGCTGCTCCTCCTGGACGTAGTCGATGGACAGCCCGAACTGCGTGCCGTCGCCCAGCACCGAGGCGAACATCTCGGCCTTGTAGCAGGTCGCCATCACCACGTGGGTGACGCCGCTGGCCGCCGCCCGGGTCAGCAGGTGGGCCAGGAACGGCGCGCCCGCGGTGGGCAGCAGGGGCTTGGGCGCGGACAGGGTCAGCGGCCGTAGCCGGGTGCCCTGTCCCCCGACCAGAATGATCGCCTCTAGTGGTTCACGCGGCATGACAGACGAGGTTACACGGCACTCACGTCAGTGGCGGTCTGTTCGGCGGCGCGCCGGTAGCAGGCCATGTGCGCCTCGGCCGAGGCCGCCCAGGTGAATTCCTGCGCCCGGGCGTAGCCCGCCTCGCTCAGCGTCTTGCGCCGGTCGGCGTCGCCGAGCAGGGCGCGCAGGGCGTCGCGGATGCTGTCGGAGTCGGGCTCGGTGTAGGCGACGGCCTCACCGCCGACCTCGGGCAACGAGGTGCAGTGCGTGGTCAGCACCGGCGCCCCGCAGGCCATCGCCTCGAGCACCGGCAGCCCGAACCCCTCGCCGCGGCTCGGGAACGCTACCACCGTGGCCCCGCCGAGGAAGCCCGGCAGGTCGGAGAAGCGCAGGTAGCCGGGGCGGATCAGGCGCAGGTGGGGCGGAACCGAGGCCACCGCCGCGTCCACCTCATCGCTCCAGCCCCCGCCGCCACCGAGCACCAGCGCGGGCGGGTTCTCCATGTCGGCCACCGCGCCGGCCCAGCCGGTGATCAGCGAGGCGACGTTCTTGCGCGGCTCGAGCAGGCCGAGGAACGCGAGGTACGGCTTGCCGTGCAGGCCGAGCCGGTTGGACACGTTGTTGACCTGCTGCGGCTCTGGCCGGTGGAAGAGCCGGTGGTCCACGCCGTGATAGGCGACGTCGATCTTGGTCGGGTCGGCGCCCAGGACCCGCTCGAGCTCGTCCCTGGTGGCCTTGGACGGCACGATCAGCCGCGCCGCGCGGCGGGCGGCGGTCCTGATGGCCGACTTGAAGAACATCGCGCCGACCGGGCTGTACAGCTCGGGTTCGGTGAAGAACGTGACGTCGTGCACGGTCACCACGGTGGGCCGTCCAGGACGCAGCGGCATCGAATAGTAGGGAACGTGGATGACGTCGGCGTTGACCTGCTGCGCCACCACCGGAAGACCGCTCTGCTCCCAGGCCAGCCGGGCAGACCGGTGAGACAGCGCCGTCGGTCCGGCGACCACGCGCGCCCCCGGGGCGAGCCGCTCGTATCGTTCCTCGTCGGCCCGCTGGCAGACGACGGCAAGATCCGCGCCTGCGACGTCGAGCGCGCCGATGAGCCCGTCAACGTACCGGCCGAGCGCCCCCCGGTCGGCTGGCACGTCGGTCGCATCAACTAGTACGCGAGGTGCCACGACCGCACTTGCTCCTTCCCTGGGCCACCCGGGCAGGCAGGCAACGCAGAGCT
>Ga0335085_10013284_pt1 | contig 12076 bp, 11 predicted proteins | sample Lox_Sample_45_FD_206712 | JGI IMG/M metagenome (GOLD analysis project Ga0335085, IMG submission 206712) | Soil microbial communities from Loxahatchee National Wildlife Refuge, Florida, United States - Lox_Sample_4.5 | ecosystem: Environmental > Terrestrial > Soil > Wetlands | place: USA...
ATCACAGACTGACCCGTTTCTACGTGGCTAGCCCGCTGAACCCTATTTTCATGCTTGGTGGCGCGCCAGAGGCGCATGAGGTCTTATCGAAAACGCCTCGGAACGACTTCCTCTTCCAACCCGGACTGTCATGCCGAGGCGTTTCCGATCAAGGCTAGCGACCACTCGTCCAGAATCATTGGATGATCCGCTGCGGTGCGAAGTCCAAGTTGCTATCCCTGACCGCGATCAGTCCCCTCTGCGGAATGAGACCTGGGTCCAGGTTTCCCGCCCGAAGCCTCGATCGCGTTTGCGCCTGTTCTCGCATCAGTTTTGACTGTGCAGTCGTGAAAAGTAGGGTCCCCATCATGAGCTGTCTGAACTGATATGGCTCCCACCGCGGCTGCATAATTCCCGCATCGGAATGACTGTTCGGGCCAAGCAGCAGGTGACCGAGTTCGTGAGCGATGGTGCAGCCCAGGATTATTGGGGCCTCGAATTCTGCATCGTCGTCCTTGGCGCGCCGCGCCGCGTACTCGTAATACACGCTGGCGAGCACCGGATGAACGGTAAAGCCGAAGACAGCGTCCTGGAACTTGTTCTGGATGGGCGAAGCCAGCACTCGCAGCATGAGGTCGGTGGCCTCGTGCGCTTTCTGGCACGGTGTTTGTGAGCCAGGCGTGGACGGCCCAATCGGACACTCTAACCAGACTGCCTGCAAACCCGCCTTGCCCAGGATTCGGCCGGCTTCTTGTTCGGCTTTGGCAAGGATGGCGGGTGAGGCCTGGGAATAGTTGTAAATCTGAACTGTGATCGTGGGGCTGGGATTACTTTCGCCGGCGAGCACTGCCTCTGGACACGCCAGGTCCATAATCCCGACCAACCCCAGCACGGTTAGGAAGCTCAGCTTGGCCAAACGCTGCTTTTTCATGTCGTCCTCCTCCGCGCGTGGCGGGGTGAGGGCGACCTTCGGCCTCGGGAGCAGCTACCTCAATGCATGAGAACTCGATTGAGAGTCAGAAGAAGGTCGCAAGAAAGTCGGTAGCTAACTTGCTCGAATGATTGCGGTTGCTGGCCTGGGTCAGTCAAGTGCCCAGTTCAGCGACAGCTTGTTTGAATGACATTCGGTGCTAGACTGGCGGAATTTGAGGCATGCGTTTGTGGCAGAAATTGTCCGTTCCTCTCGCTTATTCCGGTTCGGAACCTTCGATGTTGACCTCGCTGCCGGAGAACTGCGCAAAAGCGGCGTGAAGCTGAGGCTTACCGGCCAGCCCTTCCAGGTGCTGACCATCCTGCTGGAGCGCCCCGGCGAGGTGGTGACCCGAGGCGAATTGCAGAAGCGGTTGTGGCCGGACACGTTTGTCGATGTTGACCACAACCTGAATACGGCCATAAACAAGATTCGAGAGGTTCTGGGCGACTCGGCGGAAAGCCCGCGATTTGTCGAGACGCTTCCGCGGCGGGGGTATAGGTTTGTCGCGCCGGTCGAAGGCGTTGCTGTTGGGAAAGTGCCAGTCGAAGTGAGCGGCGGCGAGTTGAAGCAAGCATCGAAACGTGCTCAGACTCTCCGTCTCGCAATTCTGTTCGGGGCATGCGTTTTCTTGGTCGGAACGGGTTTCTTCGTTTTCGAGCAGCGCCAAGCTCCCACGCCGCCGAAACCGCCCACGCTTACTCGCGTCACCTTCGACGAAGGCCTGCAGATCGGTGTTACCTGGTCGCCCGACGGTCGTTATATCGCCTACAGTTCGGATCGAGGAGGAAAGTTCGACATTTGGGTGCAGCAATTGAGCGGTGGCGACCCTGTTCAGATCACGAGGGGGACCGGCAACAACTGGCAGCCAGATTGGTCGCCGGACGGCAAATATATAGCGTATCGCTCCGAAAAGGGGAACGGCGGATTGTATATAGTGCCGGCACTGGGTGGGGCAGGATTGGAAAGGAAGATCGCGTCGTTTGGCTATCACCCTCGGTGGTCACCGGATAGTTCGAGGATTCTGTTGCAAACGATAGAGTTTGGTTTGAGTTGTCAGCTCTACGTCGTGGGCTTGGATGGAAACCCACCCCGGGCGGTTCAAGTAGACTTGACGAACCGAACTGGCACGATTTCGGCGGCATGGCATCCTGATGGAAGGAGAATTTCCGTATGGGATATGACGCCCTCGCCAATACCGGAGTTCTGGACGGCCCCTGTTGATGGAGGTGCGGCGGTAAAGACAGAGATTGGTCCCGAAATCTTAAAGTCAGCGGAGGCGATCGCGGGGAGAGGAATCATCGCCTGGGCGAGTTCGGATTCCAAATTCTCGTGGGCAAGTTCCGGAACGGCCATCTACTTTGAGCGAACCTTTCGAGGTGCAAGGAATATCTGGCGGATGAAGGTTGATCCAGAAACCCTGAAGGCCATCGCCATCGAGCCTTTGACCACGGGCACCCAAGTAGATTCGGAATTCTCAGCCTCTCCCGAAGGAAGCAAGATGGCCTTTACCGGCGAGTCCAGACGGGTGCAGGCTTGGATGTTTCCGTTCGACGCTCAGCGCGGGCGGGTGACCGGCAGCGGAAGTGCGATGACATCGCCTGGAATGGAAGCTTGGGCGACGAGCATCTCTCGTGACGGTCGCAGGTTGGCATACTCAGCTAAACGATCGGGCCGATGGGAGCTGTGGGAGAAGTCCCTGGCGGACGGGCGGGAGACTCCCATCGCGGCGGACGATTCCTACGTCCGAGTCTCGCCACAGTGGTCGCCAGATGGGACGCGGCTAGCCTACTTTCGCATGAATCCTTCCCCGGGAGATGGCCAGGGGGTGATCTGGTCCCAGAGCCGAGGCGAGGAACCGATCACAACGTTAAGCAACCTTGGACCGATCGTATTTGACTGGTCCACGGACGGCGAGTGGCTGCTGGCATCGCGGGCAAGGGCAGAAGGCAGCCAATGGGAAATCTGGGAATTGCCGACGGCGGGTAGTGCAGCCAAAGGAAAAGAACGAAAGCTCGTCGCCTGCGACGCGAACACCAACTTGTGGCAGAGTCGATATTCGCCGGACGGCCACTGGATTGTTTTTGAAGCATCGGAACATAGACCGACCGAGCACAAGATGACCATCTATGTCACCCCGGCGGCTGGCGGGCCGTGGACAACAATTACGGAAGGCAAACACTGGGACGACAAGCCGCGCTGGTCGCCAGATGGCAGGATCATCTACTTCCTTTCGGAACGCGGAGGTTTTTTCAATGTCTGGGGGATTCATTTCGATCCCGTGAAGGGGAAAACGGAGGGCGAGCCGTTCCAGGTCACATCCTTCGACAATCCGAGGTTGATGGTTGCGGAAGTGATGCCGGACGTTGGTCTTTCTTTAACCCAGAACCAACTAATCGTGACTGTGTCTCAAGTGTCTGGCAGCATCTGGGTGCTGGATGATGTGGGCCCGTGAGCAGACGGCCAATTGAGTCTAATAGGGTTGCGAACGGCCTGCCCCACCACATTGCCCCTCTATGAACACAGTTGTGTCGACGGTTCGCGAGTGACGAGCCGGAAATTGTGGTCTTACACAAGAACCTGATCCAGCGAACAGCCATGGAGGGGTGGAACCGAGCTGTCACAGGGTACACGTCATTTTGTACTAGCTTGTGTGATAAAGGCTGCTAATTGTAGCTATTTCGTGCAACTCTAGAGATTGATTCCAAAAGAGTTCCTTTGTTTTCAATGCTGGTATAGCTTCGAATCCCCCTCTCTCCGCCATTACTTTTGTTATCTCGCTGCGGCGGTCACCGAGTACCTCGAAGAAAAGACCCTAACGAAAAAGCCGAAGACGCTGGCAGCCTACACAACAGCTCTGAGCTATTTTACGGAATCCTGCCCCAAGCTCTTTCTCGAAGACATCGACCGAAAAGACTTGCTCAAGTTCTCCGCGTTCCTGCGTGACGACAAAGGGCAATCACCGCGTAGCTGCTGGAACAAGTTTGCAAACGTGATGTCATTTCTTAAGGCAAACGGCATTCGTGGATTGGTGAAGAAGAACGACTGGCCGCGCTGTACCGAAGAAGAACCGGAGATTTACGAGGATGCGGAACTGGACAAACTTTTCAAGGTCTGCGACGCAGAAGAGCGGTTGTGGTTCGAGTTCTTCTTGATGACCGGCATGAGGGAGCAGGAGGTCATGTACACCTATTGGTCGGACGTCAACCTCGCCCACGCAATAGTGCGCGTCAGCCACAAGTCCGATCGGGCATGGACACCGAAGGCGTACAAAGAACGCGAGATTCCGATTCCTGCGAAGTTAGTGACGAGCCTACGGGCACTTGAAAGCCAAGGCAAACAAGACGTGTGGTCTGGTGTTCCCTACTGCCGGTTGCAAGCCGAAGCTCGACTTTCTCGACTGCCTGAAGACTTGTGCGGAACGTGCAGAACTCGCTAAAGAAGGCTTCTGGCTGCACAAATTCCGTGCAACGTTCGCGACGCGGTGTCTTTGGGCAGGTGTTGATCTCCGTACGGTTCAGCAGTGGCTTGGTCACTCAGACATGGAATCGACGATGCGATATTTGAAGCCGTCGCGCAGCCAGCATGTACGGAACAAGGTGAACAAGATTTTCGCTTAGTCATATCGCCGTTCGACCGCCGACCCTGGAACGGGCGTTGCGGCAGGCAATCGGCACAGGGAGGATCACGATACCACATGCGATTGACACAGTTTTCATCGACGTGATTCTCGCTCCGCTGCTGCAGGAACTCGGATTCCCCGAGACACTTCCGCTCGCTAAATTCAGTCCACGCATGCAGAAATGGGTTCTCGGTGAGGCCGCGTGCCTGCAATGGAACTCGATGTCACACCCGACATTCGCTGTGTTGGTTGAGTACGGCTACTCGCTGACCCGCGAGAGCTATCTCAACATCAACAATGTCGACGAGGACGACCTCGACGCCTAACAGGAAATCGACTTGCCTGATCTGTTTCAGGGAGTCGATGATCGAGGAGCGGGTCGCGTCGGTGATGTTCGAGATCGAGATTGACGACACGCTGCGACAGCTGTCCGAGGGCGTACGCTGACGCCGGACGCGCCTCTGGTCATTGCCTTGTTGGTTTACAAACCCAACTATCTGTGAAATGCATCGGGCCCCTCAGAATCTACCCTGCGACGCACCTAGATGAGAAAGGGATTGCGGTTGCGTTGTCCCGTTCCCGCGGGACGGTACAGGTCTTATGCGCAGTCGCTCGAGAACTGTGACGATTCAGGGCGGATCATACGCTTCAAGGACGTTTGCGAGCATTTCCTGCCTTGGATTTGCCTGTTCCCTCGCTACATATAGGGCCTTAGCGGCATCAGCATTGTCCCGGATCGAGCCGCAATACTTCGCGCAGTTCCAAAACTCCATCTTGCCACCGGTTGATCCGGCATAATGCAACAGTCCCTCAATTGAAAGCAGGCCTGCTGGCCGGTTGAAATTACAAGATATTCACAACAATCGTGCTGACGTTAGGATCGGGCGCGTGTGCCGGAAGATCGATCTGGAGCCTCGCTTGCGTCTGGCGGAACTTCAACGCTTGCCCGGTCGTGAGCAAGTTCGCTGAAATCACTTTGGCTTGCAGTCTGTCGACATCAAGCGCCGACGATGGCCAGTCGAACCCGTGAATGAAGACTCTCTTGTTTTTCGCGTGGTTCGGACCGAGGCCATACCCTGCACCGGGCCGTAGGTGGTTTCGTGAATTGATTCGCCATTGACCGAGAGCCATTCGCCGATGGCGCGAAGACAGTCCTGAAATTCGGGCTGAATGACGCCGTCGGGTTGCGGACTAAGAAGCGAGCCTGCGTAGCATTGATCCACTGTCAGAAGTAGTAGTGTCTTCATTCACGATGCAGACCTAACATTAATTGGGTCGTTCGCACCAAGTTCGCAGACGTGTGCACCCAACGAAGGGGAAAGCAAGGCAGCCTCGTGTGCAAGCCACAACGCTCTGGTAAACGAGTATGGCGCGTGTTTGGCGTCTTGCTAGTGATCTCAGTGACCATGGGAGCATTGGCTGGATTGGCTCTCGTGTATTCCCTTGATCTTCCACAAATACAGGACCTCGGCCACTATCGTCCGATTTCCAATACTGTTCTCTATGACGATCACGGCCGTGCCTTCGGGTCTTTCGCTCTGCAACGTCGCATCATCGCGGAATATGAGGATTATCCGAAGGTCCTATACGATGCCGTTCTCTCCATCGAGGATAGGAATTTTGAAAGGCATTCTGGATTTGAAGTTTGGCGCATGTTGGTTGCTGCCGGCCACGACCTCCGGTCGCGTGGGAACGTTCAGGGCGCCTCCACTTTGACGATGCAACTTGCGCGAAATCTATTCCTTTCGCCAGATCGCACTTTCGAGCGCAAACTGCGCGAGATGATGCTGGCTGTCCAGATCGAACGCCACTTCACAAAACCTCAGATTTTCACCCTCTACGCAAACCAGATCTACCTGGGACATGGAGTGTACGGATTTGCAACTGGCGCAGAGTATTACTTCAGCAAAGCTGTGAAGGACCTTACCCTTGAGGAAGCGGCCATGCTTGCCGCGCTACCCAAGGCTCCAAACAATTACTCTCCCATCAGGAGTCCGGACCGAGCGTTGCGAAGACGCAACCTGGTCATCGACTCAATGATATCGGCTGGCAAGATCGGCATGACCGAAGGTGTTGCTGCCAAGAAGAAACCCTTACGGCTGCAAGTCCACGACGATCCAAACTCGCTGGCGCCCTACTTCGTTGAAGAGATAAGGCAATACTTGGAAAAGAAGTACGGCACTGAGCAGGTTCATGAATCTGGACTCAGAGTTTATACGACGATAAACATCGACCTGCAAAAGGCTGCGACCAACGCAGTCTTGGATGGGCTTGCCGATTACGAACGTCGTCACGGATGGCGAGCGCATCTGCAAAACAAGTCAACCGCAAGCGCAGACGGCCACAGCATCCCCGAATCGCACGAACCCATCGAGTCGGGGACGTACGTTCGTGCTGAGGTGCTGTCAGTGTCATCCGTGTCGGCCTTGCTTAGGGTCGGCCCGTTCCTGGCAAACATCGGAGCCAACGATGTTTCCTGGACCAGGCGCGCTCTTCCCCAACTGCTCGCCGTAGGCGACCTCGCATATGTAAAGGTGCTAGCGGTCGGACTCGACGGCAGAGTGCGGGTTCGCTTAGAGCAGGACTCAGAGGTTCAGGGCGCATTGCTGGCGATCGACAGTTCAAGCGGAGAAGTTAAGGCGATGGTTGGAGGTCGTGATTTCAGCCGATCCAAATTTAATCGTGCCACCCAAGCGTTGCGTCAAGTCGGATCATCGTTCAAGCCGTACGTCTACACCGCCGCCATCGATCAAGGTGCCACGCCTGAGGACCTAGTGCTGGATGCCCCTGCGACATTTATGACTTCTTCTGGTCCTTACATCCCCCGCAATTACGATGAGAAATTCGAGGGTGCAATCACTCTCCGGCAAGCATTAGCACAGTCCAGGAATATTCCGGCGGTGAAACTGGCAAAAACTCTTGGTATTAAGACCGTAATTGGGTACACGCGCCGTTTCGGTATCAGCGAACGTATCCCTCCTTACCTGCCAGTTGCCTTGGGGGCTGTGGAATTAACGTTACTCGAACACACCTCTGCCTTTAGCACTTTTCCAAATGACGGTGTGCGGGCAGTCCCACACTACATCGTAAAAATAACAGACTACGATGGCCGGGTACTTGAGCAGAACTACCCGATAGTTCAGGACGTTATCAGCATGCGCACAGCTCGTACTATGACATCGATGCTCCGCGATGTTGTTTTGCACGGCACTGGCGTTGCCGCGACTCGCTTGAAATATCCGGTGGCGGGTAAGACCGGCACGACGAACGATTTCACAGACGCCTGGTTCATCGGCTTTTCGCCCTCCATGACGTGCGGCGTCTGGGTTGGATTTGACGAGAGGAAGACCTTAGGCAACAAAGAAACTGGAGCATTGGCTGCTCTGCCGATCTGGATGAACTTTATGGCGGCAGCGTTGTCCCGAGAGGGACCGCGTCGCGACTTCCTGTCCATACCTAAAGAAGATAATCGCTTGCTGGCAATACAGGGAACGGGCTCTTCGACTGGACTTTTGTCAAAGAATTCAGACCAGAGAGCCCTAGCTGAACAACGTTACGTAGTCGTTAAACCTCGGAGCAAGACAATTCTCGAGCCGTCTAGCCTCACCGAGCGAGAACGCTAGAAGCGCCGCGTATGCAGATCGTCGGGTTTACGTACTGCTACGTTTTACGGCCAAAGGTTATGGGCGCGATTTCTGGTAATGCGAAGGGGCACTGCAATAACGCACCTCACAGCCATTAGCGGTAATATTTGAAGCTCTTTTAGTCCATGCAACTTCTCCTATCGCGCTTTACTTCAATCCATCCAATTAACGGAGCCTCGTCACTTCTCCAGTCTCCAACGAGTAATACGCCTCAATGATGGTTAGCTTACCCGCAGCAGCCGCACCCTTCAGCATTTCGCTGTTCGTGAGCAACTCCTGGGCGACTCTGTGGACATGATCGCGAACAACAAGATCAAGCGCTGCAGGTTTTTGGGATCCATCTTGCCGGACGAAGGAGCGATGGGTCTCACAACAGCATCGAGGTTGACGGACTCCGACTTTCCTCCGGAGCATGCTGCGGTGACGGCACCGCAGCTTTGATGTCCTATAACCAAGATAACTGTTGAACCAAGATGCTCGACCGCGTATTCGAGACTGCCGATCGATAGAGGATCGTCATCCTCATCTGCGGAACGGACCGTCAAACGGCGGAGAGAACATCGTAGGATGAATCGCATGACGCAAGAATTGCAATTAGACTGCCTCGACCAGTTGGAAGCGACCCCCGCGATCCTGCGCGGATTGATGTGCGACCTGTCGGTCGAAGATACCGAATGGAGGCCGGCGCCCGACCGCTTTTCGGTAGCGGAAGTGCTCGCGCATCTTTCCCATTCCGAGGGCGACTGCTATCGAACACGCGTGGACCGGTTCATGAGTGAGGAACTGCCGGAGTTCGAGCCGGATGATGCGCAGATGTACCTGGAGTTCCGCAATGCCAATGCGGAAGATGCCTTCGACCAGTTTGAAGAGCAGCGCGAGACCAACGTGGAATATCTGCGGATCTTGCCGCGAAGCGCCGGTGAACGCCGCGCGAGGCACCACGAAGCCGGCGAAATCACCCTGCAACAAATGCTGCATGAGTGGACCATGCACGATCTGGGACATATCCGGCAGATCGCTGAGCTGGTGAGAGCGCGAAAACACCTGCAGGCAGCGGGAAAACTGGGCGATAGCTACCGCCTGAAACCATAGGACCGCCGACGCTGCCAGAAACCTCACGTCTTGGGTGCGGCTCCTCTTGAGAACGGGCTCCTACGGTCTCCTTCAGGGCTCAATTTCAGCAGCCCACAGCGGGTAGACTATATGACTCCGCGACCTGCTGTAGCGCCTGCACTCTTGTCTCACGGACATCCTGCCGCGAGCAGTCGAGGAGAACGGAACAATCTTGATCTGAATACCTTTCAAGGATGGACATCACGAAGATGAAGCGCTCGAAATCTCCAAGTCCAAGGATGCTCCCAAATGCGCCCTTGGCCTCAGATGATCGTGCAAACTCGCAATTGACTGGATCACCGGGTGCCACTGGGGTCGTAGAGTGGTTTCGACGCGGCCGCAACATACGAACCGCAGTCTGGATTATGCTCCGCCGAGCCCAGGAGCGCGCCCAGTCTCGAAACACGTCGTTCTTTTTGACACAATTTTCCAAGCCGGAGACAAAACACTCGTCAGCCTTTGTGTGATCGGCCGTCAGCAAGAACGACAGCAAATGCATATTCTTCGAATCCTTTGCGAACACTCTGCAGAAGTCAGAACTCGTCGCATACGCCGGTGCTTTTTCAGGAGAGTTCGGACTTGTTCGTAGCATATTCAGTGCGCGGATGCGTTTCCCCGATTCTTGTAGAGCGGCAGTGTCTCAGGCGGCAAGTTTGTGGCGACTTTGCCGGGCGCCGGGTCGCAAGATCAAAGATGGCGTGGTTTTTGCTGCGAGACTTCGCGACCGAATCGCCGGCGCGATCTCTTTTTGCTTGTCTTGGCGAAATATGGGGTTGTTCACCCACCAGTCCATACCCCATTTTTCTTTGGCCTCGTCGACTGAGGAAGTGACGAGTCGAATCTGGATCGAGAGCAACTCTAGAATGTCAAACCCAAGCTTCACCCTGATATCGCCGGCGATCGCCGCATCATCGGGAAACTGGCGGTTAGAATGATTGATCGTGTAGCGCAACTCTTTCGGAATTGTTTGATTGCGGTTCATATCTTTTCTCCCCAATCGGCTGAGACGGCCGTGCGCGTGACAGCCTACCGAATGATTGAGAAATAACTGCGACACAGGCCGTGGCAACTCTGCTCATCCATAATAGGAACCGAAAGGTAACGCCGTCTACTGCCCTTTAGGGAAGGTCAGGATCGATCCGAGGAAGGTCTGATCACAGACGCTACCAGAGCTCGGCTAGGATTGGACTGCGCTGCGAGTTGCGAGTTGCCGTGTGCGCCATGCGGCACTAGAATGATCTGCATAATCGGGCTCACAATCCGTTTCCCAATCAAGAAGAGACATGAAACTAAGAACGATCGTACTGACTGTGGCCCTTTGCCTTGTGGGAGTACCAGTGGGTTTCGCCCAAGACGCCTTTATGGGAGTCTGGAAGCTGAAAGAGGCGAAGTCGGAATTCTCCCCGGGAGCGCCGAAGAACAACACTGTGGTCTACGAGGCGGAAGGCGACAAAGTGAAAGTCACGGTGGACAGTATCAGCAGCGACGGCAAGCCAACGCATTACCAATGGACAGGCAAGTTCGATGGCAAAGAATATCCAGTCAGCGGTGACCCGCTGTCAGATGCACGATCGTACACCAAAATCGACGACCGTATATTGGGGTTCAACGTCATGAAAGGTGGCAAGCTTATTACCAGCGGTCGGATTGTGGTGTCTGGTGACGGCAAGAGCCGCACGGTCACCATGAGCGGAGCAGACGCGAAGGGCCACAGGGTGAGTAAAAACGAGGTGTATGAGAAGCAATAGCGGGAATCCTACACGCTTTTAGAAGCCACCAACAGCGCTGTGAGTTTTTGACATCGGCAAACCGAGGGATTTGTCAACTGTTGTTTTCTTTGCTCTGTCAGCTTTTGACTATCCCGATTATCTATTTCCCAGCAAGCAGGAACGGTAACGAGCGATGTGCCTGATACCTGCCCAGTTACGTTGTCCACAACAATGCCCTTTATCCCTCCTCATCCTTATCCAGCGCGGCCGCCATTGGTTTGGTTCGGACGGGCTGTGGATAGACCCGCCCCCAAACGGAGAATGGCGAGGGCGTAGAGAGAAAATGGGTTGGTGGCGAGCAGGCTATGACTGGCGCACAGAGCCGACGCCAAAACTGAAGGTCACGGGGCGACGACTGGACTCTCAGGCTCCGCCGCTAGATGTTGATGGGCCAAACGCTGTCGGTGTAAGTGGCCCTCCTCGGAACTACATGATGGTGGGTTTAAGCTTGCTTCGACCAAGCTGTTGCAGATGTCGGACTAGCCGACGACGGTGCGCTGCGACAAGTGCTGCGCGACTACTTCGCTTGAGCGACCACGAGAGGCCGTGAAGTCAGCGCCGGAGCGCATGCTAGCGGTGATCGAGGCGTTGGAGGCGTTGCAGGCATTGCGAGGGATTGCCCAGATATCAGCGGTAACCATCCTGGCCGAACTGGGAAAGGTTTCGCGCTTCGCCGCACCCCGGCAACTGATGGGCCACAGCGGCATCGTCGCCAGCGAGCATTCCAGTGGCGAGCGGGGCCGGCGAGGCGGTATTACCAAAACTGGCAATGCCCATCTTCGTCGCGTGGTCATTGAGGCGGCGTGGACCTATCGACACCGACCCCGCGTGGGTCAGATGTTGCACAAGCGTCAGGAAAAGCTGAGCGAAGAGGTGAGAGAGATCGCCTGGAAGGCCCAGCATCGACTGTACGCGCGTTACCGCAAACTTAGCGCGCGAGGAAAGAACAAACAGCAAGTGATCACGGCGATCGGGCGTG
>Ga0335085_10013285_pt1 | contig 12076 bp, 11 predicted proteins | sample Lox_Sample_45_FD_206712 | JGI IMG/M metagenome (GOLD analysis project Ga0335085, IMG submission 206712) | Soil microbial communities from Loxahatchee National Wildlife Refuge, Florida, United States - Lox_Sample_4.5 | ecosystem: Environmental > Terrestrial > Soil > Wetlands | place: USA...
CGCAACGCGTTCCACTGCTCGAAGAACGCGAACTGGAGAAAAGACTCCTGGTCCAGTTGGGTCCGCAGTTCAGACCGGATCGCATCCATCGCAGACGGAGTCCGGCGCGCGAGGTCCGCGGGCCAGCTATTCCAGGCCTGTTCTTTAAAGCGCTCACGTAGAACGCTGAACAGCACGTAATCGTTGAGCCACGACGAATTCTGCTTGCAGAATGTGTCGTAGCGTGCGCGCGCAGTGGCGCCGGCCGAGCGAAAGAACTTCGTTGCCGCCTTACGAAGCAACGGAAGCTTACGTTCGCGAACGCCGTCAAAATCGATCGCCGACTTTGTGCCGCTGTCCGCCTTTAGCGCAGACGGATCCAACAGGCCGCGTTGCGCCAGCCGCTCCAGGCTGATGAGCAAGGTATTGCCGGCGAATGCGGATGTGCACGAGTACGGCGAGTTGCCGCATCCCACCGGGCCCAGCGGGAGAATCTGCCAGAGAGTTTGCTTCGCCGCCGCCAGCCAGTCCGCAAAAGCGTATGCGGCGGAGCCGAGATCGCCGATCCCGCCAGACGAGGGAAGAGAGCTGGGGTGCAGCAGGATGCCGGAGGCGCGCTCGGAAAACATAGAAGATCGTGCTACCCACAACAGGCGATTCGCAGGCAGGGCACACTTTTAGCGAGAAGCGCCGTACACAGCTTTTGCAGATTAGGGTTCTAGCTCCTGCGCGATTTCGACGAACGCAGGGCCACAGTCCCTTGATATGTTTCGTTCGACCTGACTCAATCCGTTCGCTGACTGAGTTTTGGTTGGCGATGTGTTACGACCCGGCCACGCTGGTCAGCCGCTGCATCTCTTGCTTGTTGATCTTGATCTTGCCTTCCTTCTCCAGCATGCTGCGCAGGTTCTCAACGTAGAGGTTCTCAAACTCCACGCGCTTTTGCTCGAGCAGGGTTTGCTTGGCCTTGTCCCAGTCCTGTTTGGTCTGCGCCTCGGTCGGCTCTTGCACCTCGAGCACCTTGAGCACCGCGCCGTTGGAACCGGCATGAATCGGTCCGGTGATCTCGCCCGGCTTCATCGTGAAGACGATGCTCGCCGGCCCATTCATCGCGCCCAGTTCGGGCAATTGCGCGTCGCTTCCGACCAGGTCGCTGGTTTTCACCGTCGCACCCTCTTCCTTCGCTGCCTTCTCGAGATCATGCTCGGAGTGAGCCCGGTCAGCCAGCTCCTGCGTCTTTTGCGCCAGCAGATTCTGCGCGCGCTGATCTTTGAACTGCTGCTCCACTTTGTCCTTTATCTGTTCGAACGTGGGAGTTTGCGGCGGTTGAATGTCCGTAACCTGGTACACAACGTATCCCGCTGGAGCAGTCCCGACGGCGGGAGGTGCGTTCTTCTTCGCCCCAAACAGTTCGTTCATGAACTCGGGAGCATTCCCGACCACGGGCAGCTGATCGCCTTGTGCCACCAGTCCGGTCGTCGTGACGGTCAAGTTCCTCTCCGCCGCAGCCTTGTCCAGTCCCACGGTGCGCGACAGAGTTTCGATCGTGCTGGCGACGCTCTGTGCCTGGGCAGCGGCCTTTTGCTTTTTCAGGATGGGCTCGATCTCCGCCTTCACCTCATCGAGCGGCTTCTGTCTGGGCTCCTGCTTGGATTCCACGTGGATTATGTGAAACCCATAGCTGGTCCGGATCACGCCCGTGGTTTGACCGACGGGAGTATTGAACGCCGCCTGCTCGAATTCCGGCACGGTGCGGCCGCGGGTAAGAGGCGGCAGCAGACCGCCATTCTCTGCACTGCCCGGATCCTCGGAGTATTTTTTTGCCAAGTCCGCAAAGTTGGCGCCCGCCTTCAACTGCTTTTCGATGTCTTCCGCCTTTGCCCGCGCTGCATCGACAGCTTTCTGGTCGACTTTGCCGTTGGCGTCCGGCGTCGGCGTCTTGATCAGAATGTGGCGGACGGTCACGGTCTCGGGAATACGGTACTCGTCCTGATGCTGCTTGTAGTACTGCTGCAGTTCGTCCGGAGTAATCGAGACCTGCTGCTCAAGCTTGTCGGTATCCACCAAAATGTACTTGGCCTTGATCTTCTCCGGAATGGAGTTCACATACTGCTGCTTGTTCTGCTGGTAAAAGGCCTTCAGCTCGGCTTCTGTCGGGTTAATTTGCTTCTTGATGTCGTCGAGGGACAGGACCGCATACTGGAACTTGACTTTCGTGTCCTGGCGCTTCACCTCTTCGGTGATGGCGTTATTGCTCACCGTCACCGCGGCGCCGATCGCAGCCAGTAATTTGTGCTGGGCAATTTCCGCCTTCACTTCCTGCTCGAACTGCTGCACGCCCATGTTGAAATTGCTGGAAACCAACTGCTCATACGCCTGCTCTCCGATGAAGTTGCCGTTGGGAAAAATCACCTGGCCGAGTTGTCCCTGGTGGAGGTACTGGCGCAACTCCTCATCGGTCACACTCAGGCCCATCTTGTCGGCCTCGTAGACGACCGCCTTCTCCGTGATCACATTCTGCGCCGCGCGCTGCATCAGGTAGGGCATGAGGGCGTCGGGAACGTTTCCTTTGAACTGCTGCTGCCCGATCAGGCGCGCCTGCTGGCGGACCTGCTGCTCGCTGATCTCCTGGTCCCCTACTTTGGCCAGCACGCCTTGCGTGGTCAGGTTGCCGCTGAAGTAATCGCCAACGCCGCCAGGAATGAGGTACGTGCTCATGGCCAGACAGACGAAAACGAGGATGCCTCCCAAGATATATTTCTTGACCGGGCCGGGTTTTTGCAGAAATCGCAGCATGTAGGTGGAAACTCCAGAAAAGTAGGCTTGATTCCTGATTATAAATCAGTTCGCGCTGAGCCACACGGGCGCTGGGGGGATCGGGGACTCGAGCTGACAGCTCATAGCCGACAGCTGATGGCCGGGCCCTGCCCCGTTCTCTGTCGTTTCAATGCACTGCGACGCCGCTTAACCGGCAAAATTCCCCGCACGAGGCGACACCCTTTCCGTCCTGCGAATCGTTTATGTTGTAATAGAAAAGTTAGCCAACTTATGCCCAAATCGCCCTCAGGGATGCGCCGGCGCCTTTTAGCCAGCCGGCGCCGCATTCGCGAGTTCAAGATGATCGCCAAGGGTATGGCCTCGACCGACCATCCCGTCATGGCGCAGATCATCCCCATTCGCCGTTGCAATCTCTCTTGCGAGTACTGCAACGAGTACGACGACTTCTCCAAGCCGGTGCCGCTGGACACCATGAAGACGCGCATCAATCACCTGGCGCGCCTCGGCACCTCCATTGTCACCCTGAGCGGCGGCGAGCCGACGCTGCATCCCGAATGTGACGACATCATCACCCACATTCGCCGGCGCGGCATGATCGCCGGCATGATCACCAACGGATATCTGCTCACCGCCGACCGCATCCATCGGCTGAATCGCGCCGGCCTCGATCATCTGCAGATCAGCATCGATAACGTGATGCCGGACGATGTCTCCAAGAAATCGCTGAAGGTGCTGGATAAGAAGCTGCAATGGCTGGCCGAACATGCCGAGTTCGCGGTGAATATCAACTCCGTCGTCGGCGGCGGCATTCGCACTCCGCACGATGCGCTGGTAGTGGCCCGTCGCGCCGTGCAACTAGGGTTCACGTCCACAGTCGGCATCATTCACGATGGCGATGGCCAGCTGCGTCCCTTGGCCCCTGCCGAACGCGAAGCGTTCCTGAAGATCAAAGCGCTCGACAAGCGGCACTACGCACGCATGAACTGGTTCCAGAACAATATCGCAGACGGCAAGCCGAACAACTGGCGCTGCCGCGCTGGAGCGCGTTATCTGTACATCTGCGAGGACGGGCTGGTGCACTACTGCTCGCAGCAGCGTGGCTTCCCCGGTATTCCGTTGGAGAAGTACACCGTCGCCGACATTCGCCGCGAGTTCCTCACCGAAAAGGGCTGCGCTCCACATTGCACCGTGTCGTGCGTGCACCAGGTGTCGTACATGGACCATTGGCGCGCTCCCCAGACGATTCACGGCCCCGAGCCGCCTGTCACCGCCGGACAACTAGTGCAGATCGACTAGCGCCGCAACCTACTGGCTTTCGCTCGGGTCAACACACCGAGTCTGCTTGAACAATGTGCTTCAGGAGAGCTGTCGTACCGAAGCTCGTGGTGACGCTCGTAGTGGCAAGTGACGCGGCCAAGTACACTCTGATGCGGCGGGCGTTAGCGCCAGGCGCAATGATCACGCACGGCAAGAAGAGCACTGCTAGGTTATAATCGATTTGCCCTTCTGTAGCCTTTCCTCACAAGCGGGCGCGTAGCTCAACTGGCAGAGCAACTGACTCTTAATCAGTAGGTTGAAGGTTCGATTCCTTCCGCGCTCACCAACTTCCTCAATTCTTTACGGTCTTGGTTGCGCCGCTTTCCCTAAGGGACCTCTATCGCATCCTGATCACGGCGGGCATTTGGCGCGTGACCAAGCCTACGTGACCTCCATCACGTGCGCTCGTGACCCAGAACACCGCCCGCTGGTACATGCCTCTTGTAACTCTATAACGAACGTTCGCACAAATTGCTGGACGCGGCGCACGTTGCCCGGACTGGCTGTTCCGGTGGTAACCACGATGAAATCCTTCAAGGACGCGGAGCACCTGTTTCGACTGGCGGCGGTCTTTCTGGCCGGATTCATCCTCTTTCTGGTGGTGCGCAGTTTTCTGGTGCCGCGCAGCTTTGGCCGCTACGGGCACTACCGGGCGAATGCCATCGGCGAAATCGCCGCCCTGCCCATCTCCTATGCCGGCCACCAGGCTTGCGAAAACTGCCACAGCGACATCGTCGATGTGAAAAGCAAGGGCATGCACAAGACGGTCAACTGCGAGTCATGCCATGGGCCGCAGGCCAAGCATGTTGACGACCCGGGCTCGGTCACTCCGGCCAAGCTGGACACCACTGTGCTGTGCCCTCGCTGTCATCAGGCCAACATCGCCAAGCCCAAGACTTTTCCGCAAGTCGACGCCGCAGACCACTCCGGCGGAGCGGCATGCAACAGCTGCCATCAGCCGCACAGTCCCGTCATCGCCAGTGCCGGAGGTGCGCAGTGAATATCACGCGACGGCAACTTCTGGTTCTTCTGCCCGCTGCCGCGGTCGCCTGGGATTACATCCTGGCAGGAACGCCGGAGGCTTCGCCGAACTACAACATGGAGGAGCACTGGTGGGGCATGTTGATCGACACCACCAAGTGCATCGGCTGCGGCAGCTGCGTTCGTGCTTGCCAGCTTGAGAATCAAGTTCCCGATGGATATTTCCGTACCTGGGTCGAACGCTATCACGCTGCCGACTGGCAGGAAGAGTATCCCCAGGTGGATTCGCCCGACGGCGGCAAGAATGGATTTCCTCCCGCGAAGGAGAGCGGCGGGAAGAACTTTTTTGTCCCCAAGCTTTGCAATCACTGTGCGGAGTCGCCCTGCACGCAGGTGTGTCCTGTGGGCGCGACTTTTGTTACCCCTGATGGCGTCGTGCTGGTGGACCAGACCTACTGCCTCGGCTGCCGCTATTGCGTGCAGGCGTGTCCGTATGGGTGTCGCTTCATCAATCCGGCGACTCTGACGGCCAACAAATGCACGCTGTGCTATCACCGCATCACCAAAGGGCTGACCACGGCGTGTTGCGAGAACTGTCCCACTGGTACGCGCCAGCTTGCCAACCTGAAGGACCCGAACGATCCGGTTCACGAATTCATTCGCACGCATAGTGTGCAGGTGCTGAAACCCCAAATGGCAACACGTTCAAAATGTTTTTACTACGGGCTGGACGGCTCGGTGCGATAGGAGACGCTATGCAGGTTCCGGTTGAAGGATTCATGTACCCGAACGAGGTGGAACTGCAATGGAGCGTACTGATCGTGCTGTATCCGTTCCTCACGGGTCTGGTGGCGGGCGCCTTCATTCTGGCGTCGCTGGAGCGGGTGTTTCGCGTGGACGCCGTCAAGCCGACCTATCGCCTGGCATTGTTGACCGCGCTGGCATTTCTGCTGGTTGCCCCCATGCCTTTGCAGTTGCACCTCGGCCATCCTGAACGCTCTTTCGAGATGTACCTGACGCCGCACCGATCGTCCGCTATGGCCATGTTCGGCTTCGTGTACCTGTGGTATCTGCTGGCGGTGCTGCTGGTGGAGATCTGGCTTGATTACCGGCGCGACATTGTTTTGCTCGCGCAAAACACCACCGGCTGGAGGCGGCTGCTTTACCGCGTGCTGACGCTGGGCTCGACCAACATCAGCCCGCATTCGCTCGAAATCGATGAACGCGCAGGCTGGTTGATCACCGTCATCGGTATCCCCTCAGCGTTTCTGCTGCACGGCTATGTGGGATTCATCTTCGGGTCGGTGAAGGCGAATCCATGGTGGTCGTCGCCGCTCATGCCCGTGGTGTTTCTGTTTTCCGCGATGGTCTCGGGTATTGCGGCGGTGATGCTGCTGTACATGCTGTTGACTGTTATGCGGCGTCAGGCGATCGACATGCGCTGCGTCGACACCATCGCAAAGTACATGTTCTACACCTTCCTGATCGACTTCAGCCTGGAGATGCTGGACCTGGTGCATCGCATCTATGAAGCCGACGAGTCCTTCCGCAGCCTCGACTTCATGGTGCACACCAAACTGTACTTTTCGCACATCGTGCTGCAGATCCTGATCGGAACGGTCCTGCCGCTCATCCTGCTGGCGACGACTCAGGTGGTGAAGCTTGGAGCCTCCACGCGCAAGCAGATCTATACAATTGCAGGCTGTCTCTCGCTGATCGGCATTTTCGCGATGCGCTGGAATGTGGTGATTGGTGGCCAGCTGTTTTCCAAGAGCTTCCTCGGGTACACGACGTACAAGATGGGATTCGTGACGAGGGAGGGGTTATTGACGGCGATTATCCTGACAATCCTGCCGTTTGTCTTTCTCTGGGCACTAGTCAAACTCTTGCCGCCCTGGCCGGAGAGCAGTCCGGCGCCTCTTGCCGATGCCAGCGCAGCCGGGGATTAGCTCTGTCTTAGAGACTATTTGCCCTGCTCACCGGCAGAGCACTTACCGTTACAGACGTTCTGCGTCCAGGCTGCCCCCAAAGCGTGCAGGATGAGCCGGTCTTCGATCGTAAGTTTGCCCGCGTCAACTACGGCACCGTAGGCATAAGCCACCGTGCGATTGCAGGTGATGCACCAGTCTTCGTGGCGGACCACCCCGCCACAGTGTTCGCAGCTTACATCAGCGGCGTATTTGTTGCTGTGGTACCACCTCGGGACCTCAATTGCGCGCTCCATGGTTACTCTCCCTTGTCACCGATACTGCCTGGATCTGTCTGCTTGACCAGGGTCCCGGTAGAAAGCGATTACAGGAACACGATGAACCATTCAGGAACGCTGTACCTGTGATTGAAATCACAAGCTTTAGTGACTCGCCTGATACGACCAAGGCGGGATTGCGTTTGCCGGGTACGATTGCGAGCGCCTGCTTGTAGTCGGACGGCGGAGTAAAATCGTCACAGTCATGGCCGATCTCTTCAGTCCGGCGAAGCAGGAGACACAGGAGCGCAACTGGGCGCCTTTTGCCATCGGTTTGGTTGCCGTAATCGTGGTCGTCGGCATCATCATCGTAGTAACACGTAACAGCGGCCGGACGGCTATCAAGGCGAATCCCTATGCGGCGCAACTCAAGATCTCGAACGCCAAGGTGAGCGCGGCCGAGAATTATGTCGGGGGAACCGTCACCTATCTCGACGCCGACATCACCAACACGGGCGATAAGGCGGTCGTCGCAGGGGACATGTACCTGGTATTTCACAACACGCTCAACGAGGTGGTGCAAAAAGAAACCTTGCCCCTGCGCGTGCTCGTTCCCAACCAATTGGCGGGATATCCCGACCTGGTGGATCTCAACCGCGATCCCATCGCTCCCGGGCAGACGAAGACGGTTCGTATGACGCTGGAGCACATCTCTGCCGACTGGAACCAGGCCCCTCCCGAAATGCAATTGGTGAACCTGAAGCTTAAAGGTTGATGACAGGCGCGCTGGGTGACGCAACTGCTGCTACCCTGATTCCATGCCGAAAAAGGGGACCGCCGCGCTTCTGATTTGTCTCCTGCTCGCCGCTCCGTCACTCGCGGCGCAGCACAGATCATCGGGCAAGTCCAGGTACTCTCCCACACCGCCGGGCACCACCACCATCACGTCGTTTGATCAGGCGCACACCGTTGTAGGCTGGCTGGAGGTGGTTCCCTTCCAGAGCAAAATTTTTCACGACACGCGCATGCTGCGGGTGCTGGTGCCGGCCAATTATTTCTCGCCGCACAATGCCCATCGCAGCTACCCAGTGCTGTACCTGCAGGATGGCCAGAACCTGTTCGACCAGGCCTCCAGTTCCCCTCGCGGAGAATGGCACGTGGACGAGACCATCGACCATCTGGTTGGCAGCTTCAAGCTTCCGCCGATGTTTGTCGTTGGCATCGACAACGCGGGCGAGAAGAGCAAAGCGTCGGAGTATCTGCCTTATCCCGATCCCAAGAATGAGCAGGACAAATTCTCCGACGCAAACAGCGTCCACGGCAAAGAATATGCGCGCTTCCTGCTGACGGAAGTCATCCCATTTATCGAGAAGTACTACCGCGTCTCGCGTGGGCCCGTGAACACCGGATTGGGGGGAGCGTCCTACGCTGCGGATGCCGCCCTGTATACCGTGCTCGAGCATCCCGGTTTGTTCGGACATCTGCTGCTTGAGAGTCCGGAGCTCGAGATCGGTGACGGACAGTTGCTCAAGGACGTGCAGAAGGCGAGGCTGCTGCCGCAAAGGATCTATGTTGGGGTTGGCGCCGCCGAGCGTCCGAGTGCGGTCGAAGGTGTGCAGGAGTTAGAGAAGATCCTGCACAACAAAGGTCTGGGAAAGGCGCAGTTGAAGGTCATCGTCGAAAAAGGCGAAGAAGGCAATGAAGCAGCATGGTCGCGACGCTTACCGGACGCGCTGACGTTCCTGTACGGTCAGTGAGCCCGTCGCTCTTCGCCGTGTGCCAGAGGCGCGCGATCTCAGGGATAGGCGCCGCGCGTCGGAAGCGGGATGCACAGGCTATACGAAACGGCAGAATGGCGAGTAGCGAAAGGCGAAGAACGCACAGGGAAGAGCGTTAATACGGCGAGAATCCCAGCGTCCGGTCGTCCTTCTGCACCCAGAGGCGCGCCTTGTCGGCCACGCGATCGTTGACGGTGACCACCACCACCACCCCGCTGGAGGTCGCAAAGGGCGTGCCGCTGTATCCGTGAGGGCTAGCGGCGCCGTCGACCCGGTGGCTCTTGATGATGCCCCATTCGCCTCCCGGACCCCAATCCTTCATGAAATCGCTGAAGGGATAACGGGAGTACTTCTGCGCATGCTGTTGCCAGTCAGGGTCATGCATCCAGATGCCGTAAGCCTGGTTGTAATTCTGCTGCTGAAGGGCGTCGAAGAAATGGTTGACGATCTGCTCTTCCGGCCAGTACCGCATCCGCCACCAGGTAATAGCGATCAGCAGACCCAGCAACACCAGTCCGATGATCAGGAGCCGCCGCCTGCGGGCACGCGCCTCATCATAGGGCTTGGCTTCGAAGAGGGTCATGGAAATCAGTGTACTCGTCTCCGGAGGCTCCTGCAGAAACCGGCGGCAAAACAAAACCGGCCGCAAAAGCGGCCGGCCTTTCGACGAAAACACACGCTATTGCTTGCTCAACTCCTGCAAGTGTTGGCCGGCCATCTGGGCGACCATGCTTCCCGGCGACTCCTTCTGCATTTGTTCGTAGAGATGGCGGGCCTCTTCCGTCCGCGCCGTGGAGGCGTACAGCGACGCAAGCGCGAACTGCGCCGTGCTCTTGCCGACCGAAACCGTCGGATGGGCGATCAAGTCTTTATACAGGTCAGCCGCCTTGGTGTTCTGGCCGGCATCGTGATAGACAGCCGCTAATGCCATCTTGGCAAGGCTTGCGATTTCCGGATAACGCCCGCTCGCTACATCCTGCAGGTCCTTCTGGGCGGTGGTGTTGTCGCCCAAATCGCGTGCTGTAATCCCGGCAAAGTACCGCGCCACCGCCGCCGATTGGGTATGCGAGTACTTGTCGGCAATGCGGGTAAAGTCGGCGTTCGTGACCTTGGCGCGTTCCTGCGCGGAGGCAAAGCTCGGCACATCCGGGGTGGCGGGCATGCCGGCGGGCCGGATCGGCTCGTTGTATTTCTGGATGGCCTGTGCCAGCTGCGACTTGGCCTGCTGGTCACGATAGTTGATGTAGGCCCAGCCGCCGCCCACGGCAGCGACGATGATGGCAACTACGATACCTGCGGCGATCAGTGCGGAACGGTGTTCGACTGCCCAGGAGATGGTCTCGGCGGTGGAAGCCGCAAAAGCGTCCTGTTTAAGTTGATGTCTGGCGTAACTGCGCACGAATGGTCCTTCTTTGGAATATCAAGAGGTGGGCAAAAAATCAGTGTATCAGCCCACGAAATTGCGGTCAAAAGGACCTTCAGCCACGTTTCCTCCTATTCCTTGCCGATCCGAATGCTGCCGTCGCCCGTGCTGATTTCGAGCAGGGGACCTCCCCCATTCAACTTCCCCCGGATACGGGTGCGCTCAATGGAGCCGCTTATCGTGACCGGGAAGTCGAGCTGGATGTGTCCGTCGCCGGTGTGGGCATACAGTTCGGCGGCCAGGTCCTGCGGAAGGCGAGCATCCACGCGCCCGTCACTGGTATGTACCAGCCAACTGCCCGCCATCTTGGAGCCGGGATGCACGACCAGATCGATGTGGCCATCGCCGCTGCGCAGTTCGAGATCGGAGAACGAGCCATCAATACTCATGTGCCCGTCGCCGGTATGGCCGCGGAGATTGCCGGTAAAATTCTGCACCGCGATGTGGCCATCCCCAGTGTCGAGCCGAGCCTGCCCCGCGACGCCATTCACAAGAATGTGGCCGTCACCGGAGTGCAAGTCCAGGGCGACCAGCGGCGGGACCTGCACCTCGATCCGCACGCCTTGATGCATGCTGAAGTGAAACCACTGATTCGGGATGTGGACTTGCAGGTCGACCTTGTCGGCATCCTGCCTCTCAGTTATCGTGACCCCGGAGCTGCCGATGCTGTAGCCCTCCGCGATGACGTGGGCGGAGATGGTATTGCTGACGCCGCGCGTCACCTCAATGGAAGCGTCGTTGGTATCAACCCGCAAGCTGGCGTTGTTGCCGACCTGGTACGACTTGGTCCAGTCCTCGGCGAAGGCGGACAGACTGCAGGTAAGAAGGCAGAGCAGGAGAACTAGATGTTTGTAACTCACAGAGCTCCTCCTCGCTATGATACGAGAAGGAGCGACTGCAAGTTCCGTTGCGAATGAGGAGAATACGAGGGCCGGTTGCGGTGCCCGGGGCATGCGATCTAGCGGAGTGGAACGTCCCGCATGCCCCTCTGAGCATCGCTCCCTGCTTGCTGAAATAGACGGAGACGCCGGAAAAGGGTTAGCGGTGGTTAGCGGCGTCACAATTCTTAACATTCCGGTCCGCCTCTGAGCGTCACCTGCTGTATCGGTTCTCCTTCTTCTCCGCGTGGCGCTCCAGGCCAAGTTGAATGAGGCGATCTATCAATTCGGAATACGGTATCCCCGTCGCCGCCCACAGTTTGGGGTACATGCTGATCGAGGTGAAACCGGGCAGAGTATTGATCTCGTTCACGTAGATCTTGCTCGTGCGCGGATCCATGAGGAAATCGACGCGCGCCAGGCCTGAGCATTCCACCGCCTGAAACGCGGCTGTGGCGAGTTTCTGTACTTCCTTCTGACTGGCTTTGGTCAGCTTCGCCGGTATGATCAACTCGGAGCCTTCATCCAGATACTTGGCGTTGTAATCGTAAAACTCCTTGATGGGCACCACCTCGCCAGGTACAGAGGCGATGGGCTTGTCGTTGCCCAGCACCGAGCATTCAATCTCCCGGGCTTTGCCCTTGTTGCCGCCAATACCCTGCTCGATCACCAGCTTGCGGTCATAGCGCGAAGCCTCGTCCAGGGCAGCAGATAGCTCGCTGGAATCGTGCGCCTTGCTGATCCCCACGGATGATCC
>Ga0335085_10013286_pt1 | contig 12075 bp, 8 predicted proteins | sample Lox_Sample_45_FD_206712 | JGI IMG/M metagenome (GOLD analysis project Ga0335085, IMG submission 206712) | Soil microbial communities from Loxahatchee National Wildlife Refuge, Florida, United States - Lox_Sample_4.5 | ecosystem: Environmental > Terrestrial > Soil > Wetlands | place: USA: Florida...
GGCTGGCGCGAGGCGATCGAGCTCTTGCCGCTCCTCAAGACCGTGCTGGCGATGAAGCCGCGCACCGTCGGCAGCGCGCCCTGCCAGGAGGTGGTTCTGAAGGGCGGCGAGATCGATCTCGGTCTCTTGCCGATCCAGACCTGCTGGCCGGACGAGCCGGCGCCGCTCATCACCTGGCCGCTGGTCGTGACCAAAGGGCCGGGCGAGGGCCGCGAGGACGGGTTCAATCTCGGCATCTACCGCATGCAGGTCTTGGAGCGCGACCGCACGCTGATGCGCTGGCTCGCGCATCGCGGCGGCGCGCAGCACCACCGCCGCTGGGGCGAGGAGAAGCGCGCGCCGCTGCCCGCCGCGGCGGTGATCGGCGCCGACCCGGCGACGCTCCTGGCCGCGGTGACGCCGGTGCCGGACACGCTGTCGGAATACCAGTTCGCGGGCCTCCTGCGCGGCCGCAAGGTCGAACTCGTACCGTGCGTCAGCGTGCCGCTCAAAGTGCCGGCCGAGGCCGAGATCGTGCTCGAGGGGCATGTCTCGCTCGACGAGTACGGCGACGAGGGGCCGTACGGCGACCACACCGGCTACTACAACGCGATCGAGCGCTTCCCGGTGTTCCGCATCTCCGCGATGACGATGCGGCGCCAGCCGATCTATCTCTCGACCTTCACCGGCCGGCCGCCGGACGAGCCCTCGGTGTTGGGCGCGGCCTTGAACGAGGTGTTCATCCCGCTGCTGCAGCAGCAGTTCCCGGAGATCGTCGATTTCTGGCTGCCGCCCGAGGGCTGCTCCTACCGTATCGCCGTGGTGTCGATGCGCAAGGCCTATCCCGGACACGCCAAGCGTGTGATGCTGGGCGTGTGGTCGTTTTTGCGTCAGTTCGTCTATACCAAGTTCGTGATCGTGGTCGACGCCGATATCGACGCGCGCGACTGGAAGGACGTGATGTGGGCGGTGGCGACGCGCATGGACCCGGCGCGCGACATCACCGTGATCGAGAATACGCCGATCGACTATCTCGACTTCGCCTCGCCGGTCGCGGGCCTGGGCGGCAAGATCGGGCTCGACGCCACCGACAAGTGGCTCGGCGAGACGCAGCGCACCTGGGGCCGCAAGCTGCGCATGGCCGACGACATCGTCGCCGAGGTCACGCGCAAATGGTCGGGCTACGGGCTGCCCGGCGACGGCAAGCCGATCTGGCGATAGTGGGAGTGTAAGGACATGGATTTGTTTCCGACGAATCTCTCGCGGCGAAAATTGGTCGCGGCGGCGGCGCTCGCGCCGTTCATCCTGCCCGGCCGCGGCTTCGCCGCCGCAGCGCTGCAGGCGCAGGTCTCCGCGCAGCAAGCACGTCGGCGTCTCGAGGAGGGCAATGCGCGCTATGCCGCAGGCAGGCCGCTGCGCGTCGATCATTCGCGCCGCCGCGAAACCGTTGCGCCGGCGCAGATGCCGTTCGCCATCGTGCTCGGCTGCTCGGACTCGCGCGTGCCGCCGGAGATCCTGTTCGATCAGGGCTTGGGCGACATCTTCACCATACGCGTCGCCGGCAACATCGCCGACGATCACGCGATCGGCTCGATGGAGTACGCGGTCGAGCATTTCGCGACGCCGCTCATCGTCGTGCTCGGCCACGAGCGGTGCGGCGCGGTCGCGGCCACCGTCGACGCGGTGGCCGCCAATGCCACCGGGCCGGCGCACATCGCGAGCATCATCGCGGCCATCCGGCCCGCGGTGGTGGCGACCCGGGGGATGCACGGCAACCCGCTCGAGAATGCGATCGGCCAGAACATCCGGCGCACCGTCGCCCAACTGCGCGCGTCGCGCCCGGTGTTGGAGGACGCGGTCGGGAACAACCGGCTGACCATCATCGGCGCGGAATATCACCTGCGCAGCGGCCGCGTCCGCTTCATGGCGTGAGCGCTCCGCTGGCAGCTGTTGCGGCGCTTCCCATATGCTCGCTTAGACCAGTTTCGAGGGGTTCCCATGCCGCAGGATCAGGACGCGCTCTCGCTGCTCGGCGACCTCGTGGCGCGCGCGCGCAAGGCCGGGGCAGACGCCGCCGACGCGGTGCTGTTCGAGGGCGCCTCGCTGTCGCACGCGCAGCGTCTCGGCCGGATCGAGAAGCTCGAGCGGTCCGAGAGCTTCGATGTGGGCTTGCGCGTTCTCATCGGCAAGCGCCAGGCGACCGTCTCCTCGAACGAGCGCAGCGCCGAGCGGGTTGACGAGATCGTGGCGCGCGCGATCACGATGGCGAAGGCCGTGCCCGAGGACCCCTATTGCGGCCTCGCGGCGCCCGAGGAGCTGGCGCTCGACTGGCCCGACCTCGACCTTGCCGATCCGGTCGAGCCGCCGCCCGAGACGCTGATCGCCCGCGCCGCTGCCGCCGAAGACGCCGCCCGCGCGGTGCCGGGGGTGACCAACTCCGAGGGCGCCGAGGCGAGCTGGAGCCGCTCGAGGGTCGCGCTCGTCGCATCGAACGGCTTCGCCGGCACCTATGCCGGCACCGGCCACGGCATCAGCGCATCGGTGCTCGCCGGCGAAGGCACCGGCATGGAACGGGACTATGATTTCGCGAGCGCGGTGCATGCCGCCGACCTCGAGGACGCGGCGACCGTCGGCCGCCGCGCCGGCGAGCGCGCCGTGCGCCGCCTCAAGGCGCGGAAGGTCGCGACCCAGCGCGTGCCGGTCGTCTACGACCCGCGCGTCGCGGGATCGCTCCTGCGCCACCTGATCGGCGCGATCAGCGGCCCTTCGGTCGCGCGCGGCACCAGCTTCCTCAAGGACAGGCTGGGCGAGACGGTTTTCGCGCCGGGCATCGCCGTGATCGACGATCCGCACAAGCCGCGCGGCCTGCGCTCGAAGCCGTTCGACGCCGAGGGCGTGCGCAACGCGCGCCGGGCCATCGTCCAGGACGGGGTGCTCCAGACCTGGCTCCTCGATCTCGCCTCGGCGCGGCAGCTCAAGCTCAAGACCACCGGCCATGCGAGCCGCGGCACCGGCGGACCGCCCGGCCCCTCGCCCACCAATCTGTGGTTCGAGCCCGGCGTCATCACCGCCGGCGAAATGCTCGGCGACATCGCGGCCGGCTTCTATGTCTGCGAGCTGATGGGCATGGGGGTGAACGGAGTGACCGGCGACTACAGCCGTGGCGCCGCAGGCTTCTGGATCGAGCACGGGAAACTGGCCTACCCCGTGAGCGAGGTCACCATCGCCGGCAACCTCAAGGAGATGTTCCGGCACATCACGCTGGCGAGCGACCTCAAGTTCCGCACCGGCATCGACTCGCCGACGCTCCGCATCGACGGCATGACGGTGGCCGGCGCCTAGCGCCGCGTCTCCTCGAGGAGCGCCGCGATGTCCTGGTCGGAGAGCGCCTTGAGCGCGGCAAACGCGGCGCGCGTGACGCTTTGCCGCCCGCTGCCCTCGCCGACCAGCCGATAGCCGTTCTCCCCTGGCGTGAGCAGGAAATAGAACGGCCTTGCCGGATTGCCCGGCGCCGGCAGCACGACGAGGCTGCGGTTGTCGGCGCAGCCATAGACCAGCCACGCGGTGTTGCCGAAGGTCCTGGGAACCGGGCCGACCTCGCAGTGCAGCGGCGGGGCCTGCGGCGGCCGCACCGTCACCGTCTGCGCCGCCGCCGGCGCGCACAGAGCGCAGAGCACCAAAACCGATCCGAACCGTTGCATGCACTTTCTGTAATCCGTGCCAACGTCGGATGAAACCCCTCTCCGCGCGCAGAGGAGGGGTGTCTCGCGGCCCGCACCCACCTCACCCGCTTGCTCCGCTCGCACACCCTCCCCCCGCCAGCGGGCGGCGAGGGTTTTCATGCCCGCCTTGCTTTGCGCCGTGGTGCGCCGGCGAGTACAATCGGTGCGGGAAAGGACCATGGTTTGAAAGGCAAAATCCCTGCCGGCGGCGGCGGTGCCGAGTTCAGCCACCGCACGCGGCATCTCGTGCGCCGGCTGGTGGGCGAGTTCCTGCGCCCGCATCTCCTGCGCATGGCGCTGGCCTTCGTCGCGATGGGGGTGATGGCGGCGGCGACCGCGGCCAATGCCTGGCTGATGCAGCCGATGCTCGACCGCGTGTTCGTCGAGCGCGACGAGGGATTGCTTCTGCTGATCCCGGTCGCGGTGGTGCTGCTCGCGGTCATCAAGGGCTTCGCCAATTACGCGCAGTCGGTGCTGATGACCACGGTCGGGCAGCGCGTCGTCGCCGACATCCAGATGGCGCTGTTCGCGCGGCTGATGCGGGCCGATCTCGCGTTCTTCCAGGCGAACCCGACGGGGACGCTGACCTCGCGCTTCATCTATGACGCCAACATGCTGCGCACCGCCGCGACCAACGTGCTCGCTGGGCTCGGCAAGGAAGCGGTGACGGCGGTGTTCCTGGTCGCGCTCATGTTCTACCAGGACTGGCTCCTGGCGATCATCGCGTTCGTGGCGTTTCCGCTGGCGCTCCGGCCGATCGCCAAGGTCGGGCGGCGCATGCGCACGGTCTCGTCCGACGCGCAGGCCGAACTCGGCCAGTTCACCACGCTGCTCGACCAGACCTTCCAGGGCGCGCGGCACGTCAAGGCCTATGGCATGGAGGCCTATGAGACGAAGCGTGCGAGTCGGCTGATCGAGAGCCTGTTCCGCCTGGTCGAGCGCGCCGCGCGCACGCGCGCCAAGGCATCGCCGCTGATGGAGGCGCTGGGCGGGTTCGCGGTCGCGGCGGTGATCCTCTATGGCGGGCACCAGGTGATCTCGGGCGTGCGCACGCCCGGCACGTTCTTCTCGTTCGTGACCGCGCTTCTCCTGGCCTACCAGCCGATGAAGAACCTGGCCGGGCTCAACGCGAGCCTGCAGGAGGGATTGGCCGCGGCGCAGCGCATCTTCACCGTGCTCGATATCGAGCCCACGATCCGCGAGAAGCCGCACGCGCCCGCGCTCGCCGTCAGCGGCGGCGAGATCCGGTTCGCGGACGTGCGCTTCGCCTATCCGAGCGGCGCGGTCGCGCTCAACGATGTGAGCCTCGTCGTCCCCGCCGGCAGGACCGTCGCGCTGGTCGGCGGCTCCGGCGCGGGCAAGAGCACGATCCTAAACCTCATCCCGCGCTTCTACGACGTGACCGCCGGCGCGGTGCGGATCGACGGCATCGACGTGCGGGGCGTGACGCTCGCCTCGCTCCGCGCCGCGATCGCGCTCGTGAGCCAGGAGGTGAGCCTGTTCGACGACACGGTGCGCGCCAACATCGCCTATGGCCGCTGGGGCGCGGAGGAAGCCGAGATCGTCGCCGCAGCCAAGGCTGCGGCCGCCGACGACTTCATCCGCGCGCTGCCGCAGGGCTATGACACGCCGGTGGGCGAGCACGGCGTCAAGCTCTCGGGCGGGCAGCGCCAACGCATCGCCATCGCCCGCGCCATGCTCAAGAACGCGCCGATCCTGCTGCTCGACGAGGCGACCTCCGCGCTCGACACCGAGTCCGAGCGCCAGGTGCAGGGCGCGCTCAAGGCGCTGATGCGCGGCCGCACCACGGTGGTGATCGCGCACCGGCTCTCGACCGTGATCGATGCCGACCTCATCCACGTGATCGACGACGGCCGCGTCGTCGAGTCCGGGAGCCACGCCGAGCTCATCCGCCGCGACGGCGTCTATGCGCGGCTGCATGCGCTGCAATTCGCCGACGCCGACCAGCCGGTCGCGGCGGAGCTCAGGGCCTGATTCGGTGGAGGCGGCCAAGCGCTGGCTGCGCGCCGAGGCGAGCCGAGGGCTCCTCTGCTGGCTCGTGCAGCTCTATATCCGCCTCGTCCACCGCACCAGCCGCTGGAGCATGCACGGCGCCGAGATCCCGGACGGGCTCATCGCCGCGCGGCGGCCGTTCATCGTCGCCTTCTGGCACGGGCGCCTGCTGATGCTGCCGGTGATGTGGGCGCGCCGCGCGCCGCTCTACATGCTGATGTCGGGCCACCGCGACGGGCGGCTGATCGCCGGCGCGGTCGCCTATTTCGGGATCGGCTCGATCGAGGGCTCGTCGAGCGAAGGCGGATCGGTGGCGCTCCGCACCATGCTGCGCCGCATCCGCGAGGGCGCGATGGTCGGCATCACGCCCGACGGTCCGGACGGGCCGGCGATGCGAGCGAGCCCCGGCATCGTCGCCGCCGCGCGCCTCGCGCGCGCGCCGATCGTGCCGATGACCTACGCCACGAGCCGGCGCCGCATCCTAGCCACCTGGGACCGGTTCCATCTCGCGCTGCCCCTGAGCCGCGGCGTGTTCCTGTGGGGCGAGGCGATCGAGGTGCCGGCCGAGCTCGACGCGCGCGGCATCGAGCATTGGCGCGCGCTGATCGAGGAACGCATGACCGCACTCACCGTCGAGGCCGACCGCCGCGTCGGCCGCGACGCAACCGAGCCCGGCACGCTGGCGCGGCGCGAATGGCAGGCGCGGCGGCGGGCCGCGGGAGGCGGCGGGTGAGCGCGGCCCTCTCCGCCTATCGCGCGATCAGCATCGCGCTCGGGCCGGCGATCAATCTCTATCTCGGCCGGCGCCTCGCGCGCGGCAAGGAGGACCCCGAGCGCTTCGCCGAGCGGCGCGGCCATGCGAGCCGCGCGCGTCCCGCGGGACCGCTCGTCTGGGTGCATGCGGCGAGTGTCGGCGAGGCGGTGTCGATCCTGTCGCTGATCGACCGGCTGCTGGTCGAGCGGCCGTGCCTGAGCGTGCTCGTGACCACCGGCACCGTGACCTCGGCGCGGCTTCTCGCGCACCGCCTGCCCGCCGATCGCGCGTGGCATCAGTATGTGCCGATCGACCGGCCGGCCGATGTGCGGCGCTTTCTTGCGCATTGGCGCCCGGACCTCGCGGTGTGGATCGAATCCGAGCTGTGGCCCAACCTTGTCACCGAGACGCATGCGCAGCGTGTGCCGCTGCTGCTGCTCAACGGCCGCATGTCGCTGCGCTCGTTCCGCAGCTGGCAGCGTTTCCCGGGCCTGATCGGGCCGCTGCTGCGGAGCTTCGCGCTGTGTCTTGCGCAGGACGCGGCGCAGGCCGAGCGGTTCCAGCAGCTGGGCGCGGCCGAGGCGACGACGGTCGGCGACCTCAAGGCAGCCGCCGCGCCGCTGCCGGTCGATGAGAACAAGTTCGCCGAGCTGGCCGCCGCGTTCGCCGGGCGGCCGCTGTGGCTCGCCGCCAGCACGCACGAGGGCGAAGAAGACGTCGCCGCCGTGGCGCATCGCGCGCTGATGCGGCAGGCGCGCGGGCTCCTGACGATCATCGCGCCGCGCCATCCCGCGCGCGGCGACGCGGTCGAGGCAATGCTCGCGGCGCGCGGCCTCAATGTCGCGCGGCGCTCTCTGGGACAAGCGGTCGACCGCGCGACCGACATCTATCTCGCCGACACGCTGGGCGAGCTTGGCCTGTTCTATCGCCTCGCCGGGATCGCCTTCGTCGGCGGCTCGATCACGCGCAAGGGCGGGCACAATCCGCTCGAGGCGGCGCTTCTGGATTGCGCCATCCTGCACGGCCCCGACATGAGCAATTGCGCGGCGATGGCGCGCGCGCTGGCGAGTGTTGGCGCGACCATGACCGTGACCGACGGGCCGAGCCTCGCCGCCGCGGTCGGACGCCTGCTCGCCGATCCGGTCGAGCGTGCCGCGCGCGCCGCGGCCGCCGCCGGCGTCGCCGCCCATAATCGCGACGTGCTCGACGCGGTGATGGCGCGGCTCGCACCCTGGCTCGACCGGCTCGCGCCGCAAGAAGATGCGGCCTGCGCCTGAGTTCTGGCTGCGGGGCGGGCTCTGCGCGCACTTGCTGCAGCCTTTGGCCTGGGCGCACGCGGCCGCGGGCGCCGCGCGCCGCGTCTTCGCGCGGCCGTGGCGCGCCCCGGTTCCGGTGATCTGCGTCGGCAATGTCGTGGCAGGCGGCGCGGGCAAGACGCCGGTCGTCTTGAGCCTCGCCCAGCGACTTGCCGCGCGCGGCGTCGTGCCGCATATCCTGAGCCGAGGTTACGGCGGCAGCGCGTCCGGCCCGCTGCGCGTCGATCCGACGCGGCACACCGCCGCCGAGGTGGGCGACGAGCCGCTGCTCCTCGCCGCGGTTGCGCCGACCTGGGTCGCGCGCGACCGCGTCGCCGGCGCGCGCGCCGCGGCCACCGCCGGCGCCGGGCTCATCCTGATGGATGACGGGCTGCAGAACCCCGGTCTCGAAAAGGACCTGTCGCTGCTCGTCGTCGACGGCAGCTACGGCTTTGGCAACGGCAAGGTCATTCCGGCAGGCCCGCTGCGTGAGCCCGTCGCTGCGGCGCTCGCGCGGACCGACGCCGTGCTGCTGATGGGCGAGGACGAGAGCGGGATCGCCGCGTCGGTCGGCGCGACACCGGTCCTGCGCGCGATGCTGGCGCCGGTTGCGGGCACCGTGCTCGATGGTCCGGTCGTCGCGTTTGCCGGTATCGGCCGGCCGGAGAAATTCTTCCGCACTGTTACCGACGCCGGCGCGCGGCTCGTCGCGGCGCACGGCTTCCCCGATCATCACTCCTATGACACGCGCGCGCTCGAACGGTTGGAAGCCGAGGCCGCGGCGGCGCACGCGCGGCTCGTCACCACGGCGAAGGACGCGGCGCGGCTTTCGCCCGCGTGGCGCGCGCGCGTGAGCGTGCTTGCGGTCGAGGTGCGCTGGCAGGATGAAGCGGCGCTCGACGCACTGCTCGCGCGCACGGGGCGGCGCGATGGCTGAGCGCCGGATCGGCCATGCGCTCGAAGCGCTGGGTGCGCGCGTGCTGTTCTGGCTGCTCTCGGTGCTGCCGATCGATTGGGCCTCGGCGGCGGGCGGCTGGCTCGCGCGCAGCATCGGACCGCGTATCGGAGCGTCGAAGCGCGCGGTGGTGAACCTGCGCCGCGCCATGCCGGAGCTCGACGATGCGGACATCCGCCGCATCGTGCGCGGCATGTGGGACAATCTCGGCCGCGTGGTCGCGGAATATCCGCATCTGCAAGAGATCAAGATCTATGGCGCGGGCGGGCGGGTGGCGCTCGACGGCGTCGCAGAGTTCCTCGCGAGCCGGGCGCGCGACCGGACCTACATCTTCTTCTCGGCGCATCTCGGCAATTGGGAGATCGCGACGCTCGCCGCGACCGAGGCGGGATTCGAGGTCGCGCAGATCTATCGCGCCGCCAACAACCCGTTCATCGACCGGCTGATCCACGAGGTGCGGAGCCAGACCGGCAGCGAGCTCATTCCGAAGGGTGCTGTCGCCGCACGGCGCGCCGTGGCCGCGATCCAGGAGGGCCGCAGCCTGACGATGCTGGTCGACCAGAAGATGAATGACGGCATCGCCGTGCCGTTCTTCGGCCGCGACGCGATGACGGCGCCGGCGCTGGGGCGGCTTGCGCGGCGCTATGATTGCGTGGTCGTGCCGGTCCATGTCGAGCGTCTCCAGGGCGCCCATTTTCGCCTGATCTGCGATCCGCCGCTGCCGGTGCCGAAGACAGAAGACGCGCACGCCGATGTGCTGGCGCTGATGACCGCGGTCAATGCGACGATCGAGCGCTGGATCCGCGCCCGGCCGGAGCAATGGTTCTGGCTGCACCGGCGCTGGCCGGATTGAGCGTCACTCCTCACGCTCGGCGGCGGCGGACCATTCCTTGACGCGCGCGAGGTGGGTGTAGTCGCTGTAGCGCGGGGCCTTGTCGGGGCGCGGCACTGCGCGGTAAGGCGTGGCGGCATCGTCGAACTTGGCGATGAGGCGCGCGAGGCCAGCGAGCGCGTCGTCGATGCGCGCGCGCAGCTCGGCACCGTTCGCCGCGACCGGGCATTCGCGCCCCGGCGGATCGAGCCCGTTCACTTGCCAGAACGCCAGCTCCTCGACCGCCGCGGCGGCAACGCCGGAGAAGCCGCCCGCCTCCGCGATCGCCGCCTCGAGCGGCAGTTGCGGAGCGTGGCCGTCGGCCAGATCCTCCTTCTTCGGAAGCGTGCCGGTCTTGTAGTCGATGACCGCAAGTCCGCCGCTCTGGCGCCGGTCGATCCGGTCGGCGATCGCGACCAGCTCGAACGCACCGCCCGGCCCCGGCAGCACCAGGCTGCCGCGGCATTCGGCGGCAAGCGGCGTCGCGAGCCGGCGGCGTTCCGCCTCGTGCGCGACGAACCATTGGGCGATGCTCAGAAAGCGCGGCCACCAGAACGTGGCGACGCTGGGACGCTCGAGCATGGCGCCGAACGCTGCGCTGCCGAAACGCGCAAGTTCGGCCAGCGCGTCCTCGGGCAGCACGCCCGGCCATTGCTTCACGAAGCCGTCGAGCGCCTGGTGAATGAATTGCCCGCGCTCGGCGGCGCCGGGCTCGGCGTCGAGCGGCTCGATCGCCTTGAGCCCAAGCACGCGGCGCGCATAGATCGCATAAGGGTCGCGCATCCAGGTCTCGATCTCCGTGACCGAGAGGCGGCGCGGCCGCGCGGCGACGGGCGGCCTGGGCTCCGGCGGACGCGACGCAATCCGCGGCGCGTGATCGATCAGCATTCGCCAGCCGAGCGGCGCGGCGGAGGCGTGCAGCGCGCCCTCCCGCCCCATCGCGCGCAGCACGGTGTCGAGCCGCAGCAGCCAGCGCGACGGCACCATGGGCGCGCCTTCGACGCGCGCCGCGCGGGTCAGCACCACCTCGCGCGCGCCGAGCGCCTGCGCGAAATCGTGCGCCGCCATGCCGACGCGCCGTTCCGGCGGCGGCAGGCCGAACTGCTTCCGCATCGGCCGCGACAGCCACGGGTCGCTTTCGGTTTCGGGCGGCCAGACGCCTTCGTTGAGGCCGCCGAGCACCAGCCGGTCGGCCTGCTGCAGCCGCGCCTCGAGCAAGCCCCAGATGAAGAGGCGCGGATGCTTGCCGAACGGCGGCCGCACCACCGGCCCGGTCACCAGCCCCTCGAACAGCGCCGGATAGTCGCCGCCGGCGAGCGCGGGAAATCCGGCGGCCGCATCGAGCAGTTCGCTCATCATCTGCGCCGCGATCTCGCCCGCGGGCTCGCACCAAAGCCGCGCCGCGCCGTGCTCGCCGTCGCTCCGCGCAAGCGCCTCGGCGGCCGCGACGTGCGCCGCGACGAGACCCGCAAGGGACGCCTCGCGCACCGCCATCGCATCGACGAGCGGTGCGAGGGTCGCGCGCAGCCGCGCGATGAAGCGGCGGAGTTCGCCGTCGTCCGGACCGAGCGCCGCCTCGATCCCGTCGAAGCCGGGCGCCGGCCGCGGCCCCCGCAGCACCGCGATCTCGAGCGCGCGGGCGAGCGCGCGGCAACGTTCGGGCGCAAGGCCGCAGGCCGCCAGCGGATGCTTCAGCAGCGCGAGCAGCGGCACCGGCGCCATCTCCTGCGCCACGGTCTCGAGCAGCAGGCGCAGGAAGATTCCGGGCGGCGTGCGATTGAGCGGCAGGCCCGCGGAATCGTCGATCTCGATATCCCACCGGCGCAGCTCGGCCGCGACGCGGCGGGCGAGGTCGCGGTCGGGCGTGACCAGCGCCGCCGTCGCACCGGGCGTCTCCAGCGTCTCGCGCAACAAAAGCGCGACCACCAGCGCTTCTTCCTGCGGGCTCGCGCAATCAAGCCGTCGCAGGCCGGCGAGCGCCGCATCGGCGAGCGCGGGCGGCGCCCCCCAGCGATCGCTCGACGCGGCGGGACGCAGCGCCTCGAACACCAGCGCCCGACGCTCGAGCGGCGCGCCGGCAACGCCGGGGGCGGGCCAGTCGCGCACGTCGGCCGGATCGGCATCGAGCCGGTCGAGCAATTGCGTCAGCAAATGCTGCGGATGCGCCGGATCGGCCTTGATCTCGGTCCAGGTGTCATTGTCGCAGCGCGCGAGGCCCGGCAGCACGACCATCCCCTGCGGCAGCGCGGCGACGGCGGCGACGAGGTCGGCGACCGCCGGCAGGCTGCCAGTGATGCCGGCCGCGACGACCGGGTGCCGGGGCGGCGCGCGGCGCCAGAGCGCGGCCTGCGCCGCGAGCGCCCGGTTGCGCCGCTCCGCCGGATCGAGGCATTCGATCTCGGCCAAGGCCTGTGGCCAATGCTCGCGCAGGATGTCGAGGAAGGCGAGCACCTGCTGCCAATGTTCTGCATGCTCCTCCGGCACGA
>Ga0335085_10013287_pt1 | contig 12075 bp, 12 predicted proteins | sample Lox_Sample_45_FD_206712 | JGI IMG/M metagenome (GOLD analysis project Ga0335085, IMG submission 206712) | Soil microbial communities from Loxahatchee National Wildlife Refuge, Florida, United States - Lox_Sample_4.5 | ecosystem: Environmental > Terrestrial > Soil > Wetlands | place: USA...
CCAGGATCACACCACCATCACAAGTGCGGCCGGGGCGCGGCCCGGGCGCGGCCGAAGCGGCCCTGGCGCGGCCGTGCGGCCGGCTGCCCGGGGCGGCCTGAGCCGCTCGTGCTGTGATCCCCGTGTAACCGGCGGCCCGGTATCACGGATGCAGGCCGGCGGGCGCCGGCCGTCAGGAGGTCAGCGTCATGCGACATCATCCGCAGTCCCGTCACCGGCCGGGGCGGCCGGCCCGCCTCGGCGCCGTGGCCGCGGGGCTGGCCGCGGCGGTGGTCCTAGCCGGGTGCTCCTCGGGCGGGCACATCGTCACCCCGGTGGCCAGCCTGTCCGGCCACGGGAGCGCCGCCGCGTCGGACCAGCCCCTCACCCAGGACCAGAGCGACCAGGACATGCTCGACTTCACCCGGTGCATGCGCAGCCACGGGGTCCAGGTGTCCGATCCGATCCACCGCCCCGGGCACGCCGGGCTCACCCTGGACCTGCCCTCGCGGAACGCGGCCAGCGCTGCGGGCTACGCGGCCTGCACGCACTACATCCAGGCCATCGTGCAGGCCAAGCAGGCCGGCGCCGCGTCCGAGGCGGCACCGCAGATGGCCGCGCTGACCAGGTACGCGCAGTGCATGCGCCGCCATGACATCAACATGCTCGACCCGACCCCGGAAGGTCAACTGAACCTTGGCCACGTGCCAGGTATCACCAGCTCGTTCGGCCGGTATTCGCCGCAGTTCCGGGCCGCGGACGCCGCCTGCCGGCACTTCCTCCCGGCAAACGTCCACGACGACGGGACCGGCCCGTGAGGTGGCGCGTGCTGCCGGCCTCGCTGGCCGCCGCCGCGGTGGCCGGCGCGGTCGCGGCCGTCGCGCTCCGGGGCGGCCAGGCTGCCCCCGCCGCCCCGCCGCCGCCTCGGCTGGCCACCGCCACGGTGACCCGGACCGACCTGGTCGCCACCGCGCTGACCGGCGGGACCCTCGGCTACGAGGCGGCCCGCCCGGTGGTTAACCTGGTGACCGGGATCTACACCTGGCTGCCATCGCCCGGCACGGTCCGCCGGGCCATGAGCGTCCTGTACCGGGTGGATGATACCCCGGTCACGCTGATGACCGGGGGGACGCCAGCGTGGCGGCCGTTCGCGCTCGGCATGACCGACGGCCCGGACATCCGGCAGCTGCAGGTCAACCTGATCGCCGGGCACTTCGCGGACGGGCTGCTCACCGTGCCGACCGGGTGCTACGACCTGGCCACCGCGGACGCCGTGGAGCGCTGGCAGGCCGCCCGCGGCATGACCGTGACCGGGAGCATCCCGCTCGGCCAGGTGATCTTCGAGCCCGCCGCCGTCCTCGTCGGCCGGATGAACGTCGCGGCGGGCGAGGCGGCCGGCGACGGACAGCACCCGTACCAGGTGACGACGGGGCAGCGGACGGTGATCGTGCCGCTGAACCCGAACCTGCCGCCGGCCAGCGTCGGAGAGGCCGTCTCGATAATCCTGCCGTCCCAGGCCCGCACCCCTGGGACGGTCACAGTGGTCGGGCCAGACCGGCTCACCGTGGCGCCCAGGCGGCCGCAGGCCACCGGCACCGGGACGAACGTCCAGGTGCAGGTGTCACTGGCGGTCCAGGCGGCCCGGGGGGTGCTGGCCGTCCCGGTCTCGGCCCTGCTCGCGCTGGCCGGCGGCGGCTACGGCCTGGAGGTGGTCACGCCGTGGGGCGGCCATCATCTGGTCGGCGTGACCACGGGCATCTTCGCCGCCGGGCGGGTTCAGGTCAGCGGACCGGACATCACGGCGGGAACGAGGGTGGTGACAGCCCAGTGAGCAGCGGCCCTGTGATCGACGACACCGCGAACGCGCTCCAGCTGACCGGGGTGACCAAGGAGCATCCGGGCTCACCCCCGGTGAGCGCGCTGAGGTCGGTGACCGTGACGATCAGGACGGGGGAATTCGTCGCCATAGCGGGCCCGTCCGGGTCGGGCAAGTCGACCATGCTGGCGATCGCCGGCACCCTGGAGCGCCCCACCGCGGGCCGGGTCCGGGTGGCCGGGCTGGCCGTGGACAGCCTGCCCGACCACGCCCTGTCGGGGGTGCGGGCGGCTCGAATCGGGTTCGTGTTCCAGCAGTTCTTCCTGATACCGGGGCTGACCGCAGTGGAGAACGTGGCCACCGGGCTGCTGTACCGCGGCGTCCCGGCGCGGCAGCGCCGCCAGGCCGCCGCGGACGCGCTGGCCGAAGTGGGCCTGGCGGACCGGGCCGGCCATCGTCCGGCTGAGCTGTCCGGCGGCGAGTGCCAGCGGGTCGCCATCGCCCGGGCACTCGTCGGGCGGCCCGCCGTCATCCTGGCCGACGAGCCGACCGGCAGCCTGGACTCGGCGACCAGCGCGGGCATCCTCGGCCTGCTGGCCGAGCTGAACCGGCGGGGCGCGACGATCCTCGTGGTGACCCACAACCCGGAGATCGCCGAGGCCGCCGGGCGGGTGATCCGCCTGCGCGACGGGCGGATCGAGCACGACAGCGGGCCGGCGTGAAGGGCGGGAAGCGCCGGCGGCCGGCCGGCGGGGAGCCCCGGCGGCCCGCTAGCCGGCTCCGGCCGGCTGATATCGGGCCGGTGGCCGTGCTCGGCCTGGCCAGCAGGCCGGTCCGGGCCGCGCTGTCCGCCGTCGGCGTCGCGCTCGGCATCGCCACCATGGTGGCGGTGCTCGGCATCTCCAGCTCCAGCCGGGCCCAGTTGGTGGCGCAGATCGACGCTCTCGGGACCAACCTGCTCACGGTGGCGCCCGGCCGGTCGTTCGGCGGGCAGGACGTCACGCTGCCCGCCCAGGCGCCCGCCATGGTGGCCAGGATCGGCCCGGTCCTCGGCGCATCGGCCGTCGGCGACGTGAACGCCCAGGTATACCGGAACAACCGCATCTCCCCCGCGAACACGAACGCGATCGCCGTGTACTCCGCCGGTACCGGCCTACTGCGCACGCTGCAGGGACAGCTGGCCCGGGGCGCCTTCCTAGACGCCGCCACCGAGCGGTACCCGGCGGTGGTCCTCGGCACGGACGCCGCGGCCGCGCTCGGCGTCGACCGCGCCGACGGCATGGTCCAGGTCTGGCTCGGCAACCGCTGGTTCAGTGTCATCGGGATCATGCGGCCGCTGCCGCTGGCCCCCGAACTCAACCGGACGGCGCTGATCGGCTACCCGGTCGCGGAGCGACTGCTGCACGCCAGCGCGGCACCGGTGGAGATCTACGTGCGCACCGACCCGGCCAACGTCGACGCGGTCGCCACCGTGCTGGCGGCCACCGCCGACCCGGCGGCGCCGCAGAACGTGTCGGTGGACGACCCGATCACCGCGCTCACCGCGCGGGCCGACGCCACCGCCGCCTTCCAGGGCCTGTTCCTTGCCCTCGGCGCGGTCGCGCTTCTGGTGGGCGGCATCGGCATCGCCAACGTGATGGTCATCGCGGTGCTCGAACGACGCGGCGAGATCGGGCTGCGGCGGGCGCTCGGCGCCCGCAGGCTGCACATGGCGGTACAGTTCGCCACCGAGGCCACCCTGCTGGCCGGGTGCGGCGGCGTGGCCGGGGCGATCCTCGGCGGGTTCACCACGACGGTCTACGCTTCGTCCCGGCACTGGGACGCGGTCGTGCCGGTGCCGGTGCTGCTGGCCGCGGCGGGCATCGCCCTGCTGGTGGGGGCGGTGGCCGGCCTGTATCCGGCGCTGCGCGCGGCGCGGCTGGTGCCCGCGGAGGCGCTCCGGCTGAGCTAGTTTCCTGATGGCTTCGGTGGCCGACCGTTCTCCGGGCCCACTTCCCGGGTTCCCTAAGCGCGGAGGGCGAGGCTGATTTCGAAATGGACCAGAGTTGCTCCCGGGTAGCTTCACCTCTACTGTGGCCGCAAGGCCTCTTCATCCCACCAGGCCTGCATCACCAAGGTCATGAACGGCAAATCGGCGGTCAACGCCCGATATGACGCTCAGGACCGATGGGGCTGGGAGGCAGGCGAATAGTCCCGCAGGTCAGAGAGGGAGCAAAGGGTGAAATTCCGGATAGCGCACCGGCGGGCGGCAGTGCTGCTCGCCTTTTTGGCCCTGTTGATTGGCATTCCCGTTACCGCTTCGGCATCTTATGCCGCCGCGAGTTCCGGCTGGATCAGGGTCGGCAACCTATCGGCGGAGACTTCCGCCGTGGACGTGTACGTGTATCCGTCCGGCGATTCCAGTCCCGCATTCGTGGTCCCCGGCGTCACCTATGGAATGGTATCGGCCTATAAGTCCGTTAGCGCCGGCGACTACAGCGTCAAGATGCGGGCCGCCGGGTCGGCCGCGACGAGTCAGCCCGTGCTGACCGCCGATGTCACCGTGGGGGGTGGTAAGTCGTACACGGCGACCGCCCTCAGCGTGAACGGCCAGGCGCAACTGAAGGTCCTCAACGACGAGCTGACCACGCCCACGGGCAAATCCCTGGTGCGGGTGATCCAGGCCTCCAGCAAGCAGAACGCGGTGAAATTCCACTGCAGCTGCGCACCCGGAGCGCCGGGGGACATCGTGACCAAGGCGTCGTCCGGTTCGGTCAGCAGCTACGCGGCCATCCCGCCTGGCACCTGGACCATGTCCGCGACCGGGCCCAGCGCGGAGGCGAACCTGCCCGTCACGCTCGCCGACAACACCGTCCACACCGAGGTCGTCATCGACGGCTCCAGCGGCCTCGAAATCATCAACCTGGTCGACGCCGCCGGGTCTGGCCAGCCGCCCACGGGCGGCGCGAACACGGGATTCGGCGGCACCGCGGCGCACGGCCCGGGCTCGCCGCTGCCGTGGATAGCGGTCATCGGCGCCGGGATGCTGCTCGCCCTGACCGGCGGCATCCGGCTGCGCCGCAGCAGGCTGCGCCGTCTGAACCAGGTATAACCGTGCTCAGCAGCGGGCCGGCCGCGATCGGCTGTGTCGCGGGCGGCCCGCTGACCGGTTACATCATCTCGTCGGTGAAGGGCAGCAGCACGGTCTTGAGCTCGGTGTAGGACTCGACCGCGGCCCGGCCGCCCTCGCGGCCCAGGCCGGACTGGCGGAAGCCGCCGAACGGGGAGTTCGGCTCGAGCTGGTAGCCGTTCACCCCGACGGTGCCGGCCTTGATGGCCTTGGTCATCCGCATGGCCCGGCGCACGTCGGAGGTCCACACCGTAGCGGCCAGGCCGTAGTCGGTGTCGTTGGCCAGCCGAACGGCCTCCTGCTCGCCATCGAACGCGATCACCGAGAGCACCGGGCCGAAGATCTCCTCGCGGGCGATGCTCATGTCGTTGGACACGTCCGCGAACAGGGTCGGCGCGACGAAGTTGCCGTGAGCGAGTTCGTCGCCGTCGGCGCGGCCGCCGCCGCAGACCAGGCGGGCGCCCTCCTCCTGGCCGCGGGCGATCAGGCCGAGCACCCGGTCCAGCTGCCGGGTATTGATGAGCGGCGCCGACGTGACCTCGGGGTCGAACGGGCTCCCGTAGCTGACCATGGTGCCGATCAGCTCGGCCGTGGCCAGGAATTCGTCGATGGCCTCGTTCTGCACCAGCGCCCTGGTCTGCGCCGCGCACACCTGCCCGGACAGGCCGAGGGTGACGGTGCCCATCGTCACCGCGGCGGCGGTGCCGATGTCGGCGTCGGCGAAGACTACGGACGGGCTCTTGCCGCCGAGCTCGAGGCTGACCCGCTTGCACCCGGCGGCCGCGGCCGTCATGACCTTCTGGCCGACCGCCCGGCTGCCGGTGAACGACAGCTTGTCCACCATAGGGTGGCTGATCAGCGCCTGCCCGGCCGGGTCGCCGGGCCCGGTGACCACGTTGAGCACGCCTTCGGGCAGGCCGGTTTCCGCGATCAGCTGGGCCAGCCGCAGCACCGCGAACGTGGCGTACTCCGACGGCTTGATCACGACGGTGCAGCCCGCCGCCAGGGCCGGGGCCACCTTCTGGGCGAACAGCACCAGCGGGGCATTCCACGGGATCACCGCGCCCACCACGCCGACCGGCTCGCGCAGCGTGAGGACCATGTGGTCGCCGCCCTGGTACGGCGGCAGCGTCTCGCCGGCGATCTTGTCGGCCCAGCCGGCGTGGTGGTCGAAGACGTCAGCCACGAAGCCGGGTGACATGGCGTAGATCTCGCTGAAGCTCAGCGGGACGCTGTTGTCCAGGGCCTGCAGCTTCATCAGCTCGTCGGCGTGCTCGCGGACCAGGTCCGCGATCGTGCGCAGCACCCGGACCCGCTCGCCGGCCCGTGCGTGCGGCCAGGGGCCCTCGTCGAACGCCCGGCGCGCCGCTTTCACGGCCCGGTCCACGTCGGCCGGGGTGGCGACCGGGAATTCGGCGACCTGCTCGCCGGTGGCGGGGTGCACGTGGCTCCAGGTGGCCTCGTCGGCCGCCGTGACCCAGTCTCCGTCGATCAGCATGCGGCCGTCGCGCAGGCCGAGCTCGTCGCGGTGCGGCTTGATGGATGCGACCATGCCCGGCTCCCTTGAGTAGAACACGTTCTAGTTATCTCGGAGGGTACCGCCTACCGGGCCGGCGCCACCAGGGTCAGGATCCCACGCTCGCGCTCGGTGATGCCGCTGATCGCGCGCTGTCCGGTGACCGGTTCTGGTCGCCGGGCGAACTCTGCGATCAGGCGCCGGGTGGGTGTCCATGGCAGGGGATGCCGTTCGTCGTCCGGGTGAGGACGCGAAAAACCTAACCAATGAAGGGCGGCCGTCATGAACCCGAACTACGGATACCAGCTGTACCAGGCCGAGCGGCCCCGGACGCGCGCCGAGATCCTGGCGGGCGACGCGCGGCGCGGCCCCTGGGCGGCGGCTTCCCGGCGCGGGCGCCGGAGCCCGGCACGCACGGGCCGCGGTCGCGGGATCATGGTCATCATCCCGGGCCGGACGGCTCGCGCCGCATGACGATGCCCGGACCGGCCCGCGGAGGACCGCATGAAGTTCCTGCTGCTGCACTACGTGGACGAAACCAGTGAAATGAGCGCCGAGGAGAGACGTGAAGACCAGGCGCTGCTGGGGGCCTGGCTGGAAGACACCATCGCGCGCGGCGTGAACCTGCAGGGGAGCTACCTGCAGCCGTCGCGGAACGCCGCGACGATCCGCGCGCGCGATGGTGAACTCCTGCTTACCGACGGCCCGTTCGCCGAGACGAAGGAGCAGATCGCCGGCTTCGACATCATCGAATGCGCGGACCTGCGCGAGGCAACCGAGGTCGCGAGCGCGCACCCCACGACCAGGCACGGCACGATCGAGATCCGGCCGTTCCCGGCCGAGTGAGCAGCCTGCCCAAGAGGCCCTTACCCGGCCCGGGCGGCCCACCGGGCCCGCACCCGCTCGGTCCACTGTTCTTGCAGGGCGGAGTCGCCGTCGAGCCGCATCAGGTCGGCCAGCGAGGTGTGCGCCCGGGCCTTGACCGGCTGCCCGGCCCGCTCCGGCAGCAGCCCGGCCGCGGTCAGCCAGCGCATGCGTTGACTCCAAAATGCATCGTGATATCCGTCACGCCAAGGCGATACGGGTGTTGTACGTGCGATCGCCCCCGCCGTGGGGGGATGCCGACCATGTTCCCCAGCTGGGTCATTCCGGGAGCCAAATGGACCCGGTCCCAGCCAAGACCAAGATCATTTAGGTGTTGTCCTGTCCCATCGCACCGTTAGTCAGGCGTTGTGCGCCTGAGTCATTAGCCCGCTCGCCCCGCCAGGGTGAGTCATCGGCGCGGGCCGTCCGGGCTGTTGCCGCTAGAGCATCCCGGCCGGAGCGGGCAGTATGAGTACATGCCTGTCTCGTACGACGTGATTGTCGTCGGAGCCGGTTCTGCGGGGGCGGTGCTTGCGGCCCGGTTGTCACAGGATCCGCGCACTTCGGTGCTGATACTCGAAGCGGGACCGGATCACCGGGCCGCGGATGCGCCTGCGGGGTTGCGCTCGGCCAACTTCTTCCGCGCCGTGTCCGAGCCCGGTCGTATCTGGCCGGACCTGGTTGCCGCTCGCGCCGCCGGTCAGCAGGAGGCTCTGTACGTGCGGGGCCGCGGGCTGGGGGGCTCGTCGTCGGTGAACGCTATGGTCGCGATCCGGGGCACGGTTGATGACTATGAACGCTGGGGCGGTGAGCTTGGCTGTCCGGGCTGGGGGTGGGCCGAGATGCTGGCTGCGTTCCTGCGGGTCGAAGATGACGTTGACTATGGCGGCGACGGCGTCCATGGCGCTGGTGGCCCCGTGCCGTTGTCGCGTCTTCCCTTTGGCCAGATGCCTCCGCTTGACGGCGCCCTGCGCCGGGCCATGGCCGGCCTCGGTTATGGCCTGGCAGATGATTACCACGCGCCGGGGGCCAGCGGGGTCAGCCGGGCGGCGTTGACGTTGCGTGCGGGCCGGCGGGTATCTGCCAGCGACGCCTACCTTGAGCCCGCCCGGGTCCGGGCGAACCTCGAGGTGCGCGGCGATGTGCTCGTCGACCGGGTGCTGCTCGAGGGACGGCGGGCGACGGGCGTGCGGACGGCCGCCGGGGAGGAGATCGAGGCAGGAGAGGTGATCGTGTGCGCGGGGGCCATCCATTCGCCGGCGATCCTGTTGCGATCTGGTATCGGCCCCGGCGACGGCCTGCCAGTCGGGGCGAACCTGACGGAGCACGCTGCTACCCCAGGATTCGAGATCGCGCTGAAGCCGCCCGGGCGGATGCCGGCCCCGGATGCGCCGGTCGTCAGCTCCATGCTGCGCTACAGCTCGGGCCTGGCTGCGGCGGGGCCGAACGACATGCAGATGATCTGGTTCGGCGCTACCGGCCCCACGGAGGAGGCGCTGGCGGGCGGCCGTCTGATGGGGGCGGTCATGCGCGTGTTCTCCCGCGGTGAAGTGCGGCTGCGGTCTCAGGACCCCGGGATCGACCCCGTCGTGGAGTTCAACTTGCTGTCCGATGAGCGCGACCTCGTGCGGCTGCGGGATTGCGTGCGGCGGATGATCAGCGTCGTGCGCCATCGGGCTGTTTCGCCGATCAGCGACGGGGTCCTGGCCCTGGCAACGCCGATCGACGACCTGGACTCCGACGATGCGATCGACGCCTGGCTGGCCGGGAACGTAGACGACTACGTGCACGCGGCCGGGACCTGCCGCATGGGAACACCCGGTGACCCGGCGGCCGTAGTCGACACCGACTGCCGGGTCATCGGCTATCAACGGCTACGGGTATGCGACGCCTCGGTCATGCCGGACCTGCCCAAGGCCAACACCAACCTGACAACACTCGCCGTTGCCGACCAGCTGGCGACGACGATGCTCGCGCCCGCAAATCACCACCGGCGCCGAGGCCATGGACAAGATTTCCCGGTCTGACCGCCCAAGCACGAGTGGAACAAGAACCCCAGGCCATTCGCCTGGACGAAGTCAGCCGACGACATCCTTGAGACCGCTGCCGAATACTGCCAGCGAATTAGGGAATTGCAGACGGGAACTCGTCATCTCGGTCCAGCAAGTTGAAAGAAGAGACGGTATCGAACCGCCGAGCGTCCGCTTCACGCGGTAGACCTGCCCTCGGCGGGGGCGACGCGCTGCCAGGTGGCAGCGGCGTTACTTCGGGGTAAACGATCTGTGGTGGCAGAACTGATTCGGACTGGGGGTGATCAGTGATGGCGCTGGGCGAGGCGGAACAGGACGCTGCCGGCGCGGCGGCGCGGGCGGGGGTGATCGTCCGGGCGGTTGATTCGGTGGCGGGGCTGCGCGGGGTGTCGGACTTGTTCTCGCGGGTCTGGGACGCTCCGCTGGTGCCGCCGATGCCGCATGACATCATGCGCAGCCTGGGCCATGCCGGCGGGCGGGTGCACGGGGCTTTCCGGGAGGGTCAGCTCGCCGGCGCCTCGGTGGCCGTGTTCGGGCCGCCGGCCGGCGCCTCGTGCTATTCGCTGATCGCCGGGGTGAGCCCGGAAGCCGCGAGCCGGGGTATCGGCCTGGCGCTGAAGCTGGCCCAGCGTGCCTGGGCGCTGCGCGCCGGGGCGGTGTGGATGAGCTGGACTTTCGACCCGCTGCTGCGGCGCAACGCCCGGTTCAATATCTCCCGCCTGGGCGCGGTGGGCACCGAGTACCTGGTGGACTTCTATGGCGAGATCGCCGACGGGGTCAACGACCCGGAGACCGACCGGCTCGCCGTCAGCTGGGACCTGCGGGCGGCCCTGCCGGGCTCTGCGGCATCTGCGGACTTCCCGGGACCCCGGGGGCCGGCCGGGGAAGACGTGCCCGGCGCGATCCTGGTCGCCGGCCCGGCGGGTGAGCCGGCTGCCGGGACTGCGCCGCCGGGAGGCGGCAGCGGTCCGGGGCGGCTGCGGTGCTGGATCCCGGACGGCATCCTCGCCATCCGCCGCACCGACCCGGGCCTGGCGCGCCGGTGGCGGCTCGCGGTCCGTGAGGCTCTCGGCGGCGCCATGGGCGATGGCTACCGGGTCACCGGGCTGATGGAGCCCGGCTGGTATGTCCTGGAGAAGGCGCGGGCCGGGCGGTGAAGATCCAGGCCGTGGAACTGCGGGTGGTGCGCCTGCCGCTGGTCACCCCGTTCCGGACCTCCCAGGCCAGCCAGGACGAGCGTGTCGCCCTGCTCGTGCGCGTTCACACCGGCGAGGGTGAGGGCTGGGCAGACTGCCCGGTGGACCCGGGGCCGTTCTACGAGCCGGAGTTCTTGTCGGGCGCGCGGGCTGTGATGACCGAGTACCTGGTCCCGAGGCTGATGGCGGCGCCGGGACTGACGGCCGCGCGAGTGCAGGCGGTGCTCGCGCCGGTCAAGGGTCATCAGATGGCCAAGGCGGCCCTGGAGACAGCGGTCCTCGACGCGGAGCTGCGCGCCAGGCAGATGTCTTTCGCCCAGTATCTGGGGGCGGTGCGGGACCGGGTGCCGGCCGGGGTGTCGGTGGGCATACCGGGCTCGCTTGCCGAGCTAATCGGCCAGGTCGAAGGCTACCTGGACCAGGGCTACCGGAGGATCAAGCTCAAGATCGAGCCGGGCTGGGACATCGAGCCGGTGCGGGCGGTGCGGCAGCGGTTCGGGCCGGACCTGGCCCTGCAGGCCGACGCGAACACCGCCTACACCCCGGCCAGCGCCCGCCACCTTCGCGCCCTCGACGAGTTCGGCCTGCTGCTCCTCGAGCAGCCGCTGGCAGCCGACGACCTGCTCGGCCACGCCGACCTCGCCCGGCTGCTGACCACCCCGCTCTGCCTGGACGAGTCGATCACCTCCCCGCGGGTGGCGGCCGCCGCGCTGCGGCTGGGCGCCTGCTCGGTGGTGAACATCAAGCCCGCGCGGGTCGGCGGCTACCTGGCGGCTCGTGCGATCCACGACCTGTGCGCCGCGCACGGCGTCCCGGTCTGGTGCGGCGGAATGCTCGAAACCGGGGTGGGGCGCGCGGCCAACCTGGCCCTGGCCGCCCTGGAGAACTTCACCCTCCCCGGCGACATCTCAGCGACTGCCCGGTACTTCACCGAAGACATCACCGCCCCCTTCACCCTCCACGATGGGCACATCGCCGTACCGACCGGGCCGGGCACCGGCATCGAGGTCCTCCCCGACGTCCTGGACCGGCTGACCACCCACCGCGAGATCCTGCGCTGAGCGAAGCCCCGCAGCCTCCGTCTCGGCGGCGGCTGCCGGGTCGCGCGAGCTGTGGGTGCGGCGGGGGTCGACCGGCAATAGAATGCCCAGTGGCGTTGGTGCGGCCGCCGACATCTAAGCCTGGGACTCCTCTAGCTACGGCGAGCCGCATAGCAGCACGTCGTGCCCTACAAGCGGGCGACACTGGCGCGCTCGGACGACGAGGGCGGCCTATGGACGTCTTACGCTGGATCTTGTACCGGCCCGAGTCGTGTCGCCCGTCGCTTCGAGGGCCTGGCGATCTCGGGCGCCTGGTCGGCAACCGGCCTGACCGCAATCAATCAGTCATCAGTTCGGGACCGTGCGCAATCGCGACCATCCAGGTGATGTGCTAGCCCTGCGCAGTACACGAGAATTGCAGCTGACGCGGGTTTCATTTGCTCGAGGGCGCGATGCGGCTTCATGATTTCCTGGACTACTGGGCGCGGGAGCGCCCGGGAGCGGAGTTCGTCTTCGCCGGCGGGC
>Ga0335085_10013288_pt1 | contig 12075 bp, 4 predicted proteins | sample Lox_Sample_45_FD_206712 | JGI IMG/M metagenome (GOLD analysis project Ga0335085, IMG submission 206712) | Soil microbial communities from Loxahatchee National Wildlife Refuge, Florida, United States - Lox_Sample_4.5 | ecosystem: Environmental > Terrestrial > Soil > Wetlands | place: USA: Florida...
AACGCGAAGCTCTTCCTGGATCGCTATCGCACAGCGTATCGCCTCTACGGCTGATTGAAATTCCGCCAGAACGCTGTCACCTGCAGTACTGAAAATGCGGCCCTCGTGACGGCTGATGAGACGATCGATGATGCCTCGATACGCCTTCAGGGTGCGTAGCGTGTATTCCTCGTTTTCGGCCATGAGCCGGCTGTAACCGAACACATCGGCTGCAAGGATCGTGGCTAAGCGTCGCTGCTGATGATCTTCAGGCATTTCGTCTCGCTCTTTGGGACAGCGAAACTTCGCATGACGGCAAGATATACGCCGGGCCGAATAGCCTGGAAAGTAATGCGGACGGTACTACTGCGCAGAAATCTTGGATTTCTAATTTACCCGCCTAGCCCTTAAGGCACAAGGAACGGATTGCCTTCGCAAGCAAATTCGCTACGCTCAAGGCGATCAGGCCCGGAGCATGGACTGATCAGCAGCAGAGGGGGATTTGAATGCGTCCGACAGTACTGTTTTGTGCAGTGCTGTTTACTTGGTTCGGCATTGAGCCGGGCAATACGCAGGCACGACTGATGCTGATGGCTTTTGCTTCAGTCCCTGTCGGCGCTGCGCCTAACGCAACTTCACCAGGAAGCGCGCCCCGAAACCCTGACGCAGGTGAAATTGGGCGCCTCGCGCAGACGCCAAACACGCTGGCGCCCGAGGATCCGGCCCAACAAGCCTGGACTGCGGTCCAGAACACGACCGACCCCGCCGTGCTCGAGGACTTCATCCGACGTTTCGACAATACGACGTACGCCGATTTGGCGCGCGCCCGCTTGACGGACTTGAACGATCCGGCCGGACGAGCCTGGACTGCGGTCCAGAATACGACCGACCCCGCCGCGCTCGAGGACTTCATCCGACGCTTCGACAATACGAAGTATGCCGATTTGGCGCGCGCCCGCTTGACGGACTTGAACGATCCGGCCGGACGAGCCTGGGCTGCGGTCCAAAACACGACCGACCCTGCCGCGCTCGGGGACTTCATCCGACGCTACGGCAACACGAAATACGGCAATCTGGCGCGCGCGCGGCTGGCGGACTTGAACGATCCGGCCGGGCGAGCCTGGGCTGCGCTCCAGAATTCGTCCGACCCCGCCGCGCTCGGGGACTTCATCCGACGCTACGGCAACACGAAATACGGCAATCTGGCGCGCGCGCGGCTGGCGGATTTGAACGCAAAGCGGCTACCGCCGGAGGATCCGGCCCAGCGCGCGTGGGCCGCGGTGCAGAATTCGACCGACCGCGCCGCGCTCGAGAATTTTATCCGGCGCTTTCCCAACTCGATTTACGCCATTTTGGCCCGCGCCCGTCTGGCGGAGCTGAACGGTGGGGCTCTTAAACAAGCAGGCGCGTTGATCCGTGAGTGTGATCGTCTGGCAGCAAGTCCGGATGATGCCGCCCACGGAAACGATCTCGCCGGAATCCGGTGGGACCTGCTTGACCCGGTGCAGGCGGTTCCAGCCTGCCAAGCCGCCATGGCGGAGCGGCCGGATGATCCGCACTTGATGTATCAACTTGGCCGCGTGCTGGACAAACAGGGCACCTTCCCCGAAGCGCTCTCGTTGTACCGCAAGGCCGCAGACCGAGGCTATGCCGAAGCGATGAATAACCTCGGCATCATGTATACCAATGGCAAGGGCGTCGCGAGGGATGATGCAGAGGCTCTGCGCTTATTCCGCAAAGCGGCCGCCGCCGGCAGCGCAGACGCACTCACTAACCTCGGCTTCATGAATCATTACGGCAGGGGCGTCGCGGCAAACCCAGAAGAAGCGGTTCGATTGTTTCGCAAGGCTGCTGATGCGGGATCGGCGGAGGCAATGTACTGGCTCGGCCTCATGTATGAAATCGGCGCGGGCGTCAAACAGGACGCAGCAGAAGCATTCAAGTGGTATAGCAAGGCCGCCGACAAGGGCGTCGCTGCGGCGATGAATAAGCTCGGCACAATGTACGCAAATGGTACTGGTGTAACTCAAGATATGACCGAAGCGATTCGCTGGTACCGTGCGGCTGCAGCCGCCGGTAACGCCGAAGCAAAAGCGACGTTGACCCGCTTGGGAAACTAGACGATTGCTCCCAGTTTGAAGCCTGCGAAAACTTCCGTCAGCTTGGGTCGGGAAGCGAGCCTGACTGTTTAACAGCCGGCGGGCCTCTTTGCCGGGTCCATCTCTCTGGTGCTGATCATCCTGATGACAAAGTTCTTGGCTCGCACATTGCCGTCTTTGCAGGCCATCGCCAGCCACCGCAATCCTTCCTCGACATTTTCGGGAAAACGATCATTAGGCGCAGACGACGAAGGAGCCCGTCCGCGGTAAAATAGTTCGCCTAGAACTGTCGCGGCGCCCAGGTTGCCGTGGTCGACGGCCTGCTTCAGCCAGGATATGCCTTCCGGGATATTCTGCAGGTCGGGTCGCGCGGGACAGAGATCGGGCGCCGTGACGAGCAGTCCCCCATAATTGGACATTGCCTCGGCATTGGGCGGATTGGCTTTTGCGGCCCGCTCCCAGTAGTCCCGCGCCATTGTCATATCCGCGGCCGTGAAGGAGAAGCGGGGCGGTTCAATCGGACATTTGTTCGACCCCGAAAGATCGACTGCGTCATCATAGAGCCCCGCCCAATAGGAGCCGAGAAAGTTCATCGCAGCAGTCGACCCTTTCGTTGCCGCCTCGCGCCATAACCGCACGGCATCGTTCATTGTGGTGCGAGCGCCGGCGTCATCGCGGGATCTGGCCAGCCGCACGGCGCGGGCAGCAAAGGCCCGACCCATCTCCGCGACGAAACGCCGGCTCGCTGCTGAGGAGTCGCCTTGGAACGCGGCCGCGCAGGCGCGGGTTGCCTCGTCCAGGTCAATATCGGAAAGACTACCCATATCAACCACAAATGGCGCGGTCGCAGTGCGATCCGGATCGAACCGGCTTGCCGTGCGCCGATCGCACTCGAGTGCCGCATCAAGCACGACCAAATGGATGGGCTTTTCCGTGACCGAGTTGGCGTCCTCGTTGCGGAAGGTCAATTGCGCGTCGTAAGGTCCTGGCGCGAGATTGGCGGCACGAGGCGTAACCGTCAGGGTAACCGAACTGTCCTTGTTGAGTTTTCCGCTCGGGCCGCCAGCTAGCTCAATCCACGACGGAATTTTTTGCGCCGACCAGCGGACGTCGCGTCCCGAGGCAGACAGGGCGATTTGCGCGGATTCGGGATTGAACGGTCCGCCCTTGAAGCCCGTAAACACAAGCGCGTCGGCATCGGCTATGTGCAATTGGCCGGTCGGCGCCGCCGCCAGCCGCAACGTTGCCTCGCGCGTGCTGAACACTTGCCCTGAATCCGTGTTCCGGAATGTCAATTGTGTGCGAAGAACCGTGGCTGCCGTCGACTGCGTGGTCGTGTTTGGGCGCAGCACTACAATGACCGCACGGTCTGGCGATTGGTCATGTGTGTTCAGCCAATACCCGTTCTTGTCGAATTCAATTTGCGCCGGCGGTCTTTTGCTGATCCACCAGCCTTCGAAGGGTCGTGCCCAGAGCGCTCTGCGAATTTCGATGCTGGTGGACTCGGGCGTGAAGACTGCGGGTTCCAAAGCGGATTGCGGCGCGTTCTGAACAAAATCCAGAGATCCATTAATGCTGATGACGAGGCTGTACCAGCCCAACCGTGCGAGTGCGAATGCCGCGGCGACGACCAGCGGGATGATCAAAAGCCCTGTCGTGATAGCGAACCTGAACGACTGCCAGGTTTCTCGCTTGGAATGTGTTTCGAGCGGCTGTGGCGGTCCGCCACCAGTACCGACACCGGCGCGACCGGCACCAAAGGCATCAGCGCCGCCGCTGGTATCGCCAGCGGCATCACTGCCAACCCCTCGCCCATCTCCGCCACCGGGCTCTAGGCTTTTGCTGATCTCTACCCGATTGGCAGGAATATCGATCGTCGCCCCATGCTCAATACGCCTATATGTGCGGACGTCGCTGGGTACGTCGCCTAGAGGACCCTGGCGCGATGCGATACCGATAAGCGCGCGAAGCCGAAGGCAGCGCGTGACCTCCGGTCCGACCAGATAACCTCGCTTCGCACCTATTCGAGCCACCGTCGCTCGAAAAAAATGGGGTTCGCTCATCAAACCGTTCGGGCCGATGAACCGGCCTTGTTGGTAATCATAAAAGGAGAGTTCGAGTTCACCTTCGGTCGTCTCGTCCATGACGACCAACGCGCGCTCGTTCTCGCGCGGCAGTTGTCCCGCCTCGATCAACTCGCGAACACTGGCCATCGCAGTCGTCCGTCAACCATCGAAACGCCAGCCTGCTCGCAAAACGCCGCGACTCGGCTGGCCAGTCACATAATTTTCCAGCCGTTGTTTACTCACGAGACGTCTGTTCGCTCGAGTTGCCCGAGGACGCGACCCAGAACCTCGTTCTGCATTCGCTCCTCGGGCGACCCAACGATGCCCCCCTCCACATTAGCCCGCATCGCATCCTCGATCGCCAAGCCCCAATCAAGCAGGTATTGGGTGCGAAACGCACGCGGTTCGGGGGAAAGCGTCTCCGGCGTTGGATTGGGCGGATGCGTGCGGAAGATCTCCTCGACCGATCCGTCGAACCGAAATGCGCGTGACTGCGGGTCGCGCTGCGCCTCCGCGACATGTGACGACTTGCCGGATGGTTCCGCCGCGACGGGCTGTTTACCCAACAGCTTCTCCAGGGCCCCCCGTCTAGATCGCGATTCCGGCACGGCGGTGACCGGCAAACCGGGCGGTAGCTCACTGCCGAAACTTGACACAAAGCCATTAATTATGCGTCCTGCGATGACGCTTGCCTTATCGGCGAAAGTGGACGGCTTATCGGTCGCCACGGTAACCGCCCGGATATGTTCGGCGATCTTCTCGCGAAGATTGCGACGGCGTTCAGCTGCGACCAATTCATCCCTGATTTCCGCAAGCGCGGAATTGTCGATACCAACCGCTTGCGCAAAGAAACGGTCGTGTGACAGCTCATAAAGTCCTTGGGTCCAGCACTCGATTGCAGCTTCGGCCGCCTGCTCGGACTTGTGCGTACGCCCATTTGAGCGCGACGCGCCTTGCCGACGATTGGAGTCATCGGGCTTTTGCGGCCGATTGTGGATTGCAATCCGCGCGCGGATCGCCTCATAAAGCGCGAGCTGTTCGACTCCCAGTCGGCGGATGAAGCTTCCGAGGCGATCGCGTTGATCAGCTTCGTCAATAGCCCGCGCGAGAGTCTGGTATACCGCAATCCGCTTCTGCCGGCGCTCGCCCGGGGCCGCGGGCACATAATGCGGTTGCAACAAGGCGTGGATGCGGCCGCGCAGAACACCGAGTCGAGCGGCGATCTGCCGGAGCTTTATATCGGGATTGCAGACCGGCCGCAGCGACTCCGACAGATAGCTCACGCCGCCGTCGTTGAGGCGGAACGCTTCGTCCCAGGCTTTTCCGGGATCGTGAAAATGCTTCTTTACCTCAGCATTCTCCAGGAATTCGTCTCGCAGCTTGTCGATCCGAGACCTTTCAGCTTCCCGAACAGCCACCTCGCCGCGGGCCGCGTCGTAATCCAGAATCTGCGGCGAAAACACGTTCGGATTGCGCAACCAGAAAAGATTGTCGAAGGGATGGCCGGGCTTCCACTCACGCGGCCAGTCGTGGGCCTGTCCGAAGAATTTGGTAAGGCTGCTCTCAAGGCGTGTCGTCCATCGCTGGGAAGAGTCGTCGGACTGGCCGGCGGCCTGCTCGAATTCGCGATCGAACTTGGTCAGCACGAAAAACAGCGCGGTCTCGCTTGTGGCCCGGGCTGCCGGTGTCTCTCCGTGAGAAACATCTATCCAATCCTTGATCATCCCGGGCAGGGTGCGGACCTCGGCAGGACCCGGGCCGATACAAAGCAGGATGCTCGTGAGTTCTCGCTCAAAATTGTAGCGCTCGAACAGATAGCCAACCTTGCCCCTGCAGAACAAATCTGCGAGCGGCGCAGCTTTGTCATTGGAGGAGCCCGTGGTCCGCAAGAACGCCCTGACATTGGGTATTCTTAGACGGCTGCGCGCTCCGGGAAAATCGAGCAGGTCGGTGTGATCAAAAAAGTCCCATGGCCGCGCGCACAAAGAAAGGTGCAATTCGGCGACCAAAGCGGTTAGATCGGCCCGCGCCAATTTGGCCTTGCGCCCGGTCCCGGTGCACACCTCGACCGATTCTGCTTCGGGATTATCCAGCGTATTGAGGCTGACTACATTTACGATGCTGTCCAGCCGGCGGTCAAAGCGATCCCCATTCACCGCCACGAGCGAATCGAGAGTGCAAAATGCGTCGGCGGCGTTGCCCAGTTCGTCGAGCTTTTTGCAGAGCCTGCTGCAGACCTTGGTAAAATCCTCGATCTGCCCCCATAGCATGCTGAACAGCAGGCAACGCCCTTCAGTCGATAGCGTCGGCGCCAGCTGCTGCAAAGTATCCCAATAGCCGATCGCTGACAGCTGACGGACGATAGGCTCGCTCCTGAACTGCCGTTGCTCGAAATACTCCCGAATATCCCAAATGTCTTCTTCGCTGAGACCCGGAACAGTCGCAGTCAGTGTGCGCGCCTTCGCTACGAGCGCGTTTAGGTCGCTCTCTTCCGGAATTTTTTCGTCGTCGAGCTCGCAATCGAGCAGATAGGTATTGCCCAATATCTTCACGAGATCGGACTGGGAAAGCAGCCGAATTGCCACGGGATAGCCAGGCGGAGTCGGCATGCGACGCATCGAGAACCGCGTAACCAGCCCGGTGGATTCCCTGCCGCCTTCCGGATTGATCTGGCGCACGAAGTCGAGCCCAGGTGTAACGCCCTCGAAGGCCACGAGGGCCCGCTCCGTTCCCCGCCGTGCCAGAGCGGAAATAAGATAGGATTTGCCCGTCTGGCTGGGGCCGAAGACGCCGACGCACATGGGCCGCTCGATGGCTTTCGCCAGACGATCTGCTTCAATGAAGGAGCGCCGCAGTTCTCGATCAAGCGTTGACCGTACCGAGCTGATTCGGCGGGCATTCACCTCATTTCTGACCCATCCCAAAGCCTCAGTAACGGCAGCGCTGGTGTTAGCGCAAGCGATCGCAAGTTCCTGTTGTCCCGTCATCACTTGACCTAACCGATTGTCAGCAGTCCGGTGTCAAGCCAGTAACCGCCCGCACCCTTCATCGTGTTGAGTTCGAGCACCATGTTCTTTGTGACGTCAGCCCCGGCTGCGGATGTCGCCGATTCGATCCGGACCTCTTCCTTCGCCGCCTCCGTGCCTGTGAGGTCGTCGGGGTCATCGGAACTGCCTCTTGTTAGTTCGACCTCGACCGGCTTGGGTATTTTTCCGTCATCGAGCAGCCGTAGCAAGTAGAGCGGCGTCGCGACCCAGCGATCGAATGGAATTTGCCGGTAGCCGAGCCGCACGGGGGCATAATACGCATAGGTCGCGGTTTCCGGAACGCCCGGCGGGCGATCCGGATCAAACTTGAATTTTACGTCGGCAGTTCTCAGCTGCTGGCCGGTCCCGGAAAGCACTCCGATTTGCTGTGCGCATGACCGGTGCTTCAGCCTGTCCAGGAAGATGGTGAAGTTCTCAATGTCGCGCTGCGCCAGTTGCGCCAGCATGGCCCCGGTGACCGTCACCGTTTTTGGATCGCTGATGGTGAAATTGCGCAATGAGGCGAACGGATACCAAGGACCCGCCTGATAGCTTCCCAGCGCGATGACCTTGTGCGGAGCGACCGGCAGCTTATTGACCAGCAGCTCGACGACGGCCGGTAGCCGCGACGGCCGGCCGGCGAACAGCACGAGGTCACAGTCGAGGTGCTCGATGACCTCGGCAATATTGTCAAAGACATCGCCAAAAATCGTTGCCACCGCGTTGCGCACATCGTGCAGCGGAATATCGACCTGGGTTTCAAGGAGTGAGAATCCCGTCGCCCCTTCCTTTTTGGCCGCATCATCGACATAGCGGACGGCGCGGCCCGCAGCCGGATCATCCACCGTGTTGCCCGCTGCGATGATCATGTCACGTAGCGTTTGGCTCTTTGTCTGTTCTTCCGCAGCCCAGTCGGCATTCTCAGCGGCTTGAATGATGGCGATTGCGGCCGGGCGCAGAATCCGGGTGACGCACTGTCGCCGCAGGTGGCGGTCTAGTTCGCTCATATCCACCCGGTCTATTCCGAAGCAGCGATTAAGAAACTCGCGCGCGCTCCTCAATCCGCACTCCACCAGCCGCTGTTCGATAACAGGCAGGATGGATCGCTCGATCACGTCGCGCAGCAAGTCGTCGCCAGCAACGCGAAATCCCTCGCGATAGACCTGGAATGGGACGAGCGCCTTGCCGGCCTCGACAAAATATGTGGTGACCATCAGGTCAGTCGTGCCGCCCCCGACATCGATACTCGCAATGCGCATCGAACGCTCGGCTGTGGGCTGAGCCTTGGCCTTCGCGCTATCGACGGGTCTTGGTCGCGGCCTGCCGACAAGATCGAAGTACGCATTGGCGTCGCCGGCAAAGCGTTCCGTGATTTCACCATAGAGGTAGACGAGCTGTGCGCAGCTCGCTTCATCGAGTGAAATCTGTATCTCGGGCTCGTCCGCGCCAGGCGGGCGATGCTCGGTCCAACCGTTCAAATCCCACAGCAGCTTCACGGCGGCGCGCGCGCGAGAGCGGAGGATTTGCTGTTCGCTGATCGGCATCGCGGTCGGAACCGTGAGAATGACCCGCATGAGCTTGCGTGGCGTATCGGCTTCGAGACGAGTCGCACGTACCTGCGGATTATTGATCATCGTGAAAGCCTGCCAGATGATCTCGGCAAGCATGAAGGTGAACATCGATGAGCGGGAGAATGACAAGCGCTGCGGATATGCCGATATGTCGATTTTCTCGTGCTGGTAGGTAAGTTTCTTCCGGTAGAAATTGGGCTCGGCGTTGATCTGCCGCTTAACGTCGCCGCGCGGCCCCACGTAGTTGCGCACCGCTGTGTCGAGCGGCGGCGGCGCACCGAGCCGGTCGTAGCTTGTCTGCTGAAAGCGCCACGGCTGCTGCTGCGCCGTAATGTCGAAAAGGTAGCGCTTCGGACTGGTCAGGCCGCTCAGCGCCTCGGTTCCTTCCGCCTGATCGCGCAGGCGAACCGCCTCGGGGCCGACGCGAACGAGACTCGGCCAGAGAAAAGCATTCGCCCGGCACTGCTCCGATAGGTCATCCTGTCCGAAACAGGGTTGGGCGAGTTCTACGTGGCTTTCGAACGCTTCGCTGTAGGTCAGGTGCGGTCGGGCGAGATCGCGCAGGCGCAACAGCATCGCGTCGCCCAACGTGGCCTTGGTCAGTGCAGTCGGAAGCCTCTCGATCAGGATTCCACAGGTCCGGCTGTTGCCGATATCGAGCACCAGCGACACATCGACCGGCTTGCGGCTCTGGTCGCTGACATTGTCGTGGCGCTTACGGAAAGTGGCATCGCCGGAAAGGGTGTCGACGAAACGAATCTCCGGCGGCGGCGCAAATTTCGCCAGTAGCTGCACGAATGCCATGTAGCGGCACCATGCCTCGATTGGCCACTTGCTACGTTCCTCCTCGTCCGGAATCTTGCCCGGACGGAGGCTGCGCTGGTACTGCTCGAACACCCGCTCCACCCAGGTGGACATCCAGCGCTGCAGATCGACTTTGTCAGGCTTGCCGTCCTTCTCGAAAATGCGCTCGTCGCGCAGAAACCGGCTCACTTCGGCTATCCTCGGCGCGAGGCGAAACGCCACCTCATGCCATGCGTCAGTTTCGGTGGGGGCGATGTGGACCCCGTCATCCGGTGGAGTATCGACCAGCTGGGTGTCAAACGCATAGACGACGTTGAATTTCGCGGCGTCCCTGGCTGTCGCGGCCGGGTCGTCTGGCATCACGAGCACCCGCGCCCAATTGGTGGGGCCGACGTCAAACTTGGTACCGCGCGCGGATTCTCCCACTACCCTCAGGATAGGAAGCGGCATCCATTCGCCGACGAACGCCTCGTAGGATTTCAATTTCGAAACCGATTCGTACTCGTACTCTGGTGGCGCTTCAATCTGTGCGCTTGGGTTGTCATCATCCCAATCGGGCTTGAGCGAAAGCCGCACTTCCTCGGTTCCGCCCTCGCGAACCCGCTGGCGCACAACGTAGAAGTTTTTGTTGAACGGCCCACTGGCGTCGCGGTCGAACGTGGTGACGTAGAACTGGACCCCGCTGAACGGAACCAGCTTGCAGTTTGCGATCGTATTCAGATCGGACATCGGCCCCCTTAATGGCACCTCAGATTGCCCCCGGTCGATGTTAAGGACGGTTGAGAAACAAAATCAATGACTTACTTCGCGCCCCGTGGGTGACGGAATCGGTAAGCTCGATTCAATGACGGGCGCTCACAAACTTCCCCCTCGATTACCGCTGCCAAAGGTTCGCACCACCAACCCACACTGGCCTTTCCGAGTAACGGATTTCACTGCGCGGTTTCAATCTTTTCCGCAACCCGTCGTGCAGGCCTGAAGGGGGCCTTCGGTCGCCGCACTGACGTTACACGACGGGAGTGGTTGTGTTGGGTCGAAGTCAACGACATACGAGGCATATCCCTCCCCCTTGGCATCGTCCCATACCACGTATCCTGGGCAAGTCTGAGTTTGACCGAACAAGGACAACGTGACGCGAAACGGAATTGGAGAGGCCGAAACAGTATTGGCAGGCCAGACAATCACGCGATATCTGCCGGGGTGGATGTCATGCCACCCAATGTGTTCGGCCGTCGGATAATCCCTCTTTTTCATCTTGTAATTTGCATCCAGGTCGCGCTTACCGTCGCCACAACTTTGCTCCCATTGATGTTGTCGTAGCGGCGAGATCCATCCTCCGGACGGGCATCTGACGACCAAGTCGAGATCGTCGTCCGTATTCCAGTCGAGACGGACTTGGACAGGAGCTCTGATATCAACGCTCGGCGGTAGCGTGGGAAGATTCGGTCCAGACAAAACGGGCTGAGGATGAGCCGCTGGCGGACAAATGTCGCGCGCCTCCAGCGCGATTTGCTGCGCGCGCAGAGCTTGTGCCAGTGCGCGATTTTGCGCCATCAAGTCCGCCAGCGGATTCTGCGCATGCCCCATGCAGCCGGCACCCCAGGTCCAGCGCCATTGCGTTCCCGGGATCTGGATCGAGCAGGCCGGCAGGAGCAATCCGGCCACCCCAAGCGCGAGGACGATGAACAACAGCCATAGAATTGCTGTAGCCCCGATCCACGACGAGCTGGCGCGTGGCGGTGGCGGCGCGGGCACCGGTCCAGTTTCCCTGATCGCATCGGCGCGAGGTGCAACATCCGCCACCGGCCGGCGGTAGGTGAGGGCGAGCGCCGCGGGCTCCAGCGGGACGGCACTGGCTGTCTCGTGGCCCCAGCCGACCAGGAGCAGCCGCTCACCGACCAGCCACACGTATTCGCTGTCCTGCGGAACCTTAAAGGCACGCACAATCGCCACTGCCTGCTGGCGATTTTGTTCGATCCCGGTCGCGTTAAGGGTCTCCCAGGTCTGGCGCGCGCGCCAGCGCACCTCATCCAACTTGCGCCGCGCCGCGGCGGCCTGTTCGGCAGGAGCCCGATCCAGGCGGATCAACGGAGCATCCATTGCGATGTCGGCCAGCCATTGATGGCGGCCTTCGCGCGGCACGACTTGCGGCTCGGTCAGCATCGCGGTCGCGTCTGCGCCCAGATGTTGTTCGACCAGGGCGCGGATGTAGGAAAAACTCAGTGCGGCCGGGATCGTCTGTCGGAGAGACGCGTCTTCAGTAAAAGCAATGAGTCTGCGGGCCATGACGTGCCTTCTCAGCCAGGTGGCCGTGTCGGTGATGCAGGTGGCGACGCAGTCGATGCCGGAGACGCTGCGGCTGGTCCACCGAAGGCGATGCCGCCCGGCGCGCAGGTAGCGGTATCCACGGGAATGGTTTTTCCATTGGCCTTGAGGAATTCGAGCAGAGCCGCAGTGGGCTGGGCCACGGAGAATCCGATTGGCACACCGGATTCTGTCGCCAACAAAGTATTCACGCCAATCACTCGGC
>Ga0335085_10013290_pt1 | contig 12074 bp, 9 predicted proteins | sample Lox_Sample_45_FD_206712 | JGI IMG/M metagenome (GOLD analysis project Ga0335085, IMG submission 206712) | Soil microbial communities from Loxahatchee National Wildlife Refuge, Florida, United States - Lox_Sample_4.5 | ecosystem: Environmental > Terrestrial > Soil > Wetlands | place: USA: Florida...
CGACGTCCCCGAGGCGGACGAAGCGCAGGATCGCGATCGACTGCGACCGCTGCAGCGCAACCGCCTCGAGATCGGCCTCCTCGACGAGCACGTACTGGCCCTTCGCGAACTCCCAGCCCTTGACGAGTTCGTCGGGCTCCACGTCGCGCTCGTGCACCGGGCACCAGCGCTTCTGCTTGATCGGCGTGCCGCACTCGCGATGCAGCGTCCGGAACGACAGGTCCTGCCGCTGGGTCGCGAGGGCGAGCCCAACGGGGATGTTGACGAGGCCGAAGCTGATCGATCCGTTCCAGATGGTCCGCATGACAAGTCCAGTTTAGTCGGGGACCGGCGGAATTCTCGATTCTCATCGGCTTCCCTGCATACGATTCGTCGCATGGAAAGGCGTACTGCGCCCGAGCTGTGGCACGACGCAGTCCGCGACGCGCCGGCCGAGCCCGCGTATCTCGAGGAGAGGGCGGACGGCTGGCGGCCGGTTTCGTGGGACGAAGCCGCGGCGCGCGTCGAGGAGCTCGCGCGCGGGCTGCTCGCACGGGGTGTGCGCCACGGCGACCCCGTGGCCGTTCTTTCACGCACCCGGCTCGAGTGGATCCTGCTCGATTGGGCTGTAATGTCGATCGGCGCGGTCGTCGTCGGCCTCTATCCGACGAGCTCCGCGAAGGAGTGCGAATACGTCCTCGGGCACTGCGAGGCGGTGCTCGCCTTCGCCGAGGACGAAGAGCAGACGCGGAAGCTCGTCTCGATCCGTGGCGCCCTGCCGAGCCTCCGCGAGGTGATCCCGTTCGACTGGCTCGAGAAGCTCGAGGCGGACGGACGCCTCGCGAGGCATCTGCAGCCGGAGCCGGTGCAAGAGGACGACCTCGCGACGCTCATCTACACCTCGGGCACGACCGGTCCGCCGAAGGGCTGCATGCTCACGCACCGCAACCTCGTGACGGCGGCGATCCGGGTCGTGGAGGGGATGAACCAGCCGGGCGACGTCGTGCTGCTGTTCCTGCCGCTCGCCCACAGCTACGGCCGCCTCGCACACCAGGCGGCGACTCGCCGCGGTGCGACGGTCGCACTCGTCGCCGACGTAGCGCGGGTGCCCGAGGCGCTGGCGGAAGTGCGGCCGACTATCCTCCCGGCGGTTCCGCGCGTGTACGAGAAGGTGCACGCGAACGCGCTCGGCGAGATCGAGCGTGCCGGCGGCCTGCGCCGGCGGATCGGACTGTGGGCGCTCGGCGTCGGCGCCCGCGCGAGCCGCGCCCGCCGCGACGGAGGTCGCGTCCGCGGCATCCTGGCGCTCCAGGAGCGGCTGGCGGATCGACTCGTGTTCTCCAAGGTGCGCGAGCGCCTGGGCGGCCGGCTCCGCGTCGGCATCTCCGGCGCGGCGCCGCTCTCCACCGACGTGATGGAGTTCTTCCATGCGCTCGGAGTTCCGGTGATCGAGGGCTACGGCCTGACCGAGACGGCGAGCTCGGCGACCGCCAACGAGCCGGGAGACTTCCGCATCGGCACCGTCGGCCGCCCGGTCGACGGCGCCGAGATCCGGCTCGCCGAGGACGGCGAGATCCTCGTCCGGAGCGACACCGTCTTCGCCGGCTACTACAAGGAGCCGGAGGCGACCGCCGCGGTGCTGACCGAGGACGGCTGGCTCCGAACCGGCGACGTCGGCGAGGTCGACGACGAGGGCTTCCTCCGCATCACCGACCGGAAGAAGGACCTCATCATCACGGCCGGTGGCAAGAACATCGCGCCGCAGAACCTCGAGAACGCGCTCAAGGCGTCGCGTTTCGTGTCGCACGCGCTCGTGGTCGGCGACCGGCGACCCTACGTGACCGCGCTCCTGACCCTCGACGAGGCCGAGGTCGCCTCGAGCGGACGCGATCCGCAAGAGCTCGTGCAGGAACTCGTGGACGACGTCAACCGCGACCGGATGCGCGTCGAGCAGATCAAGCGCTTCGTAGTCCTCCCCCGCGACTTCTCCCCGGAGGAGGGCGAGGTGACGCCGACCTTGAAGCTACGCCGCAGAGTCATTCACGAGCACTTCGCGGACGAGATCGAGCAGCTGTACGCGAGCGACGGCGGCTAGCCGAGGATTCGCTTCGCGCCGTCGAACTCGGTCCGGTACCAGCCCTCGTTCAGGCTGTCGATGCGGACGACGGAGCCCGTGTGCGGCGCGTGGATGAAGTTTCCGCCGCCGACGTAGATCCCGACGTGGCCGAGGCCCGCGAAGAAGACGAGGTCGCCGGGCTCCAGCTGGCTCCGGGGAACCGAGACCGAGTCGGGGTAGTTCCACTGCGCAACTGTGTAGTGGGGCAGGGACACTCCCACTCGGCCGTAGACGTAGGCCACGAGACCCGAGCAGTCGAAGCCGCTCGGGCTCTCGCCGCCCCACACGTAGGGGACGCCGAGGTACTGCATCGCGATCCCGACCACACTGCTGAAGCGATCTCCCGGGATGGAGCCACTGACGGGATTGCCGACGCCGAAGCTGCCCTGCGGTGCTGCAGCCTGCGCCTGCGCCGCGACACGCGCGGCACTCGCAGCCGCCGCCTGATGGGCCTGCTGCTGCGAGATCAGCTGCTGGATCTGGGAGCGGACGGAGCTGTAGAGGCGGCTCTCGGAGGCGCGCTGCCCCGCGATCCGGTTGCGTTCGGCCCCGCGGGCGGAGACGAGCCGGCGCTGGCTGACACGCTCGCGGGCAAGCAGCGTCCGGCGGTGCACGATCTGGTGCTGGAAGCCGACCGCCTGGTGGATGAGAGCCGCATCCTGCTTGGACATGGAGTTCATGGCGTCGTACCGTGCGATGAGGTCGTCGAGGCTGCGCGCGCCGAGGATCACGGCGAGCGCGGACTGCTGGTCCGACGAGGTGTACATCTGGACGAGCCGCTGCGCGAGCGTGCGCTGCGCGCGACTGAGATTTCCGCGGGCGACGCCGAGCGCCTGTTTGTTGACCCGAAGCTGGTGCTCGACGTTCCTGAGCTTCCGCGTGGCGGCCTGGTAGCGGCTGTTCGCACGCTGTGCGGCGGCATCGAGCTGCTGCAGCCGCATGAGCACGGACCGAGCCTGCGCACGTTTCGCGCCGATCGGGTCGGCGTGTGCCCGGGGCACCGAGGCCCCGAGTAGGCCCGCAACGAGCAGGCCGATCAGAAGTGCCGAAAGCGCTACTTGCCGCGCCGGCACGCGCGATGACGTCCTCCCGCCCGTCACAAGCGGGGGACGGTAACAAGCCTGCCGGATACTCGCAACGGAGAACCGTCGCGAAAGTGCTGCAATTTCGCTCTACCGCCCCAAATGGGTCGCATCTGCCGCCGCAGAGAGTCGCCGCGTCCAGTACGGTCCGCGCTGGTGCTGGGGAGGATGCGATGCCGCACCGCGCGGTTCAGCGGAATTGTCGCGGTGCTCACTTTCGCGCTTGCGTCGGCTGCGCTTGCCGCCACGGGGACGGCGAGCGGCGGCGGCACGGGCGGCGCCGACGCCACGACGCAACAGCTCGGGACGCGGACGCACCAGGCGTTGCTCAGCCTGTACTCCCTCGACTCGCAGCTCCAGTCGTGGCAGTCCCGTCTCGCCTCGCTCGAGAGGGCTGAGGCCACCCTCCGGCGGGAACGCGCGTCGCTCAGACAGGAGCTCGGCGCCGACCGGGCGTCGCTGAAGGTCGGCCAGCGCCACGTCGCCCTCGAGTTGCGCGCCCTGTACGAGCGTGGGAACGTCGATCCGGTCGCCGTGGTGCTCGGAGCGGAGTCGCTCACGAAGGCCCTCCGTCAGCTGGACGACCTGTCGCGCGCGGCGGACCAGAGCCGGCAGATCGTCGCCGCGACGGCTGCGGCACGGCAACGCCTGCTGCGGTCGCAACTCCTCCTCGCAGCGGAGGGACGACGGCTCGACCGCTCGCTCGGCGCCGCCCGGGAGGCCGAGCGGAAGCTGGAGGCTGCCACAGCCGCCCGCCGCGCATACGTCGCCTCCCTGCAGACACAGGAGCAGCTACACGCAGAGCAGGTGCAAAGCGTCGAAGCCGCGGCGCGGGCCGCCCAACAGAAGTCGCAGACGTTGCAGCCCGCAACGTCCCTGCCGCCGGCGACCGGCAAGCGCCAGCTCGTCGTGAGCGCCACGTGTTACGACCTGCCGGGTACGACGGCGACCGGGATGCCCGTGGGGCCCGGCGTCGTCGCGGTCGACCCCTCCGTCATCCCACTCGGTACGCGGCTGTTCATCCCCGGCTATGGGAACGGCGTTGCGGCGGACGTAGGCGGCGGGATCAAGGGAGCGGCCATCGACCTCTGGATGACGCCCACCCAGTGCGCGGCCTGGGGCCGCCGCACCGTCACCATCACGGTTTACTAGCGAGCTAGACTCTGCGCGCGAAAGGGGGGATTCGCGTTGACGGAGCTGGTTGAGACGGCCGAAGAACGGCAGATGGAAGCGCTCCGTGTGCTGCTCGTCGACGACCACGACCTCTTCCGGACGGGACTGCGGAACCTGCTCGAAGAGCAGGATCTCGAGATCGTCGGGGAGGCCGGAACGGGCGGGGAGGCTGTTGCGCACGTGCGCGAGCTGACGCCCGACGTGGTCGTCATGGACCTGAACATGCCGTCGATGGGCGGCGTCGAGGCGACGCGTCACATCGCGGAGGTGTCACCGCTGACGCGGGTCGTGATGCTCACGATCTCGGACGAGGACAACGACGTCACGGACGCGATCCTCGCCGGTGCCTGCGGCTACCTCCTGAAGGACGCGTCCATCTCGGAGCTCGTCGCCGGAATCCGCGCCGCGGCACGGGGCGAGGCGCTCATCTCCCCCCACATCGCCGCGAAGGTGCTGCAGCGGATCCGGGCCACGAGCGCGCAGCCCGAGATCGAGGAGCTGATCCGCGCCGAGCTCTCCGAGCGCGAGATCGAGGTGCTGAAGTTGATCGCGAACGGCAAGGACAACGCCGTCATCGCCGCCGAGCTCCATATCAGCCCCAAGACCGTCAAGAACCACATCTCGAACATCCTGATGAAGCTCCAGATCGACAACCGGATCCAGGCCGCGGTCTACGCCGTCCGATCCGGGATCGTCTGACGGATCAGCGGGCGCTGCGAGCGAGTCGCCGACGCGCCTGGAGGTTGCGAAGGAGCGAGCGGAGGCGGGCGAGATCTCCGTCGGCGTGCTCGAGACACTCCGAGAGCCGGGCGAACTCACGAACGTCCTCCGCGTCGCCGGCGTCCCGCGCGACCTCGCCGAGTCGCCGTTCGATCCGCGAGCGCTCGGCCTCGAGTGCGAGCGCCTCGGCGTAGCCGTCGGTCAGCGTCGACTCGATGGCGTCGACGGTCGGCGCGCCGGCACCGTTCTCAGGCATTCTGAGCAGCTCCGTGATCTCGTCCTGCAGCGGCATCGGCTCACGATTATCGGGCGGCGAAGGCGCAACGGGAATGGGCCGCCCGGCCCATCTTCCGGGCTGAGCCGACCCATCCGACTTGACGTTTGGTCTCTCGCTTGAAGAATGGAACGGCCATGCCTCTCCGTGTTGCCGCAGCGGCAGTGGCAGTCGTCGCCTTCTTCGTCGTCCCCGCCGCACAGGCGGGGTCTGCCGACGTGTTCCAGCAGCAGCTCTCGCAGGCGTTGCACGCGCGTTACGTGAGCCCCGCCCGGACGGGCGCGATCGTCCTCGATCTCCAGACCGGGCAGACGCTCTTCGCGCATAATCCCCGCCTGGCGCTCAGACCCGCGTCGAACGAGAAGCTCGCGACGACGTATGCGGCACTGACCGCGCTCGGCCCGTCCTTCCGCATCGAGACGGACGTGCTCGGCGAGGGCCGGACGAGCGGTGCCACGTGGCAGGGGAACCTCGTGCTCAAGGGGTACGGCGACCCGGCGTTGTCCGCCTCCCAGCTCGTCAAGCTCGCACGCCAGGTGGCCGCCGCCGGAATCAAGCACGTGAGCGGCCGTATCCTCGGCGACGAGAGCTGGTTCGACAGGCGCCGCATCGGCCTCGGGTGGAAGCCGCAGTTCTACCTCCACGAGTCGCCCGCTCTCTCGGCGCTCATCGTCAACCGAGGCTGGACCGGGCGATACGAGACATCGCGGCCGGCGTTGATGGCGACGCAACTCTTCCGAAGCGACCTGCGCCGCGCCGGGGTCACCGTGCGCGGCGGTGCCGCTCTCGGCGTCGCCAGGGCAGATGCCGTTCCCCTCGCGGACGTCGAGTCGGCCCCGCTCGCCGCGCTCGTGCGCCACATGGACGTCTTCAGCGACAACTTCTACGCCGAGATGCTGCTCAAGGAGGTCGGCGCCGTCCAGGGCCACTCCGGCTCGGCGGCGGCCGGGATCGCGGTCGAGCGGCGCCTGCTCGCCCAGGCCGGCGTTTCGCTCTCCGGCGTCCGCACCGTCGACGGCTCCGGGCTCTCACTCCTCGACCGCTGGACGCCGCTCGGCCTGGCCACCCTCCTGCGGGCGATGTGGCAGGACGCCGACCTGCGGCCCTACGTCATCCCCGCTCTGCCGATCGCGGGCGAGACCGGCACCCTCGAACATCGCATGCGCACCCGACCCGCCCGCGGGCTCGTGCGCGCGAAGACGGGCACGACCGACAACTCCTCGGCTCTCTCGGGCTTCGTCGGCGACCGCTACGTCTTCTCCATCCTCGAGAACGGCAGCCCCGTCCGGACCCTGAACGCGGAGCAGTCGCAAAACCGCTTCGCACAGGTGCTGGCCCGCGCGGCGTCCTAGGCCGCACCCAGCAGCCGGAGCAGGTCCGCCTCCGCCAGGACCGGGACCTCCGCCTTCTCGGCCTTGGTGAGCTTCGAGGCTCCCGGCTCCTCGCCGACGACGAGACCGGTCGTCTTCGCGGAGACGGAGTCCGTCACCTTCGCACCGAGTGCCTCGAGCCGCGTCTTCGCCTCGTCCCGCGAGAAGCGCTCGAGCGTCCCCGTGATCACGTACGTGCTGCCCGTCAGCGGCCCCTCGCGCGGCCGCTCCTCGTCGCCCACCTCGAACCGGAGGCCCAGGTCGCGAAGCTCCTGGACGAGGGCGCGGTTCTGATCCTCCGCGAACCAGTCCACCACGTCCTCGGCACGGTCCGAGCCGAACCCCTCCACCTCGGCGACCTCCTCCGGACTCGCAGCGATCAACCGGTCGACGGTGCCGAAATGGCCGGCGAGGTTCCGCGCGAGGACCCAGCCGATGCCGGGGATGTTCAGGCCGAGGAGCACGCGCGAGAACGGCACCTCCTTCGAGCGGCCGATCGACTCGATCGCCGCGGTCGCGGAGATTTCCGCGAACCCCTCGAGCTCGAGGAGCTGGTCCTTCGTCAGGCGGTAGAGGTCGGGCAGCGAGCGGACGAGGCCCCGCTGCCACAGGATGCGGATCGTCTGCTCGCCGACACCGTCGATGTCGGCGACCCCCGTCCAGTTGATCAGCGTCTCGAGGCCCCGCGACGGGCAGGCCCGGTTCGGGCAGCGGTGCATCGCCTCGCCCTCGGGCTTCACGATCTCCGTCCCGCAGAGTGGGCAATGCGTCGGCATCCGGAACACCTTCGTCCCGCGCCGGTGTGGACCCGCGGGACCGACGATCTGCGGGATGACGTCTCCCGCGCGCTGGACGATCACGTCGTCGCCCGCGCGGATCCCCTTGCGGTTGATGTCCTCCTCGTTGTGCAGCGTGGCGCGCGTGACCGTGACGCCGCCGACCTGGACCGGCTCCATGATCGCCCACGGGTTCAGCGCACCCGTGCGACCCACCCGGATCCGGATGTCGAGCAGTCGTGTGACCGCCGTCAGCGGCGCCCACTTGTACGCGCGCGCCCACCGCGGCCGCGAGTGCAGGACGCCGAGCCGTCGCTGCTGGTCGAGGGAGTCGACCTTGATCACGACGCCGTCGATCTCGTAGTCGAGCTCGATCCGCCGCTTCTCCCATTCGACGCAGGCGGCGGCCACCTCGTCGATCGACTCGAGACGCTGCGCATACGGATTGGTGCGCAGGCCGTGCCCGCGCAGCCATTCGAGCATCCCGAACTGCGTCTCGAACTCGACGCCCTCGCGGTGGCCGGCTCCGTAGACCCAGATCGACAGCGGCCGGTCGGCGGTGATCGCCGAGTTCTTCTGGCGAAGGCTTCCGGCGGCTGCGTTGCGCGGATTGGGCGCGAGCTTCTGGCTCGTTCCCGCCAGCCGCTCGTTGAGCTCCCGGAAGCCGGTGAGCGGCAGGTAGACCTCACCCCGGACCTCGATCACGGCCGGTGCGTCCCCCGTCAGGCGGAGCGGGATGGCCTTGATCGTCCGCAGATTCGGGGACACGTCCTCACCCTGCACTCCGTCGCCGCGGGTCGCACCGCGCACGAGCACGCCGTTCTCGTAGGTCAGGTTGACGGCGAGACCGTCGATCTTCGGCTCGAGGACGTACGCAACCGGCTCGCCGGTGCCGAGGCGCTTGTGGACGTCGTCGCTCCACTTCCGCAGTCCCTCCTCGGTCGTCACCTTCTCGAGCGATCCCAACGGCTCGAGGTGCTGGACCTTCTGGAACCTGTCCGAGAGCCCACCGACGCGCCGCGTGGGCGAGTCGGGCGTGACGAGCTCGGGATGGCCCTCCTCCAGCACGACGAGCTCGTCGAAGAGGACGTCGTAGGCCGCGTCCTCCATGAGCGGCGCGTCCTCGACGTGATAGGCGATGAGAGCGCGGTTGAGGACGTCGCGCAACTCCTCCGCACGCGCGGCGGCGCTCGTGGTCCTAGAGGACGGCAAGGAGCTCCTCCGCACGGTCGACGATCGCGTCCGGCTGCTCGGCCTCGAGCCGTTCGCGGTCGTGGATCCGGCCCCATGTCACCGCGACGGCGTACATCCCCGCCGCCTTCGCCGCCCGGACGTCGAACGGCGAGTCGCCGACGTAGGCCGTTTCGGTCGGCTCGGCTCCGAGCCGCTCGGCTCCGAGGAGGAGCGGCTCCGGCTCGGGCTTGTGCCGCTCGGTCTCGTCACCACCGACGATCGTCTCGAAGAGGTGGCCGAGAGGCACGTTGTCGAACGCGAGCTCGACGGTCGCGCGCCGCTTCGCCGTCACGACGCCGAGCCGGCGTCCTTCCTCGTGGAGCCGGACGAGCACGTCGTCCATCCCGGGGCAGGCTTCGAGCTCGTCGTGCAGCGGCTCGTTGTGAGCCCGGTAGACGTCGACGAGCCGGTCGACGTGCTCAGGGGCGAGGGCCGACATCTGGGCTTCGAGCCCGGGGCCTCCGACCGCCTGCAGAAGCTCTTCGTCCGAGTAGTCGCGGCCGAGCACCTCGCGGGTCGCGTGGCGCATCGAAGCGAGGATGATCGCGCCGGAATCGACGACGGTGCCGTCGAGGTCGAAGAGAACCGTCTCGAAGCGCATGCGGCGATCGTATCGGCGGCCCACTAGGCTCCAACCCTGTGGCCGAGGTCTCGGATTTCCGCTTCCTCGTGGTGCCGCACACGCACTGGGACCGGGAGTGGTATCTCTCCTTCGAGCAGTTCCGGTTGCGGCTGGGCGCGGTCGTCGACGGCGTCCTCGAGACGCTCGAGCGCGATCCGGCGTTCACGTCCTTCACGCTCGACGGCCAGGGGATCGTGCTCGAGGACTACCTCGACGTGCGCCCCGAGAACGAGGGCCGGCTGCGGGCGCTGCTTGCCGCCGGCCGCCTCGAGGTCGGCCCGTCGCATGTCCTCCCCGACGAGATCCTCGTCGGCGGCGAGTCACTTGTGCGCAACCTCCTGCTCGGACGGCGCGTCTGCCGCCGCTTCGGGGTGGAGCCGAGCGGCGCCGGTTACCTGCCCGACAGCTTCGGTCATCCGGCGCAGCTGCCGCAGATCCTGGCCGGCTTCGGCATCCGCACCTTCCTCTTCTCGCGTGGCCTGGGTGACGAGATCGACGACGTCGGCGTCATGTTCCGCTGGCACGCCGGGCCGGCGGAGGTGATCGCGTGCCAGATGCTCCCGCACTACGACAACTTCGCGCGTCTCACGTGGTACCACGACGCCGAGCAGCGCGTGCGCGCGATCGTCGAGCGCTTCGGCGGGCTCGTGCTCCAGGCAGGCGGCGACGAGATCGTGCTCGCGAACGGCTCCGACCACCTGCCGATCGAGCCTGAGCTCCCGGAGATCGTCGCGGAGCTCGAGACAACGCTCGGCGCCGAGCTCCGGATCGGCCGCTACGACGAGTTCCAGCCCGCGTCCGACGGGCTTCCCTCCCACGAGGGCGAGCTCGTCGGCAGCCGGCTCCAGAACATCCTGCGCGGTGTCAACTCGGCTCGGATCTACCTCAAGCAGGCGAACGAGCGCGCCGAACGGCGCCTGCTCTCGGTCGAGACGGCCGCCGCGCTTCGCGTGCTGCGAGACGGCGCGCCGTACCCGGCCGACGATCTCCGGCTCGCGTGGCGCGACCTCCTGCGCAACCACCCACACGACTCGGTCTGCGGCTGCTCGTGCGACGAGGTGCACCGCGACATGCTCGTTCGCTACGAGCAGCTCGACCGCACCCTGGACTACGTGGAGCGCGAGGCGCTCGGCGTCGGCGGTGCTCTCGTCAACACGCTTCCCTTCCGGCGGCGCCGCGCGACCGACGGCCGCGTCTTCGAGCTCGACGGCTTCTGCGGGGGTCGTCCCGAGCCGGTGGTCATTCGAGACGAGCGAGTCGACCTCGCGCCGATCTGCGATCTACTCTCCTTCGAGGACGAGCCGGACGTCGGCGACCTCTACACGTTCTGCCCGGGTGGCGAGACACGGTCGGCTCAGCTGGTCTCGTCCGGACACAACGGCAACACACAAGAGCTCGAGCACGAGCTCCCGGGGATTCGAATCCGGACGACGATCCGGGCCCTCCCCGAGCTCGACCGTGTCGAGCTCACGAGCATCGTCGAGAACGATGCAGAGGACCACAGGCTCCGCGTCCGTCTCCGCTCCGACTCCGGCGCGGACGAAGTGCGGGCCGAGAGCCAGTTTGCGGTCGTCCGGCGTCCGCTCGTGCCCCCACCCCCTCGCGTCGACTGGGTCGAGCCTCCCGCGCGGACGAACCACACGCTCGGTGCCGTCGCGCTCGGACCGCTCGTTCTGCTCACGAAAGGGCTGCCGGAGTACGAGGCCTCCGCCGACGCTCTCCGGCTGACCCTGCTCCGGTGCGTCGGCACGATCTCGCGCCCGGGCGGCCTCGCCACCCGGCCGCTCGCCGCAGGACCGGAGATCGCAACGCCAGACGGCCAGTGCCGCGGCCGCCACGTCTTCGAATATGCACTGCGTTTCGACGGCGACGGCCTGTCGAACGCGGCGCTCGTCGGCGCAAGCCAGGACTACCGCACCGACTTCCTCCGCGGCGACCCGTTCGAGGCGCCGCTCGAGCTCGGCGGCGACGTCGTCTTCTCGTGCCTCAAGCAGGCGGAGGACGGGGGCAGCCTCGTCGTGCGCGTCTTCAATCCGAACCCAGGGCCCGAGCCGCTCACTCTGAGCGTGCCTGCCCGTCGCCTCCGCCTCGACGAGGAAGTAGAGGTCGACGGAGGCCTCGAGCTCGCGCCCGGCGAGATAGCGACCTTCCTAATAGGCGACTGAGACGAGATAGAGGCCCCACGGCGGCGCGGTGGCTCCCGCCTCCGAGCGGGCCCCGCCGTCGAGCAGAGCGGGGATCGAGTTCGGCGCCTCCACCATCGTCCCCACGAGGCTGCGCACCATGTGGCGGAGGTAGCTGTCAGCGGTGATCTCGAAGTCGAGGTGGTCGCCGCGACGTATCCACTCCGCGCGCTCGACGAAGCGGACGAAGGTGTCGTGCTGCGTCTGCGTCGGCGTGAAAGCCCGAAAGTCGTGTTCGCCGCCGAGAACGGCCGCCGCCGCGGCCAGGGCGTCCTCGTCGAGCGGCCGCGGCAGCCACCAGCTCCTGCGCAGCTCGAACGGCGACGGCGACGGCCGCGTGAAGAGCCGATAGCGATAGCTGCGAGAACGCGCCGAATAGCGCGCGTGGAACCCCGCCGGCGCCTCGGCGCTCGAGAGGGCGGTGATCTCGTCGGGCAGTCGACGGTTGAGCGCCGCAGCGCCGCGGTCGGGCGAAGGCCCGCCCTCGATGTCGACGGACACGATCTGGCCGAGGGCGTGGACGCCGGTGTCGGTGCGGCCGGCAAC
>Ga0335085_10013291_pt1 | contig 12074 bp, 9 predicted proteins | sample Lox_Sample_45_FD_206712 | JGI IMG/M metagenome (GOLD analysis project Ga0335085, IMG submission 206712) | Soil microbial communities from Loxahatchee National Wildlife Refuge, Florida, United States - Lox_Sample_4.5 | ecosystem: Environmental > Terrestrial > Soil > Wetlands | place: USA: Florida...
CGCGCTGCTGGACCGGGTCGATCTCAATGCGCTCGTGGACCGGGTCGACATCGAGGCCGTCCTGAACAAGGTCGATATCGAGGACATTCTCGACCGGGTCGACCTGAACGCCCTGCTGGCCCGGGTGGACGTGAACCTGCTGCTGTCCACGGTCGATGTGAACCGGCTGGTGGGCAAAGTCGACGTCCCGGCGATCGTCGATCAGGTGAACGTGAACCAGATGGTGCAGCAGGTCGACGTGAACGAGGTGATGAGCAAGGTCGACGTGAACGCCGTGGTGGACCGGGTGGACATCAACGGCATCGTCCAGCACCTCGACCTTGAGGCGATCGTCGAGCAGACCGACCTCGGCTCTGTCATCGCCAAGTCCACCAGCGGGATCGCGAGCGGTGTGGTCGACGTGATCCGCAGCCGGACCGTCGGGATGGACGAGGCCATCGCCCGCCTGGTGGCGCGCCTCCGCCGCCGCCCCTACACCGGCCCGCCCGGCCCGCCTGCCGGCCTGCCGGCCACGGCGGCATCATGACCGCGCATACCGGCAAGACCGCGCCCGCCCCGCCGCCGGCCGCCCAGGAGGACCTGCAGGGGCACTACGCGGGCTTCGCATCCCGGTTCCTGGCCTTCGCGGTGGACGTCGTGGTCATCACCGCGGGGTTCATACTCATCCTGGCCGCCGTCAATTTCGTGGCCAGCATCGTGACCGGCAAGAGCACCAATTTCACCCGGCACGACACCTGGGTGATCGTCGCCTATGCCGTCTGGGCGTTTATCTACTTCGCCTACTGGTGGGGCCTGAACGGCAAGACCCCCGGCGGGGGGCTGTTCGGCGTGCAGGTCCTGACGGACGACGGCCGCGACGTGAGCGGGCGGCGGGCGATCGGGCGCACGCTGGCGTTCCCGCTGAGCTTCCTCATCTTCTGTCTGGGATTCCTCGGCATTCTCCTGGGCGACCGGCGCCGGGCGCTGCACGATGTCATCGCCGGAACGGTGGTCGTCTACTCCTGGGACGCGCGGGCGGCACGGCTGCGGTTCCTGTCCCGGCCCCAGTACACCGCCCCGCCCGCCCCGGCCGAATCACCGCCCGGCCTTCCCGGCCCGCCCTCCTGACCCCCGGGCCGGCCCACTCACTCCGGTCCGCAGGCGCACGAACGCCGGCGGCTCCTGGTGGCGATCTGGTCCCGATGGAACGCGAGCCGGTCAGCCGTGGCCGCGCAAGGCGTCCTGGAGCTCCTTCTCACCTTCCTCGCTGAGAGAGGACTTGAGAACGGTGCCGCCGTACTGGCTAAGCGCGTCGACCACCCTGTCCGGGGTGCCCTTGTCCACCATGAGGAACAGTGCCGACGTGCCGGGCTGCACCAGGTCCCGGACCTGCTCCCGAAAGTCGTTGTCGACCCCCGCCTTGGTTACCCTGCCCATGATCGCCCCCAAGCCGGCGCCAACCGCCACCCCCAGGAACGGGACGAAGAACAGCGCGCCGAACAGCAGCCCCCAGAGCATCCCCCACGTCGTGCCGTCTTCCACCGAGTGATGGCTGGTGTGAACGTGGAACTTGCCTTCGGCGTCATGGACAATGACCGCGATCGCGTCCGGTTCGATGGTGAGGTCCCTGGCCAGACGGCGAGCCTCGTCAGCGGCGGCTTCCGCGGTGGTCTCATCCTTGTATCCGATGGCAATCAGGTCAGCCATGGTGCGATTCCTCTCTGCGGGTGAGATTCCTCTTTGGTGGTGAGCTGGAGGGACGGTCCACCAGTCATCTTGGCCGGCCCGCCCCACCCCCGCAGGTGAAGCCGCCGGCCGGTCCAGGCGGGCGGGGCGCGGCCAGAGGGAGATTGGCGGGAGCCGGAGGGGCGTCGAGGTCACCCGGCACAGGTGAGCCGGTGGCCCGGGCGGAGCGCGAGGATTGTCCAATGGCGCCGTCAGATCATCCGGGGCCGGCCGCGCCGGGCCAGCCCAGCCCGCCGGGCCCACCGGACCCCGTGGCCCTGCTGCGCAGCCGCAGCTACCTGCGCCTGCTGATCCTGGCCGCGATCCTGGGCGTGCCGATCTCCGCGGCCGCCTACGGCTTCCTGGCGCTCGTCAGCTACCTGCAGAAAGAGATCTTCACCCACCTCCCGCACGGGCTCGGCTTCTCCAGCGAGCCCGTGTGGTGGCCGCTGCCGGTCCTGGCGGTGGGCGGTGTCCTGGCCGCCCTCGCCATCCGCTATCTGCCGGGCAGGGGCGGGGCCTCACCGGCGGGCGGGTTCGCCTTGCACGCCCCGCCCACCGCCATCCAGCTGCCCGGCGTCATCCTGGCGGCGCTGGCGACCCTGGCCTTCGGGGTCGTGCTCGGCCCGGAGATGCCGCTGATCGCGCTCGGCGGTGGGCTGGGTGTCCTCGTCACCCGCCTCAACCGGCGGCGCGCGGCGCCCGAACAGGCGGTCCGGGTACTGGGGGCCACCGGCAGTTTCGCGGCCATCAGCACGCTGCTGGGATCGCCCATCATCGGCGCGTTCCTGCTGATGGAGGCGTCCGGGCTGGGCGGGCCGCTACTAGGGCTGGTGCTGGTGCCGGGCCTGCTGGCGTCCGGAATCGGCTCGCTCATCTTCATCGGCCTGGACAGCCTGACCGGGCTGGGCACCTTCTCGCTGGCCATTCCCGGCCTGCCCCATTTCAGCCGGCCCGACCTGGCCGAGTTCGCCTGGGCGCTGGTGATCGGGCTGGCCGCCGCATTGATCGGCCCCGCCATCCGGCGGCTGGCATTGTTCCTGAAGCCGTACGCGGACAAGTGGACCATGCTCGTCCTGCCCCTGGCGGGCGTGGCGGTCGCCGTGCTGGCGATCATCTATGCCGAGGGGACCGGCAAGTCAAGCTCCGAGGTGCTGTTCTCGGGCCAGGATGATCTCGGCCCGCTGATCACCCACGCCGCCAGCTATTCCGTGGGCGCGCTGCTGCTCCTGTTCGTGTGCAAGGGGCTCGCCTACGGCGTGTCGCTGAGCGGCTTCCGGGGCGGGCCCATCTTCCCGGCCATGTACCTCGGCGCGGCGGGCGGCATCGCGCTGTCCCACCTGCCCGGGCTGCCGCTGGTGCCCGCCGTCGCGATGGGCATCGGCGCGATGACGGTGGTGATGCTCACGCTGCCGCTGACCTCGGTGCTTCTCGCCACGCTGCTGCTGGCCTCGGATGGCCTGGCCGTTATGCCGCTGGTGATCGTGGCGGTGGTCGTCGCCCACGTCGCCGCCGCCCACCTGGCGCCGCGCCCGGCCGCGGAACCGGCCGGGGCCGCCGGGCAGCCGATGGCGCGGGTCACCGGCAGCGGGTGAACACCGCGTGGCGGCCGGTAAACCGGCGTGAAACACGACGGGCGTGACCGCGACGCGCTCGCCGATGCGGCCGCCCCCGGGCGGGTGACCGCGGAACGCGGCGTGTGACCTAGCCGGGGGTGGACACACCGTCGCGGGCAGGCGACGCAACAGTCAACGGGCGGAACGAGGCCAGGTGCCGCAGCTTCGGCCAGTCGAGGGCGGCCTTGGGCGGGGGGATCCCCGGCCGGTCCCTCGGCACCCGGACCCGCAACGCCTTCGGCTGGATGGCGCAGCGCACCGGCGTGGCCATCATGACCGTCTCGCCGTCGATGCCGACCGGGATCTCGGGCACCTCGGCGTTCACCACGACCTTGTCGGCGGTCAGCGTGGTCAGGCCCTGGCCGCGCGCGCCGCGGAGCAGGGTGGCGGCCTGCAGTGCGCTGTTCACCGTCACCGCGACGACGCCGAGCGTGCCGGCATCCAGCCGGGCCCGGCGGCCGAGCCCGGCGACGTCGCCCATCTCGTACGGGCCGTTGCTCACCAGCAGGGCCTGCGGCCCGGTGACCGTGGCGTCACCGGCGCTGGCGGTGAGCTTGGCCCCCTTATGGCCGTTCAGGATGTCGGGCAGCATCTGCAGCGTCGTGCCCGCCTTGTCGTCCCGGTAGGCCGGGCTCTCCACGATCTCGGCGTAGGCGCCGAACGAGGCGTTGTTCACGAACGTGCGGTCGCCGATGATCCCCAGGTCGATCCGCTGCTCGACGCCGTCGCCGGTGAGGGCGTCCAGGCAGGCGGCCGGGTTGTCCCGGTCCAGCCCCAGGTCCATCGCGAAGTGGTTGCGGGTGCCGGCGCTGATCACCAGGAACGGCAGGTCATGCTCGGCGGCGATCCCGGCCACCAGCGCCTGCGTGCCGTCCCCCCCGGCCACCCCGAGCAGGTCCGCGCCGCCGGCGACCGCCTGCCGGGCCAGCGCCGCCACGTCCACCACGCCCGGGCCCTCGAGCAGCGCCACCTCGGCGCCCAGCGCCTCGGCCTTCTCCTTCAGCCCGAACCTGGTGACCTTGCCGCCGCCCGACCTGGGGTTCATGATCAGGAACGCGCGCTTGGGTGGCGGGACCTCACGGGCGGGCATCCCCGGGGGTGCGGCCGCCGGGGTCAGCGCCCGCCGGCCGGCGCCAACCGCCAGCACGATGAGCGCGACCGACACCAGGGCCACCCAGATGAGATGGTGCAGGGCGAACAGCACGAGGATGGCGACCGGGGTCAGGACCACCACGACGGCCGCAATCCACCGCAGCACCCCCCGGTGGGCGAGGAACGTGTATAGGCCCGCCACCACCAGGACCGCCCCGATCAGCCCGATGACGATCATGATCAGGCCGCCCAGCTCCGCGAAGCCGATCAGGACGGCCACCGCGGCGAGCATCAGCACGAAGGAGAGCCGGGCGAGCCAGCGAGCGTTCATAGTCCCGTCCCTCTCGTTGTGTGGGCGAACCCAGGGTTTACTCTCACATTGCCCGCGTGGCGGCTTGCCCCAGATCATCCATCACGAGTGAATTTCTGGCGAACGAGAGGTAACCGCCGGGCTCCGGCGTCCGCTGCCGGGCGTCCCGGCATCCGCGGCGCGAGGAACCAACCCGTCGCGGGTGATGCACCGCGCTCCGGCCGCGAAACATACTGCGCGGGTGTGGCCAGGTCAGCCGGCACGGCCGGGCCAGCAGCGTGGCTGAGTTAGCTGGCGTGGCCGGTCAGGGCGTCATCTGGGTTCGGTGGCCGGCCGGCTGCCCGGCGGGCGCCGGCCAGGAAGGGCAGGCCCGGTGACTGTCGCAGACCTGGCGATCATCGCGGCACTGATCTTCGTGTGGGGGACCGTGTCGGCCCGGCTGGAACGCTCCGACATGACGGCGCCGATCCTGTTCACCGCAGCCGGATTGCTGCTGACCCACGGGCCGCTGCGGCCGCTGGGGATCGAGCCCAGCCGGGGATCGGTCAAGCTGCTGGCGGAGGCCACGCTCGCCCTGGTGCTGTTCTCCGACGCCTCCCGCGTCGGCCTGCGCAATCTGCGGGAGGATGCCGGCCTGTGCCTGCGGCTGCTCGGCATCGGGCTGCCGCTGACGATCGGGCTGGGAACATTGCTGGCGCTGGCCTTGCCCGGGGACGGCGATATCTGGTTCGCGCTGCTGGTTGGCGCGGCACTCGCGCCGACCGACGCCGCGCTCGGCGCGAGCATGATGGTCAACCCGGCGGTGCCCGCCCGGGTCCGGCGGCTGATCAACGTCGAGAGCGGGCTCAACGACGGGATCGCCACGCCGGTCGTGCTGGTGGCGATCGCCGGCGCGGCCGCGACCGAGGAGGCGGCGCATACCGGCCCGGGGGCGGCGCTGCTGGAACTGGCGATCGGGCTGGCCATCGGTGCGGCGGTTGGTGCTGGCGGCGGCTGGCTGATCAATGTGGCCCGCCGCCACGGGTGGGTGGCCGAGGGGTTCGCGGGCGCGGCGGTGCTGGGCCTCGCGGCCTGCTGCTACGCCACGTCGGTGGCGCTGCACGGCAACGGCTTCATCGCCGCGTTCGTGGGCGGGCTCGGCTTCGCCGCCGCCGGCCGGGAGGCGGCCCGGTTTGTCCCCTTCGTCGAGGAGACGGGCGCCCTGGTGTCGCTGCTGGTCTGGCTCCTGTTCGGCGTGATCGGGGTCGTGCCGGCGCTGGAGGGCCTGACCTGGCAGACCGCGGTCTATGCCGTGCTCAGCCTGACGCTGATCAGGATGCTGCCGGTGGCGGTTTCCCTGCTGGGCAGTGGGCTCGGCCGCGCCACCGTCCTGTTCGTGGGCTGGTTCGGCCCGCGGGGCCTGGCGTCGGTCGTCTTCGGGCTGCTGGCGCTGGAGGCGCTGGGTGAGCACGCGGCCCGGCCCGCCGTCGCCGTCATCGCGTTCACCGTGCTGCTCAGCGTGGTCGCTCACGGGCTGACCGCCGAGCCGCTGGCCAAGCGCTATGGCGCCCGGCTCAGCCCGGCGGAGCACAGCGCCGGCGCCGTGGGGCTGGCGCCGGTCCCGGAACGCAGGCTGACCCGGCGCTCGCGCGCCGCCGGGAACACCCACGCGGGCGGCCCGGGAGACGGGGGGAGCCGGTGACCACCGACCAGGTCCTGTTCGGGGTGGGCCTGATCCTGGTGCTCGCGGTGGGCTCGCAGGTCCTCGCGAGCCGGCTGCGCATCCCGGCGCTGATCGTCCTGCTCCCGGCCGGCTTCACCGCGGGCGCGCTGACCAGCGATGTCAACCCCGAGCGGCTGCTCGGGGCGGCGTTCCAGCCGCTGGTCTCGCTGGCGGTCGCCGTAATCCTCTATGACGCCGGCCTGGCGCTGGACCTGGGCAAGCTGCGCGGGCATACCCGCCGGGTGGTGCGCCGCCTGATCGGCCGCGGGGTGCCGGTCACCTGGGCGTTCGGCGCGGTATCCGCCGGCCTGCTGCTGGGCATGTCCACCGGCGCCGCGTTGATGCTCGGGGCGATCCTGGTGGTGTCCGGGCCGACGGTGGTGGGCCCGCTGCTGCGCTTCATCCGGCCGACCGAGCGCCTGCAGCGGGTGCTGGCCTGGGAAGGCTCGCTGATCGACCCGGTCGGCGGCATCCTCGGCGCGGTGGTGTTCCACGCCGTGCTGGCCTCCAGTCACGGGGATCCCCTCTACCAGGTGGGGCAGTTCCTCATCTCGGTCGCCGTCGGCGCCGCCGGGGGAGTGGCCGGCACCGCGGTGCTGTGGCTGGCCCTGCGCAAGCTCGATCTGGGTGAGGTGCTCGGCACCACGGCCCAGCTCGCGGCGGTGGTGGGGGTGGCGGCCGCCTGCGACATCGCCCGCGACGACGCCGGGCTCATCGCCGCGGTCCTGATGGGGCTGGCGGTGGCGAACATACGCGGCTCCGACATCCCGGCCCGGCGGCCGTTCTTCGAGACCCTGGTGCAGCTGATCATCGGCGTGCTGTTCGTCTCCATCTCGGCCACCGTGACACCGGCGTCGCTGGAGCACCTCGTGCTGCCGACGCTGGGCCTGGTGGCCGTGCTGGTGCTGGTGACCCGCCCGCTGGTGGCCTTCCTGGCCACCATCCGCACCGACCTGACCCGTGGCGAACGCCGGTTCACCGGCTGGATGGCTCCCCGCGGCATCGTCGCGGCGGCCACCGCCTCGACATTCGGGGCGGGGCTGGCCTCCCACCACGTCGGCGGCGCCGCCAAGATCCTGCCGGTCACCTTCCTGGTCATCGTGGCGACGGTCGCCATCTACGGCCTCACCGCGGTCCCGGTGGCCAGGCGCCTGCACGTCACCCGCCCGGCCCGCACCCGCCCCCTCCTGGTCGGCGGCGACCCCTGGGTCATCGACCTGGCCCGCGCCCTGCGCTCAGCGGACCTGGAGGTGGCGATGTGGGCCGGATCCGATGAAGAACGCGAGCAGATCACGCAGGCGGGCCTGGAACTGATGCCCGGCGAACTGCTCGCCGCCGCCACCAGCCAAGGCGCCGAACTCGAAGGCATCACCGCCGTCCTCCTCCTCACCGACGAGGACGACTTCAACGCCCTCGCCGCCACTGCCCTCGCGGGCAACCCCGAGACCCGCGTCTACCGCCTGGCCCCCCGCCACCCCACCCACGGTGTCGTAGCCCCCTTCAGCGGCGCGGAGACGGTCTTCGCCCCCGCCCTCACCCGCCAGGACATCGCCACCCGCCACGGCGCCGGCGCTCAGATCACCACGCAGCCCGCCAACGGCGGCATCCAGCCGGGCGCGCACCTGCTGTTCCTGATCAACCCCGACGGCGCCCTCCACCCGGCAACCACATCCCGCTCCCCAACCCCCCAGCCCGGCGACACGCTTGTCCTCCTGGGCCCCGGCTAGGCGGTGGGAGCAGCGGGGCGGCGGGAACCAGCGCGTTACCAGCCGCGGCGGCTGGCGTGAGCGGAAAGGCGCGACGGGCGGCATGAGCGGCGGGCGGTACAGGCGGAAAGCCGCGCATGGACCTCAGCCACCACAGCGCGGGCGCCCCCCAGGGCAGCGCTTCACAGGATCGCTATGGGATTAACCGGCGACCCGGTCCCTGTGGGCAGCCGCAGCGGCGCGATGACACACAGGAACGCCCAGCGCCCCACTTCCTCGCACAACACCGCCAGCCCGTCGAACTGCAGGTAGTCCATCAGCTGCATGCCGAGCGCGTTGATGGCGAGCACGTGGACCGGGAAGCCGACGCCGTCCACCGCGCTGGGCGCGGTGTCGTTGTTGCCATCGCTGCCGAGCACGGCGACCTGGCGCTCGGCCAGCAGCGGCAGCACGGACGGGTGCAGCCCGGCGCGGGCCGCGGCGGCGTCCCAGGGCCCGCGTTCCCTCCGCCGGAGCCGGTGACCCACCCGGACGAGCACGATGTCGCCCCGGCCGAGGCGGACGCCCTGGCCCTGCTCGGCGGCGGTGATGTCGTCGAGCGTGACGTGGTCGCCGGGCTCCAGCCAGGGCACACCGCGGGAGCGGGGGACATCGAGGAGCACGCCACGGCCGGCGATGCCGCTGGCGGCGACGGCGATGGACAGCTCAACGGCCCCGGAGCTGGTGACGGCGCTGGCGGGGACGCCGTTGTAGAGGGTGCCGTCGAAGGCGACGTGGCACAGGGCGTCGATGTGGCTGTCCGCGTTGCCGTGGATGTTCATGGCGATCCGGTCGGCCGCGAACTCCAGGCCATCGCCGGCGGCGCCGGGTGCCTGCACCATCCGGTGCTGGGCCGGGTCGGGGTTGTCGGCGCTGACCTGATTCTCCACCGGCGCGGCCAGCGACACCGTCCGGCCCAGCCCCACCTCGCCCGCCGCCGCCTGGATCTGGGCGGGTCCGAGGTGGTTGAGCGCCCCGCGCCGGTCATCCGGCCCCCAGGGCACCTCGCCGCGCAGCCGGTCGTAGAGCCCGCGGAATTCCGCCTCGGTCATCCGCCCGGGTAACGGGGCGGCCTTGTTGCTGGTCATCTGGCCACCTTCCCTTGTTACCGGGGCGGGCGTCATCATCCGGCGGGGGTGGGGCGCCCAGGACTGGGCTGCGCCCGACCCGGGCCCGTCATGACAGCAGGCCGACGAGGCCGTCGATGAACTCCCACAGGCCGATCGCCCCCACCACAGCCACCAGCAGGGTGTGCCCGTGCCGGTCCAGCCAGGCGTTCACGGCCCGCAGCTTGGGCACCGTCCAGCCCGGCGCCAGCAGGAACAGCAGCACCGGCACCTCGACCGTGATCAGGACCAGGGCGACCACGATGACCACCCAGATGGCCGTCGCCGCGGTACTCATCTTGGTGGTGCCGACCACCTGGAGCGCCGACAGGTAGGTCGGCGACGGCAGGTAGAGCGCCACGCCGACCACGAAGATCGCGAAGAGCCCGCCCTGGCCGGCCGCCCGCGACACCCGGGACGGGCCGCCCTGCGGTTTGGGCGGCCGCCGGGCGAGGAACACGGCCGCCGCCATGAAAAACACGCCGATCGCCAGCCGGAGCCAGTACTGATCCGACTGCTGGCTGCTCTGGCCCACCCCGGCGTCGTGCAGGACGAACACGACCACGAAGCCGACGGTCAGCGTGCAGGCCAGGGCACCGATCAGGAACACGCCCACCCTGGGCCGCGGCCGCACCGTCTCGGCGAGCACCAGGATCGCCGCCAGGCCGAGCGGGTACAGGCTCGAGATCAGTGCCAGGGGGATGGCCTGGACCGGCATCCTGCCTCCTGTACGGCCGCATATACAGAACGGATTATCCGGCCCGGCCGGCCTCCCGGCCAGCGGCTGTTACCGGCCGGTGCCCTCGGGGTGGCCCGGACCATGCAGCTCGCCATACGCGCCGGAGGGCACCGGGGTGTCGTCCACGGTGAACGTCCGTTCCCGGCGCAGGTCACGGGTGAAGGCGAACCACCAGCCCAGGATCGCGCCGAGGCGGTTGCGGTAGCCGGTGAGGAAGCCGATGTGGATGAACAGCCAGGCCCACCAGCCGAGAAAGCCGCCGAAGTTCAGCCCGAAGGCGGAGATGACCGCGCGGCCGCGGGAGATGTAGGCGGCCGAGCCCAGGTCGCGGTACCGGAACGGCTTGTCGTAGGACTCGCCGCGGGCCAGGTGGCGGATCCGGCGGGCCGCGTACAGCCCCGACTGCATCGCTACCTCGGCCACGCCGGGCAGCTTGCCCAGGCACATCAGGTCCCCGGTCACCAGGATCTCGGGATGGCCGGGCAGGGACAGGTCCTGGCCGCAGATCAGGCGGCCGGCCCGGTCCTGCTCGGCGCCGGTGGCCTTGGCCACCATGTGGGCCAGCGGCGGCGCCGCCACCCCCGCGGTCCACAAGATGGTGCCCACCTCGTGCCGGGTGAGGTTTCCCTCCTTGTCCTTGACAACGATGCTGCCCAGGTCGGCCTCGGTGACGATCGAGCCCATGTGCAGCTCGACACCGAGCTTGGTCAGGTCGCGGGCGGCCATGGCGGACAGTTTTGGGCCGAACGAGGCGAGCGGGGCGGCCACGCCGTCGAACAGCAGGACCCGGGCGTCCCCGGGCGTGATGTGCCGGTACTCGTCGCGCAGCGTCTTGGTGGCGAGCTCGCGGATCTGCCCGGCCAGCTCCACCCCGGTGGGCCCGGCCCCCACCAGGGCGAAGGTCAGCCAGCGCTTCCGCTCGGCCGGGTCGGTGGCGGACTCGGCCAGCTCGAACGCGCCGAACACCCGCCGCCGGATCTTCAGCGCGTCCTCGATCGACTTCATCCCGGGCGCGAACGCGGCGTACTCGTCGTGCCCGAAGTAGGACTGCCGGACCCCGGCCGCCAGGATGAGGTAGTCGTAGCCGAACTCGATGTCCTCGCCCAGTGGGCGCCGGGCCGTCACCGTCCTGGCGGATGCGTCGATGCCGGTCACCTCGGCCAGCTGGAACTCGACGTTGCGGTGCTTGGCCAGCAGCGCCCGCAGCGGGGACGCGATCTTCCCCTCCGACAGGATGCCGGTCGCGCACTGGTACAGCAGCGGCTGGAACAGGTGGTGCTCGGCCCGGTCGATGAGGGTCACCTGCAGTGGCGCCTTCAGGCGCCGGGCGGCGAACAGGCCGGCGAACCCGCCACCGACGATTACCACCCGGGAGCCGGAAGTTGCGGCCATGGCTCGCCCCGATCTTTCGTTCGGTATGGTCCTCGGGATGGTCAGCCCTTTGGGTCGTGCCAGGTGTCCCGGTCGGGCAGCAGCCGGTCGGCCTCCTTGGGGCCCCAGCTGCCCCTGGCGTAGGGGTGGACCGGGGTGGCGTCACCCAGCACCGGGTCCACGATCCGCCAGGCGGCCTCGACGGTGTCCTGCCGCGCGAACAGCCAGCGCTCCCCCTCCAGCGCGGCGCCGATCAGCCGGTCGTAGGGGCGCTGGTCGCTGCCGGGCCGCTGGGCGAACGTCAGATCCTCGGTCTGCGGCTCCCACCCGGCGCCCGGCTTCTTGCCCGCGAGCGTGAGGGTGACCGCGGTCTCGGGCCAGACCCGGAACCGCAGCTGGTTCCGGTGCGGCAGCGGGGCGAGGCCGAAGATGTCGCGGGGCGGGTGGTGGAACCGGACGGCAACCTCGGTCGCGGTGACCGCCATGGTCTTGCCGGCCCGGATCACGATCGGCACGCCCGCCCACCGCCATGAGTCGGACTCCAGCCGGATCGCGACGAACGTTTCCACGGTCGAGTGAGGGTCGACGCCCTTCACGTCGTGGTAGCCCTCGTACTGGCCGCGCACCGTGCGCTCGGGGGTCAGCGGGGTGAGCGACTCCACCAGCCGCGCCTTGGAGTCCCGCCAGTT
>Ga0335085_10013292_pt1 | contig 12074 bp, 10 predicted proteins | sample Lox_Sample_45_FD_206712 | JGI IMG/M metagenome (GOLD analysis project Ga0335085, IMG submission 206712) | Soil microbial communities from Loxahatchee National Wildlife Refuge, Florida, United States - Lox_Sample_4.5 | ecosystem: Environmental > Terrestrial > Soil > Wetlands | place: USA...
GAAGCGTTCGCACGTATTTCCTCCAATCTACCAACGGAGCCAACGCACATGTCTCGGGCCAGCGCCAATGCAGTCCTCATGGCCACGGCAAAGGTGCTCGCATGGGAGCTCTATGCCGCCTCCGGATATTGCCGGACACGGTCGTTCGTCGATATCGAAAAATTCGAGCGTACGCTGCTTTCCGCCGCGCGTCAGTGGAGAGCGGCGCACGCGAATCTCACACAGAAAAGGAGAAGCAATGGAAACACCGGATCGAAGTAAACCATTCTGGAGGCAAGGCGACATCTATTTCGTGCGGCTCGACGAGGAGTCCCGCACCGAAGGAACGCCCGTGAAGAGCGGCGTAATCGCGAAAGGGGAAACGACGGGCCATTCACATCGCCTTGCGCCCACGTCGATGTCCGAAGGAGCAGTGCTCTCGCTCATTGCAGGTGCTATGTTCCTCCAGGCGCCCCGGGGCGCCACGATCGTCCACGACGAACACGGGCCCCTCTCGCTTCCTGCCGGCCGCTACGCCGTCGTCCACCAGCAAGAGTACGACGGTCTCGGCTGGCGGCGGGTGCTCGACTGACCATGCGCATCATCTCTGCGAATCGCAGGGCCGTCCGCGAAGCGCTCGCCAATGAAGGTTGGCGCTTCGCGCTCGTCAGTTCGCTCACGGAACTCAAGGCGCATCGGGATTCCTGCCGCACGCTTACGCTCCCCGTGGGTATGGAATCGGACAACCGGTCGCGGACCATCCGTGAGGGCCTCCTCGCGCGGCTCTCCTGGGAGATACGGGGACACACGTGGCCTCGGTGGTTGAGCTACATCTCGAAAGAGGCCCGGAAATGCCTCCAGCCGCATCTTCCACTCGCCGCCGAATTCTGCCTCACGCACGGATTCATCTTCCTCGTCGGAAGCGTCTGGGCGGAACGGGAGCGGGACATGTGGAGAATGCACCGCACGGACGGCCCCGCCGTCATCCTCGCCGACCGTGCATTCTATTTCTGGCGCGGATGGCAGGTGACGGAGAAGACCGTGACGGAGAAACCGACCGCTGAGCGCATTCTGAAAGAAGAGAATCAGACCGAGAGGGAAGTGCTCATCCAGCGGATGGGCATCGAAAATTTCGTAAACGAAGCCGCGCTCAGGGTTGTCGACTCGTTTCGGGAAACGGAACTTCTCAAGATAAACACCGCCCAGACGAGGAGCAACTTCCGGACCGGCCAGTGGAAGGAGGAGCCGCTTCCGCTCGCGTTTCTCAGGGTCCTTTGCCCCTCGACGCAAAAAGCCTATTTTCTCCGCGTCGATCCGGATGTCCGGAACGCGAAGCAGGCGCTTGAATCGACGTTGCCCGGATACACACGCGATTGGGAGCGGGATCTCGTAGCGGAGACATAGACAACACAACAAGCCCCTAAAGGCTTGTTTTTTCGTTGCTTAGACCTGTCCGGTTATTCCCCACTTGACAACGATTGTGGTTCGTATATAGTTCCCATATCGGGAACTAAAATGAACCTAACTGAAAAACTCCAGCATGAAATTACTTGGCAAACCCACTCTGCGTGAGTTCACCGACAGATATGCCGATGCGCGATCGCAGGTTGAGTCGTGGGAGGCTGAAGTCGAGCAGGCGGACTGGAAGACGCCGCTTGACCTCACAAGGAGGTATCCCAGGGCGAGTGTTATAGGAAATCAACAAGTTGTATTCAATATTTGCGGGAACCGGTATCGATTGTGGGTAAGCGTCGCCTATCAGACCGGGGTCGTGGTGGTGAAAAAAATCGGTACTCATAAAGAATACAATGATTGGGAAATAAAATAAATTCTATGATCGAGATTAAAGTCATAAAAAACGAAAGGGATTATCGCGAAGCGCTCAATGCAATCGAGATGCTCATGGCGAATGATCCTGATCCAGAATCTGCCGAAGGAGAACAACTCGAACTCCTTAGCACGCTTGTGGCGGATTACGAATCGAAGTCTTTTCCATCCACACTTCCTGATCCGGTCGAGGCAATAAAGTTTCGTATGGAGCAAGCCGATTTAAAGCCCGCGGATTTAGTTCCATTTATAGGTAGCAAAAGCAGAGTGTCGGAAATTCTGTCCGGCAAACGCAAATTAACAGTCGAGATGATGCGTGCTCTCGAAGCAGGTTTGGGCATTCCAGCAAAAGTGCTCCTTGGTCAGCCAGAAGAGGACGAAAACACGCAATACCGCAACTGGGATACGCGAGTTTTGAAAGAAATGAAAAGCCGAGGTTTCTTTGGGAAGGCCGCCTTAACCGCTGAAAATGCCGCTGAACTCGTAAGAAAGTTTTTTGAGCCCGTCTGCTCGCCTGCAAAATTGTTGGGAATGCTACGACAATCCAGCTATCGCTCTTCTCCGAGAACCGACCGGCGAGCCCTCGCAGCATGGTCGGGCGCTGTACTCAGAAAAGCAATGAGAATTAAGGTCTCGACTAAATACAAAAAAGATACGGTGACCCTGGATTTCATGCGAGAGCTCGCCAAGCTGAGCACTCATGAAAATGGACCGGTGTTGGCGCAAGAATCTTTGAAGAAACACGGAATTATTTTGGTTATTGAAAAGCATTTTTCAAAAACCTACCTCGACGGCGCGACGGTCCTCATCAACCGCGACAATCCGGTCATCGGCCTGACTCTGCGATACGACCGTCTCGATAACTTTTGGTTTACCTTAATGCACGAATTGGCGCACATCGCTTTGCACTTCGACCGGGATGTTAGTTTGTTCTACGACGAAATCGAAGATGTAAAAGGTGTCACTCTCGATGAAAACGAACGTGAAGCTGACCAGATGGCGGAAGAGGCTCTTCTGCCGCAAGGCAAATGGGAGGTGAGTCCCGCGAGGTTAATTCCTTCTTTTATGGCTGCCAAAAGCCTGGCTTCCGAAGTCGGAGTTCATATCGCGGTCATTGCCGGACAAATGAGACACAAAGGAAACGCATACGTTTACCTGAATAAAATCGTAAACGAAGCGAAGGTTCGACAATTCTTCCCCGAAGAAAAATGGAATAACTAAAATTATGTTTGGTCCAAAACACTACGTCCCAATCCTAAAGTGGAAGCGCGCGGAACAGAGTGCTCTCCACGCCTTGAATGCGGAAGACAGGAGGCTGATGACGCCCCTGGTCCAACTCGTGATGCCGAAGCCGAAATCAACGGCCAATCCAGATGAGTCTTTAATATCGCGTTTTAGGGAAAAGATACCGGAATTGCCAAAGCAGATTTTGAAAGCATGGGGTCAGGGGGCAATCTTCATCGATTTCAGTCTCCTCCATACCACGGGTCTAAAAGTTGAGTCTCTCAAAAATATTACTGCATCAGGCCACAGTATCGGATTGCATTTGATCCCTGTTCTAAATCTAAGCGACAGCTCAGAACTTAAAAAGGCGGGCTTCGCCGTAGCGAAAAAGTATTCTAGTGGGATCTGCCTGAGATTAGTTCCTTACGATCTCAGTGACATAGGGAAATTGGATAGGGAAATCAAAACGTTTTTGGCAGAAGGCGGGCTTAGAGAAGAAGACGTGGACTTATTAGTTGACACCAAGGAAATCGAACAGAATGGTGTTTACGCCAAAAACGTCAAGGCAAGTCAACAAATCCCCAATTTGTCGAATTGGAGGACTTTTATATTCGCGAGTGGTGCTTTTCCGGCGGATATGTCCGCGTACGACATCGAAGACGAAAATTTGATTCCCCGGCTAGACTGGAGATATTGGCGCGATCAATTGAACGAGAAGAATGTCAGTCGCAAGCCAACCTTCGCTGACTATACAATCCAATATCCGATTTATAAAGAATCTTCACAATTCTTCCCTCCAACTACGACTATAAAATACGCGCTCGAAGCTGATTGGTACATCATGAAGGGGAAAAAGCAGATATTCGAAATGTATTTAGCCCATGCAAACCAACTTGTCAAAGAGGAAGGCAGATTTTGCGGTGAGGAATTCAGCTTTGGCGATCGATACATCGCTGAAAAGGCGAGACACTTTCCCGTGTATATGAGGAATAAAGAAGTGAAAGGTACCGGAAGTACGGAGACTTGGCTAACCGCTGGCATTAACCACCATTTAGTACTAACGGCGCGTCAGGTCGCCAATCTCCCCTAAGGAACAGCACATCGCGAACTTTTTCTTCTAGCGTTTTTTGGTCTAAGACCGTGGACAGTTTTTTATAGATATGCTCTCTTGGTTTTGACCGCATACCATCTGCCTTGCCAGCTTCTTCCAAGATTCGGAGGGCTTCTTCTCTCCAGAGCAGTCGAGCAATCGAGAGATTGCATTGACCGAGGTTCTCTTTGGCCTCGCGAATACAAATAAAGATGATAGAAGAACTAGAGTCGGCCTTTGCAATCGTAATTCCCCACCAATCGGGAACGAGATTTATCGCTTGGTATAGATGTTGCCTGCCCACAACCAGGGTGACTCGGTCAAAAACGGCATTGTAAGCATCCATTTGCTCGGGCAAACGGGAAAGAGTGTCTCGGTCACTCTTTATTTCATATCCGTGCAGGACACCATTCACCACCGCCACATCAGCGCGAGCTGCACCGTGCTCGACGCCAAATTCCTCGACGATTCTGACCTTTCTGTCGTTCGCGTGAAGCTGATTCAAATATGCCTTGAGGGCCGTGCGAATGATTTTGTCGTTGGTGCTCATGGCAACACTTTGCGCCCCGATACCCAACGAAAGATTCGTGGAGGACATGCCGTATACACTAACTCTAGCATATTGACCTGACGTCACGGGCCGCAGTAACCAGTCGAATTTGCCTTTACGTACACGCCTGGTCTCATACCACCCCCAAAATCCACCCCTCAACCTTCGCAACCGCCCGTTCCTCCGGCGTGAGCGGCGGATCGAAATACCGCGGGAGTGAGCCGTTCCCGTCCGCCCGTTGCAGCCAGGCTGCAACGGAATACGCGGCATGCTGGTCAGCATCCCGTCTTTCGCGTGGAAATCGCCGCATCCAGAGTGAGGGATAGACTTCCGCAACGACGGAGCGCCCGAGAGGAACCTCCCACCCCTCAAACGGCCAGAAGTGCACTTTGCCAGAACACCGCGCGCGGAGATAGCGGAGCCAGGGCAATCCGGCGTGCGTCGAGGTCGCAACTTGCCCCTGCACGTTGAATTGGAAGACCGACTTCGCCGCTGGCGTCCAGAGTTCCGTGAGGCGGAGCCAGGACGGGTCGCCCATGCGTTCGCTGCCACTCCCCCGCGACCCATCGGTCACAAAACAAACGTAGGTTCTGTCCTCGTCCGTCGGCCAATGCCGTTGAAAATCATCGAGGAACGCTAGCCAATCGAGAGGCAGGTGGTGTGATTCAAAGTAACGGAGGGGAAACGAAAATGCGTGGTCAATTCCGACAAGGGCAGGTTTGGAACCCGATAATTCATCTCGCAACCACTCAGCCACGCCCTTTCTTGTCCAATACTTGCGCGCGCTCTGGGGCGGCAGAATTTCTCTAGGCGGGGACCAGCCGTCCGCAACATACACGCGCAATCCCGACAAACTCGAAGTCGGCGTCTCCGCGCCCGAGTAGTCGATCCCGATGTAACGCTCGAATTGGGGCATGGATAAATGTTCCGAAGCACCGGTCAAACTAGGGGCCATCGCCGTCGAATAAAATCCGATCCGTCCTGAGATGCTACGGGTCCACCTTCCAGGAAATTTGACGGAAGTCTTCGGGCGGCGACTCTCGCTCGTCCTGCTCGAGCGGTCGGTCCCCGGCGCCGCCTCGCCCATGTGCCATACAGAAATCGTTTCGCCCGAGTCATAGCTACGTACAGTAGTCGTCGCTCTTCCGCCAAGTCACCATCCGGTCTCGGAACAATGCCGTCCTCTAAGGCACCAATTACAGCCGCCTGAACAGTCAAGCCCTTCGAGCCGCCCATAGTCATTATTCGGACTCCCGGGCTTTCAGCCAATGTGATGTCCTTCCCGAGTGGATTGATCTGACCGAGGTAGCGCCCCAATTCCTGGTCTGTCTCTGCGATTTCGTCAATTGATCGAAGTAACGTCGCGAGCTCCGCACTCGGGGCAGGAAGCGTATCATCGCCAGCGGTTTCAATAATCCAACCACCCCAGCCTTCGTCAGGTGTTGCGTCGGGGACATGATGAGTTTCGAGCCATCGGAGTATATGTTCAATCAGAGTTCTGGCTCGCCCTGAGGAACCCGCTGGACCGTTCGGAAAGTTTCCGGCATATAAGTCGAGCAATGCTCGACCGAATTGGAGGCGGTTCGTACGAGCGTGTTCGTACACATAATCGACGAATGTGTCTCCGATGCCGTCCGCCAACTTCAGGAGGCTTGCCCATGCCAGTGAGTCCGTGCGATTGACTAATAAGCGTAAAATCTCAATCATCTTTTTATTGTTTTCTTCGCCCAATATCCGCTCCACGGTCCCAGTGTCCGAGAATGGGACGCCAAACTCAGCGAGATGCTGTTTTATCGGTCCACTGAACGTGCCATTGTGGTCGCCACGAAGCAAAACCAAAATCTCAGATGCCGGAATGTGTTCCATGTTGACGAGGCGCTCTACGATTCTCGCAATCCCGTCGGCTTCACTTGTCTCACCGGCGAAGGCAAGGAGCGCGACTTCGCCTGGTGGCGACCCTTCTGCGCTACTCAAACGAGGCCTTCCTGCTGGTCTGCCGGGGTCTCCTTCAATGACGGAGGTTGCCCACTCGATAATCCTGCTACCACATCGCTGGGTTACCGAAAGATGGTAGTCGCCCGCTTCGGGGTAATCGTCAAGGAATCGTCGAATTCCTTCTGGAGCGGCACGGCGAAAAGAGTAAATGGATTGGTCATCGTCGCCAGCGCCGATAATAGAACATCCTCGCGCAGCGATGAGTCTCAGTACGTCAAGATCGCACGCATTGAGATCCTGGTACTCATCGACTATCAAGAGTTCGTAGTCGACCCCGTCGAGGTCTGGATGATTATTCAGTGCATTTCGAAGGGCGTAAGGCAATTCTGCGAGAAGCGTGTATCCGTAGACTTCGCGATGCTCATTCCATCCCCCTAAAAATCGGGCGCGTTCTGCGGCCTCCACCCGAGGATTTTCATCGGGTCGCAATGATTCCCAATTGGCAGCCATTTCCCTGAAGAGGTTGTCGAGTCTGTCCTTCCGCACACCTATTCGACGCGCGAGTGTGGGGCGCACAACATTGTCGTCTTCCCAGTCGTCGGCTATGCGCAATGGCTCCGGGAATCCCCCGGTTCCTGGGTTGCGCAAGAGAATTGAGATTGCGAACGAATGAATCGTACTCGGTCGCTCTGCGGCTGCCGCTGGATGTTCCGAAACCTTTTTTGCTAGTTCGGCAGTTGCGGCGCGCGTAAAAGTGAGCAATTTAACCCGCGGAGCCGGCACTCCCGTAAGCAGTTGGTTCACAAGCGCAACAAGAGTCGCACTTTTGCCGGTTCCAGGTCCCGCCAAAACACGCGCGTGGGTGTTCGGGTCATGCCCGAGGATTGCTTCTTGTTCCGGTGTTGGTACGAATGGCATGAGCTTCTATGCCGTTTACAATTCCCCTCGAAACGCCCTGTCGAGAATCGAAGGTATGAGGGCGTCGAGCTCGACGGCGGTTTCGGCCTGCAGGCGCTGCAACGTGTCTGCTTTTCTCTCTAACGCCTCGAGCTCCGCAACAATCTTGTGTTGTTCGCTCGACGAAGGAACGAATGTTATGTGGTCTTCCAAAAGCTCCTTACGTACTCCCGTCTGTCCCGAAGTCCGCTGCGAGTCTTCTTCTACCTTTTGAAACAGGCGCGGTTCCCTCAAGAGGTAGAAAAGAAACTCTTTTGAAAGTCGGCGAACGTCGGGTGACGCTTTCATGAGCGCCACATTGTAGGCTCCTTCAATTCCACGAAGGATTTGAAAGATTGGCGGACCGTATCGCCCTATCATCACATCATCGGCCGAGCAAAATTTTCGAACCGACTCACGTGAGACATAAGTCAGATACTCGTCAGACTTGTAGTCTCGTATCTGAATCAAGCGCACATAGCCATCGCGCGGTTCATAGGCGAACTGGAATTTGGCAGGCTGGGACCCACCGGCAAACGTGCACACATCACCGAGGCGCGTTTGGCTCCGATTTGCCGCGGCCGCGTCATCAAAGATCCGAGTGAGTTGGCTGCCAATAATTTTGTCGGTCATTGCCGCTCCTTGCGGCCGCTGCGCGCGAGCCTCTTCAACTTTAGCGGCCAGTTCCTCGATACGTGAGACGATGCGGCGTTGTTCCGTGAGGGGCGGGAGTGGAATTCTTTTTTCCAGCCAGGCATCGCGATTGAAAACCATCTTCTCTATCACAACACCAAATGCACTGCTTCTGACAGTTTCCGTGAAAAGCGGGGAGTGTGAAAACCACCAGAAGAATCGGGGATCGACGTCAGTCGAGATGATAAATTGGTCGTAGTTCTGGCTGGCGATCATATTTTCAGGGATCTCTTTGGGAACTATCGCGTATGCTTGATGCCAACATTGAATTCTGGAAATTAGAAAAGCCCCTGGAATGAGCCGGTATTGTTTCTTTGTCTTGATTTGATGGCCGAAAAGTGTTTCGCGAGGTTCGAGCCCTCCATGCCGCCGCTTCACCGTGATAGTGATGTATTCCTGGAGGTCGTTTAGTTTGACCAATTCTTCGGTGTAGGAGAGAACCTGACCGATACGAACTTCGGGCCACGACTTGTTTCTCGCGTTCATGGACGTTCCAAAATGCGACGTACCTCGCTAATTGTAGTCAGTATCTTCTCTTCCTTCTCAATAATCGTCCTTACTAGCACTTCAGGGGGAATGTGTTCTAGGTCCTCTTTTGCGTTGGGATTTCGTTGGTCGAGATTGGCAGCGACAAGATTTCCGCCGCCATCATACTTAAGAACGTCTTCTACCTTTACTCTCCAAGCCTGGCCATTTTCTTCCTTTTTTCCAAACCAGGTGAGACAGGGAGCAAACTCTTCAAATTGCATTGGTTTTGACTTGCTGTAATTTCCATTCTCGCGTTTCAAGATTTCGTAATACCAGATTTCTTTTGTCGGGCCCGAGCGATCGAAGAAAAGCAAATTTGTGGGAATACCTGTGTAAGGAGCAAACACGCCATTTGGCAGGCGAATGATGGTGTGAAGGTTGAATTCCTTTAAAAGCTCTTCCTTGATACGGGCGCAGATACCGTCTCCGAAGAGGACGCCGTTCGGAACAACCATGCCGCAGCGACCGGGTTTCGCGCCGCCGACGGTTCGGCGCAGCTTTCGCATGATGAGTTGGAGGAAAAGAAGTGCAGTTTCGGCCGTCTGCTTGTCTTCCGGAAAGTTCGAAAGGATGCCGCGCTCTTCTTCGCCGCCGAAGGGTGGGTTTGTCATGATGATGTCTACCCGGTCCCTGTCGCCGATTTCGCGAAGCGGAAAACGAAGCGCGTTTCCGGGGTCTATCTCCGGGTACTCGAGCCCGTGGAGCAATAAGTTCATCTGGCAGAGAAGGTAGGGTAGGGGCTTCGGTTCGATGCCGAATAGCGTTCCTTTTTGAAGATGAGCGAACTCGTCCGCCTTCTTGCACTGCTTTTGGAGATGCTGAAACGCCTCGACGAGAAATCCGCCTGTTCCGGCCGCGGGGTCGAGAACGGTCTCTCCGAGCTTGGGGTCGATCGCGCTCACAATGAACTTCACGACTGGCCGAGGTGTGTAAAATTCGCCCGAATCGCCCGCAGCGTCTCGCATTTCGCGGAGCATAGATTCATAAAGCATCCCCAGGGTGTGAATCTCATCTTTGGAAGTGAAGTGGATGTCGTTCACTTTATTCACGACATCGCGAAGAAGGTAGCCGTTCGTCATGCGATTGACGGTGCCCTGGAAAACTTTGGCAATCACATCGCGGCGGTCGCCGTTCGTGCTCCGCAGCGATCGAAGATAAGCGAAGAGCCCGTCACCGCGTTTGCCATCCGGGCGGACTGCTTCGTCTTGGTTTATGAAGGCGATGAGCTCCGGCCCAGTCATACCCTGTGGGTTTGCAGCCCAGTCGCGCCAGCGGTACGGCGGCTCCATTGCCGCGCGGAAACGCTTTCCGGCGAGCTCCGCTTCTTCCTTTCTGATATTTTCCATGTCATCGAGGAATTTGAGGAACATGATCCAGGTAAGCATGGGCAGCCGGTCGAGATCACCGTTCAAGCCCTTATCTTTCCGCATGATATCGCGGCAAGATTTGACGATCGACCCGAGTTGTTGCGCGGTGGACTGCGGTATTTCTTTTATGCTTTTCTTAGTTTTGGCCATGGGTATTTAATTAGGGAGCGTAGAGAAGTGTTTGCATTTCGCCGACCGCCGCGCGGAGTTTTTCCGCGCCACCGAACATTTTCGAAATGTCCGTGACGGTCCCGCGCTCTGAAATTGGTGGGACCTTAAGAATATCCGGAATCTCGAATTGCGCGGTTCCGTACTCAACATATTTGTCGAGGATGTCGTCCAGGATTGAACGGGCATTTTGTCCGTAACGCTCGAAAAAAGCTTTCTGCTCTTTCCTAAGCCGGTCAGCCCGCTCTCGGCGCGTCCGGATAGGAGCACTGTACGCCACATTACAGAGGAGGTCGAACGGGTCTGCATCCGGCTGTTTGGAAGACGCGATCAGTTCTTCGAGTGCGATACCGCGATTTTCCAATGCGTCGATAATAGCCGCGCGCTCCTCGGAGTTCGACCACTTGGAACGGAGGTCCGCGGCGGAAGGATACATGTTTCGAACCTTTTCGCCGGTATAGTCGGTGAATTTCACGACGCGAAGCTGTTTTCCTTCGGCGTCGAGTTCATAAACGAAGTGCGCCGCGATTTCGACAGAGCCTTTGTCCACGTAAAATTTCCGGGGCGGCTTTTCCGGCTCATCGGGCGGTATGGCGGGCGGCAACGGATCGGTGATGACCTCTTCCTTCTTTTCAACTTTCTCCTTCACCGTCTCTCCCGCTTCGTTCATCTCCTCTTCGGTGATGAGCGCGGGTTCGCCGTCGAAATCGGGGTCGGCGAAGAGGCGCGTCGCGCTTCCCGTGTAGTCCAGAATATTGAAATAGAGCTTCCCATAATCATCGCGCACGCGGGTCCCGCGGCCAATGATCTGTTTGAATTCGGTCATTGAATTGATCGTGCGAGCGAGGACGATATTCTTGCACGTCTGCACGTCCACGCCCGTCGTGAGGAGTTGCGACGTGGTAACGATGGCAGGAACAGTCGTTTCGAGTTCAATGAATCGGTCGAGGTACCCACGTCCGGTTCTGCCTTCGTCAGCCGTAACGCGCACCACATATTCGGGATGTTCTTTTGCGAGATCGGCGTTGCAGTTGTTCAGCGCTTTCCGCATGTCTTCCGCGTGTTCCTGGTCAACACAGAAAACGATTGTTTTGCCGTAACGGTCCGTGCCCTTCATAAACTCGGTAAGGTTTCGTGCAATCGCTTCCGTGCGAACTTTGAGCGCGACTTTTCGTTCGAAATCCGGCGTACCGTAAGCGGCATCGGGGATCTCCCGTCCGTAGCGATCGAGCTCGCCCTTCGAAGGACGCCACCCCGTCGCATCCACGGTCGTGACGATGCGATGGACTTTGTACGGTGCGAGGAAGCCGTCGTCGATGCCTTGCCGCAAACTGTAGGTGTAGATCGGGTTTCCGAAATATCGGTAGGTGTCTCGGTTGTCCTCACGCATGGGAGTGGCGGTCATGCCGACCTGGAATGCGGGTGAAAAATATTCCAGAATCTCCCGCCAGTTCGATTCGTCCCGGGCACTCCCGCGATGGCATTCATCGACGATGATCAGATCGAAGAAGTCCTTCGGGTAGTCGCGGTAGAGGCCAGGCCGATGTTCGTCTCTCGCGATCGCCTGGTACGTCGCGAAATACATTTCTCGGCTCTTGACTGCTTCGCCCTCAATCTTGTGACGCGCGTCGCCGAATGGCGCGAAGATCTTATCCTTCGGGTCGTCAACCAGAATATTTCGGTCCGCAAGGTAGAGAATCCGGGGACGACGCTGCGCTTCTCCCGTGCGATTCCAACGCGAACTCCAGAGTTTCCAGCAGATCTGAAACGCGACAAC
>Ga0335085_10013293_pt1 | contig 12073 bp, 8 predicted proteins | sample Lox_Sample_45_FD_206712 | JGI IMG/M metagenome (GOLD analysis project Ga0335085, IMG submission 206712) | Soil microbial communities from Loxahatchee National Wildlife Refuge, Florida, United States - Lox_Sample_4.5 | ecosystem: Environmental > Terrestrial > Soil > Wetlands | place: USA: Florida...
CATCCCCAGAAGGAAGTGAACACGCACTCTGTATAGGACAGGGTCGCTCGTTCGTCCATCGGGAATCTCGTCACAACAGACAGAAGAATCAGGATGTGCCACATGACTGGAAGATCCGCAATTCCGCGGCGAGATGTGCTCAAGCGCCTGAGCCTGGTCCCCGCGACATGGATACCCATGAGGAGCAAAGGTCCAAGCCCGACTCCGCCGCTCGTCTTTAGCTGTCTGCCCACCAACGGCCTGTACAAAGTCCTGACTCATTGGGCTGATTCTCTTCGGCGTTACGACACACCCAGCGAGGCCGTCGCCCGCTCTCCACGCGGGGCCGGCGTCCTTGTCCTGGCGGAGGGTTACCCCCAAAAGACGACCCAGCTTGAGAGTGCGGTTTTCCACACGGCCATGCAGGAGAAGTTGCGCTTGTACGTCGAATTCCCATCCTCCATACCGGGATTGCGGACCAGCGAGCCGCGTGCTCCCGAAAAAGGAAGTGAGGGTAATGTCCTGGAGAGAGTTGTAGTTGCTTCCAGCGCTTTTAGCCTCACTCTCCCGGAGCGGCAGATCCTGGACATCCACGATTGCCGTTATGTGCCGGTTCAACCGGGGACAGGTGTTCTGGAAAAGGAGGGGCTCTCTCGCGAGATGAAGCTGGTCTTAGCGCGGGTGGCAGGTTATGACACCGCCATTTATGGGCTCCCACCCGAAGGGGTCAAACCGATCCTGTTTACGGCTCCCGAAGGCGATATTTTGATCGCAACGACAAAGCTCAGCCAGTTCATCACAGGTCGATACTCGCCGGTGAACGCGTGGAGGTTGGTCTGGAACTGGATACTCGCCTGGCTATCCCCGCAGAGCGGGATCAGTGTTGGGGAATTTATCCCCGCCGTAGGTCCTTCTTTCACATCTCACCAGCCCTTGCCCCGGACTGCGGAACTCGAGGCCTACCAGAGAGGCGTCGAGTGGTTCAGCAAGGCAAAACTGTTTGTTGATCGCTCTTGGAAACAGACGGTGGACGAACGCCAGTTGCTCCGGCGTCCCTCGCCAGGTCCGGCTCCCGATTGGCCGCTCGGCGACGGCAGCGAGGGCGTGCTGGAAGGCGTCTCCAGCATCATCGAGCAGGATGGCAGCCAGTTGTTGAGTTGGGCCATCCGCAATGATTGCACGGGCGAAACCTCGATGGTGATGGCCTTCTCCTCCCTCATCGGCGGCAAGTCGCGTGACCAAGAAATTGCCGTCAACCTCAGTGATTATATTTACCGCTCTCCCCTCGCCCAAGGTTCACGGAGCGACCCCCAGAGCCCCTCGTTCGGGCTGGTCGGGTGGGAGTTGCCGAAAGCCGAGGGTGCCTATTGGGGTGATGACAACGCGCGCAGCATGATGGGAACCCTCGCGGCGGGCGCGCTGCTCAGGTCTGATCGCTGGGACGAAAACGTGCTGCGTTGCCTGCTGGCCAACTTGCGGACCACCGGGAGGCTGGGCTTCCGCGGGCATAAGCTGGACGAAAAGCCCTTGCAAGAACACGGCTGGCGGTATTTCTACAACGGTGAAACCGTAAATTATGCGCCCCACTTCGAGGCCTATTTGTGGGCGTGCTGCTTCTGGGCATATGGCAAGACCCGCTCTCCCCTATTTCTCGAACGAGCCAGGAATGCGGTGCGTATGACCATGGCCGCCTACCCCGACCAATGGCGGTGGACGAACGGCCTTCAGCAGGAACGCGCCCGCATGTTGTTGCCGCTTGCCTGGCTGATCCGAATTGAAGATAAGCCCGAGTATCGCCAGTGGCTCCTGCAAATCGCCAAGGATTTGCTCGCCCTGCAGGATGAATGCGGGGCCATTCGGGAGGAGATGGGCCGCGACGCCAAAGGCCTGCTACTCTCGCCGCGATCCAACGACCGTTATGGAACCAGCGAAGCGCCCCTCATCCAACAGAACGGTGACCCGGCTTGCGATCTTCTCTACACCACCAACTTTGCCTTCCTTGGCCTGCACGAGGCAGCCGCCGCGACCGGTGATCCCTTCTACCGGCAGGCGGAGGACAAGCTGGCGGAATTTCTGTGCCGCATCCAAATCCGTTCTGCCGCCCACCCCGAACTTGATGGCGGGTGGTTCCGGGCATTTGACTTTAAGCGCTGGGACTACTGGGCAAGCGATTCGGATTCGAGCTGGGGCGTTTGCTGCATTGAAACGGGCTGGACGCAGACGTGGATCACCTCCGTGCTCGCCCTGCGGCATCTGCGGACTTCCTTGTGGGACTTGACGGCGCAAAGCACCATCGCACGGTTTATGGACAAACTGCTTCCCGTCATGTTGCCGCAGGCCGGCAGCGCCACACCCCGCCACCCGTTTGAGCAGCAATGACTTCATATGTACACAATCAAGCAGCCGCAGTCAGTGATTTGCCGGCGGTGGGACTTTCTTATCACGGTCGCCGCCCCGCGGCAGGAAACGAGCAGTAGCATCAAGTTAAAGCTTAATGCGGCTTTGTGGGCCACATTATGGCGCGCCTGCCGTCGCTCAGGATGCGTGAGAGCCAACGGCTTGTTGGACGATTTGTCTCTTGACAAAATGTGTCAAGTAGTATAGGCTATAGGTGCGATGATGCTCCGTCGCAGTTCGGCCCCCGCAAGAGTCCCCCAAATTTATCAGCCTGCTCTCGAAATCATGCAGCAAAAAGAGATGTTAAAAATGAAGGTTGATCCCCGGAACTTATTGAAAGCACAGGGGCGAAATGATTGGTCCCCAGAATATTCTGAAAACAAAGGAGTTAGTTTGTTTTCGTGAGAAAGTTGCGCAAATTTTATGAAGACAAGTGGGTTGCTCGATAAGTGGAGCGACGAATTGGAGCAGGTCATCCTGGCGCAAGCGGCCGCAAGTGCGGCGCAAAATCACGCGGTGGGAAGCCCTCAGGATCCCGTCAAAGTCGATTGGGTTGAAACGGACCCCTCACCCCCACGACAAGCAAAGCTTGGGGGTGAGGGGTCTATTCGCGGATGATGCAATCTTGGCCCTGGAGTTATGCGGCACCCCGGACTTTGACGGAGCCTTGGAGAAGTGCACCGCTGCGAGCAGCTTTTCCGCTACCCTGCTATCATGTGACATGGGCGGGGGTGGCCTCATCGGGGCCACCCCACATCCGGCTACAGCGAGTTGAGCGCGGCCTCTCTCGACTCGCCCGTAAGAGATTCTGGATGCCGGGCGCCTCCATTTAGGCCAAAAGCTGAAATGCATATTCCGGATGGTTATCTCAGCCCGTCGACTTGCGCGGTTCTCTATGCCGCCTCCGCGCCGTTCTGGTACGTCGCCTTGCAGCGCGTGAAGGCGGCGCTGACCACCCGCTTGGTGCCGCTGCTTTCCGTCATGGCGGCGCTTTGCTTCGTCATCATGATGTTCAACCTGCCATTGCCCGGCGGAACCACCGGGCACGCGGTTGGCGTGGCGATTTCCGCCATCGTTTTGGGCCCCTGGGCCTCGCTGCTCGCCATCTCCGTCGCTTTGGCCATTCAAGCCTTCTTCTTCCAGGATGGGGGCATTACCACGCTCGGCGCCAACTGCTTCAACATGGCCATTGTAGGCTCGCTGGTGGCGTATGGAGTCTACCGGCTGGGGGCGGGGCGCGCGGCGCTGACCTCCCCGCGCCGGGTGCTGGCCGCGGGCCTGGCCGGGTACGCCGCCATCAACGCCTCGGCATTGTGCGCGGCCGTGGAGTTTGGCATTCAGCCGCTCTATTTCAAGGACTCTGCCGGCGCGCCGCTTTATGCTCCCTATCCCCTGCGGATTGCTCTTCCCGCCATGATGATCGGCCACCTGACATTCGCCGGCCTGGCCGAACTCATCCTGTCGGCGGGGATGGTGGGTTACTTCCAGCGAACCAACCCGGCCTTTCTGAAAGCCACCGCCCCCGGCGCCTGCGCCGCGGAGGAATGGGCAGAGGGCGAAAACCGGCCCAGCACATGGCGGATTCTGCGCCCGCTGTGGGCGGGCCTGGCCGTGTTGCTGGTCCTGACCCCGCTGGGGATTTTGGCGGCGGGCACGGCGTGGGGCGAGTGGAGCGCCCGGGACTTTTCCGACCGGCAGGCACGCGCCCAGATGACGCAAGCCTCGCGGGAAGTGCCGCCGCCCGCCGCCGCGCCGCGCGGCCTCGAGAGCCTTTCTTCCCTCTGGACAGCTCCCTTCCCGCAATATGCGCCCTCGTTTGTGCGCCGCCCGGAGCTGGGCTACGCGCTTTCCGCCATGTTTGGTGCGGGGGCCGTGATCCTGGTTACACTCGCGGCGGGCGGACTGCTGGAGCGCGCCCGGGGCAAACGCCATGAACTTTCTTGAACGCAGCCTGACAAGTTTTTTGGGCGCACGCGAGCATGCCCTGGAGGCCGAGGATCTCGCCCAGGCTCGGGGCCTGCTGCAAAGCCTGGACCCGCGCATGAAGGTCATCGGCCTCCTGGCCCTGATCGTTGCGGCGGCCACGTCCCAACAGCTTTGGGTGATTGGCGCAATCTTTGCCGCCGCCTTGGCCCTGGCGTTCGTCTCTCACATCTCTCCGCTGCTGCTGAGTAAGCGCGTGTGGATTCCGGCGCTTTTGTTTACCGGAGTCATCGCTTTGCCCGCGCCTTTCCTGACCGCCGGCCGCGTGGTGGGGCGGCTTCCCGGCCTCGGGTGGCCCGTGACGGCCCAAGGGTTAAAGAGCGCGTGTTATCTATTGGCGCGCGTGGAGACCGCCGCCACGCTTTCCTCGCTGCTCATTCTCTCGACGCCGTGGACCCACGTCTTGAAGGCCCTGCGCGTGCTCCGCGTTCCCGTGGTGGTTGTTGCCATCCTGGGAATGGCCTATCGCTACATCTTCCTTCTGCTGGAGAGCGCTCGCGACATGCTGGAATCGCGCCGCAGCCGCATGGTTGGCAAGTTGAGCGGCACCCACCGCCGCCGCCTGGCCGCCGCTACGGTGGGAGTCCTGATGTCCAAGACCTTACACCTCAGCGGCGACGTCTACAGCGCCATGCTGGCCAGGGGATTTCGCGGTGAGGTTTACATGCTCGATGAATTTCGCACGGCTGCGCGGGATTGGGTCATGCTCGGCGTCTTTGCGGTGCTGGCGGCGGGGGCGCTCTATTACGGGCGATGATTCCACTCCCCAACCATGCCACGCAATCTGAAGCCTCACCGCGCCGCCGACCGCACCGCCCAATGGAGCCCGATTCCGCCCAGGAGAAACGCTTGCGAAGCCACTTGTGCGTATCCCTTCTGCTGCAACATGCGAGAGAAGTCGTCCATGGAAACAAAGGTGCGGAGCGACTTGGGAATATAAGTGTAGACGCCCGGGCGGCCGTGCAGCAGCAATCCCCAAAGGGCGCCTTGCAGGTACAGCCCGGCGAGATACATTTTGCGCAGGATGGGGTTGGCGGGCAGGAAAAAATCCAGGCTGACCAGAATGCCGCCCGGCCGCGTCACGCGGTGAATTTCGGCAAGCGCGGCGCGGAGGTCGGGGAAGTTACGCAGGCCGTATCCCACAAATACGCAGTCGAAGGCCGCATCGACAAAGGGCAGGGCCCCGGCGTCGCCGCCGACTACATCCTTCAGTCCGCGCTCGCGGGCCTTGCGCAACATTTCCAGCGTCAGGTCCGTTGCCACCACGCGCGCGCCGGGCGCCGAGGTCAACACCAGTTGGGAAAAGTCCCCGGTGCCGCAGGCCAGATCCAACACCACCGCACCCTTGGGGAGGGAGGCCCTCAAGACGCCCGCGCGCTTCCAACGGCGGTCCATGCCGTAGGAAAAGGCGCGCGTGATGAAGTCGTACCGCGGCGCAATGGTGCCAAACATCCGGCGCATCAAGCGCCTATCTTGTTTTTCGGCGGGGAGCCCCATAGGCAATCCGCATCATATCACCCCGATTGCGCAGGGCGGGCGAGGAATTTTCCGCTTACCCGCGGCGCCACTTCCGCCGCCTCGCTACCCCGTAATTATGTCATTTCAACCGTCCACGTGGGTAGTGTCTCAGATTGGTGTGGAGGCGGCTTTACGCCGCCTTATGGCGAGGTAAACTCGCCGCTCCAAATTCAAACTGAGGCACTACCTCCGCGTGATATACCTTGCCCAATGAAAACCCTTCCACAATTCGCCGTCAGAAAGCGAGGGTCATTTGGCCGACGCTATCTTTGACATTCGCCAGGTCACCTTCAGGTACCAGCAGGTGACCGCTCTCGACCAATTGAGCCTGGCCATCCTCGAAGGAAAGCGCATTGCGCTGCTGGGCGCGAATGGCTCCGGCAAGTCCACTTTGCTGCGCATTCTGGATGGGTTGGCATTCGCAGAGAAGGGTGAGGTCAAGTTCTGCGGCGAGCCGCTCACCGAGGAGCGCTTGCAGTCAACGGAATTCGGCTTTGCCTTCCGGCGCCGCGTGGGCCTGGTTTTCCAGAATCCGGACATCCAACTCTTCTCGCCCACCGTGTTCGACGAGGTGGCTTTTGGACCTTTGCAGCTCGAGTGGCCCAAGGAGCGGATTCGTGCGGCCGTGGAAGCCATGCTGGAGACGATGAAGATCGCTCATCTCAAACACCGCTCGCCGCATCACCTGTCCACCGGCGAGAAGAAGCGCGTGGCGCTCGCCTCCGTTCTGATTCTGGATCCCGACGTGCTGCTGCTCGATGAGCCCACGGCGGCCCTCGATCCGCGGAGCGCCAGTCAGGTCATCGATCTCCTGGTGGGGATGCGGGGAGGCGCCAAGACCGTGGTCACCACCACCCATGACCTGGACATCGTGGAGGACATCGCCGACCAATGCTACGTATTCCAGGCGGGCCGGATGGCCGCCGCCGGAACGCCCGCGGAAATTCTCGGCCAGACTTCCCTGCTGGAGCAGACGAACCTGATTCATGCCCACCGGCACATCCACGGCGCGGGGGAAATCCATTCGCATCCGCACCTGCATTCGCACAAGCACAGCTAGCGGGTGGGCAGGGCGGCGACCACCACCTGCGGGAAGCTTCCGGGCAGCAGAGCACGTTGAATCTCCAGCGCGCGCTGCAAATCCTGCTCCTGGGTTTCGAGCTGCGCGGTGTTGGCTTTAATTTCACGCTGGAGCTCCAGATTGCGGTTCTCCAGGCGATCCTGGGCATTCGCGTAGAGGAAATTCAGAATGCCGTAAATCAGGATGACCCAACACGGCAAGTTCCAGCCAGTCCGCAGCAGGTGCGATAGGGTCTGTGGCTTCGGCGGTGCAAGCCACCAGACGATTACAGTGGAAATGATGTAAACCGGGACGGTAAATGTCGCGAGCAGGACCAGGAAGATCACCCAGTTGGAGGGGAAGGGACGGCTAAAGTACAAGCCACGAGAACCCTTCATGGCAGGGGTCAGCAGATTGCCAATACAGAGCGAGTAGAGAATAACCGTCCAGGGATTAATCGGCTGATGATTAGCCCAAAATACTCCACCCAGGATGGCCGCGATGAGAGCGTAGATCTCTTGCTGCCGAACCAGCTTGACGAGTATGGGGGGAAATTTCATCTTGCTCCGCCGCCGGATAAAATCGCAAAGTCGGATGGGAACCACACTCCACACCGGGCGAACTGCGGGGTCCAGGGGAGTTCCAGCGGCGGTCAGGGTAGCAGAATGAGCTTCCCTCTACAACGGGCGAGCCGAGAAAAGCACTCGGTAATATTGTCGCTTATCGTGGCGCGCATAAATTTCTCAAATCTTCTGCGCAAATACTCGCAAACAACCCTATAATTCCCTGCGAGGGGTGGCGCATTTGCAGCCGGCGACGTACAAGGCACTGGCCACGCAGCAATCGTATAGGAGAGGAAAGCCCATGGATAACGATGGCCTCAGCATTCTCGACAGGCGTACCGACACGAGCTACGAAGTCCCAATCCAGAATGGCACCATCCGCGCTATGGATCTGCGGAAGATCAAAACCGGCCCGGACGACTTCGGGTTGATGACCTACGACCCGGCGTTCATGAACACTGCCTCTTGCCACAGCTCGATCACTTTCATTGATGGCGACAAAGGCATCTTACGCTACCGGGGCTATCCCATTGAGCAGTTGGCGGAGAAGTGCAGCTTTCTCGAAGTCGCCTATTTGCTGCTGCACGGCGAACTGCCCACCGCCCCGCAATTGAAAGACTGGGTCAATAACATCACCCATCACACCATGCTGCACGAATCCACCAAACACTTCCTGGAAGGGTTTCGCTACGACGCGCATCCCATGGGCATGTTTATCAGCACGGTGGCGGCGCTGGCCACGATTTATCCCGAAGCCCGCCACGTGCACGATGGGGAGAAGCGCCGGCTCCAGATCTATCGTTTGATTGGCAAAGTCCCCACCATTGCCGCCTACACCTACCGCCACGGCCTCGGATATCCGTATGTTTACCCTGACAATGATCTGAGCTACCCCGAGAACTTCATGAATATGCTATGGAGAATGGCTGAGCCGAAATACCAGGCAAACGCCGTCCTGGCCCGCGCTCTCGACATCCTCTTTATCCTGCACGCCGACCACGAGCAGAACTGCAGCGCCAACGTCATGCGCTCCGTGGCCAGTTCGCAAGCCGATCCCTTCGTGTCCACAGCGGCGGCAGCCGCAGCGCTTTCCGGCCCCCTGCACGGCGGCGCCAATGAAGAAGTGCTTAAGATGATCGACGAAATCGGCTCCAAAGATCACGTTCCGGCCTACATTGAAGGCATCAAATCCGGCAAGGGTAAGCTGATGGGATTCGGCCACCGCATCTACAAGAATTATGACCCGCGCGCGCGCATCATCAAGGAAACCGCCGATCAGGTCTTTGCCGTCACTGGCAAGAACGCCAAACTTGAGATCGCTTTGGAACTTGAGCGCATCGCCCTGGAAGACGAGTACTTTATCAAACGCAAGCTCTACCCCAACGTGGATTTCTATTCCGGCATCATCTACCAGGCGATGGGCTTCCCGCCGGAAATGTTCACCGTGTTGTTCGCTATTCCGCGCACGGCCGGCTGGCTGGCACAATGGGAGGAGATGGTCAGCGATCCCGAACAGAAGATCGCCCGCCCGCGCCAGATCTATACGGGCCATGAACAGCGCGACGTTATTCCCATGGAGAAGCGCGAAGCGCAAAAGTCAGCGGGTGGGCAGTAGGAAAGCAGTAGGCAGAAAGCAGTAGGCAGAAAGCAGTAGGCAATAGGCAGTACGCAGCAAGCGGTAGCGCCGCAATAGACGTGGAGCGCGGACCTGTTTGGTAGGCCCGCGGCTCTTCCTTGCCTGTGGATACCGACACCCGCCGTTGCTCTTCCCTGGCACCCGACACCTGACACCTTCTTTCAGTACTTCACATCCGTAAGCCGTCCGGAGGTTTCACCTCGCAGCCACACGTAAATCGGGGCGTGGGGCGTGGGAGGCGGCCATGGCAATTCCACTTTCAGCGTCTGTTCCGGCGGATTCGCGCCCGGAACCGAGGTGGGAATCCCCTGCACCGGATATCCCGTCTGCGCGTCCCAGCCGGTCTTCTCAATGATTTGCAAGTCGATGCCCGTCAGGTTTCCAGCGTAAAGGTTGGAGCCGAGCTTCTCCTCCGTCAGGGCGAACTTCTCAATGCGCGGCACTCGAAGGATATGGCCGAGAACGGTCGGATCAGAGACCCCCGCGCTGTCCGTGGTGATGGCCGCGGCCAATTGGCAGCCCGACAAACCGATGGCGCCGGGATCAATCGAAAGAAACAAGCCGCTGTCTCCGGCGAAGTCCAATTGCCCCAGAGGGGTCCGGTCGCCGGGGCGCAAGGTCACGGGCGCCTTGAGGAAACCTTCATTGGCGCAGGTCAGGCTAAGGGTGGGGCGCGCATCGATGTTGCGCGTCAGCAATGAGAAGCTGGTGGCCGCTCCCGCCGGAATCTCTCCCTCCGCCAAATGGACGTCAGGCTGCTGGGCGAGCGAAAGGGTGAAGCCGGCAATCTTGGGGCGCGGCCCGGCCACGCTTAACGCTTCGGGGAAAGTGAGCGGCGCCTGAATATCCTGCACGTAAACGCTGGCGGCCAAAGACTCACCCGCATGGTCGGTTGATTGGAGCTTGACCGTCGCTTTGCGCTCCTTCAAATCGTGCGCGTCCGACTTGACGGGCGACAGGTCCCACACCGCTCCGGGAGAAGTGAGCCGGGCGATATGTTCCAGCCGCGTCCCGCGCAGAACCACGGTTTGCTGCGCTTCACCCAGGTTGGCCCGCAGCGGCAATCCTTCGAGAGTAGGATTGGGGGGATGAATGATCAGCCCCACATCGTGGGAAGAGCCGTTGGTTTGCGTCAAGATCAGGCGATAGCTGCCCGCGCCCCAGGCCGCGGTGTCCACTTCGGTTTCCATGGTTTCCTGGTCGCCCTGGGCTTTGCCTTTGGGAAGGTCAAAGAAGATATCCTTGGGTGTGGCGCGCTTGTCACCGGCTTTGGCCATCGCTACCTTGTCCACAAACTCGAAGTCCGATCCCGTCAGTTGGACTTTTACGAGGCCCGTTCCTTCCACCAGGCGGTCCGCCGATTCCTGCGCAACTCTCGCTTTGCTGAAGTCGCCCAGGGGCTTCAGATCTACGTCGCCCTTCACTTCCAGAGGGTCCCAGTCCCAGAGAGCCGCCAAATGGTACTCTCCCGGCGGCAGCTTGGTTTGCGTGAGGTCGAGGGCCAAGGAGTCATCGGGAGCCCCCGGCTGCACCTTCAGGGGAACGTCCGCGTGGCTTTTGGCCGAAACCAGCTCCCATCCGTGGGCGCGCGCAAACAGCCTGCCGTCTTCCGGTTTGGCAAAGGGGAGCTTCAACGTCGATTTACCGCCGATGGGCACATAGGCCGTCTCCGGAAGTGTTGCGGCCGGCGCTGAAACATTGGGGACATGCATCATCCAAAGGTAAGCCGCCCGGGTGCGCGACTTCTCCGGCTCGTTCTTAGCGCAAAGAGCCAGGCCGTTGGTCTCATACGGTTGGGCGAAGGCAGAGCGGAAATCGGTGTCGGGAAAAATCAGCGTGCGCATATTGATGACCAGGGCCGCGCCGCCTGCCGCCAAACCCACCGGCGATCCGAAGAACATGGTCGCCACGGCGCCTGCCAACCCCGCCGACTGCGCCACCACTCCGGCGGGACTGGCGGTAATCGGATCGTAAGTCTGCAATGAAGGCATCATGGCTTGCAGCAGGATCGCGGCCTGCTGATTGGGGGGCTGCGTGCCGTCGAGTTTGGGAATCGCCACGTTATAGGTTGACCCAAACCCGGCGAGCGCGGCATTCACGTTGCGATTCGGATCCGGCTGCTGCTCGTACTCGCTCAAGGCCTCGACCAGAGCCCCGACTTTGGCCGTCGCCTCCGCGTATTCGGTCAACTCCGGAATCAGGTCGGGATTCTTGATAACCATGGAATTGACCTTTTTCACATCCAAACCGTGCGGCCCAAAGACCACTCCCACCACGCTGGCGCGCGCGGGCACGTCCCACTCTTGCGCGTCCTTCGCCAGTTTCGCCTCCAGCACGTGGATGTCGCCGCCTTTTTTCTCGTCTTTACCCTTCTCGTCTTTCTCCGCTTTCGCCTGGCGTTCATCCCCTTTCGCCGCAGCTTTCGATTTCGCGTCGGGGGCCGCCACCACCAGGATCGCGACCTTCGCCCTGTCGCGGATTGCGGGCGGCAGATGGAGCGGTTCATACTTCAGCTTCTCGCCAACGTCCACGACGTTAATATTCTGGACCGGAAGCAACGCGCCGCTCTTGGCCGGTTCTACGAGCAACCGGAAGCGGCAGACGTTCATGCTGCCCGCACAAGGAAGAACCGGGCCGTCAGCATCTTGACTCGCACCCGCCCATGCCGGTAAAGAGATGAATAGGAAAAGAGCTAAGACCACCCACGCTCGACGTACGAATTGGTTTTTCATTTCATCGACTTCCATGAAGAGGTTTTTGCACGCTTCAATTATATATTGATGCGAGGAGATTGCGGCGGGTGGTGTGAGGATTCTGATTGTAGCGGCGATCTCCGATCGCCGAACGGCGGTCGGAGACCGGCCGCTACAGCCAGGATTCCTTCAATCCTTCCACGGGGTGGAATAAGGATCGATGCAGGTTTTCATTGACAACCGG
>Ga0335085_10013296_pt1 | contig 12072 bp, 11 predicted proteins | sample Lox_Sample_45_FD_206712 | JGI IMG/M metagenome (GOLD analysis project Ga0335085, IMG submission 206712) | Soil microbial communities from Loxahatchee National Wildlife Refuge, Florida, United States - Lox_Sample_4.5 | ecosystem: Environmental > Terrestrial > Soil > Wetlands | place: USA...
GTGCAAGGGAGGACTGCTGGGCAATCTCTTCGGCCTGGTCGCGAGCGGGCTGTTGTCAGGTCCCGAAAACCCGTATGCGATCAAGGTGAGCGCGCCCGGCGGGTGAGCTCAGGATCAAGCGGGCTCCTCTCCGACGACCCGCATGCGATCGAGGCGAACGCACCGTAGCCGCGTTGGGGCCGGTGGTGCAAGGATGGGCGCAGTCGCCGCGGGCCGCCCGCCCGCCGGGCGCCTACGGAAGCATCACGAAAGCGGTCGCACCATCTCGAGCGAGCAACAGCACCCAGCCTCCGGCGGTCAGCCGGCGAGTGTCGACGCACCGCCACGCCCAGCTCCGATCGGCTGGCGCGCGGCTCGCAACCGGCAGCGCGGCGGCGCCGGCCACGGGCGGCGCGGCCTGCGCATCGCGCTGGTCGTGCTCGGACTCGTCTTCTTCGTCGCTGTGAGCGGCTGGCTGGCGCGCTTCTTCACCACCGAGAACTCCGAACGCGATCAGATCCTCACGCTGCTGCAGGCCGAGGCCTCCGGAGACGCCCACCGCATGCTGGCGCAGCTCGGCGTATGCAACCGCGAAGCCGCCTGCGTCGCCACCGTCCAGCGCGACGCCGCCGGCGAGCGCGGCACCGGCTCATTGCGCATCCTGGCGCTCAGCTCGCCGACCGCCTACGCGATCCAGCCCACCGAAGGGGAAACGCGCGTCGCCTGGAAGCAGGGGTCGCGGCTGCCGGTGGTCCAGTGCGTGCTGGTGCACCGCCACGGAGGCGTGCTGACGGGCATGAAGGTCGACCTCGAACGCATCAGCGCGCCGATCGGGAACACCCGCGACTGCCCGCCGGCGCGGTAGCCCAAGGCCCTCAGACTGCTACAGTCATGGGCCGCCGATGGCCCCTTCGCAGACCCAATCCCCCGGCAGCACGCGCCTCAGCGTCACGAGCCGTCAGCCCCAGGGCTCACGCGCCGTCCGACGCCTGCGCCGCACCGGCCGCGTGCCCGGTGTCCTCTACGGCGGCGGCAAGGAGCCTGTCAGCTTCGACGTCGAGGCCCGCGAGCTGCGCCACGTCCTCGCCGGGGGCGGCGCGCTGCTCGACCTGAGCGTCGACGGGGCGGACCCCACGCCGGCCGTGCTCAAGGAGATCCAGCGCCACCCGGTGCGGGGCGAGACCGTCCATCTGGACCTGCTGCGCGTGCGCCTCGACCGGCCGATCCAGTCGGTCGTGCCGCTGGAACTGCAGGGCGCCGAGGACTCGCCGGGCGTCAAGGAAGGCGGCGTGCTCGAGCAGATCACGCGCGAGCTCAACATCGAAGCGCTGCCGACCGCGATCCCGCCGTCGATCACGCACGAGATCTCCGAGATGCAGATCGGCGACACGCTGACGCTGTCGGAGATCTCACCGCCCGAGGGCGTGACCCTGCTCGACGATCTCGAGGAGACCGTTGTCGCGACCCTGACGCCCCCACGGCTGCAGACCGAGACGGTTGCAGAGCCCGAGACCGAGACCGAGGTCGTCGGCGAGCGCGAGGAGGGCGCCGAGGAGGACGAGGGTGGCGGCGACGGGGACTCCGGCTCCGGGGAGTAGTCGCTGAGGTTCGGCAGGGGCCCCGCCGCCGAGTGGCTCGTCGTCGGCCTGGGCAACCCGGGCGGCCAGTACGCCGCAACCCGGCACAACGCGGGCTTCATGGCCCTCGACTCGCTCTCGGCCCGCTGGGAGCTGGGACGGCCCAAGGAGCGCTTTCGCGGCCGCATCGCCGAGGGGCGGGTCCCGGGCGAGGCGCGCACGCGGGTGGCGCTGCTCTGGCCGCAGACCTTCATGAACGAGGTCGGCCGCTCGGTGTCGCCGGCGCGGGGCGCCCTGCGGGTACCACTCGACCGTGTGCTCGTGATCCACGACGAGATCGACCTTCCCTTCGGCGAGGTGCGCAGCCGGCTCGGCGGCGGGCTGGCCGGGCACAACGGCCTGCGCTCGCTCAAGCGGGAGCTGGGAGGCGCGGAGTTCTGGCGTGTGCGCATCGGCGTCGGCCGCCCCGCCTCGACGGACCCCGAGGTGGTCGCCTCGTATGTGCTCTCTCGCTTCACCGAGCCCGCGGCTGAGGTCGATGAGGCGATCGAGCGCGCCTGCCTGGAGGCCGAGCGCGTGATCGCGGAGGGGGATTCGCCCTGAGGTCGCTGCTGCGGCACGTGATGGAGGACGCGGCGCTCGAAGGTCTCGCCTCCGACGGCGGCCACGCCTACGTGTCGAGCGCCCTGCGCCCCTGCCTGCTTGCGGCGCTCGCCGAAACGCTGCTCGGCTCGCCCGCCGGTGGGCCCCGGCAGGGCAGCGCGAAGGCGATGCTGGTCGTGGTGGGGGACGATCGTGCAGCACGCGACATGGCCGCCGAGCTGCGCGTCTGGCTTCACCCGCGACCGGTGCGCTACTACCCCTCGCGCGGGGTGGCCTACGAGTCGCATCTGATCCCGCCGCCCCACCTCGTCGGCCTGCGCCTGGCGGCGCTCGACGCACTGCTCGGCGCGACCGCCGACGACGGCGATCGGGCCGGCGATCAGGACGCGGCCCCGCCGGTGGTGGTGATCTCGGCGGCCGCGCTCTCCGAGAAGGTGCCGGACCCGTTGTTGCGGCCCTCCTCCTTCACGCTCCGCGCCGGCCAGCGCACGGAGCTCGAGCAGTGCGCCGCGAGGCTCGCCGACGCCGGCTATGAGCACGTCGACCAGGTCGAGGAGCGCGGCCAGTTCGCACAGCGGGGCGGTCTCCTGGACGTCTTCGCGGTGACCGCCGAACACGCGGTGCGGCTGGACTTCTTCGGCGACGAGATCGAGTCGATGCGCTGGTTCTCCACCTTCTCGCAGCGCTCGCTCGGCGACACCGACGAGGTGGAGGTGGCGCCGGCCGCTGAGCTCGACAGCGAGCACCGCGAGCTGATCGCGATGGCCGGCGAGGCGCGTCGTGAAGGGGAGGAGGTGCCGGATCTCGGCGAGCTCCTTCCCGTCGATCGCTTCCTGGCGCCGCTGGACCTGGTCCGTGATGCCGTCGAGCTGGTGGTGGCAGCCGAGGAGGAGCTGGCGCCGGCGCTCGAGGATCTCTGGAGCGACGCCGGTTCGCTCGCCTCCGCCGCCGAGGCTCCCGGCCGGCTCTACGTGAGCCCGGTCGAGGTGACGGGCGCGCTTGAGGAGCGCTGCCGCATGTGGCTCTCGGCCCTCGCCGCCGACCAGCCGATCGAGTTCCGCGCCCAGGCGGCCCAGGCGGCCTCAAGCTCGCTGGCCCAGGCCGAGGGGGAGCTGGAGCGGCTGGTGCGCTCCGGCTACCGCGCCGTTGTGGCCTTCCCGCAGCGCGGCGAGGGCGAGCGCACCGCCTACAACCTCGCGCGCCTGCGGGCGCGCTGGCTGGAGGAGCCCGGGCAGGTCGACGGCGGGGGAGAGCTCGTCTTCGTCCAGGCCTCGTTGCGCGAGGGGTTCGTGGCCCCCCAGTGGAAGCTCGCGGTGTTCCCGGAGCATCGCCTGATCGCAAGGCGGCGCACCGCCTCGGCGCCCGGGCCGGGGGGCGCGCTGCGCTCCTTCGCGGACCTCAGCACCGGGGACATCGTGGTCCACGAGGACCACGGCGTGGCCCGCTTCGCCGGCTTCCAGACGCGCACCGTGGCGGACATCACGCGCGACTACCTCTACCTGGAATATCAGGGTGACGACCGCGTCTGGGTGCCCACCGACCAGCTCGCCAAGATCACGCGCTACCTGAGCGCCTCCGGTGCCGCCGGCGGCGCCCACCCGCCCCTCTCCAAGCTCGGCGGCAAGCGCTGGGAGTCGCTCAAGGCGCGGGCGCGGCGCGCGGCGCGCGAGCTGGCGGGCGAGCTGCTCGTGCTCTACGCCGAGCGCGCCCGGCGCCCCGGGCACGCCTTCGAGGAGGACTCCGACTGGCAGCGCGAGCTCGAAGCGCGCTTCCCCTACAACGTGACCGCCGACCAGTTCGAGGCGATCGAGCTCGTCAAGGCCGACATGGAGGCACCGCGCCCGATGGACAGGCTGATCTGCGGCGACGTCGGCTACGGCAAGACCGAGGTGGCGTTGCGCGCCGCCTTCAAGGCGGCATCAGAGGGCAAGCAGGTGCTGTTCCTGGCGCCCACCACGATCCTCGTGCAGCAGCACTTCGGGAACTTCTCCGAGCGCCTCGCCGACTACCCGATCGTGATCGATCACGTCTCGCGGCTGCGCTCCCCCGGGGCGCAGCGCGAGGTGCTCAGGCGCTTCAGCGCGGGGGGCGTGGACATCCTGATCGGCACCCACAGGCTGCTCTCGCAGGACGTGCGCGCGAAGGACCTCGGCCTCCTGATCGTGGACGAGGAGCAGCGCTTCGGCGTCAAGCAGAAGGAGATGCTGCGCTCGCTCAAGCTCACCGTGGACGTGATCTCGATGTCGGCGACCCCGATCCCGCGCACACTGCAGATGTCGCTCGCCGGCCTGCGCGACATCTCCGTGATCGAGACGCCCCCGGAAGGGCGGCGCCCCGTCAAGACCTACGTGGGCGAGTACGACGAGGACCTGGTCAAGGCCGCCATCGAGCGCGAGCAGGCGCGCTCCGGGCAGACCTTCTTCCTGCACAACCGCGTGGAGACGATCGAGGAGACCGCCGAGCGCCTGCGCGCGCTCTGCCCGGGGATCAGGGTGGCGGTGGCCCACGGGCAGATGGACGAGGGCGCGCTCGAGCGCGTGATGATGGAGTTCCTGCGGGGCGAGGCCGACGTGCTCGTGTGCACCTCGATCATCGAGTCCGGCCTCGACATCCCGCAGGCGAACACGCTGGTGGTCGAAGGGGCCGACCGCTTCGGGCTCGCCCAGCTCTACCAGATAAGGGGACGCGTCGGGCGCAGGCGCGAGCGCGCCTACGCCTATCTCCTCTACGACTCCGCGGCGGCGCTGTCGCCCGAGGCCGCCCAGCGCCTGGCGGCGCTGTCGGACCACACCGAGCTCGGCTCCGGCTTCGCGCTGGCGATGCGCGACCTCGAGATCCGCGGCGCCGGTGACCTGCTCGGCGAGGAGCAGTCCGGGCACGTGGCGGCGCTCGGCTTCGAGCTCTACATGCAGATGCTCCAGGAGGCAGTGGCCCAGGCCGAGGCGGCCGGCGAGGCCGAGGAGGGCGAGGAGGGCGCCGTGCGCGAGCCCGTGCGGCTCGATGTCAAGGTCGACGCCTACGTGCCCGCCGACTACGTCCCCTACGAGCGCGCCAAGATCGAGATCCACCGCCGCGTCGCCCAGGCGCTCGAGGTCGCCGACCTCGAGCTGCTGCGCGGCGAGCTCGAGGATCGCTTCGGACCGCCGCCGGAGCCCGTCGAGAACCTGCTGGCGCTCGCGCGTGCCCGCATCAAGCTCGGCCTCGCCGGGGCCCGGGCTATCAGCTTCCGCGGCGACCGTGTGGCGGTCAGCCCGATCGAGCTCGACTCCCAGCGCGCCCGCGCGCTGCGCGAGGAGCTGCCCGAGGCGCTCTACGAATCGGGGCGCTCCCAGGTCACGATGCGCGTGCCCCCGGACGGCCCGGAGCGCTTCCCGAGCGTGGTGAAGCTAGCCGACGTGCTCCTTTCCCTGGCCCGGTCGGTCGATCGTCAGGCGGCCTAACCCGGCCGCAATCCGGGTTAACACGAGGGACCGAGCGGGTGGCGCCACCCGGGTGTTACATGGCCGTGTGGTTTCCGCTAGGATCGCGCCTCGTGTTCAGGCAGACTCGTAGAGCAGCGGCGCTTGGCGCCGCTTTGTGCGTGAGCGTGGCCGTCGCCGCGTGCGGCGGCATACCGGGCAACTCGGTGGTGGCCGTCAACGGCACGGGCATCACCAAGGAACAGTTCAAGCACTGGATGGCCATCGCGGCCGCCGGCTCGGCGAGCTCCGAACCGGGCAAGAAGGCGGCACGCCCGCCGGTCCCGGAACCGCCGGACTTCACGGCCTGCATCGCACACCTGCAGGCCACCGCGCCGAAGACGCCGGCCGGCAAGACGCCGCCGAGCACCGCTCAGTACAAGAGCCAGTGTGAACAGCAGTACACCGCCTACAAGCAGGAGGTCCTCAACTTCCTGATCTCCTCGCAGTGGGTGCTCGCCGAGGCCGCCGAACAGGGTGTCAACGTGACCCCGGCCGAAGTGAAGAAGAAGTTCAACACGCTCAAGAGCGAGCAGTTCCCCAAGGAACCGGCCTTCAAGGAATTCCTCGAAAGGACGGGCGAGACCGAACAGGACCTGCTGATGCGCGTCAAGCTGCAGCTGCTGGCGACCAAGATCCAGGAAAAGGTCTCCAAGTCCGGCAAGAAGAAGCCGTCCAAGGCGGAAATCGAAAAGTATTACAACGAACACAAGGCGCAGTACGGCAAGCCGGAAAGCCGCAACCTGCAGCTGATCCTCACCAAGAACCAAGCCGCGGCGAAGGCAGCCAAGGAAGAAATCGAATCCGGCAAGAGCTTCTCCAGCGTCGCCAAGGCCCACTCGATCGACCCGCTCTCCAAGAGCAACGGCGGTGTGCTCAACGAAGTGACGCGCGGCGAGGAGGAGAAGGCCCTGAGCGAAGCTGTCTTCTCGGCCAAGCAGGGCGTGCTGACCGGCCCGGTCAAGACTCCGTTCGGCTATTACGTGTTCAACGTCACGAAGGTTCTGCCCACCTCGCAGCAGACGCTCAAGCAGGCCGAATCCTCGATCTCACAGCAGATCACGAGCGCGGAAGCGCAGAAGCATCTCTCGAAGTTCGTCACCGAATTCAAGAAGAAGTGGCTCGAAAAGACCGAATGCCGGTCGGGCTACGTGGTGCCGGACTGCAAGGAGTACAAGGCGCCCAAGACGTCCACCTCGACGTCGTCGACCGCCACCGCCGGCTAGCCGGCGAGCATCTCTGGAAACAGTGTCGCCGCGAGGCGCCATGACCGCGGGCTGAGCTCCGCGAGCATCTGGGTCATATGAGTCAGATCGAGACAGTCCACGCACGCCAGATCCTCGACAGCCGGGGCAACCCCACGGTCGAGGTGGACCTCGGACTCGCCAGCGGGGCCCACGGCCGCGCCGCGGTGCCCTCCGGGGCCTCGACCGGAGAGTTCGAGGCCACCGAGCTGCGGGACGGCGGCGAGCGCTGGGGTGGAAAGGGAGTGAGCCGGGCGGTGGAGAACGTCAACGGCGAGATAGCCGAGGCGGTGGGCGGCCTCGAGGCCTCCGATCAGGAGGCTCTCGACCGGGTGCTGATCGCGCTCGACGGCACGCCCAACAAGTCGCGTCTCGGGGCCAACGCCATCCTCGGCGTGTCCCTCGCCTGCGCGCATGCCCAGGCCAACGAGGCGGGGCTGCCGCTGTGGCGCTACCTCGGCGGCGGCGATGCCCGCGTGCTCCCGGTGCCGATGATGAACGTGCTCAACGGAGGCGCCCATGCCGATAATCGCGTGGACTTCCAGGAGTTCATGGTGGTGCCGTGCGGCGCCGAGAGCTTCTCGGAGTGCCTGCGTATGGGCGTCGAGGTGTTCCATGCGCTGCGGGGCACGCTGCACGAGCGCGGCCTCGCCACCACGGTGGGCGACGAGGGCGGCTTCGCCCCCGACCTCGGCTCGAACGCCGAAGCCCTCGAGATGCTGATGGTGGCGATCAACGCCGCAGGCTACGAGCCGGGCGAGGACATCGCCATCGCGCTCGACCCGGCCTCCAGCGAGCTGTACTCGGGCGGCTCCTACGAGCTCGCCCACGAGGGCCGCACGCTCTCTGCCGAGGAGCTCGTGGACTACTGGGCGGAGCTGGCCGGGCGCTACCCCATCGTCTCGCTCGAGGACGGCATGAGCGAGGACGACTGGGACGGCTGGAAGAAGCTGACAGAACGACTTGGGGCCGGCCTGCAGCTGGTCGGCGACGACCTCTTCGTGACCAACACCGAGCGGCTCGGGCGCGGCATCGAGCTCGGTGTGGCCAACTCGATCCTGATCAAGGTCAACCAGATCGGCACTCTTTCCGAGACGCTCGCCGCCATGTCGCTCGCGCGCGAGGCCGGCTACAGCGCCGTGATGAGCCACCGCTCCGGCGAGACCGAGGACATCACGATCGCGGACCTCGCCGTGGCCACGGGATGCGGACAGATCAAGACCGGGGCGCCGTCGCGCTCCGAGCGCGTGGCCAAGTACAACGAGCTGTTGCGGATCGAGGAGGACCTCGGCCCCGAAGCGCGGTTCCCCGGCCGCAGCGTGTTCCGCAGCGCCTGAGCGGTCCCCGGGACAGGGCCCCGACGGCGCCGCCGCCGCCGCGTTGACGGCTCGGCTGCGCTGGCAGGAGAAGGGCGGTGCCCGGCGAAGTGACCAAGGGCAATGCCCTCGGCCGCCTACCCATACCGCCAGGCGCGCCCCCCCCGGCCGGCCTCGCGGCCCGCCGGGTTGAGACGGGTGCGCTGGGACCGAGTCGGGCGCGTGGTCATGCTGGGAGTGCTGGGCGCGCTGCTCTTCCTCTATCTGAGCGCCGGCATCTCGTTGCTGTCGACCTGGCGCGAATCGAGGCGCACGGCCGGCGACGTGACGGCGCTCCAGCGCGAATACCGGGTGCTCAAGGCCCAGCACGCCGAGCTCGAAAGCCCGGTCTGGCTGGAATCACAGGCGCGGCGCCTCGGCTGGGTGTTCCCGGGCGAGCACCAGTACATCCTCCGCGGCCTGCCCGAACGCTGAGCGGCCGACCGCCGGACCGGCTCGACGCGCTACTCGTCGTCCTCGTCGGACCCCTCGCGCGCGCTCTCCTCGCCGCTGCGGCGGATCACGATCTGCTCCTCTTCCACGGTCACCTGCACCGGGCGGTGGCCGGCCCAGTACTCGGCGTAGACGGGGTCGTCGCGGATGGCCGGGTCGAGCCACAGCCCGTAGCCCTCTTCGCCGTGGTCGAAGGTCCCTTCCATCGGGCCGTTCCTGCCTGCGGAGGCACGCCGTCCGGCTCCGCCCCGGCGCGTGCGCCGGCGTGTGCGGGGGGCGGCTTCCTCTTCCTCGAGCCTCTCCGCCTCGGCCTTCGCCGCTTCGGCGCTCGCCACTTCGGCGGCCTCGAGCTCGGCGGCGATCAGCTCCTCGTCGGCCGCCCGCAGATCGATCTCCTCGTCGGCGCCGGCCCCGCCGGCGTCGTCGACGTCGGCCAGGTCGTTCTGGCGCTTGAAGTCTTCGACCTCCTGCACGCCGACTTCGAGCTGGTGCGCCACCCAGGCGTCCGTGCGCCCCTGTCGCGTCCAAGCGCGGATCTGGTTGAGGTAGGGGCGCAAGGACTTACGTGCCATGGATGCAGGGGGAGACTAGTACATATCGCCGCCAGCGCGGTTTGGAGCCCTCGCGCCGCGGCCGGCGGCATGGCGCGCGCCGGTCGGCGTTCCGACGGGACTGCGACTATGCTTGCCTGATGAGGCGAGGGATCTGGGTGATCACCTGGAATAGGTACTTGCGAAGGGAAGGTCCACCGAACTCGTACTGAGCCGCTCGCCCGGCCCTTCCACGGGCGGGCCGTGCAGTGGAGAAAAGGCTGACACGAATGCTGGTTTTGACGCGCAGGTCCAATCAGAGCATCATGATCGGCGACGACATCGAGGTATCGGTGCTGTCGGTGATGGGCGACAAGGTACGGATCGGCATCGACGCCCCGGGCAACGTCCCCGTGTTTCGCACGGAGATCTATCTCGAGATCCAGAGCCAGGAGGCGGAGAAGGAGATCGCCAAGAGCGAGCAGGGCGAGACCGAGCGCGACACGGACAAGCAGACGGACGTCGCCGACGCCCTGCGCAAGCTGGGCGAGCCGTAGCTGGCGCCGGGCGCGCCGCGCGGCAGGTCCTCTGCGAGGACCGCCGTCGGGCAGCGGGCCGGAGGGGCTCAGTCGAGCAGCAGGTAGAGCGTGGTGAACATCGCGACGGTCACGATCAGGGCCGTGGCGATGAGCGCGGTAACCAGCATGGCGAAGCGCATCGAGCCGCGCTTGCGCCGCCTGTTGGTTTCGCGCCTCAGCTTGCGCCGTGCGGCGCTGCGCTGCAGCCAGACCCGCCGGTCGCGCTCCAGCGAGATCTCGCGCGCGAACTCGCGCTCGATCTCCGCGGGGCTGCGGGACATCCGCATGGTGACCTGGACCTGCGAACGGCGTCAGCCGACGGGGGCCGAGCGCTCGGCGTCTTCGTAGACGCGGCGGAAGCGCAGGTAGTTCTCGGCGATCTGCCCGGCGGCCCCGTCGCGGTCGACCTGCTCGTCGAGGTAGCTGCGAAGGGGGTCCCACCAGATGGAGCGCCCGATGGCGAAGCCCACGAAGCCGTCCACCGGGGCCGCCTGACGCAGCCAGTGGTCTACCTTGGCATCGTCGGCGCCACGGCCCAGGAGGACGCAGACGACCCCATCGCGGCCGCCGCTGCGCGCCTGCGCCACGAGCATCTCGCAGTCAGAGCGCTCTTCGACGCCCTCGATCTTCCAGACGTCCACCTCGATGCCCCCGTCCTGGATCTCGGCGATCGCGCGCCGCATCAGCTCGGGCCGCAGCTCGGCGTCGTAGCGATCGGTGTCGCCACCCACCGCCTCGAGCTGGGCGGGCTCGGCCGGCACGAGCAGCTCGAAGAGGAACTTGCGCGCCACGCCGCCCGGGTGGGCCGAGTCGTCGTGCAGCCAGTCCGAGAGGCGCTTGAGCTTTGCCAGCTGGTCGCGATTGCCGGCCTCGTCGCCGTCGGGGTTGTAGCGCACCAGCACCTTGCTGAAGTCCGGGTCGAAGCTCTCGATGTGGCTGGCGAAGTCATCGCCGTACTCGAAGTCGAAGTTCGGCTGTCCGGAGCGCTCGGCGGGCATCGCGAGCTTCAGGCCGCGGTCCTTCGCCTCCTGGGGGACGGTGCTCCCGAACTGCTCGTCGACGAGCGCGCCGCAGCTGGCTACGTCCGCGCCGGACTCGACCGCACGCACGAGACCCTCGAAGATGAGGTGCTTGGCGTCTGCGATCGTGGCCACCTGCTCCGGCGTCGGATCCCCCTCGATGCCGAAGAACTTCTTCTGGAAGGAGCCGCGATGGTCGAAGGCGAGTATGAAGAGCGGCTGGTCATAGCCAAGTTGCATCGATTCGTCTCCTTTGGCGTCTCGGTCCTGCGGTCGTCCCCGCACTGATCGCCGCTGCACCGGGCGGGTGTGTGGCCTCTCCTCGCCCTCGCCCTGGCACGCCACGGCCTTTCCCGGACTGTAGCGCGCCGGAGGGCCATGATGATTGCCCGGCGCCCGTCACCCGGCCGCCGACGGGGCCGTTCGCATCGCCGGCCAGCACGCCCACCGGGCGCGCCTAGAATGACGAGTCGATGTCTCCGGGTGCCGATCTCTTCGTGGTCTGCAAGCAGTGCGGCGCCGAGGTGAGCCCGTACATCACGGAGTGCCCATATTGCGGCAACAGGATCCGCAAGCGCGCGCCGAAGCTGCCAAAGGAGCGCGCCCGCAAGGCCCCCCGCACGCGGGTCAGGCGCCGTCCCGCGCGGCTCCGGGGCATCTCGGCGCCGACGCTCGGGCGCATGCGGCGGGGCGAGATGCCCGGCATCTCGGCCGAGGCGCGGCCGTATGCCACGATCGCCGTGGTCGCCGCCAGCGCGGCGCTCTGGATCGCCTGGCGCGGTGGGGCCGTGCAGTACAGCTCGCTGATCGTGCTGGGCCCGCTGAAGGGCGAATGGTGGCGTCTCATCACCTGCCAGTTCGTCTACCTGAGCGGGCTTGGGCCCTCGCTATACGCCTTCTCGGCGCTCAGCGCCGTCGCCATCTTCGGCTCGCTCCTGGAGCAGCGCCACGGATCGGTGGTGGTGGCCGCGCTCTTCCTCGCCGCCGGTGTCACCGGGGCGCTGGTGACCATCGCCATCTACCCGGCCGGTCTCGTCAGCGGGGCCAACGCCGGCGCGCTCGCGCTGCTCGGCGCCTGGGCGGTCCCCGACCTGCTGTCGGCCCGCGCCGGCGAGCCCTATGAAGGCGACCTGCTGGCCGTGGCGGCGAACGCGGCGGTGCTGCTGGCGATGCCCTTCGCGCTCCCGCTGGCGCAGGCGAGCTGGTCGGCCGGGGTCACGGGAGCGCTCTTCGGGCTGCTCGTCGGCGCCGGGCTGCGCCAGGTGTACTCCGAGTC
>Ga0335085_10013297_pt1 | contig 12072 bp, 10 predicted proteins | sample Lox_Sample_45_FD_206712 | JGI IMG/M metagenome (GOLD analysis project Ga0335085, IMG submission 206712) | Soil microbial communities from Loxahatchee National Wildlife Refuge, Florida, United States - Lox_Sample_4.5 | ecosystem: Environmental > Terrestrial > Soil > Wetlands | place: USA...
AACAGCTAGGCGACGACGACCAGGAAATGATCCTGCGCTATGGACGAAACTATCTCGGGTACAAGGAGCAGTACCTCTCAGAACTAAAAAAATAGCCCTCGATGGGAGATGTCGCCCTGTCCTCCTTTCGACCTATCTTGCCTCGGCGCTCTGCGAGGTGGTGTTTGCGCCTACCTCCGGCGCAACCTGCTTGGCCAGATTCAGATGGTCTTTCAATACAGGGTTCACTTCCTGGGCAAGTTCGGCGACGTCTGGATGAGACGGTTTCAGCTGATCTTCGTTGCGCGCATGCGGCGACACGCCTGCAATCGCCTGCTCGTGCCCTTTGACTTCGGCTGCCATGTAAGCGCGGTCGAATTGCTGTCCGGACAAGCCCTGCAGCTTCTTCTGTAACTGCTGCTGCTCGGCGGTCATGGGCGCCGGCATCGACATCCCATGCTTGGACATGACTTGCTGGATCTGCTGATCGAGCGTGGTGTGGTCGTGCACCATTTTCTGCGCGAACTCCTTCACCTGGGGATTGCTGGTTTTCGATTCGGCCATCTTCCCAAGCTGTACCTCTCCCTGGCTGTCCTTGGCGATGTGATCTAGAAAATGCTGCTCCTGGCTACTGAGACTGTTGCTTGACGAAGGGGTGGCGCTGCTTTGCTGGGCCGAAGCGAAGCTCAGGGCCACGAAGCAAAGGAAAGTTATCAAACTGGTGATCCTGTACGCTCTGGACATAGTTCCTCCTTAACCTGAGCATATGGCGACTTTTCTAGCTTGGATGCCCGGCAGCAGGCCCGGTTTGCAATGCGTCGGGTCGAAGCTTTGTGTTCAGGCGAGCGCTTGAGCAGCTTGCTTCAGCCACACACGCGTGTGGCAGAGAACCGGGTTCGCCGCAACCGTTATAATTTTCCTCGCTCTTACAGGAGTTGAACCATGCCACGTGGCATCATGCCTCGCCGGCCTTCGCGCAGCGGACGCCAGGAGAGAGTAGTCAAAACGGCGGCCAATACCGGAAAGGTGCGTGTCGCGAAAACTGCGCCTGGAACTGGCAAGCCGGCGAAGGCTTCGCCGAAGCCGTCCGGCAAATCTGCGGCTGCACCTAAAGGCTACCGTCCGCTCGCGCCCGAGCGGGTCAGCGAAATCCTGAAGCGACTGGACGAGCGCTATCCGGCGGCAACCTGCGCTCTGCACCACAACAGCGCTTGGGAACTGCTGGTGGCGACCATTCTCTCGGCGCAATGCACCGACGTACGCGTAAACATGGTGACGCCCGCGCTCTTCGAAAAGTATCCGACGCCAGAAGCGTTTGCTGCGCTCCAGCCGGAAGACCTGGAGGACGATATCCGCTCCACCGGCTTCTTCCGCAACAAGTCCAAGTCGCTGGTGGGCGCCGCCCGCAAGATTTTGGGCGACTTCGGCGGCGAGGTGCCGCGCACCATGGACGAGCTGTTGCAAATACCCGGCGTGGCGCGCAAGACAGCCAACGTGGTGCTCGGCACCTGGTACAAAGTCGCCGACGGCGTGGTGGTGGACACGCATGTGCATCGCATCTCTCGGCGGCTCGAACTGACCAAGAACGATGATCCACAGAAGATCGAGCAGGACCTGATGCGCGTGATCCCTCGCGACAAATGGATTCTGTTCGCGCACCAGATCATTCTGCACGGCCGTGCGCTATGTCTTGCACGCAGTCCAAAGTGTGCCGATTGCCCGCTGGAAAGCCTTTGCCACGCCGCCGACAAGACCTGGAGCACGGTCGAGATTCACAAGTCGGCCAAGGGGTGATGCACGGCTGCGTTGTTCGGATTCTTGTTGCTATAATCGTGAGAGTCCCGCAAGTGGCGCTATCGTCTAGGGGTTAGGACGGAAGATTCTCAATCTTCAAACCCGGGTTCGATTCCCGGTAGCGCTACCAACTCATTCCGCGTCAGGTCACACTTACTCGGGACGCCGGAATTCCGATACCTCGTACATGTACTGCCGTGGCTGGCTTTCGTGACGACGCAAAAGCGCCAAGGCGCGCAAGATCGCGCGATGCGTTGGCGACAGCTCCAGGTAGTAGGTAACCGCGTGTTTGGCCCAGGATTCCATCATCTGCGACTCAGCTTGCTCAAACGCGTGCCCAGCTGAGATGTCATGCACACTGCGTACAAACCAGACATGGTTTATGACGCTGGAGTGTAATTCTTTCCGCGCGGCCTCGACCGACTCTCGTGAACTCAGTTCGCGGATACGAAGGTTCTTGGGCAAGTAGTAGACGAGGGTTTCTTCGTCGAAATTCAGTCCGTCGACCCAGACGACCGTATCCCCGGCGCGGGAGTGCCGTTCGATCTGCTCCGCGATGCGCTGGTAAGGCGTCAGATACGCGAGGTTCAGGATGTCGTTCGCCTGAAAATAAGCTCGAATGCCCACCAGATTCGTGGCAATGAGAACGACGCCAAATGTGAAGCCGACACGACCCTTCGCGGTAACGCCGGATGCAAGGGCGAGCAGAAACAACGGCAAAAGAAACAGCAGGCGGGCGCCCATGAAAGGGGCTGTCACCCAGCGGGTTGCGCCGAGATAAGCAACCGCAGCAGCGAAGATGCCTGGCCACAGCCACTCAGTTCGAGATCGCGCTCCAGAGATCAGCAGCCAGAGGCAAGGCAGCGCCAGCAGTAGTGTTAGCGGCAGTAGCCAGAAAGGAATCGATTCACCAAAAGTGAATGAGTAAAAGCAGTAGGCTACTTTTACCACTTGCTCGGTCCAAATGCTGGCAGTCAGGCTGTGAACCTGGTGGTGTTCCCACTGTCGGAGCGCTCCTGCCAGCGTGATCAGCCAAGGAAGATAAAGGAGGACGACCAAGACGTTGGAGAACAGCCAGACCTTGTTGATCGACCGGTTGCTTCGCGACCGCCGCAGCAGGATAAGCAGATTGGCTCCAGCCCACACCGCAATGCCGGCCAGATAGTGCGTATAAAGCAACGCCGCTAGAGAGCCGATCAATGCCGCAGTCTTTTCCCAGCTAACCGGGTTTTCGGTGAACTCGAGCGCACACCACATCGCTATCGCAGCCAAGAGCATTTGCAGGCTATACGAACGAGCCATGCGGCCGAGCAGCAGCAGGCAAGGTGATGCCGCCCAGAACAGCAGGAACCAGTTGCGCAGATTCCGCGGGGCCGCCCGAAGCCAGCGACGGTCGACAAACACCGTCGTGAGTATTACGAAGATGACCGAGAGTGCCCGAAGCTGTAGCAGAGTATTGGAGCCAAAGGGCAGATGGATCCACCAATGCGCGAGCAGGAAATACAGCGGCGGGTGAATATCGTCGCGGACAGTTGCGATGATCTGCGCGGGAGTCTGAGTAACGGTGACGAGCGTGAACGCCTCATCGCCCCACATCGGCAGGAGGTTCAGGTTGATTCCGTACAACCCGCATTGCAGCAGGACGGCCAGCAGCAGCGTGTACGTGCGATATCGCGGCTCCGCCAAGCTGCGAGTAACTGGCAGGTCGGCGAGGGTGGACGGGGGTGGAAGGCGGGTCTCCATCGATTCGCAGCTTCCGAAGCTCGACCCACAGAGTACAGGTTGCGACCGCGAGATTACAGCTTGAGTAGTTCGCTAAGGCACCGCATATCTCTCGTTTCACCCGAGATATCTAAGGAACTGTCCGGGCGCGTTGTTGAACCCGGGGAAGACGGCATCGAGTTCGGCGTTCCCCAGGTGGCGGGACACGGCCTCGCCGAGCACGCGGCGGAAGTCGGTGGTGAGCGCCAGATCGCGGCCATCGTTCAGCTGCGACGGATCGAGGCCAGGCCAGCGTCCATACACGTGCTGCCCGCGCACATTCCCGCCGAGCACAAACATCACATTGGCGTGGCCATGGTCGGTGCCGCGGTTGCCGTTCTCGCGCGCCGTACGCCCGAACTCCGACATGGTGACAATTACGGTGTCGTCGGCCAGCGGACCGAGGTCCGTCCAGAACGCCGCGATCGACTGCGAGAAGTCGCGCAGGACGTTGGCTAGCTGCCCTTCAACGGCGCCCTCGTTGACGTGGTGGTCCCAGCCGCCGATGTCGGTGAACGCGATCTGCACGCCCAGATCGGCTTTCATGAGCTGAGCGGTTTGCCGCAAAGCGTCGCCGAAGCGGCCCCTGGGATAATTCGCGCCTGCCGCTGGCGTGTAGCGTTGCGGATCGGCCGATTTCAGCATCTTCACCGCTTCAAAAGTTTCCTGACCGGTGCCGTGCAAAACCGCATCGACCGACTGCGCGTACATCGCTTCGAAGGTGTTGCCCAGCGGTGCGGCTGCGGGATTGCCGCCGGCAATGCCGAACGATTTCAGATTGCTGACCGCGACCGCCGATGCCTTGCCGGAGAGCATGCGGGGCAGCGACGGGCCGAGCGCAACCGCCTCAAACGGCGCATCCGCGGAACGAGGTTCCGTTTGCAACACGCGATTCAGCCAGCCATCGGCGGTGGTCTTAACTCCCGGTGTGCCTGACTCCATGTAGTCCTGAGCGTCGAAGTGGGAGCGCGTAGGGTCAGGCGAACCGGCAGCGTGAACGATCGCGAGATGTCTCTGGTCCCAGAGCGGCTTGAAGGCGGACAGCGAGGGGTGCAGTCCGAAAAAACCATCGAGGTCGATGACCTGCGCGCGTGGAATGGCAATGCTGGGCCGCATAGAGTAGTAGGCTGGCTCGGCATGCGGAATGACGATGTTGAGCCCATCAGCCGCTCCGCGTTGAAAGACAACCACCAACCGTTTATTCGCTCGTGTTGGGGCCGAGCCCCATGCGGCTCGCGTCAGAAAACTCGGGATGGCAGCCGTACCCACGACGGCCATGGCTCCGTGTTTGAGAAATGCGCGTCGGGTATGCATAAGCAATCAGCCCTCAGCCGTCAGCAATCAGCCAACGCTCTTCCGCGATGACTTCCCCAGAGACAGCTATAACATTCGGGAGGACCGAATGCTGACTGCCGATTGCTGAATGCTATTTCCTCTGAAATTCCGGCGAGCCCAACAGCAGGCCCGCGATCACGTTAATGTTGGGCGCCTGCATTGTACCTTGAAATTCGGCTGTCGACTCCGGAGCGACGATACGTTCCTCGATGGTATCGTGCGTCTGTTTGGAAACATTACCCGCCAGCAGCGCCCGTTCCAGCTTGAGCTGGGCCTGATAGGGATCGTCCGCTGCGGGAGTTTGCGGCGCTGCCCCACTCACTAACTGTTCGACGTCGAAAGTTGTTCCTGGCAGTTTGTTGGTCGCCAACGCCAAGCCGAAGTTCATACGGTCGAGCAACGCCGCGGAGTTTACCCACACATCTGATTTGGTCGAATAGCCAGTCGGCGGTTGGCAGCCGTACAGCGGCTCTCCCATCTTGTTGAGCACGAACAGCAACGGTAATGGGTCCGAGACGTCCGCCTCGGTAGCACGCAACGATGAAGCAACAAATTCAAATGGTGTCTTCACCCGCGCGCGATACGCCTCAGGCGCCCAGAACTCGGGCGAGCGGAACATGGTGCGCAGCACCTCGCGGAGATCGCCGTCGGTGTTGAGAAATGTCTTCGACATGGCGTCGATCAGTGATTGCGGCGGATTGTCGGAGATGAAGCGTTGCGCCAGCTCGGTCGAGATGAAGCGCGCAGTTGCCGGCTGACGCGCGAGCAGATCGAGTACCTCGATGCCCTCGCTCTCGCCGCCCTCTTTGATCTGATGGCCGAGCACCGTTTTTGTACCGGGCTCATGCAGACGTGGGCGGAAGATGAAGCCGCCGCCACGCCGCGGTTCGTCCAACGTCCAACCGGTGAAGACGCGTGCAACCTCGGTCACGTCTTTCTGGGTGTAGCCGCCGTTGACTCCGAGCGTCTGCAATTCCATCAGCTCGCGAGCGTAGTTCTCGTTCAGCCCGCTGCGTTTTTTCTGGGTATTCTGTGCGTTGGCTTGCTGCTGAGGATATGTCCAGGGCCGTCTGCGGTATGGCGCATTGGCACCAATCGGACGCCCCAGCGCCGCATCAGAGTTGGGTCCCTCGCTTTGCCAATTGTCGAGGTAGAACAACATTGCCGGGCTCTGCGCGGTGGCAATCAGCAGGTCCTTAAACTTGCCCAGCACGTGGGGACGAATTACATCGCGCTCGTACGCGGTGACCAAGTACCGGTCCGGTCCTTTGCCGACGAAAATATTGAAGTGGTTAAACCAGAAGTCGGTAAGCACCTCTTCAAGCTGGCGCTGGCTGTAGACGGCACGCAGCAGCTTCGCCGACTCCAATTCCATTTGCGCAACGGCTTCCGGATGATTGAGCGCGATGACAGTTTCGCGCTGCTGCGGAGTGAGTCCCACCAGCAGCGCCTGACGTTTGGGGTACGGAATGCCTTGCAGAAGATCGTGCTGTTCGGCCACGGGCAGGTTCAGGATGCGCTGCATGCGCACGTCAGGCGGCAATACGATGAGGGCATCCACTGCGCCGTGTGCCTCTCGCCTGGCAAGCTGGCGGCCGGTGGTGTCGGCCATCTGAACGTTACCCGTCGATGCTGGCTCGCCGTTCGAGTTCTGTTTATTCTCTTGCTTCGCTTCAACTCGATCGATAGCAGCGGCATAGATCGCGCGGGAATAAACGCCCTGCGGCATGGGAAGCTTGCCATCCATAACCGCCTTGGCTAAAACAGTCGGCGGGAACTCTAAAACCATTTCCCGCGTGCTCATCTGCAGCGTGCGATACATCGCGAGCCGGGCCTGCATTGCGCTGTTATCGATGCTTTCCGGATGAAGCTGCTGGTCGATCCACTTGTCCACGCCTGTCGCCGTCACCGTGTCCACATCGCCGGGACGGGGTCCGAAGGTAAGGCGATCGAGGGCGTGCAAGGCGCGCTGGGGCTGGTCGGCCGTGGTGGCAGGCTTATGCTTCTTGGCGTAGAGAGTGAGGCTGGTAATGGCTACAGTCGCCAGGAGCGCGAGGCAGAAGAATTTCGAACGAGCCATAGGCAACTCCCTTGCCGCACTTGCTGACTATAAACGTCCCAAGGGAGAAAAAGTTTCAGGCGAGAGCCGGAAAAACTGAGGCAATTTGCGAGGAGCGCGGATACTGCATGGCCCGCAAGCTTCAAATATGTAACCGGTGTCGACAGCCTTGCTGGTTAATTTGCCGCGGCATCGTCCGTCACGAACATTTTCACCTTGCGTAGTACAGACTCCGCAGCCTGCACATCAAGCTCAACATAACCGTCGCGGTACTCGCGGGAAAAGATGTGGGACTTGGCATCCAGCAGCGCCAGCGCCTTGCCTTGCGACTGCGGGATCCGTAGCTGCACGCGTTGTACAGGATCCTCGGCAATCTTCTCATCGATCAGGCGAAGTAGTCGGTCCAGTCCGGCACCGGTGGCAGAGGAGATGTATACCACGTTGTCGGAGTCCCGCAGGCTTTCGCGTTTCTTTTCCGGCAGCAGATCAACTTTGTTCATTACATGCAGGCGCGGCTTGTCCTGCGACTCCAGCTCGCGTAACACCTCGTCCACCTGCGACTGCTGCTCATCTGCCGTGGGGCTGGTCACATCGGCAACGTGCAGCAGCAGAGAAGCACGTTGCACCTCTTCAAGCGTGGCGCGAAAGGCCGAGACCAGCGTATGGGGTAAGCTGCGGATAAATCCGACGGTGTCAGATAGAAGCACCTCGCGCTTCGAGGGCAGCACGATCTGCCGCAATGTGGGATCGAGGGTGGCGAACATGCGCGGGCTCTCCAGCACCCCGGCTTGGGTGAGTGCATTGAACAGCGTGGACTTCCCGGCGTTGGTATAGCCAACCAACGCTACGGTTGCAATGGGAACAGATTCCCGGCGCCGGCGTTGCTGCCCGCGGATACGGCGAACGTTCTCCAGCTGCTGCTCGAGGTGGCGGATGCGGCGGTTGATCTTGCGGCGATCGGTTTCGAGCTGGGTTTCGCCCGGACCACGAGTGCCGATGCCGCCGCCGAGCTGCGACATCTGCACGCCGCGTCCGGCGAGCCGTGGCAGCAGGTATTGCAGCTGTGCAAGTTCGACCTGAAGCTGGCCCTCGCGCGTGCGGGCGTGGCGGGCGAAGATGTCGAGGATAAGCTGAGTGCGGTCGATGACGCGTACATCCAACTCGCGCTCGAGATTGCGTTGCTGCGAAGGCGTCAGCTCATGATCGAAGATGAGCAGGTCAGCTGCAGTTGAAGCCACCGCGCCCTGCAACTCTTGCACCTTGCCGCTGCCGATAAGGGTAGCGGCATCCGGCCGTTGCCTGCGTTGTAGAATCTCGCCTGCGACGCTTGCACCGGCGCTGATGGCAAGCTCGCGAAGCTCGGCTATCGACTCATCGGGAGAGGCTTCGGTAGGGTCAGCCTGCGATTGCTTCAAAGTGCCGGAAGCAGCCTCACGCGCGGCTCGTGCTGCAGCCGGAACCACACCAGAGGCACGGCTATGAGCGGGCGCGACATCGTCGATGGCCCCTCCGACCCCTTTGGCTGCTCTCTTGTTGCTGCGTTCCGTTCGCGCAGAGAACTTGACTCCTACCAGGAAGGCCCGTTCGCCCTGACCCGAACGGGCCATACCCAGAGAGTTTCTTACCTGCGTGCGAGGAATAGACCTAACCCTCGACCGTGGTGCTGGAGTTAGCGGCAGTCACCGGCGCCATTCCTTCGGCAACGGATCGTGGCTCGACATGTCGTTCCATATGCGGTGTACGGGCCATGACGACGGTGGAAATCGCGTGTTTGAAAATCAGCTGCTCCTGGTTGTTGGTCTCGAGTACGACGGAGTACTTATCGAAGGAACGAATCCGCCCCGATAGCTTCACGCCGCTCAGGAGGTAGATCGTAATGACACACTTGTCTTTGCGGGCGGTGTTCAGGAACGAGTCCTGTATGTTCTGTGCTGGCTTGCTTTCCATGGGTCCTCCCCGGCTATCTGCAAAAAACAGCCAGCCCCAGAGTTCGCGGCCCCATACGAACCGAGGGTCTGTTTGAGAATGGTGGTGTCCTTCCGCGGCACAGTCTTTTGAATCCGATTGACCGCGACGAATAAATTATAGCCAATTAGCATAGCCCCGCCGCATCCATAAGTCAGCGGCAAAGGACACATCAGGCAGTGATGTAGAATTCGCTCGCCGGCTTACGCCAAATCGCGCCAGCGGTAGGTTTAGGAGAAAAGATGAACGTTCATCTGGCACTAACATGGTCGGCCCCGCAGTTGGAATTTCCGGGTGCCGAGTCGACGCTGCTTATCGGGCTGCGCTGGGTACACCTCGTCGCGGGGATCACATGGATTGGCCTTCTGTATTTTTTCACCCTGGTCAATGCGCCGTTTATGACTGAGCTCAATGCGGAACAGCAAGGCGTTGTGATTCCGAAACTTATGCCGAAAGCGCTGTGGTGGTTCCGCTGGAGCTCGGTGGTGACCGTGCTCGCGGGGTTGGCTTATTGGGGCCACAACGTCGGCATCGACGCGCATGCGGCGAACGCGGTGGGTGAGCCGGCGTCGGTGGGCCGACTGGTAGGCAGTTTTTTCCTCATCTGGACGCTCGCCTTCGCTATTGAGATGGGCATGCTGATGTCGCCCGCCGAAGTGCTACGTAACGGCTGGGTGCTGGGCATCGTGATGGTGATCGTGGTATTCGCCGCGTCGTACATCTTTCTGGCCGTTAATCAGCAGGGATGGGAGAGCAATCGAGTAATGGCCATCGGCATCGGCGGAGGGATCGGCTGGTTCATGATGCTGAACGTTTGGGGAATCGTCTGGCGCATGCAGAAGAGGATCATTCGCTGGACGGAAGAAAGCGCGGCGAAAAGCACAGCTATGCCACCGGAAGCCGCCAAAAAGGCACGCCTCAGCTTCCTGGCTGCGTGTGTGAGCTTCTGGCTGTCGTTCCCCATGCTGTTCTTTATGGGTGCGGCCAGTCACTATGCGATATTCGCGGCGAGATGACGTCGTCCGGCACTGCTAAAATCAAACTTCATGCCAACTAAACCAGCGCCGTCCGCGGCATCCATCTCGACAGCGCACGAACCGGTGCCGATGCTGGACCTGAGGCGGCAATACGAAAGTATCAAGGACGAAATCAACGCCGCGATCGAACGCGCTATAACTTCGCAGCACTTCGTCGGTGGTCCCGAGCTGGAGGCGTTCGAGCGTGAGTCGGCGGAATTCCTAGGCATAGGCCACAGCATCGGTTGCGCCTCCGGAACGGACGCGCTGTGGCTCGCCTTGCAGGCCTGCGGAGTCGGCCCGGGCGCCGCTGTGGTCACCACGCCATTCAGCTTCTTCGCGTCAGTGAGTTCCATCGTTCGCTGTGGCGCAACGCCTGTTCTGGCGGACATCGATCCCGCAACTCTGAACCTCGATCCTGGCAAAGTTGAAGCTGCGCTGAAGCGCGGGCGAGCGGTCCGCGCGGTCATGCCAGTGCACTTGTATGGACAGTGTGCCGACATGGACAGGTTTGGCCAACTCGCGCAGGAGCACAATATCGCCATTGTTGAGGATGCGGCGCAGGCGTTCGGCGCAGCGTGGAAGGGCAAAAAGGCGGGGACGCTTGGTACGGTTGCGGGCTTCAGCTTTTATCCGACCAAGAACTTGAGCGCTTGCGGTGACGGGGGCTGTGTCACGACCGACGATGGAGACCTGGCCGTTCATGTGCGCCGACTGGCGAATCATGGCAGCGATCGACGCTATTACCACCGGGAGATCGGCTGGAACAGCCGTCTTGATGGCCTGCAAGCGGCCGTGTTGCGGGTCAAGCTCAAGCACCTCGATGACTGGAACCAACGGCGGCGCATGGTCGCCTGCCGGTATCACGGTCTGTTTGCGGCCGCGGGGCTAACGCAGCCGCAGGGGGAAACGGCTACCGGACAGGCGCCGATCGCGATGCTGGCGTCGGTGCATGATGCTTACCACACCTATCATCAATTTGTAATTCGGGCGCTGGACCGCGAGGCGCTGCGGCGGTTCTTGGCGGAGCGAGGCATCGGAACTGAGGTCTACTACCCCCTGCCGCTGCACCTCCAGGAGTGCTTTGCCTATCTCGGCTATAAGGCGGGCGATCTGCCGGAGTCGGAGCGCGCCGCGACGGAAGTTGTGGCGCTGCCGATGTTTCCCGAGTTGCTGGAAGACGAGCAGAAGCAGGTGGTTGCTGCGATCGCAGATTTCTACAGCCGCTGAGCCGAAACAAACGCAGGACTCCGCCGAAAACTAGCATCATTTTGCTGTTCCCTTACGGGCATTCTGTGGCTATCTTGAAGGTAAGCGCCTTGAACCTTCGCGGCAAATCCATGAACTCATTGCGGCTCTATCCCGTGCTCGCCTTTGGCGTGACAGCCGGCATTGTCGGCTACGCTCTGCTGTCCAGAAAGAACAAGAAACCGGTGGAAGACGTGGAACGCGAGCGCCGGGCAGAACTGACACGAGGCGGCCGTATCATCGATGGCAATGTGATGGACGTCCTCGAAATGGAGGATGGCAAGACCCTGCGGCAGACGATCCTGCTGGTCTATACCTACGACGTCGCCGGAGTTACGTATGAGGCTTCGCAGGACGTTACCCATCTGCGGCAGTTCATTGACCTCTACTCCTGCCGGCTTGGATTACCGACCTCGGTCAAGTACGACCCGCATAATCCGGGGGACTCCATTGTGATCTCCGAAACCTGGTCGGGACTGCGAAAGCCAACTATTGCCGCCGTGCAGCGCCCCGTGGCCAAGTCCGGAACATTTGTGTAACCTTCGGCACCGCTTAGCGTCTGTTGTATGTTGGAGAGCCGCCCTCCGCGGGGGTGGCGGCAGGTGACGCATCTGAAACTGACGTTGTTACAATAAGCTATGCACAATTTGCCGTTGCCCCTCGCCGCCTTTCTGGCGGGGATTTTGTCCTTCCTTTCACCCTGTGTGCTGCCGCTGGTGCCGGGCTATGTGTCGCTCATCTCGGGCGCCAGCGTTGAGGAACTACAAGCGCCGGAGCGCCGGATGCTGCGCACCGTCATGCTGCATTCGATCACCTTTGTCCTGGGCTTTAGCGTGGTATTTGTGGCCCTGGGAGCCGTCGCTACCGGTGTGGGGCAAATTGTTAACGAATACCATTCGATACTGTCGAAAATCG
>Ga0335085_10013298_pt1 | contig 12071 bp, 8 predicted proteins | sample Lox_Sample_45_FD_206712 | JGI IMG/M metagenome (GOLD analysis project Ga0335085, IMG submission 206712) | Soil microbial communities from Loxahatchee National Wildlife Refuge, Florida, United States - Lox_Sample_4.5 | ecosystem: Environmental > Terrestrial > Soil > Wetlands | place: USA: Florida...
CGGACGGGTGCGCCCGTGACCCGCCGACTGGCTGCCTCCGTCGCGGGAGCGAGGGATGCGTGCCCGTCGAAGCGGACGAAGGACGCACTTACGGGTCGCCAACTGGCCGGATCACTCGCAGCATCACCAAGCCGACACGCTCGCTGCCGGCGCACCGAGCACATTCTCTCGGTCCGGTCGCGCGCGGTCCGGTCGCGCGGTCTGGGTCCGGTCGCGCGCGCGTCCGGTCGCGCGCGCGGTCGCGGCGGGTCGCGCCGGCGGGTCGCGCCGGCCGCGACACGCTGCAGCGAACCCCTCCTCCCGGTCGTGCCCCCGGGCCCCGGGTCGCGGGGTCGGGCCCCGGTCGGCCCCCCGGGCCTCCGTCGGCGGTCGGGCCTCGCGGGTCGAGCCTCCCAGGTCGAGCCTCCCGCGTGGTCGGGCCTCCCGCGGGCGATCCTGCCGGCCGGGTTCGCGACTCCCGAAGGGCGCGAAGGTCGCCGTCCGGATCGTGAACGCGCCGAGGGGGTAGAGCTCACTCCAGGTCGAGCTCGCCCGTGAGCACCTTCACGACGCTGCCGCCGACCCGCACGTTCCCGACCCTGTCGCCCGACTTGCCGGCTCGCACCCAGATGCGGGACGGGCGCTTCATCTCCAGGCCCTGCTCGACGAGGAAGCGCTCGTCCGGCTTCGCGGCCCCGTGCGCGACCGCCCATGCCGCCGTGCAGCCCGCGGCCGATCCGGTCGCCGGATCCTCGCCGCCGTAGAAGAGCATCCGCGCATGGAGCCGCGCGGCCGGATCGACCGTCTCCCGCGTCACGAAGTAGAAGAACTTCCCCCCGTGCGCGTCGAGGTAGGCCTGCGCAGCCCGACCGTCGAAGGCGAGCGCCTGCGCCGCGGCCAGGGTGCGCAGGGGCACGATGGTGAACGCCAAACCCGTCGAGACCGTCTCCACCGGCAGCGACGCATCGATCGCTTCCGGCGGCAGCCCCAGTACCCGCGCCACCTCGCCGGCGTCGTGCGTCGGCCCGAAGGTCGGATCCACCTGCGTCATCTCGCCGAACGGGACGTCGTCCGGCCCGGTGTCCTCGAATCGGACCGCGACCTTCCCGACGTCGAGCGAGAGAACGACCTCCGCCGGCCGGTGGCCGCCGAGCGCGGCGAGGTCCTCCCGGATCACCCAGGCCGCCCCCAGCGTGGGGTGACCCGCGAACGGGAGCTCCTCCTGCGTCGTGAAGATGCGGGCCCGTATGCCAGCGGAGCGCTCGGTGGCCACGTCGGCGCGGATGAGGAACACGGTCTCGGAGAGGTTCGTCTCGCGCGCGATGGCGCGCATCTCGTCCACGTGGAGCCCGCGCGACTCGGTGACCACGGCGAGCGCGTTGCCCTCGAGCCGCACGGAGGTGAAGACGTCCACCTGGACCATGGGGAACTTGTGGAACGCCACGGCTCCTCCTTCCCGGCCGGCAGTCTACCCCGCAGCCTTCGCCCTCCGGATCGATCCGAACCAGAGGTACGCGCAGAGGCCCAGGAACGCGACCGCGCTCACCGACTGCGAGAGCCACTCGAGGTCGTAGAAGGGCGTCGACACCCAGCTCTCCTTGAAGGTGGGGAGGAGGCGCAGCCCGGCGCCGAACACCCCGCCGAGAGCGCCGCCCGCCATGAGGCCCGAGGCGATGATGACGCCCCGCTCCCGCATGGTCTGGCCCACCGTACCACCGACGCGGTCCGCCTTGCGGGTGACGAGGTGGTGAAAGACGCCCCCGACGAGCGCCGGCGTGTTGAGCTCGAGCGGCAGGTACATGCCGAGCGCGAAGGTGAGCGCCGGGACCTTCAGCATCTCCAGCACCACCGCGATGGACGCGCCGACGCCGAAGAGGAGGTACGCCACCGGCTGCTGGCTCATGAAGCCCTCGACGAGCGCCTTCATGATCGAGGCCTGAGGCGCCACCAGCACCGGGCGGAGGTTGCCCTCGACCGCCTCCCCGAACTGGTAGCTCACGTTGAGAACGGCGATGGTGATGCCGGCGGCCGCCGCGGCCACGACGACGCCCAGGAACTTCCAGCGCTCCTGCTCCCGAGGCGACGAGCCGAGCCAGTAGCCGGTCTTGAGGTCGGTGATGGCCTGTCCGGAGACCGAGAGCGCGGTGCAGACCATGCCGGCCATGGCCATGACGAAGAACATTCCCGTGCGGCCGGAGAGGCCGAACTGGAGCAGCACCACGCAGGAGATGATGATGGTGAGCATCGTCATGCCCGAGACGGGATTGCGGGCGGTGGTGGCGATCGCGTTGGCGGCGACCGTCGTGAAGAAGAAGGAGAAGAGCAGCGTCAGCACCAGGCCCACCGCCAGCGTCGCCGAGCCGCTGCCGAGCGTGCCGAGGAAGATCGCCACCGCGAGCGTGCTCACCACCACGCCGACGAGGAGCGTCATAACGGAGATGTCCCGGTCGGTGCGCTCGAGGTGCTGCTCGCCCCCGGAACGGAACGCCTTCACCGCGATGCCGAACGAGCTGGCGATGACCCGAAGCGACTTCACGATGCCGAAGATTCCGGCGGTGGCGATCGCCCCCACGCCCACGAAACGGACGTAGCCCCGGAAGATCTCGTTCGCGGTCATCTGCGCGATGGGCTTCACCGCGGGATACACGGCTTCCGGGGCGTGCTGGCCCAGGAACCAGATGAGCGGAACCAGCACCAGGTTGGAGAGCACGCCGCCCGCCACCAGGATCATCGACGAGCGCAGCCCCATCACGTAGCCGAGTCCGAGGATGAAGCCGACCGCGTCGAAGGAGAGCGTCATCTTCGCCTTCTCGGCGAGGTCCTTCACCACCGGCACGAACCGGAAGTCCACGAACTCCTTCCAGACCTGGAAGGTGGTGACGAAGAAGTCGTAGACGCCTGCGATGGCGGTGGCCTGGAGCAGCAGCTTCGCCTGCGAGCCGCCCTTCTCGCCCGTGACCAGCACCTCGGTGATGGCGGTCGCCTCGGGGAAGGGAAACTCCCCGTGTGTCTCGCGCACGAAGTATCGGCGCAGCGGGATGAGGAAGAGCACGCCCAGCGCGCCGCCCGACAGGCAGATGAAGATGGTCTGCCAGGGGTGCGGATCGAGCTTCAGGATGTAGAGCGCGGGCAGCGTGAAGATGGCGCCCGCCACCACCGCCCCGGCCATGCCGCCGATGCCGGTGATGATCACGTTCTCGCCGATCGAGGAGCGCCGCCGGTAGACGCGGGCGAGCCCGATGGCCAGGATCGAGATGGGGATGGCCGCTTCCATGACCTGGCCGACCTTGAGGCCGGAGTAGGCGGAGGCGACGGTGAAGACGAAGGTGAAGAACGAGCCCCACAGGATGGACCGGAGCGTGGCCTCGGGCAGGACCGTGGCCGTCGGCACGTACGGCAGGTAGGTCTCCCCGGTCTTCAGGGGGCGATAGGCATTCTCGGGCAGCGACTTCGTCACCGACTCGTCCATCCAGCCTCCAGGGACGTCATGGGACCGCGACCCGTTTCCGGGCGCGCAGTCTAGCCTCGGTGCTAGGTTGGGCCCCACCGAAAAGGAGACCGACGACATGGCGAACGAGGCCGAGATGGCGAGGACCACCGCGACGGCGATCCTGGGCATCGACACGCTGTGGGGGGGCGACGTCATGAACCCCTCCGGCACCGGCCGGTACATCGCGGACTCCTGGTACTCGGACGAGCCCCTGCCACTCGCCTACACCCACCCCGCCGCCGCGAGCCTCCGGGAGTCGGGCGGCGTGGGGGCGAAGCGGCCGGACGTTGCCGCCCTGGACGCCTACGTGAAGGCGGTGGACGTGCGGGGGGCCATCGAGGCCATGACCGCCCAGGGCAAGGCGCTGGGCGGCCTGCGCGGCGCGTTCGTCCAGGGCCAGGGCGAGTGCCTCATGGTCATGTACGACCTCGTCCAGGAGATCCTCGGCCGCGGGCCGGCGGTGCCGTACGAGCGCGCCGTGATCGGCTCGACCGGGAAGGCGCCGGAGCCCTCCGACCCCGGCCCGAAGCGGAAGCTGCTCCAGGACCTCCTCGGCAGGGGAGGCTTCGACACCTCCACGCCCGAGAAGCTCAACGCGGCGGTGGACGGATGGCGGAAGGAGCGGATGGTGCCGCGGAAGGCCATCCCCCAGCTCGCCGACGCCTACATCGCGCTCCTCGAGGAGGGCACCCGCCGGTACGTCGTGCCCCATCTGCCTCCGGCGCTGCGCGACATCCCCCGGGCCAACATCCAGTTCCTGCCCATCGAGAACGCCTGGTTCTCGGGCTCCATGAACTACGTGGGGCGCAAGCGGAGGAAGGACGGCTCGCCCGAGTACGAGGCCACTTACGAGATCAACGCCGCGCTCGAGATCTCCGTGCCGGAGTTCGCCCAGCTCGTCTCGCACGAGGTGGTGCCCGGACACGTGACCAACTTCGCCCTCGCCCAGGCACTCTACGTGAACAAGCGGCTCGGCTTCGAGGGCACGGTGCTGACCATGAACACGCGCGGCGCGGCGCTCTCCGAGGGCCTCGCCAACAACGCCATGCTGATGGCCTTCGGGGTGAAGGAGATCGCCGAGCTTCCCGACCCCGACATGCAGATCGGGATGATCCTCGCGCTCTTGCAGGACGACGCGAAGAACCAGTCCTCGTGGCTCACCTGGAAGGAGAAGTGGGCGCAGGCGGACGTCGCGAAGGTGCTGCGGAACGAGTACCTCTGCTCGGACGAGCGCGCCGACAAGCTCTCGGGCGCCTGGGGCCGCCACCCGCTCAACGGCCGCATGTACCTGCCGGCCTACCGCGCCGGCACCGAGAAGGTCGCAGAGCTCCGCCGCAAGCACCCGCCCGAGAAGGTGATCCCGGCGCTCTACAACGTGTTCGGCCTCGTGGACGTGGTGACGATCGAGCAGGTGCTGTAGCTCGACGAGGGCGCAGGTACATCCGGAGACGCTGGGTGGGTTGACCCGGCAGGGTGCGCTCGTCGGCGCGGCCCCTCCCGGGCCCCTGTTCGCGCACGAGGGGCGGCGCGAACGATGAGTCGCGATGAGCAATGCCGTTCGCCGGTTCCTGCTGTGGGTCGCCGCGCTGGCCTCGCTGCTCGCGGCGCCGGTGGCCGCCAGCGAGCCCGCCGCCGCGAAGGTCGAGAAGACGATCTTCCCGCCCGGCTGGTCCGCTCCGGTGCGCGCGGTGGCCTCGAGCACCTCCGCTGCCCGGGTCGTGCCGACCGAGGTCGGCGATCGTTATGCCGGATTCTGGGCGCCCCGCACGAAGTGGGCCGCCACCCCGGCAGTGTTCTGCACCAACACCGCCGAGACGCACGAGCGCGTGGAGCCCCCCGCCGCGCCGGTGTTCGCGGGCGTGAGCTTCACCACCGGCCAGCCGCGCGCCGGCGAGGCCGACCACTAAGACGGCGATTCCTTCGCCGACCGGTGGCTCACCACGTACACGAACGCGCTGAGCGCGCCGAAGGCGCCGAGGCCCAGCCAGTTCGACCAGGAGGCGAGCCAGGGCCCCAGGCCGGGCAGGCCGGTGAGGTCGGGCACGAGCGTCCGGCCGGTGAGGTCCTCGAGGTACTTGAGGAGCGCCGCCACCACGCCGATGAGCGCCCCCCCCGCGATGAAGCCCGAGGCGATGAGCGTCCCGCGCTCCTGCCGCGCGCCGGCCACCTTCGCATCCCTGGACGAGCGCTTGAGCAGCCACGCCACGGCGGCGCCGACGACGAGCGGCGAGTTGAGGTCCATCGGCAGGTACATGCCGAGCGCCAGGGCGAGGCCGGACACGCCGCACAGCTCCGCCGAGACCGCGAACACGGCGCCCAGGCCGTAGAGGAACCAGGGCGCGCCGCCCGTCCCCATGACGCCGGTGAGCACGGCTGCCATGGCGTTGGGCTGGGGTGCCGGCAGAGGGTTGGGATGGCCCGGACCCGGAGAGAAGCCGTACACCCGGGCCATGAGGTAGATGACCGCGGTCGTGAACACGGACGCCACCACGGACCCGAGCAGGTTGCCGATCTCGATCCGCCGTGGCGTGGCGCCCAGCCAGTAACCGATCTTGTACTGTGTGACGAGCGAGCCCGACATCGAGAGCGCCGTGCAGACCACGCCGCCGATGAGCAGGGTCTGGAGCATGCCGTTCGGGCCCGACAGGCCCAGCGCCGAGAGCGCGATCGCCGTCACGATGAGCGTCGTGAGCGTCATGCCCGAGATGGGCGTGATGGAGATCATCGCGATGGCCCAGGCCGAGACCGCCGCGAAGAGGAAGGAGATGGCGAGGGTGAGCACCGTCGAGAGGAGCGCCAGCGACGTGGCCGATCCCTCGCCCGCCAGCACCGAGAACCGGAAGTAGAGGAAGGTGACCATCCCCGTGCCGCCGATGCCGAGCAGGACCGAGGACATCTGGAGCGCGCGGTCGGTGCGCTCGCCGCCGGCCACCACGCCTCCCCGGATGAGGCGGACCACCTCGCCCACCGCCAGCCTGGCCGCCTGGCCGATGACCCTCGACATCTTGAGTATGGAGATGACGCCCGCCGCGAAGATGCCGCCGATTCCGATGGGCCGCGCGTAGGCGAAGAAGAGGGCGTCGGGCGCCATCGACGAGATCGCCGCGGTGCCTGGCGGGATCACGACCGTGGCGTGGGCACCCAGCCAGGCGAACAGCGGGACGAGGACGAAGTAGGAGATGAACGAGCCGGCCAGGATGATGGCGGCGTAGTCCACGCCCATGATGTAGCCGAGGCCGAAGATGGCCGCGGAGGTGTTCATGGAGAAGACCGCCTTCACACGGTCGGTGAACCCGGAGAAGGCGCCGATGGCGGCGGTCGAGAACGTGTCGGCCCAGCCCTTCATGGAGGGGCCGACGAAGTCGAACACGCCGGCCAGGCCGGCCGACCAGGCCAGCACCACCGCGCTCTCGCCGCCCTTGTTGCCCGCCACCAGGATCTCGGTGGTGGCGCGGCCCTCGGGGAACGGCAGCTTTCCGTGCAGCTCGTGCGTGAAGTAGCGGCGGAACGGCGCCAGGAGGAAGACGCCCAGCACGGCTCCGAGCAGGGGAACGAGGAAGATCTGCCAGGGCGACGATCGGTTCTCGAGGCCCAGGATGAACACCGCCGGCATGGTGAAGACCGAGCCGCCGGCCACGATGCCCGAGGTCGCCCCGATGGCGAGGACGTTCACGTTCTCGATCAGGGTGGACGCCCGCCGCGCCGCGAACCGCACCAGCATGGCCGAGAGGCCGACCGACAGGATCGAGATGGGAATGGCCGACTCGATGCCCTGGCCGAGCTTCAGCGCGATGTAGGTCGCCGCGGCGGAGAACACCGCGGACCAGACGACGCCCTGGACGATCGACCGGAGCGTCACCTCGGGCGGGGAGACGGCGGCGGGGACGACGGGCTGGAACGCCTCGCCGGGCGCGAGCTCCCGGAACGCGTTCTCTGGCAGCTCCTGGCTCTCGGTCGGAAGCGTCTCGGGCGCGGACGAGGTCATCGGCGCGGCAGCTTACCGCAGTTCCCGGACCGGAAGTCCCCGGTCAGTGAACCGTCCTCGCGAGGAACGACGCGACGAGCGGTGCGTTGCGCTTCCGGGTGGCCGCGCAGACGTCTGCCGATTCGAGCGCCCGCGCGAGCGCCCTCGGCGCACCGTCGAACTTCAGCGCGCGCGGGGTCAGGAACGCCGCCACCTCGTCGCGCTTCCCGGGCTCGCATGCCACCCGGGCCGCCGCGACGACCAGCCACTGGCCCTCGTCGTCCCGCATCCGGCTCGCGAGCGCGTCCCAGCGGGCGGTGAGGAACCGCCACGCCACGTCGCGGGTCTCGGGGGCGGCGAGCGCCAGGGGTACGATGGGGGCGGCGTCGCGGAGGTCGAACGCCGGCTCGGATCCAGGGGCGGGGGCGAGCAGGTCGAGCGCCTGGCGCGACAGCACCGGATCCCGGAACGCGCCGAGCGACGCCAGCAGGCGGCCGCGCTCGGTGCGGTCCTCCGTGCGGCGGGCCTCGGTGAGGATGCGGTCGAAGAGCTTCCTGTCGCCCCCGCGAGCGGCCACGACGAGGGCACCCTCGGCCGCCTCGCCCGTGACCGCCTTGCGGTCCGAGAGCCACGCGTGGGTGAGCTTCCGCGCCTCGGCCGAGAGCGACGGCTCCCGCCCTTCCCCCGCGACGCGCACCACGATCGCCTTCCGGAGCGCGTTCACCTCGAACGAATCGCCCTCGCGCGGCAGCCAGCCGAGCTCGCGCGCCCGATTGCCGTAGGTGCCGCGGAGGAGCTTGCGGTACCGGTCGCGATCCTTCTTGCCGAGCGCGTCCGGGTCGGCGAGCGCGAGGAGCGAGAGCGACGCCTCCACCACCAGCCGATCGGCCGACGGTGCGAGGCCCAGGCCGAGCGCGAGCGCCGCGTCCACGGGTACGTCCCCGCGCTTCGCCAGCATCCGGACGTCGGTGGAGAGCGCCAGCTGCTCCGGCACGTCCAGGCGCGATGCCAGCGCGTCGAGCCCCTTCGCGGGAAGCCGCGACAGGTAGAGGCCGGTGCCCCCTGCGTTCGGCCAGATCCACTCCGGGCAGAAGGGGAGCGCGATCTCCGCGCGCGGCGGCGCCGCCAGTGCGCACACCCGCTCGGTGCGATCGCCCGCGCCGGCCTTCAGGCAGACGGGCACCGACCAGGCCCCGGCGGACCGCTCCCCGGTCGCGAGGAACCGCTCCTGCGTCACGACCGCGTTCGCGCCACCCTCGGTGCAGGCCGCCTCGACCCCGAGGAGCGGATACCCCGACTGCTCGACGAATCCGCGCAGGGCCGCCGACACGTCCGCGCCGAGCTCGGCGCCGATCGCGGCGTAGAGATCCTCGGAGGTCACGACGCCATGAGCTCGGGCCTCGAGGTGGCGCTTCACCGCGGCGCGCCAGCGTTCGCGGCCCGCCCAGGCCTCGAACATCGAGAGGACGGTCGACCCCTTGTCGTAGGTGATGGCGTTGTCGAACGAGCCCTCGATGTCGTGCGCGCTCGCCACCGGCTCGCGGATCCGCTTCGCCGACGGCAGGGCGTCGGCTGCCAGGGCCGTGGCACGGTGCTCCGCCCGGGTGGGAACGAGGAAGCGCCAGCCCGGCTCGAGCGCGTCGGTGACGGGAACGTCCATCCACTGCGCGAAGGACTCGTTGAGCCAGGTATCGTCCCACCAGGCGGTGGTGACGAGATCCCCGAACCAGTGGTGGGCCAGCTCGTGGACCGCGATGTTGGCGTAGAGCTCGCGCCGCTCCCGGGTGTCGTCCTCGGGCCGGATGAGCGTGAGAGGCTGACCGAGCGCGACGATGCCGGCGTGCTCCATCGTCCCCCAGAAGCGCGGCACCACCGCCACGTCGCACTTCTCGTACGGGTAAGGGACCCCGGTGGCTTCCTCGAGGAGGTCCAGGATGCGGCCGGTGACCCTCGCGGCATAGGCGGTCTCCGGGCCCCGTCCCTTCGGCACGATGAACCTCACTGGCACCCTCGCGGCTCCACCGGTCCCGCCCTCGACGACGTCGAACGGCCCCACCACGAAGGCGACGAGGTACGTGGGCAGCGGTCTCGTCTCCTGGAAGGTGAAGCGGGTCTCCGCCTGTGTGGTGAGCTCGCTCTCCACGGGCGCGTTCGCGAACGCCTTCAGGCCCGGCGGCACGCGCAGGGTGAGCTTCCAGGGGATCTTCGCCCAGGGTTCGTCGAAGCAGGGGAAAGCGCGGCGAGCGTCCACAGGCTCGAAGAACGTGTACGCGTACCAGTCACCCTCGGGCACGGCGTAGAGGCCGCGGCTGCGGACGCGGTCGACCTCTCCCGTGAAGGCGACCACGATCTGCGTGGTGCCGGCCGGTGCGGGCGCGTCGAGCGCGAGGCCCAGGAACCCGCCCTCCGCAAGTACCGGCCGGGCGAGCTTGCCGCCCACCGTGGCCCGCCCGATCTCGAGCCCCTCGGCGTGCAGCCAGATCACCTGCGTGGGCGCGTCGAGGCGGACCTCGTACCGGGCCTCGCCGCTGTGGTGCTCCCCGGCGGGATCCACGGCGAGGTCCAGCTCGCCGCGGAGCGGCACGACGCCGGCCGGCAGCCGGAGCTTCGGTGGCTCGGGAGCGGGAGGGACGGAGGCCGGCGCGGGTGCCGGCTGGGCTGGCGCGAGGAGCACGAGGAGGGTCACGAGCGCGGGCGACATGCGTTCCTTACTACCGCACGCCGGCCGGCTGCGCCGGGAGGAACCTCAGGCGGCCGCGATCCACCCGTCGGCGACGAGCAGCTCGGCCGTCAGCACCGCCCCGCCGGCGGCGCCGCGGATCGTGTTGTGCGAGAGCGACACGAACCGCCACCCGAGGAGCGGGTCCGGGCGGAGGCGCCCGATCGCCACGCCCATGCCGTTCCCGACGTCGCGGTCGAGCCGGGTCTGCGGGCGCGCGTCGTCCTCGAAGTAGGTGAGGAAGGGCCTCGGCGCGCTGGGCAGGCCCAGCTCCTGGGGCCTCGGGGTCCACCCCCGCCACGCGGACAGGATCTCCTCGCGGGTGGGCTTCCTCTCGAACTCGACGAACGCGGCGGCCATGTGCCCGTCGGAGGCGGGCACGCGGATGCACTGGGCCGAGATGAGCGGCCCGGTCGCCTTCTCGATGTGGTCGCCGGCGAGCGCGCCCCAGATCTTGAGCGGCTCCTGCTCGCTCTTCTCCTCCTCGCCCTTGATGAACGGGATGACGTTGTCCTGCATCTCCGGCCAGCTCGCGAACGTCTTCCCGGCCCCCGAGATCGCCTGGTAGGTGCAGACGGCCACGCGCCTCGGACCGAACGGGCGCAGCGGGTGGAGCGCGGGCACGTAGCTCTGCAGCGAGCAGTTGGGCTTCACCGAAACGAAGCCGCGCCGCGTGCCGAGGCGGCGGCGCTGCGCCTCGATCACCTTCGCGTGCTCCCAGTTGATCTCGGGGATCATCATCGGCACGTCGGGCGTGCCGCGGTGGGCGGAGTTGTTGGAGACGACCGGGGTCTCGTGCCGGGCGTAGTCCTCCTCCAGCCGCGCGGTCTCGTCCTTCGGCATGTCCACCGCGCAGAACACGAGGTCCACGCGCGAGGCGATGGCGTCGATCTCGGAGGCGTTCCTCACGGTGAGGGCGGCGGTGGCGGAGGGCACCGGCGTGGCGAGCGTCCAGCGCCCGCGCGTCGCCTCGGCGTAGGTCTTGCCGGCTGAGCTCGGGCTCGCGGCGACGAGGGTGACCTCGAACCAGGGGTGGCGCTCCAGCAGGGACACGAACCGCTGCCCCACCATGCCCGTCGCGCCCAGCACGCCGACCTTCAGCTTCTTCTGCGGAACCATCGCCCACGTCTCCGGAAAAGGGAGAAAGGCTAGCACGTCCGCGCCCGGAGGGCCCCCTCCGGGCCGGAATCCACCCGCGTCGCAGCGCGTTCCCGGAAACGCATGACGGGCTGGACCGGAAAGCGCGTTCGGCTGGTGGTTCGAGCCGGGATCGCCCCGGCCCGCGTACGGGCGCTCACCCGCTGGCTGCGCGCCTTCGTCCCGGCGGCCGTGCTCGTCCTCACCCCCGCAGGCGCGATGGTCGACGACGACGGCCCGGACACCGTCACGCTCGACGCCGACGCGATCCCCTCGGGGCCGCTCTCGCTCGCCGACCTCCTGGCACGCGCGGCGAGGCGCTGACGGCGGAGCTCTGCGAGCCGTTCGCCAGATCCACGAGGGCGAGGACCGTGTTCCAGTTCCGCGCGGTCACCGGCGAGCCCACCAGCCGGTCGAGGAGCGTCGGGGTGATCTTGGAGCGGCCTGCACCCTGCGTGAAGTAGATCCACAGCCCGTCGGGGCCGGCCCGCTCCACGAGCTCACCGCCGGCGGCCCGCGACCGCACCGCCTCCACCGCGCCCCTCGCCGGCGGCGCCTTCGAGAGCGCGAGGTGCAGGTAGCCCGGCACCGTCGCGGCGCGGGAGAGCGGGTTCGAGCGGGCGAGCTCGGCCCAGCGGGCGGCCTCGCGCACGACAACCGGGATGTCCCGGTCGAAGCGGCGGGCGAGGGCTGTCTCCAGCCTCACCTCGGCCACCTCGGCGGTGCCGGGCCCGGCCATCACGACGTTCCCGCTCTGGATGTAGGTGCGGACCTCGCGGTAC
>Ga0335085_10013299_pt1 | contig 12071 bp, 13 predicted proteins | sample Lox_Sample_45_FD_206712 | JGI IMG/M metagenome (GOLD analysis project Ga0335085, IMG submission 206712) | Soil microbial communities from Loxahatchee National Wildlife Refuge, Florida, United States - Lox_Sample_4.5 | ecosystem: Environmental > Terrestrial > Soil > Wetlands | place: USA...
CGATGCAGTCAGATAAAGAAATCGACCGATGCCGTCTTGATGTCGTACATCGCCCCGGCCATTTTGACGGCCCCTCCAGTTTCCATCTCGGCCAGCACTGGACTGCCTTTGCGGATCTCGCCCAGGGTGAGTTCTACGTTCTTGCGAGCGACTGCGTCTACAAAGCCGTAATTCTTCCCGGTTCGTTCACCCTCGTACGAGGTGGCGTCCACCGCCGGCAGGATCTTCGCGAGCAGGCCGGTGAGGTTGCCGAGCTGCGCCTTGTCGATGGCACCCTTGATCGCTCCGCAGGACGTATGGCCCATGACCAGCACGACCTTCGCCCCCGCGATTCTGCAGGCGAACTCCATGCTGCCCAGGATGTCGCCATTGGCAACGTTGCCGGCCACGCGAGCGTTGAACACGTCGCCGATGCCGAGATCCATGATGGTCTCCGCAGACGCGCGTGAATCAATGCAGCTGAGGATCACGGCGGCGGGGTACTGTCCGCTCGCGCTAGCCCGCTGCTGGGTGAGGTAGTCGTGCGGCGTTTCCCTGCCGGTGCGAAAGCGCAGGTTGCCCTTCTTCATCATCGCGATGATTTCGTCGGGCGTTAGCTTGTCGCGCTGAGCCTTGGTGAGCGCTGCCGCATACGATACGTTGGGGACAAAGCCGAGCCCGAAAAACGCGGCCGCCGCAGTCGCAGTTGACGCCCTCAAGAACGCTCGACGATTGAGGTGCAGCAACTCGGCAGGAGGGACGACTTTGCTGCAAGTTGAACAGCGAAAGCTCATCACAGCACTCCTTGATGATCACCACCAATTGCTTGCAATAAGAATACCTTTGAATGACCGCTTTGGGTCGAAAGCGGTCATTGGCTGCCCTCTAACTTTCACGCCCTACGGCGTGCCCTCACCCACCGAGGTGCAGGCGCAGGAAAGCCGGCACTCGAACGAGCGCATCGGCTCGCGCCTCCGGGTTCTGGCCGACGTGCGCGGTGCCGCCCGGCGCCGTAGCCAAGCCGGTGCGCACCCGGACGCCCGGCTTGGGTGAATCGAACGCGTGATAGGCGCCAGGGTACATGTGCAGAGTCACGTCTTCGCCGCGCTTTGCGGCGGCGTCGGCAAAGCCGGGGCACGCGGCGGGCGAAGCCCAGTCGTCCGCCGCGCCGATCAGAACCAGCAGAGGCAGCCCGGCCCTCCAGGCTCGGCCCTTCCGGGTCCTGACATTCGGGCACCCCGGGTAGAAGGCCACTGCGGCGCGAAAGCCGCCATGCGGCAGAACGGACGGTCGCGCTTCCGAGCTGGCTTCCACGCTGCGCATCACCGTCCCGCCGCCGTGCGACCAGCCGATCAGGGCAATGCGCTCTGGCGCGACGTAAGGCTGAGCCTGCAACCACCCGAGCGCGGCGTAAGCGTCGCGCGGCCGGGCCCGCGAAACCGCTTCGCGATCCTTCTTGCTGCAGATCTCGGTGATGCCGCGCGGGCCGTAGCTGTCGGGTAGCAGCACGACATAGCCGGCGGCCTGCAGGCGTCGAGCCCAATCGTCAAAAGTGGTCTCGATCACCGGCGCGTGCAGCCTGCGGAAATGCACCAGGAGCCCGCCGCAGCCGTGCATCCCCACCACGGCGGGGAATGGTCCATTCCCTTGCGGCCGGTACAGCCAGGCCACGATCGTGGTCGCGCGACCGCCCGCGAGATCGGCGTCGAGCGACGCGAACGTCACGCGGTCTTGCGCCAGGGCAGGAAGAGAGATTGCGGCGGTCAGCGCGACAACGGCGAGCGTGAGTCCGAACGCGCCGGCGCCAAGGCACGGCGAACGCTTCAGCGCCACTTCGCCTCGCTGATGGCATCCGCGAGAACCGAGGCGTATGCGTCGCGCCACGGCGGCCGACCGAAGACGCGCCCGGGATGCTCAATCGCGCACCCCTTGACGGAAAACGCCGAAACCGCTGACGCGTGCGCATACGTGGGATAGGTGACCTTGTCCAGCGGAGAGACGCGCATGACGAGGCGCGGCACGTCGGCATCCAGGCGATCGCGCGCGGCCAAGAACGCCTGCTTCAGCCGCTCGGCCTCGCCTCGCGAGATGCCGAGGGTCGACACCTGGATCGAGTCGGCATATTGGGGCCTGTGATTGGAATGGATCTCGTAGAAGACCTCGAGCCGTCCTTGGGCCGCCTCCTTCACAAGCGCGACATACCGCTCGGTTGCCGCGATCGCGCGTGGGCTTCGCCACTGCCGTAACACCTCCGAGTGCTCTCCGATCTGCTCTTCGGAATCTCGATTGACGTTGATACGGTGGCGGGTTTTCGCGTCCCAGAAGCCAGTGACGAAGACGCCCCCGAAGCCGAGTCGCGCACAGAGTGCCCGGCCGGCCTTGAGCGTCCCCGCGTCGGGGGTGCCGTGTGGTACGCCGACGACGAACCCTGGCCGCCCGAGGACTCGTTCGAAGGCGCCGAGCTGGTCGAGGTCGGTACTCGCGTCGTCCGGCGTAACTGTTGCCGCGAGAGACCTCCCTTGTGCGGCCATGGCGAGCGTTGCGAGCACGAAGCGGCGTCGGTCGAGCATCTATGTTCAGGCGTCCTAGCGGCCTTTGAGGGCCGCGTTGACGCGCGGCATCACCTGCTCCGCCATCAGCTGCATCGAGCGCCGGCCGAGCGCGGGATCGAGCCAGTCGTGGCAGGCGTACAGCAGCGTGCCGAAGTCGCCGATCTTCTCGCGGAAGGCGAGGATCTGGTCGACGACGCTGTTCACCGAGCCCGCGATGACGAGCTTCGGCGTCATCGTGTCGGCCGTGATCTCGCTGTCGGGCTGGCCCTGGTCGAGCTTGAAGAGATTGCCGCGCCCGCCCGCGCCGACGAGCTTGCGGATGAGCTGCTTGAAATAGAAGTGGTACGGCCCCTCGGCCGTGTGGCCGTAGCGCGCCGCGACCTTGTCGTCGTCGGCGACGAAAATGGATTTCGCCACGCGCCAGTCGGCAGGCCCGGCGTCGGGTTTTCCCTCGAGGAGCTTGTTCCAGTGACTCGCGACCCATTCGGGCAGGAGAAAGTTCGCGGAAATGGGCATCCACCCCCGTTTGGCCGCTTCCGTCACACCCTTTGAATGAGGCGCGACCGCCGTGACCACGATCGGCGGGTGCGGCTTCTGGAAGGGCTTGAGGATCGTGCCCTGGCCAATTTCCTTGATGGAAGTACTTTTTGTACTCACGTGAAAGTAACTTCCATGCAGATCATAAGGACCCTCCGAGTTCCAGATCTCGAGAACCATGTTGATGGACTCGAGGAAGATGGCGTTGCGGTCCTTCTGGTAGTTGCCGAACACCTCGGCGTCCGACATGAGGCCGCCGGGGCTGATGCCGAACAGGAAGCGCCCCTTCAGCATGTGATCGAGCATCGCCACCTGCGCGGCGATCGCCGCCGGGTGCGAGTTGGGCATGTTCACCGTGCCGCTGCCCAGGACGATGTTCTTCGTCTCGTGCGCGACGCTGGCGAGGAACATCAGGCACGAGGTGACGTTCTCCGCGAGGTCGGTGACGTGCTCGCCGACGAAGGCCTCCGCGTAGCCGAGACGGTCGGCGAGCAGGATCGCCTCGCGGTCCTCGGCAAGCGTCTCCGCCGGCCGCCGCCCCGGCGGGTGCAGCGGCATCATGAACGTCGCGAGCTTCACTACAGCGTGGGGTTCCTGACCTCGCCGCCGAGCGCGGCGAGGCCCCAGGCCGAGAACTGCGCGTCGGTGCTGAAGCTGAAGTGGCCCGCGAGCGCGTGCGCGTCGCGGAAGATGCGCTGGATCGGGTAGCTGTCGTAGATGCCGTTGGCGCCCGCCATCGCGTGCAGGATATCCACCGCCTCGGTGGCAAGCTGCGCCGCGTAGGCGAGGTCGCGTTTGAAGCGCAGCTTGGTCGGCGCGTCCGCCTGCGCGCCCGCGCGCGCGATCTCCATCGCCTCGAGGCAGTTGCGCCGCAGCAGCTCGCGCGCCGCGTCGATGCGCGCTCCGGCCGCGCCGACGCGCACCTGGACCGTCTGGAGGTCACGCATCTTGAGCGACTGGTAGCTCGTGCTGCGCTGCTTGACCGCCTCCACGGTGAGATCCAGAGCGGCCTGGGCATTGCCGACCGCGGCGCCGCCGATGCCGTGCGCGGCCATCGCCGAGAACGGCACGCGGTAGAGCGCGCCCGGATTGGCCTTGCCGCCCGGGAACGGCACGCCGCCGCGCAGGTCGTAGCCGCACAGCGCGCGGTACTCCGGAACGAAGACGTCCTTCGCCTCCACCGTCATGCTGCCCGTGGAGCGCATGCCGAGCACCTGCCAGTCGTCGACGATCCGGTACTGCGACTTGTGGAAAAGGCACATGCGGTGGTCGACCACCTTGTCGCCATCCTTCACGAGGCAGGCGAGCATGTTCCAGTCGGCGACGTTGACCGCGCTGGAGAAGTTCCAGCGCCCGCTGACGACGAATCCATCGACGCCGTCGCGCCGCTCGCGCCTGCCGCTGCCCTGCGGGTAGGCGATTCCCGAGGCGATCAGCGCCTCCGGGTTCTCGCCCCAAACCTCCTGCTGCGCCTTCTCGTCGTAGAGCGCGAGCATCCAGTGGTGGATCAGCAGGTTGCCCACGTTCCACCCGGTGGAGGCGCAGCCGCGCGCCGCGGCCTCGGAGAAATCGACGTAGGCGAGGTAGTCGAGCTCCATGCCGCCCCAGCGCTTCGGCTGCAGGCAGCGCAAGGTGCCCGCGCGGTGCAGGTCCGCGAGCGTCTCGGGCAGCATGATGCGCTCGGCCTCGGCGCGCGCAGCGCGCTCGCGCAGCGCGGGCACCAGCGCCAGCGTGTCGGCGAGCGCCTTGCCGTACGGGACGCCGGCGAAGCTCGGCGCCGCGCCGGCCTTCCGCTCCGGCGCGTTCATGCGCCCGCCACCCGCTCCATCTTCGAGTAGTCCTCGCCGCCCCAGTCGGGCGCCGCCTTGATGCCGAAGAAGTTGAGCTCGATCGTGAGGCCGTTCGGATCCTTGATGAACAGCTGGAACAGCTCCGACTCCGGCAGGCTGCGCGGCCGGTACTGCAGGCCGAGCTTCCTGAAGCGCGCGACGAACTCCTGCGGGTTGCTGGCGAGGAAGGCGATGTGGTCCACCACGCCCGCGTGGTCGGTGGCCGCGCCCTTCGGCGTGCCGAGGTAGTACAGCTCCTGGTTCTTGATGCCCGCGGGCCCCATGTGCACCTGGATCTTGCCGTTGATGCCGAGCCAGTAGCCCGGGAACGGGAAGTTCGGCCGCGGCATCACCTCGAAGCCGAGCACGCCCACGTAGAACTCCTTGGTCTTCTCAAGGTCGTTGGCGCGCACGAAGTAATGGTTGAGCTCGGTCAGCGGCATGGCGGCTCCTAGTATCCTGTGCGGATTATGCCAAGTTTGACCACGCTGCCGGCGCTGTTCGCGCACCGGGTCGCCGCCACGCCGGGCGGGGACGCCTATCGCCGGTACGACCGCGCTTCGGCGCGTTGGCAGACGCTCAGCTGGGCGCAGATCGGCGACGACGCCGCGCGCTGGCGGCGCGCGCTCGCGGGCGAGAACCTGCCGCCGGGCGCGCGCGTGGCGATTCTCGCCAGGGGCTGCGTCGAGCACGTCTGCATGGACCAGGCCGTGCTCGCGCTGGGTTGCGTGCCGGTGCCGCTGCATGCGATCGACAATCCCGAGAGCATCGCCTACATCCTCGCCGACAGCAGCGCACAGCTGCTGCTCGTGGAGACCGTGAAGCGCTGGGAGCCGCTCGCGAAGCTGCGCGCGCAGTTCCCGCAGCTCAGGAAAGTCCTCTGCATGGACCGGCCGCCCGCGGAGGGCGCGGTGTGCGTCGAGGACTGGCTGGCGGGCGCCGGTGCGGAGCCCGCTCCGGCGGACGTGAGGCCGGAGTCGCTGGCCGCGATCGTCTACACCTCGGGCACCACCGGCAAGCCCAAGGGAGTGATGCTCACGCACCGCAACGTGGTCTCCAACGTGCAGGCGCTGCTCGAGATCGTGGACGTGCGCGCGAACGACCAGTTCCTCTCCTTCCTGCCGTTCTCGCACACCTTCGAGCGCACGGTCGGCTACTACACGCCGGTCGCCGCCGGCGCCTGCGTGGCGTTCGCGCGCTCCGTACCGGAGCTGCCCCAGGACCTGGTCGCGATCCGGCCTACGATCCTCGTGTCCGTGCCGCGCGTCTACGAGCGCATCTACGCCAGGCTCCAGGAGAACCGGGTCGCGCGACTGAACTGGCGGCTGCTCGACCGGCTGCTCGTCGGCCCTAGGGTGCGCGCGCAATTCGGCGGCCGGCTGCGCTTCGCGATCACCGGCGGCGCGGCCCTGTCGCTCGCCGTCGCCGAGCGCTTTCGCGCGCTGGGCGTCGAGGTGCTGCAGGGCTACGGCATGACCGAGTCCTCGCCCGTGATCTCCGCCAATCGCCCGGGCGCGAACGACCCGGCCAGCGTCGGCCCGCCGATTCCCGGCGTGGAGGTGCGGATCGGCGAGAACGACGAGCTGCTCGCGCGGGGCCCGAACGTGATGGCCGGCTACCTCAATCGCCCCGAGGACACGGCGAAGGCCATCACCGACGGCTGGCTGCACACGGGCGACCAGGCCGTGCTCAGGGACGGCCGTATCCACATCAAGGGCCGCATCAAGGACATCATCGTCACTTCGACCGGCGAGAAGATCGCGCCCGGCGACATGGAGCTCGCGATCCAGCACGATCCCCTATTTGCCCAGGCCATGGTGATCGGCGAGAACCGGCCGTTCCTTTGCGTGCTCGCAGTCCTCGAGCCGAACGAGTGGAGGAAGGTCTCCGCCGCGCTCGGCGGCTCGGCCGAGTCCGCCGCAGCGAAACGGTCCGCGCTCGAGCGCATCAGGAAGGCGCTCAGCGCTTTCCCCGCCTACGTCACGCCGCGTGCGGTCTGGCTGACGCTGGAACCCTGGACCATCGAGAACGGGCTGATCACGCCGACGCTGAAGGTGAAGCGGCCCGCGGTAGAGGCGCGCTTCGCGCCGCAGATCCGGTCAATCTACGAGGGCCACGGCTGATCGAGCGCGGATACCCCTTCCGCGCAAGGCCTAGGGCCCGCCGCGCGCGTCGCTCACGCCCCCGTCCACCACCAGCGTGGCGCCCACGACGTAGTCGCCGGCGCGCGAGGCGAGGTAGATGGCGGCGCCCGCCATGTCCTCGGCGCTGCCGAGGCGGCGCGCCGGTATCCGGCGCGCGACCTCCTCGCCGTGGTCGCGCGCCTGGATGTTCATGTCCGAGGCGAACGCGCCCGGCGCGATCGCCGTGACCGCGATGTGATCCGCGATCAGCGTCTGCGCCATGCGCCGCGTGAGGTGGATGAGTCCCGCCTTGCTCGCCGCGTACGGGTAGGTCTCCTGCATGTTCACCGAGATGCCGTCGATCGAGGCGATGTTGATGACCTTCGCAGGCCGCCGCGGAGCAGCCGCGGCACGCAGTTGACCTATCAACGCCTGCGTGAGGAAGAAGGGCGTCTTCAGGTTCAGGTCCACGACCTTGTCCCAGCCCTTCTCGGGGAACTTGTCGAACGTCTCCAGCCAGGCCGCGCCCGCGTTGTTGACGAGGATGTCGAGCTTCGGCTCGCGCGCGGCGAAGGCCTTGGCGAGCGCCTGCGCGCCCTCGAGCGTGGAGGCATCCGCGGGCAGCGCCACGCAGGTGCCGCCGCCCGCGGACAGCTCGGCGGCGGTCTTCTCGCAGGCGTCCGCCTTGCGCGAGGAGACGTAGACCTTCGCGCCCTGCGCGATGAAGCCCGCGGCGATCATCCTGCCGATGCCGCGCGAGCCGCCCGTGACGAGCGCGACGCGCCCCTGGAGGGAAAAGAGGTCCTGGTTCATTTGATTTGCTCCGGAATGCTGCGGATCGCAGCGATGCGCCAGCGCCCTGCATCGTCTTTCTTCAGCACGAACGCCATCACGCCCCTGCGGATCGCGTCCACCTTGCCACCTTCCAGCCGGTACTCCACGTCGGCGAGCGCGACGCCGGGGCTCACCATGCGCACGTGCGACACCGTCGTGTGCGTGCGCACGCCCGCGTACACGTTGGCGTGCTGCTCGGCGAAAAGCTTGAGCAGCGCGTCCCGTCCGCGCGCGGCGCGCCCGCTCGCGCTGAGGATGTCGGCGTCCTCGGTGAGCAGCTGCGCGTAGGCCGAGGTGTCGCCCGCGTTCCAGGCCGCCTCGCGCGAGGCCACCACCTCGCGGATCGCCTGTTCTTCCTTCGCCAGGTCGGTCGACTTCCGGCTCACGGGGATCGAATGGTAACTTGATGCCCTCGCCGTTCCAACAGGGAAGGAATGTCCATGTCCTCGAGCGCCTGGAAACTCGTTCTCGTCTCGTCCATCGCGATCGGCCTTCCGCACGCTGCTCGTGCGCAGGCCCTGCCCGCCGATTGCAGCGCGGCAGCGGTGCCGGCGCAAGCGGTCGAGGTCTCGATCGGCGGCGCCAAGTTCGCGCCGAAGTCGGTCAAGCTGGTCTCGGCGGGCGGGATGGGCATGGGCGAAGAGAATTTCGACTCGTACCGCCTGAGCCTGCGCAACGAGGACGACCTCTTCGCGCCGATGGAGGCGACGGTGACCGTGATCGTGCGCAAGGGACAGCGCATCGACGGCAAGACGTTTCGCAAGCTGCCCACGAAGAGCACCGCGAAGCAGCCGGGGCCGACCAGCGGCCTGCCGGAGGTGCAGGGCTGGTCGATGAAGAACAAGGACGCCAAGGCGGACCTGTCGCACGTGTCGTACCTCGGCTCGCTGCGCCTCGAGTTCGGCCAGCGCCAGGGCGGCACGATCGCCGGAAAAATCTACCTGTGCGTGCCCAAGGGACAGACCACGATGTTCGACAAGACGCCGTCCAGGGACGACGCCTTCGCGATCGGGTCCTTCCAGGCGAAGATCGAGTAGCGCCTAGCCCACGGCGGCCGGCTTGCGCCGCTTCGCCGCGGTCCAGCGCTCGAGCTTTTCGCGCGCGCCGTTCACCGCGGGATCCATCTCGCGCGCGTGCCCCGGCGTCTTCGCGGTGAGCTCGATCACGTAGCCGTTCGGGTCGCGGAAGTAGATCGAGCGGATGAAGCCGTGGTCCGAGACGCCGCGCGTCTCGACGCCGGCCTTGCGGCCTTTCGCGAGCATCGCCTCCAGCGTGCGCTCGTCGACCTCGAGCGCGATGTGCAGGTCGTAGTCGTGCTGCTTCTTGAACTCGAACGGCATGTCCGGGGCCTCGAAGAACGCGAGGTAGGAGCCGTCGCCGAGCTCGTAGAAGGTGTGCAGCGTCTCGGTCTTGCGGCCGCTCTTGGTCTCCTTGATCTCGAGCGTGCCCGCCAGGCGCAGGCCGAGGAAGCCTTCATAGAAGCCGCGCGTCTCCTCGGAATCGCGGCAGCGGTAGGCGTTGTGGTGCAGTCCCCTGATCATGGCGATGCCCTCCGCGTCAGAGCGCGACGAAGGCCGAGCCCCCCAGCGACTTCGCGAATCCGTCGATGGTCTCGTGCACCTTGTTCCAGTGCTTGAGCTTCTTCATGTTGCCGAGCCAGCGCTCGACGTTGGGATAGGCCGAGAGCTTGCAGCCGATGAGGCCGCCCAGCGCGATCATCTCCGCGCCCATGTAGTCGGCGATCGTCACCTGGTCGCCGCAGAGATACGGCTTCTTCGGGCCGATCAGCTCCCGGTCGAGGATCTTCAGCCAGCCCTGCGTCTTCTGCTTGCCCCAGTCGAGCGTGCCGGCCTGGATCGCGTCGCTCGGCCGCTTGTGGTGCGGGAAGGTCTGCGGGTAGATCAGGCCGTAGGCGAAGTCGCGGTAGATGTTGGAATTGAACCAGTCCAGCATCTCGTTCACCCGCGCGCGCGCCTTGAGGTCTTTCGGATAGGTCGGCGAGTTCGCCTTGTCGGCGAGGTACTTCAGGATCGCGGAGGACTCGGTGAGCCGGAAATCGCCGTCCTCCAGCACCGGCACGAGGCAGTTCGGGTTGATCTTGGCGAACTCCGGCTTCAGGTGCTCGCCGGTGAAGAGATCGACGGTCTTGTACTCCAGCTCGATGCCCTGGTCCATCGCGAAATGCTGCACGATGCGGCTGGTCGTGGAAGCGGGATGGAAATAGAGCTTCACGGTCTCCTCCTGCAGGCGTGTGGAGCGCGAAGTCTAGTCCTTTCTCACATCGAAATCGAACCCTCGCGGAAATCGGTCTTGTCGAGCCACACGTTGACGAGCACCGGGCGCCCCGCGGCGGCGATCTCCCGGGCGCGCCGCAGTCCGGGCTCGACCTCGGCCGGCGCGCGGATCTCGATGCCATCGGCGCCGAAGCCGCGCGCCACCTCGTGATAGGCGGTGCGCGCGAGCACCGTGCCCACATCGTCGTGCAGCAGCTTCACCTGCTCGCGCGCGATCTGCGTCCAGCCCGCGTCGTTGCCGACCACCGCGATCACCGGGATGCGGTGGCGCACGAAGCTGTCGAGCTCCGCGAGGCCGTAGCCGCTCGCGCCGTCGCCCCAGAGCAGCCAGCGCTCCGACGAGGGCCGCGCCACCGCCGCGCCGAGCGCGAATCCCGCGCCCACGCCGAGCGTGCCGAAAGCGCCCGGGTCGAGCCAGGAGAGCGGGCCGCGCGGACGCAGAATGTAGGAGCAGGTCGAGACGAAATCGCCGCCATCGGCGATGAACGTCGCCTCCTCCGCGGCGATGCGGTCCATCGCGCGGAACAGCGCCAGCGGATTGACGTGCTCGCTCCGGCCGGCGGCGCGCGCGTCGATGTCGGCTTCGCGCGCGGCGTCGCGCGCGCGCAGCTCCGCCCGCCAGCCGTCGCGCTTCGCGCGCTCGCCGAGGCGCTGCGCGAGCCGCTCCAGGAACGCGCCCGCATCGCCGATGGCGGCGATCGACGGCCTGCGGTTCATGCTCGCGTCGCGCCGGCTGCGGTTCGCCGCGATCAGCGTCGCCGAGCGGCGAACGTGGCGCCCGTAGTCGAGACGGAAGTCGCAGGGCACGCCGGCGAGCACCACGCAGTCGCTCTGGCGCAGCGCCTCGCGGCGCGCATGACGCAGCTGCAGCGCGTGCTCGCGCCCGAGCAGGCCGCGCGCCATGCCGGAGAGATAGGCCGGGATGCCCATCGCCGTGAGCGCGCCGGCCACGCGCGCCGCGCCGCCGGCGAGCGCGAGCGCCTGGCTGCCGATCACGAGCAGCGGCCGCTCGGCCGCGGCGAGCGCGGCGGCGGCTCGCTCGATTGCGCTCTCCGCGGGCTCGGGCACGGGCACCTCGTGCGCGCGCGCCGCGAAGGGCGCATGCGTGCCCGCGAACATGCGGTCGGCATGACGATTGAGGTACCAGCGCAGGAACCGGTCGGGAATCGAATTGCCCTTGCCGCCCGCTTCCGCGTACCACTGGCGGATGTTCTGCTCGTCGTAGAGGATGTCCACCGGGCACTCGACGAACGCCGGGCCCGGCACGCCCCCGCGCGCGGCCGCGAAGGCGTCGGCGACCGCGGGGCCGAGATCCGCGACGCGGCGCACGCGGCGCAGGAACTTGACGTGCGGGGCGACGAGCGGGCGCTGGTCGATGTCCTGCAGCGCGCCTCGCCCCTGCAGCGCGGTCGGCGCCGCGCCGCCGATGAGCACGAGCGGCGACTGTGCGAGCTGCGCGTTCTTCAGCGCGGTAATGGTGTTGGTGAGGCCGGGTCCCGCGGTGACCGCGGCCACGCCGGGCGTTCCGGTGAGCCGCGCGATCGCGTCGGCGGCGAACACGGCGGTCGCCTCGTCGCGCGTGTCGACGACGCGGATGCCGCGCGCCTTGGCGGCGACGAGCACCGGCGAGATGTGGCCGCCGCACAGCGTGAACAGCGCCGGGACGCCGTGCGCCGCGAGCACCGCGGCGACGCGCTCGCCGCCGTTCGCGGCGGAAGGCGCGCCGCTCATGCGCCGGCTCCCGCGCGCCCGGCGCGCGCATGCTCCTGCACGAGCGCGCGGTAGTCCGTCTTGCCGACGCGCGTGCGCGGCAGCTCGCGCCGGAACTCGAGCTCGCGCGGGCAGGACCACTTGATCAGCTCCGTGCGGCAGTGGGCGATCAGGGCTTTGCGCATGGCCTCCCCTTCCCTCGACGGGTCCTTG
>Ga0335085_10013301_pt1 | contig 12070 bp, 10 predicted proteins | sample Lox_Sample_45_FD_206712 | JGI IMG/M metagenome (GOLD analysis project Ga0335085, IMG submission 206712) | Soil microbial communities from Loxahatchee National Wildlife Refuge, Florida, United States - Lox_Sample_4.5 | ecosystem: Environmental > Terrestrial > Soil > Wetlands | place: USA...
CCACTTTTGGAATCGTGCGACTCGTCGCACTCGACCCGAGTCGAAACTAACGACGCCGACGTAGTCGTCGGGTTCCGCCTTCGCTGAAATGAGCCAGGAATCTTCCTCTCCCTGCGCGCTTCGAAGCTTTTGAAGTTCATAGATTTGAGAGAGCTGGCGCATCACGGAATCGCGTGCATCACCCTTCTTCACGCTGACTCCTGCAATGTCGAGCTCCCCTTGGACCGCCGAGACCTTCGGCAGGGCCTCTTGTACAGGTTTCTTGTCATTTGCAACCGCCTCCGCCGGACTAACCGAGGGGCCCGTCGTAAGCACGAGCACGAGCGAGATCCAGACTGCGTGCATTTGAATTTTCATGTGTCTTTTCCTCTTTCGTACCACCGTGCCAATGTGGAGGTGGGCTGTTCGAATCCCTTCTTCCGATGGCCCACTTGGCTGCAAGCCGATGAGGCCCCAAGGCGCAAGAACTCCAGCGCCGCGATCCCTAGAGAAGAAGAGACTTGTCCCCACCAACAAGGAGGTCGAGCTTATTTTTGCCTTTGCTCATCCCACATTGTGAGCAAACGTGTGCGTCAGCCTAAAAAGAGATTTCAGAGCCAACAGGAAATCAAATTAGCGATTGAGAGACTGAGTAGGAGGACCGCGCGGGGAAACCGACGAACCAGTAGATGAGTGAACTGCCGAGGATTTAGCTTGAAGAACCAGGCGCTCAGAAGGCGTCCGGTGGGTCAATATCCTTGATGCTTCTTGCCACACAACTACCGTGGGGTTTGCCAGTTCGGAGCGGTAAGGACAAGGCGACGAAAGATTCCGGAAGGCAGGGTCTTGATCACCAAGACTTGCCATTGAGCCCGAAACTCCGGTCATGCAATGGTGTTTCCCGGTCCGGCGGCAGCAGGCTGGAGTCGCAACTGTCGTCACCGCCAGTGCCAGCGGTGCAACAAAACTCCAAGCTAACGCGCCGATCACGAGACTGGAAAAAAACCGCCGCATAGTAATCTCGGAAACCTAGCACATCACAGCCTGATGTGACAACCAAGTGGGTCGCTGTGCCTTAGCCAGCCCTGAGCCAATTGGAGGTCGCATCTCGTCCGGAGGCATTCCGAATGGCGGACCTTGCTCGCAAAATGCCAGAGTCATCTCACTTCGCCGGCTTTTCCGCAGGCCCTATTGAGCTCGCGAATGAAAAGCATTACTCCGTCATCGAGATCTCCAAACTCTGGGCTCTCAGTCAGAAGACAGTGCGCAGGATCTTCGAAAGAGAACCGGGTGTGATTCTTTGGGGATCAGAAGAGTCTCGCCACAAGCGTGGCTACCGGACTTTACGTGTACCTGAGACTGTCTTGCTGCGCGTGCATCGAAAGCTGCGACGGGCAAGTTGACCTCGGCACTTTCGCGCCTTTCAGGCCGTCTTCACCCGCTGCGGTTGCTTTCGGCGCGACTTTTTGCCACCGCTTCGGAGGACGGTCCACGCCTTGCGAACGTTGGCTGCCAGCAGCTCTTGTCGAGCTTTAACCCAAGGAGCGTAATGCTTCTCGGTGATCTTCACGCTCTTGTGGCCGAGCAGAATCGAGACCTGTTCTAGAGGCACGCCCGCAAGCAACATTTCAACGGCGAACGTGTCGCGGAACATATGCGGATGGCAGCGTTTGGATGTTCCGTCTTCTCGCCGCAAGTTAGCAATCTTGAAGAGCCTGCGAAAACTCCGCTGCCAATTGCCGACCACTGACTTTGGCGAACCGTTACCAGACCAAAAGAAATATCGGGGATTCGGAGAAGGACCAGGTGGAATCGTGCGCAGAGATTCCGCAACATCGGGCGGAAGCGGAACGTAAACCGGATTGCCGGTTTTCGCGCGATACAAGAAAAGCTCGTCTTTGTCGTTCAGCCGCCGTCTCTCGAGCGTTACAGCATCGCGAATGGCGAGTCCGCTCCAACGCATCAACAGAGTCAGAATCCGGAGTCGCGTCGCCTGATTTCTGCACTCAATCCAGCCCTTTGGCTGATAAATGTACGTGGCGTCGATAATCTGTTCGAATTCATTTTTCGGGAAATAGTCCGTCGGAGGTCCGTCCGCTCTGATACGACCCAACGAAACAGCGGGGTTCGTTTTGATCCAGCCCAGACGTAGGCAGTAGTAGAAGAAGCCGATCAATCGTTCTTGCTTTTTTTTCTTTGCAAGAGGTCCATCTTCCCACGTGTCTCGAAATGCTTCCAAGTCCGCCGTCGTGATGTCTTCAAGATGCTTCAATCGCGAACCAGTAGCCCATGACAGAAACTGCTTTTCAAAGATCGTCTTCAATTTCCCCAGAGTGGACTCGGCCAGATTCTCATTCCGCTTGCTGCTTATGAATCGCGATACCGCGTCTTTCACGCTGATCTTTTCCGGCGCAAGCGCCACCACTTCCAGGTCACCGTTTTGCTTGGCCTCGTACTCCGCTTCCAACTCTCGTTTGAACTCTTCTGCCTTTTCCCAGCTCCGAGTCTTGGCACTGCGGCGAAGGAATGGCCCGTCCGATCCCAGGACCCCATTGATCCACTTTGGGCAGCGACAACGTTTGTAATTGATGTCGTCGGAGGAGCAGGGAGGGTAATGGCGAGAGTAAACGGAGAGCATGAATTCAGCACCTTTGCCGAATCCATCGTACGTTTAGTGTACGATTTTTCTACTGTTTTTATAACTACTTTATAATCAATAGTGTATAGTGGTGGAGGCGGCGGGAGTCGAACCCGCGTCCGAAAATGTTACTGGTCAAGAGCCTACATGCTTATTCGCGTTCCTGCCCCAGGCATTACCCTGGGACGTTCGCGGGCGACGCTCAGAACGGACAAGAAACGCCTACCGCTAGCCTGTGATCTTAGCCTCCCGCCCCAGACGTAGACGGGAAGAGCAGCCCTCTGTGTGACGCTCGCTCACCGCCCAAGGGCAAAGCGGTGGAGAGCGGCTGCCTAATTAATTAGGCTGCGTATGCCATCTGTTGATTGGCAATTATCATTTTGCACGCGATTACGGGTGTGTGCACCCCGGCATGCCTCCTGGCCGCAAGCATCTCCGTCGAAACCGTGACGCCCCCACTGGTGGGGAATGGCCTGTAAAGATCTACTTCCAATCTAGGGCGGGTCTGGCGGGAAGTCAAACTGTCAGTGCCCGGAATATGCTCCAAAGTCATGCCATCTGAGCACTTCGGGTACTAACTTTGCATCCCGGCGCAACGTCCAACATCTCATCTACTTGCGTGCCTGTAGAATACGGAAGGCTCGATGATCATGACCTCCAAAGCCTGTCGGGAGTGTTGCCGGTGAAGGCACAGTGTCTTCCGTTCAGCCAGATTCCTCATACCACCAGGCTCTTCTCGGATTTCCTGTCGTCTTCTCCAAAAGTTCAGCCCTTTTATCCGCGCTCTCCATTCTTTAACGAATGGGTCAATGACGAGGCCACACGGGTGTCCTACGACGAGGTGCGCCGCAAACGCGTTGCCGGCATGCTGGAGCGGCAAAACCGCGCTTGGGGAGCATCGGCGAAGACGTTGGCCAATATCGAGCGCTTCCGTTCCGGTGCCTTAGTCACCGTCACCGGGCAGCAGGTAGGGCTGTTTGGGGGACCGGCGTATTCGATCTATAAGGCTTTAACCGCGGTCAAACTGGCGGAGCAGGCTACTCGTGCGGGCATTGACGCTGTGCCTGTCTTCTGGCTGGCTACTGAAGATCATGACCTGGCTGAGGTCAACCATGTTTCGATTTTGGGTGCCCAATCTGCCTTGCACACGATCTCCCTGTCCACCCAGGGGAAACCGAATGCACCCGTCGGTACGGTCTGCTTCGGCGTGGAGATGGATGAGGCAGTCGCCAAAGTAGCGGCAGTGTTGGGCGATACCGAGGTCGTGGGATTTGTTCGCGAATCCTATCGCTCCGGAGAAACCTTTGGCAGTGCATTCGCAAGGTTCTTTTCGCGCCTGCTCGCGGAATGGGGCGTTGTCCTGCTTGATCCGATGGACCCTGAGTTCCACGAGCTGTCGCGTCCGGTTTTCAGAGCTTCCATCGAGTGCGCGGGAGAACTCGACAACGGCTTGCTGGCTCGCGGCAAGGCGCTCGAACTCGCCGGATACCACCAGCAAGTCAAAGTCACGGCCTCTTCCACTTTGCTGTTTGCCGTCCGCGATGGGGTGCGTACGCCGATCCATCGCAAGGCGAACGATGGCGGAGTTTTCCTCGTCGCTGAAGAGAAGGTCTCGCAATCTGATTTATTGCGCGAGATTGACCAGCAGCCTGAGCACTTCAGCGCGAATGTTCTTCTGCGCCCGGTGATGCAGGATTATCTCCTGCCAACTTTGACCTACACCGGTGGTGCCGCTGAGGTCGCCTATTTTGCCCAGGGAGCGGTCGTCTACAAGGCCCTCCTCGGCCGGGTTACGCCGGTAGTGCCACGGTTCAGCGCCACATTGATCGAAAGCAAACCTCAAGTTTTACTTGAGAAGTACAAGCTTGCCTTGCCGGATTTCTTTTCCGGATCTGAAATGCTCCGCGAAAAGTTGGCGCGGGAGGTGCTTCCGCAGGCGATTCAAGCGGCGTTCGATCGTGCCGACGGCAGTCTTGAAACTTCGCTGGCATCGCTTCGGGAGGCACTTTCGCGCCTGGATCCGACTCTGATGGAGGCTGCCGGCCGATCAGCATCAAAGATTCAGTACCAGCTCCACAAGCTGCGTTCGCGCACGGCGCGAGCCGAGTTGCGCCGAAGCGAAGTCCTCTCGCGGCATGCAGAAATACTCAGCAATGCACTCTTCCCCAAGCGGGGTTTGCAGGAAAGAGAAATTGGCGGAGTTTATTTCGCCTCCAACCACGGTCAAGACTTGATGGGCAGACTCTACGACACCATCCACACCGAATGCCTCGACCACCAGGTGGTCACTCTTTAGTCGCCGCGGCCAACCTGGCTTCCAGTTCTCGCAATGATTCCACCCGGGCGTAGTTAGTCTCGCGATAGGCCCCCGAAACATCAAGCAACACGGCCTGCATACCGGCGTTCGTGGCGCCCAGGTAATCAATGCTGTAGCCATCGCCGACGTAGAGGCTTTCCTCGGGCTGGGCTTGCAATTCTCTCAGGGCTGCTTCAAAGATTGCCGGGTGCGGCTTCTCGTATCCAACCAAGCCCGAGTCGGTGATCGTGCGAAAGCAATCGGCGATGCCGCAGGTGGTGAGCACCTCGGCAATTTTCCCGTCGGCGTTGGAAATCACGCCGATGCGATATTGCCGCCCGATGCGCTGCAGTGCCTCGCGGGTTCCGGGAGGAATGATGCACCAGTTGGCGGAAACTCGCGTGGTGTCGGTCAATTGATCGCGCATCCGGTCATCCTGAACACCCAGATTCGCCAGCAGGTGTGTGTAGAACAAATGCCAAAAGCCGTGATCCACGGTGCCGGAACGCATCTGCGAGTCAAATTCTTTCTTGGTCTTTCGCTCGATCAAGTGCCATTGCTCAAGACTGGGATCGATCCCCTGCGCCCTCAGGGGGGCGAGAATCACTTCGCGGTCAGGAAACAGCAGAGTATTGCCGACATCGAAAAAGATGGCCGTGGGCTTCGGATTCATACCTAAGATTGTAACGGTGAACACAGGCTCAAGGTACGAGCTGCAACCGGTCCGTCGTCACCTTGTCCACCGCTTCGCGAGAATACGAGAGCGGGAAATATTGGCCCTGATCCCATAGCGGCATCAGGTCTGAATAGTGCTTACTTCCGGGTTCCCCGCTTTGTCCTGGCGTATTCACGGCCAGGGAACGGTCCCAATCGGAGGTATCGAGAATCTCGCGATAGCTTGCTCCGGAAACCTGCTGATACGAGTCGCCATAATATTCCGTCGCATTGACGGTGTAGGTGTCGCCGGGGCGGGGCAGTGGCCCTAGATCAAAAAGCGGCTTCGCTTCAGTCATCGCATCCAGCGGATGACGGAATATCACCATGTGCAGCTTTCCCCAACTCCACTGCGACGCATCTGGTCCTTCGAGGGCAGAAAGCTTCTTGGTCGCAGATGTGACGCCATCGAGCAGAACCTGGTCGCGATCGGCAGTGGTCATTCCGAAAGACTGCGGGTTCGACAAGATCCGAATAACGGTGGCGGGCGTCCACTCTTCATCGAGCGTCTCCCACAGAGCCTGCGGTGCAACCCGGCGGATGGTCGCGGTCTTGATCTCGCCCAACCAGAGCTCGTAGAGTGCTGCAGCCGAAGACTCGCGCGTGACCACGTTGTCCCATTCCAGGAGAGACTGAATGGAGGGCTCTTTACTTCCTGTTTTGCGCAGCAATCCGATCAATTCTTTGGCAGGCGGGGAAAACACGTCGCTCTGCAGTCTCCCCATGTCGTCCGCATTCAACTTGTGGCCCCGATCCCGGGCCTCGCCCAGGACGTCTGTGATGCGCCTGAAACGAAAACCAGGATCCCATTCATATCCAACTTTGTAGGGATAGCCCTCAGGAATCATCTTTTGATTGGCGGAAGTAATGAAGCCTGCGGCCGGATTGTAAGAGTGTGGCAACTGGGAGGAAGGAACAAAACCGGACCACTCGAATCCGCCGGCGCCGGGGACTGGCAGCAACCCCTCCCAGTTCTTTCGCAGGGGCGTAAGGCCGTTGGAATGCTCGCCGATATTGCCGGCGGTGTCGGCATAGACGATGTTCTCGGAGGGAACTTTCCAACGCGGCATGGCGGCTTCGAATTCCTGCCAGTTCTGCGCGCGATCGACGGCCAGCGATCCCAGGTATCCCGCCGTGCCTGGTTCGGCTCCGACCCAGCGCAGCGCCAAGGCCCGCTTGCCATCGGACCATAACACCGGACCGTGCCGCGTGAATTTTAAGTCGATCATGGCGGCTGGACCGCCGCGAATCCCGAAGGACTCTTTCTCGATGCGCATGTTCTCCCAACCCCGATCGGTTTTGTACTCGTTCGGGTTCGAGGGATTAAGCTCCTCGAGATAGAGGTCTTGTTGATCCAGGCCAAAAATCGTAAAGCCCCAGGCGATGTGCTCATTGTGCCCCAGAGCTACTCCCGGAAGCCCAGGTTCACCGGCGCCAATCACATTCCATCCCGGTGCCACCAGATGAACCATGTAACGCAGCGAAGGCTCAGCGATCACCCGGTGGGGATCATTCGCAAGCAGCGGCATGCCGCTCTCTGTGAGGGTGCCGGCAACCGTCCAGTTGTTGCTCTCGAGAAGGTAGTTGGGGAACGCGATGCGCGTGTCGCTGCCGACTAGGTCATGGAGCAGCTTGGGAGAAAGGCCGGCAAAGTCAATTCCAGGCGCAGGGGCAAGGCTCACCGCGGGGTCAAGATCGAAAAGGGGCGAGGCCGTTGCCGCTCCAAGCGCGGCCACGGCTTGTGCGTGCGCGAGTTCGCTCCACGAATTCCCGGTCATGGCAAAAGCCGCCATGCGGTTCAGGCAGTCCTCGGGTTTCCACGGCTCTGGGGCAAATCCGGCGATTTGAAATTCGATCGGAAGGTGATTTGCGCGGCTGGCAATATATGCATTGATGCCGTCGGTAAAAGCTTCGAGGATTTCTTTGGTATCCGGGGAGTAGCTCTCGTATTCGGCTTTCATGTCGCCGCGGTAACGTAGCAGGCGGGCGTTGACGTCGCGTAAAAGCGCGGATGGTCCGAGAATCTCCGCCAGCCGGCCCTGTCCCGAGCGCTTCCACAACTCCATCTGGAACAGACGGTCTTGGGACGCCACAAACCCTTGAGCAAAGAACAGGTCGTGCTGATTCCTGGCGTAGATGTGCGCCACGCCCCAGCGGTCGCGCAACACGTCCACCGGCTGCTTGAGCCCCGGGAGTCGCAGCGTGCCGCTGATCATCGACCTCGACGCATCTACCTGCTTACGCAGGGTCTCAGGGGCGTTTTGGGCCCAACAAAAGTTCGGGAGGAAGGCCAGGAGGAGGACGATTGGGAATTTCATCGACGCGCCATTCTACCCCAACCCAGCGCGGCTTCCATCGTCAACTCTGCTCGGCTGTTGCCCCTTTGGAGTTAACCCCTTGCGCTGACTTGGCTCAAGGAAAAGGGTAATATCGTTACGCTCTAGGGCAACTTTTCGGCGGCAGATGATTCCAAGCTAGCAAGTGCGCCATGTCTATCTCCGCGAAACCGATGGTGATTTACGGCAATGCTCTGGCTGCGGCGATCTTTCGCCTCGCGACGTTACAAGCCGCCTGGCTTTCCGAGTATTGGGACAAGAAAAGCAGTGCCTACAACATCCTCTGGGTGGCCGTGTTTGGCTTTGCCACACTGAACATCCTGGCGCTGGTCGGCAAGCGCTTCGAGCCCAGCCGCAGCCGCCTCAGCTTTGGGGAGACCCTTGCTATCCTTGTCGTGATCATGTCGATCGTTATGCTCGGGTGGGAGATGCTATATGTCTTCCATGTGCTGCCCATTCAGCTGGGTCCCCGCTAGCCCGGGGTTTGGAGTATCATTCCCGCATGGGAAAAAAGGCAGCTGCCGCCTTCGAGATCACCTGTCCCTGCTGCAGCGCGGTGCTTAAGGTGGACCCCGCAGAGAGGGCGGTTATCGCCCATACGGCGCCGATCAAACCAAAGACGTTCAACGACATCGAGGAAGCGGCGCGCGCGATGAAGGAACAAGACAGTCGCCGCGATTCCATCTTCCGCCAGTCGGTGGAAGCGCAAAAACACGCCTCTGACCTGCTCGACAAGAAGTTCCAGGAAGCCATCAAGCGAGCCAAGGAGACGCCTGATACGGGCCGTCCGCTTCGGGAAATCGACCTCGATTAATTTTCTTCAAGTTCAAAATTGGGCAGCGTTCTGTTCCCCGGCGAATACTTTTCATGTTGCGGCACATGAGTTGGGCCGTAAAATGGCCGCCAATGCAAGTGCTCCCCCTGCTCCTAGGCCACAGAGGTACGCGTGTTTCGCCATCCTTTCCGGAAAACACGCTCCAGGGCTTCGATGCTGCGTTGGATCAGGGTTGTAACGGCTTCGAGTTTGACGTACGCGCCACCGCGGACCGTGAACTCGTAATCGTTCACGATCCAAAATGCGGCCGACTCACCGTCGCACGGGCCTCGCGCTCAGATTTGCCCGAGCTTCCGTCTCTTAAAGAGGTCCTCAGGAAATACGGCCGTCGGGCATTCTTAGATATTGAACTGAAAGTACAGTGGATGGAGCCCGCAGTGCTTGAGCTTTTGCGGGCACACACCCCAGTTTGTGGCTATGTCGTCTCTTCCTTTCTGGCGGCAGTGATCCTGGAGTTGCGCGTCCGGCGCAGTGCTTTGCAACTCGGCATCATTTGCGATAAACCGGCACAACTGCGGCGGGCGTGGGACCTGCCGGTGGACTATATGATTCTTGAGCAATCCCTGGTGCGTCGGGATGTGGTGCAGGAAGTCCAGGCCGCGAGAAGAAAATTGCTGGTGTGGACCGTGAATCGCCCTGAGTCGATGCTTCGCCTGGCCGACTGGGGCGCGGATGGAATCATTTCCGATAACCCCGCCCTGTTGGCTCACACGCTCTCGCGCGAGAGAGCCGAGACCCCCAAACCCCAGGCAAAGAAAATTATTCGAGCGGCAGTCAAAGCGGGCAAACGCCAGGGGCGAAAAAGCGGAGATTGAGGGGATTGGTTAGTCGGCCGCTGCTTCCAGAAATACTCCGCCGCGTGAGGGCTTGCGCAGGAACGCTGCGCGCTCATTCTCGAAGGCTTCGAGTTCCGCCGCGGTTTGCTCTTCATTCCATCCCATCACTGTGGCAATTCTCAGGGCAGCATCGCGGCTGCAGGCTTGGGACCAGCACACGCCCAGAGCTACCGGCACGCGGCGCAGCAGTACGTCGGCGAGGCTAGTCGCACATTCATAGTTGAAGGCGTCGGCAGCTTCGGCCACGATATGCTCGCTGTGCGGACATATCGTAGCGCGCATCTCCGAGGCACTGAGCGCCATGCGGGCAATATGCAGCGAGCGCTTGCCGTGCCACTCCACGACCGCGCGTGCGGAGCCTTCGCTGATCCCCCCGGCTTGTGCGATCTCCAGTACCCAGCGATCGAGCATCGGATCGAGACTCTCGTCGGAAGCCAGCGCGGTCGTCCTCGCACTCGCTGTTCTCATGCCAATCTGGGCCGCCACCTGCCGCGCCAGTTCCGCCGCGGTACTCAGCTTCCCACCAATGATCGAGAGCATGTTGGCAGCGCCATCATCCTTGTGATCGTGGATGAAATGCTTTCGGCTGACGGCCGACATACTTGCGGCCGGTGAGTAGGGAAGCGGCCGCACTCCCGCGAAGGAATAGCGAATGTCCTGGGCAGTCACTTTGGCCTTGGGGAACAGATGCAAGAAAGATTGCAGCAGGTACTCGATCTCATCGGATGACGGCTGCACTTTTCCGGGGTCTCCGCTATCCGCGACTTCGGTCGTGCCCACCAGCACCTGATCATTCCAGGGGATGACGAACATCGGCCGGCCGTCGGCGGCTTCCGCGTAAACGGCCGCGTCGGGAGCGCCGGCGAATCGCGGCAACACAATGTGGGAACCCCGCACCCCTCCGACCATCGGTTGGGTCGTGGAAACGCGCGAGCGCTGGCAAATCCGGTCTGCCCAGGGCCCAGTGGCATTGATTACCCACGTGCCTTCGACCCGTTCTTCCCGGCCGCTTAGCAAGTCACGCAATAGCACGCCCGTGACTCGCCCATGCCGCACATCCACTGCCAGCACCTGCGTACGATTCCGTGCCACGGTACCGCCTTCGATCGCTTCCGTCAGCCACTCTGCCACCAGGCGCTCGGGGAACTCACACTGCGCGTCTTCGAAACTGAACGTAGACCAGCGACGCCCGGAGTCGAGCAAGCGCTCTAATTTCAGCTGATCCATCTGGTTGTGCTCTGCACCGAGGTGAGTGCCGCCCATGCGCCCGTAGAGCCAAAGTCCGGTGCGGACGCTCAGCGCGCTACGCTTGCTATTTTGGTCGAGGGCGAGAATGAAGTGCACCGGATGCGTTAAATGCGGACGCTCCCGCAGCAAGCGATGCCGCTCCTTCAGAGCTTCTCGCACCAAACCAATCTCTCCATGCTCCAGATAGCGCAGTCCGCCGTGAATGATGCGGGTGGATCGGCTGGTGGTTCCGGCGGCAAAGTCGTGCTGTTCGACCAGCAGGGTTCGCTTCCCGCCGCGCGCACACTCCCGCGCGATCGCGACGCCATTAATTCCGCCGCCGATGACGATCACCTGGAAGCGCTCGCCCTCAAGCCACTTGCGCGTTGGTACGGGGAGGGGCATCTGTTCCTTTGGATTCGGAGCCGTCCGACACGACTCCTGACATCTTAAGAGTCGCTCCGCGCAGGCAGTTTGCGGAAGGTCACGGGAGTTCAACGGAGTAACCCGCCAGATGCCGGTAACATTACCGCCGGTCCGTATTAGCAACCCCTTAATTTGTCTGGATTTTGGAAGTTCCCCCGCGGCGTCATTGCCCACGATTGCGCTGCTCGGTTACAGTGTTGACGTTCATGACAACCACGGGAGAGCGTTTCGAACGAGCGGTTTCCATCATGGCGCGGCTGCGCGGGCCGGGGGGATGCCCCTGGGATCGGGAGCAGACCTTCGATTCCATCAAGCCCTACACGCTGGAAGAAACCTACGAAGTGCTCGAAGCCATTGACAACCGTGACTGGCCCGAGCTGACGGGGGAGCTTGGAGACCTGCTGCTACAGGTGCTTTTCTACTCGCAGATGGCCAAGGAGCAGAACACTTTTTCCATCGATGATGTTCTCGATTACCTCTCCAACAAGCTGGTGGATCGGCATCCCCATGTTTTTGGCGATGTGAAGGCGGAGACCTCGTCGGAGGTTCTTCGGAATTGGGAAGCCCTCAAAGCCGAGGAGAAGAAGAAGCGCCTCGCGGCGGGCGGAGGCAAACACACGCAGGATGACAGTGCCCCCCATTCGGTCCTGGCCGGTGTTTCTAGCGCCATGCCGGCCTTGCTCGAAGCCCACAAGCTCAGCTCACGGGCGGCACACGTCGGCTTTGATTGGCCGGAGATCGCCGGCCTCTTTGACAAGCTGCAAGAAGAAACCGAGGAGCTCT
>Ga0335085_10013302_pt1 | contig 12070 bp, 11 predicted proteins | sample Lox_Sample_45_FD_206712 | JGI IMG/M metagenome (GOLD analysis project Ga0335085, IMG submission 206712) | Soil microbial communities from Loxahatchee National Wildlife Refuge, Florida, United States - Lox_Sample_4.5 | ecosystem: Environmental > Terrestrial > Soil > Wetlands | place: USA...
TCGCTCGACGAGGAGCTCGACGCCGACGGCGTCCGCGCCGTCGCCGTCTGCCCCGGGTTCGTCGACACGCCGATGGCCGAATGGTCGGGCCTCGCCGGCGACGAGATGATCCAGCCCGAGGACTGTGCCGAGATCGTCCGCATGCTCCTTCGGCTCAGTCCCCGCGCCCGGATACCGCAGGTCGTGATCGAGCGGGCCGGCTCCGTCAACGGAGACGTCCCGCTCTCAGGCGCCTGACCGCGCAAGGCGGTCAGGTCGCGTAAGCCTCCTACATCCAGTTGCCGCCGTTGCTCGTGCCGCTGAGGCCCGTGTGCAGGCACAGCGCGAGCACGTACGCAAACATCGAAGCGACGAGCAGCAGATAGATGATCCTCGCCTTGGTCACCGTCGTCACCTCCTTTCTCCTTACCTAGAACCTGACGTCCTGAAGCGCTTCCGCCGCAGTGCGGTAAAGGTGGGCGGCCATCCGGTCGTCGCCGCGCCGCGCCGCGAGGTCGCCGCGGGCGACCCAGGCGCCGGCGCGCAGGCTCGCGAGGCCGAAGCCGTCGAACGCCGACTCGGCGGCGTGGAACTCGACCTCCGCCTCGTCGAGCCGGTCCCGCTCGAGGAGCGAGCGGCCGAGCACGAGGTGGACATTGCCGATCTCGTCCAGGTAGTTGTCCTCGTGCCCCCTGAGCAGCTCGAGCGCTTGGCGCGCCTGCTCGTCCGCCTGCTCGAGGTTGCCCGTGCGCAGGTGAATCTGCGCGAGGGACGAGATCGCCTGCGCGGCGTCGCCCTCGTGACCCGTCTCGAGGGCGATCCCGAAGGCCTCCTTCAGCAGCCGGATCGCCTCGTCGGTGTTGCCGAGCAGGAAGTTGAGGCCGCCGAGGTTGTTCGTCAGCTGCCCCATGTGCACGTGGTCGGACAGCTCCGCGTAGGCGGTGCGCGCCTTCTCCGCGTAGTTGCGGGCGAGAACCCAGTGGCCCTCGCGATCGGCGACGATCGAGGCCTGGAAGTACGCCGCGCCGATCGTGCGCGGGTCGTTCGCGTCCTCTGCGAGCTCGAGGGCGCGCTCGATGTCCTCCCGGGCGGCCTCGTAGTCGCGCTGGCGGCGCCAGCAGCGGGACCGCCAGGAGAGGATGTTCGAGCGAAGCTTGTCCGACGGCAGGCCCGAGCGCTCCGCGAGCGCGAGCGCCTCGTTGAAGAGGGCGATCGCCGTCTGGTTGCTGTTCAGCTGGTGACGGCACACGCCGAGGGCGAAGAGCACCTCGGCCCGCTCGACGTCGGAGAAGCCGGGCCCCTCGGCGATCGAGCGCGCCTCGTTCAGGAGCTCGAGCGCGGGCCGGACCCCGCCGAGGCGCATGCTCACGCGGCCCGCGCCGACGAGCGCGCGAACCTGGAGCTCGAGCAGCCCCGTCGCACGGGCTGCGGGAACGAGGGACTCGTATTCGGCGGCGGCCTCGTCGTCGCGGTTCGCCTCGATCAGGGCCTCGGCCCGGGTGAGCGCGCCCTCGAGCCGTCCGCGCTCGTCGGTGGCGAGGCCGTTTGCGAGGAAGCCGGAGTCGACGCCGAGCCGCTTCGCCAGCCACTCGACCGTCTCGCTCGTCGGGCGCGTCTTCCCGCGCTCGATCTGCGAGACGTACTCCTTCGAGAAGCGGTCGCCGGCGAGCTCGCTCTGGGTCAGCCCCGCGCCCACGCGCAGCTGGCGCAGACGCTCGCCGAGTCGGATGCCCGTCTCGACGGCAGGTCGTTGCGTGCTGGGGGCGGCGTCTCGTGTCGTCATAGGCGGCGTGGAAAGAAGTGAACCTTACGCTTCACCAAACCGCAAGAGCGCACCCCTGGCCATCCCCCTAAAAGGGCATGTTCATGCGAAAACCGAGTCAAGTAGCCGAACCGAGAATCACTTGACTGAGCTACTTGACGAGCAGGACTTCCGCTCATATAGTGAGGTCACCTTGCAACCAGGCCGGACGCCAGGCTCAGGTTTGCAGGGGGGTGTGCCGGGACTCCCGGCGGCGGAAAACGGAAACGCGGCTGGGCCGCAGAGCCGAGTTTCCGGAGCCGCAAGGAGGGCGCACCTCTCGAGAAGGCCCCCCGAGCCGCAGCGGGGGGCCTTCTCCGTTTGCGGGGGGAACCGTGGTTCCCCCGAGGTGTCCCCCCTCCGGCGTGAGGCGCTACTCGGCTCCGAGCCACTGCAGACGCGCGGTGCGGATCGCTTCGACTTCTTGTTCGTTGAGGAGGCCGATGCGGCGGCCGACCATGCCGAGGACGCCGCCGGCCAGGAAGGTCCAGGCCTCCGCGTCGGCGTCGCGGCTCGCGTGGAGCGTCCCCTCCTCCTGGCCGCGGCGGATGACGGCCGCGGTGAAGTGGTGGACCTCACGCATGTGCCGGCGCAGGTGGCGGCGCAGCTCCGGATCCTCCGCGGCCTCGCTCAGCGCCTGCACCCACAGCTCGGCGAGCTGGAACTTGCACTCGTGGATCGAGACGTGGGTGCGCGTCATCGACGCGAACGCGCTGCCGATGTCGGGCGAGTCGGCGAGCGCCTCCTCCCACCGCGCCCGCGCCTGCGACCAGACGTGGTCGAGCGCGGCGAGGTAGATGTCCCGCTTCGAGGCGAAGTGCCGGTACAGGATCGGCTCGGACACGCCCGCGGCGCGGGCGATCTCCGCGGTGGTCGTGCCGCGATAGCTGCCGGTCGTGAAGACGTCGATCGCTGCGTTGACGATCGCGAGCCGCCGCTCGGCCGCCGGCAGGCGGGTCGAGGGCGTCGTCGTCACGCCGCCACCTCGGCGAGGGCCGACCGCTCGTCCGCGCGCTTCGGCGCGCTGCGCACGAGGACGACGGCGACGATCGCGGCGGCGAACGTGATCGCGGCGGCGACGAGCAGGGACGCGTGGAGGCCGTCGACGAACTGCTGCGCGCCCTCGGGCGAGCGCGGCGAGGCGGTGACGTAGGACGCGAGGATCGCGCCCATCAGGGCGATCCCGAGCGAGCCGCCGAGCTGCCGGAAGCTGTTCAGCACGCCGGAGCCGACGCCGGCCTTGTCCACCGGCACCGAGCTCATCGCGGCGGCCGTCATCGGCGACATCGTCAGCGCCATGCCCACGCCGCCGAGCAGCATCGCCGGCAGCAGCGTCCAGAACGTCGAGTGCAGGCCGACCCGCTGGTAGAGGAGCAGCGAGATGCTCAGCAGCGTCATCCCGGCGCCCATCAGCCAGCGCGACCCGATCCGGTCCGACGCCTTTCCGGCCATCGGCGCGACGAGGATGATGAGGACCGTCATCGGCAGGAAGCTCGCGCCCGCCTGCGTCGGCGTCCAGCCGAGGATGTTCTGGATGTAGAGCGAGACGAAGAAGAACACGCCGAACATCCCGAGCGAGACGAGCATCGCGACGAGGTTCGCGCCGGTGAACGTGCCGCTCTTGAACAGCGACAGGTCGAGCATCGGCAGCCGCTGGTAGCGCTCGAGCAGGACGAACGCGACGAGCAGCGCCGCCGCGGCGGCGAACAGCCCGACGATCTCCGGCGAGCTCCAGCCGTGCGCGTTCCCCTCGATCAGCGCGTAGGTCAGCGCGAACAGGCCGGCGCTCGAGGTGACGAGGCCCGGCACGTCGACGCTCTGCTCGTGCGAGGTGTCCTTCGACTCCTTGATCACGAGCTGCGAGACGATCACGCCGGCGACGCCAACGGGGACGTTGATGAAGAAGATCCAGTTCCAGTTGATGTTGTCGACGATCAGGCCGCCGATGAGCGGGCCGATCGCGAGCGCCATCGCGGAGACGCCGGCCCAGATCCCGATCGCCTGGCCGCGCTCCCTCGGCGGGAACGTCGCGGTGATGATCGACAGCGAGGCCGGGTTCATCAGCGCGGCGCCGACGCCCTGGACCGCGCGGGCGCCGATGAGGAAGCCCGCGCTCGGCGCCAGCCCGCAGGCGAGCGACGAGAGCGTGAAGATCGTGATCCCGACGATGAAGATTCGCCGGCGCCCGAACAGGTCGCCGAGCTTCCCGCCGGTGATCAGGAGCGCCGCGAACGTCAGCGCGTACGCCGTCACGATCCACTCGAGCGAGGCGATCGAGACGTGGAGGTCGCGCTCGATCGACGGCAGCGCGACGTTCACCACCGTGTTGTCGAGCATGATCATGAACAGGCCGAATGCGACCGCGGCGAGCGTCCACCACCTGCGGTTCTCCGGCGCGAAGATGCGTGCCTTCAAGAGATTCTCCCCTGCGCGTTGGTGTTAGTGTCCACTAAGTTAGCAGCTACTAGCACCCGCGCTCAAGCATAGGCTCTCATCCGTGCACGACGGCTACATCTGGCGGCCGACCGACGAGCTCGTCGAGCGGGCGAATCTGACCCGGCTCGCGCGGCGGCTCGGCGCCGGCCGCTACGCCGAGCTGCACCTGATCTCCGTGGAGGAGCCGGAGCGGTTCTGGCCGGCGGTGGTCGACGACCTCGGGATCGAGTTCTCGCGGCCGTGGGACACCGTCGTCGACGTCTCGCGCGGCCCCGAGTGGGCGACGTGGTTCGTCGGCGGGCGCGTCAACGTCGCGCGCGCGTGCGTCCACCGCTGGGCCGCGGAGCGGCCGGACGAGGAGGCGCTCGTCTGGCAGAGCGAGGACGGGCGCCGGGAGTCGCTGAGCTGGGCCGAGACGTCGCGGCAGGTGACGCAGCTCGCCGAGGCGCTCGTCGAGCTCGGGATCGAGCCGGGCGACCGCGTCGCGATCTTCATGCCGATGTGTCCGGCGGTCGCGGTCGCGTCGCATGCGTGCGCGCACGTCGGCGCGGTGCAGGTGCCGATCTTCTCGGGCTTCGCGGCGCCGGCGATCGCGTCGCGGCTCGAGGACTCCGGCGCGAAGGTCGTACTCTGCGCCGACTGGTCGCTGCGCCGCGGCAAGCGGATCGAGATGCGGCGCACGCTCGACGAGGCCGGGCAGTTCGGCGTCGAGCACGTCGTCGAGTGGAGCCGGGAGACCGCCTCGTGGCCGGAGCTCGTGGCGCGGCAGCCGGGGACGCTGCCTCCGCTCGAGGTCGACTCGGAGGCGCCGTATCTCCTGGCCTACACCTCCGGCACGACCGGCCGGCCGAAGGGCGCGCTCCACGTCCAGGGCGGGTTCCTCGTCTCGATCGCGCGCGAGGCCGCGTACCAGACCGACCTGAAGCGCGGCGACCGCGTCCACTTCGCCACGGACATGGGCTGGATCATGGCCCCCTGGACGATCGTCGGCGCCGGCGCGGCCGGCGCGGCGGTCGTGCTCGCGGAGGGTGCTCCGGACTGGCCGGCCGACCGGCTCTGGCGGCTCGTCGAGTCGGAGCGCGTGACGATGCTCGGCCTCTCGCCCACGCTCGTCCGCGCGCTGATCCCGCACGGCGACCCGACCGCGGACCTGTCGGCCCTGAAGGTGTTCTGCACGACCGGCGAGCCGTGGAACCCCGATCCGTACCGCTGGCTCCACGAGCGGGTCGGCGGCTCGCGCGTGCCGATCGTGAACATCTCCGGCGGCACGGAGGTCGGCGCCTGCTTCCTCTCGACGTGCATCACCGAGCCGCTGAAGCCCGTCGCGCTCGGCTTCCCCGCGCTCGGAGCCGACCTCGACGTCGTCGACCCGGAGGGGAACCCGCTGCGCGGCGAGGTCGGCGAGCTCGTCTGCAGGCGGCCGTGGCCCGGGATGACGCGCGGGATCTGGCGCGACGACGAGCGCTACCTCGACACGTACTGGCGCCGCTTCCCGGGGGTCTGGACGCACGGAGACTGGGCCTCGGTCGACGAGGACGGCTACTGGTTCCTGCACGGGCGCAGCGACGACACGCTGAACATCGCCGGCAAGCGGATCGGGCCGGCCGAGCTCGAGTCGGCGGCGATCGGGAGCGGCATCGTCGCGGAGGCGGCGGCGATCGGCGTGCCGCACGAGGTGAAGGGCGAGACGGCGTGGATCGTCTGCGTCGCCCTGCCCGGCGCCGAGCCGGATGCGGCGCGGGTCGCCGGCGCGGTCGCCGACGCGCTCGGCAAGGCGTTCGCGCCGGAGCGGGTCGTCTGGGTCACGGCGCTGCCCAAGACCCGCTCGGCGAAGATCGTCCGGCGGGCGGTCCGCGCGAGCGCGCTCGGCCGCGATCCGGGCGACCTGTCGTCGCTCGAGAACCCCGAGTCGCTGGAGGAGATCGCACATGCCGTCGAGTGAGCTGGAAGGCCGCGTCGCCCTCGTCACGGGCGGCGGGCGCGGGATCGGCGCGGACGTCGCCCGCGAGCTTGCGTCCGCCGGGATGGACGTCTGGGTCACGGCCCGCACCGCGGAGCAGGTCGAGTCGGTCGCCGCGGAGATCGGCGGGCGCGCGCTGGTCGGCGACGTCTCGTCGCGCGACGACGTCGACCGCTGGGTCTCCGCGGCGGGAGCGATCGACCTGCTCGTCTGCAACGCCGGGATCAGCGGGCCCGACGAGGCGCTCGCAAAGCCGGACGACTGGTGGCGCGTGTTCGAGGTGAACGTCCTCGGCGTCTTCCTCTGCTGTCGGGCGGTCGTACCCGGGATGGTGGAGCGCGGCGGCGGCCGCATCGTCAACGTCGCGAGCGGCGCCGCGTACCTTCCCACCCGGCCCGGCCCGCACAGCACCGCGTACCCGGCGAGCAAGGCGGCGGTGCACCGCTTCTCGGAGGCGCTCGCGGCGGAGCTCGCGTCCACCAACGTCTTCGTCTTCTCCCTCGCGCCCGGCCTCGTCCGGACCGAGATGACGAGCCGCTTCCCGGACGACCTGCCGTGGACGCCGCCGGAGTGCGCGCCGATGCTCGTGCGTGCCCTCGCGACCGGCGACTTCGACGCGCTGGCCGGCCGGTATCTCCACGCCGAGCACGACCCGCCGGACCAGCTCCGCGATCGCGTCGACGCGATCCTCGCCGACGACCTGAACGCGATCCGGCTCCGGCGCTGAGCGGTTTTAGCCTGATAGTCTGAAACTATGCGCCTCGCGCTCGTCCAGACGAATCCCGTCGTCGGCGACCTCGACGGCAACCGGGCGCTGATCCTCGAGCGGCTCGACGAGGCGAAGGCGGCGGGCGCCGATCTCGTCGTCTTCCCCGAGCTCGCCGTGACCGGATACCCGCCGGAGGACCTGCTGCTGCGGCCGCGGTTCCTCCGCGCGGCGGAGCGCTCGCTCGCCGAGATCGCGGCCGCGGCGCGCGGCGCCACCGTGCTCGTCGGGACGCCGCACCTCGACCGCGACCTCTACAACGCGTGCGCCGTCTGCGCCAACGGCGAGGTGAAGGCGTTCGTGAAGAAGCGCTTCCTCCCGAACTACGGCGTGTTCGACGAGGTGCGCTACTTCGCGCCGGGGGACGAGCTCTTCCTGTTCGGCCACGGCGACGCGATCGTCGGCGTCACCGTCTGCGAGGACATGTGGCAGCCCGGCCCGCCCGCGACCGACCTCGCGCTCGCCGGCGCGCAGCTGCTCGTGAACATCTCGGCGTCGCCGTTCCATCTCGGCAAGGACCGCGAGCGCGAGGAGATGTTCCGGATCCGCGCGCGCGACAACCTCGCCTTCGTCGCGTTCTGCAACACCGTCGGCGGCCAGGACGAGCTGCTTTTCGACGGCCACTCGGCGGTGATCGACGACGAGGGGACCGTGCTCGCCCGCGCGCCCGGGTTCGAGGAGGCGCTGCTCGTCGTCGACGTCGACCCGACCGCGGTCGTGGCGCGGAGGCTGACGGACCCGCGGCGGCGCGCGCTCGCGGCGGACCGCGGCGAGCTGCCCCGGGTGCGCACGATCCGGCTCGACCCGCCGCGAGGGCACGACCGAGCCGCCGCGCCGCCCGTCGTCCCGTTCGACGACGAGCTCGAGCAGATGCGGCAGGCGCTCGTGCTCGGGCTGAGCGATTACGTGCGCAAGAACGGCTTCTCCGACATCGTCGTCGGCGTCTCCGGCGGAATCGACTCGGCGCTGACCGCCGCGATCGCGGCGGAGGCGCTCGGGCCGAAGCGCGTCCACTGCGTGTCGATGCCGTCGCGGTACTCGTCGGAGGGGACGCGAACGGACGCGCGCCGGCTCGCGGAGAGCCTCGGCTGCGAGTTCCGCGAGATCGCGATCGGGCCGATGGTGGACGCGTTCGGTGCGGCGCTCGCGGCGTCGTTCGCAGGACGCGAGCCGGATCTGACGGAGGAGAACGTCCAGGCGCGGATCCGCGGGATCATGCTGATGGCGCTGTCGAACAAGTTCGGGTGGCTGCTCGTCGCGACGGGGAACAAGTCGGAGATGTCGGTCGGCTACACGACGCTCTACGGCGACATGGCCGGCGGCTTCGCGCTGCTGAAGGACGTGTTCAAGACCGACGTCTTCCGGCTGTCGCGGCACCTGAACGAGCGCGCGGGTCGCGACCTGATCCCGGCGTCGATCATCGAGCGGGCACCGAGCGCGGAGCTGCGTCCGGACCAGCTCGACGAGGACTCGCTGCCGCCGTACGCGCAGCTCGACGAGGTGCTCGAGGCGTACGTCGAGGAGGACCGGTCGCTCGAGGAGCTGTCCGCGGACGGCTTCGATCCCGACGTCGTGCAGCGCGCGGTGGCGATGATCGACCGGGCCGAGTACAAGCGCCGGCAGGCGCCGCCCGGTGTCCGGCTGCGGCCGAAGGCGTTCGGACGGGACCGGCGGACGCCGATCACGAACCGCTGGCGGAGCTAGGACCTACGCGCCGGCGTCGACCGACTCGGGCGGCGGGCCGTTCTCGAGAAGGTCGCGGACGAGCTCGGCGAGTCGTCGCGGGCCGGTCGTGACCGTGTCGAGCTCGTCGAGCGTGAACCAGCGGACGCCGGTGACGCCCTCGGCCTCGAGCTCGGCGGCGCTGAAGTCGGGCGCCGGCTCGAACGGCTCGGTGCGCACGAGGTAGTGGCGCTCGCGCTGGCCGCCCCACCGCGTCGGGTTGACGAGGAAGTGCTCGCGCGTCCAGATCAGCGGACCGAGCTCGACGTCGCGCAGGCCGGCCTCCTCGACGAGCTCGCGCGCGAGCGCGTCGGCGTCGCTCTCGCCGGGGTCGATCCCCCCGCCGGGCGTCGACCACCACTCGCCGAGCGCCTCGGTGAAGCGGACGAGCAGCACGCGGTCGCTCGTGTCGAGGACGAGCGCGCGCACGGCGTTGCGCGGCGGGTGGCCGTACGCGCGCGCGGCGAGCTCCATGAACCAGCGGAGGCGCTCCCACCACGGGACCGCCGCGTTCGCCGGCGAGGTCGAGGGCAGGACGAAGAGCTGCGTCTCCCCGAGCCGTCGTGTCTGGAGACCGAGGCCGGTGCGCTCGTTGAACGCGCCGCGGTAGGCCTCCTTGCCGACGAAGCCGAGCCACGCGGGACGGAGCTCGTCCGCGATCCGCTCGAGCCGCTCGGCGGCGCCGTCGAAGTCGGCGCGGCGGAGGTCGCCGGAGCCCGGTGTCGTGCGGTACGCCGCGTTCGTGACGCCGATGCCCTGGCCGAGCAGCTCGAACTGCTCGTGTGGCTCGACCAGGCGCGACGTGAAGTGCGCCGCGTGCAGGAGTCGCCAGAAGTCGTTGCGCGGATTGGCGAAGTGCGCGTGCGCGGCCGCGGAGACGCGGCCCGGGTTGATCCCGACGAAGACGACGCGCAGCCCCGGCGCGAGCACGTCGGGAACGTCGCCGGCGGGGGCCGTCATCGGCGCTGGGCCGGCGACATGGCGTGGACGGAATCGTGGATGAGCATGAACCGCATCGACCAGAACGTCGGCCGCGGCTCGGGCAGCTCGTGCCGCGCCCGCACGAATCCGGTCAACGTGACCGCGACGGTCCCGAGCCAGATGATCACCCCGACGGCGAGGACCCACGGCGTGGATCCCGACAGCAGCACGATCAAGCCCGCACTTGCGACGGCCAGCCCGAGGTACCCCACGCGGAGGGACCAGACCGCCATCCTCCAATGGCCGTTGTGCTGAAGCTCCGGCGGCTCGGCCATGTGACGCATCGTATGGGAGCCACCCGATCCACACGTTTGATCGACATAGGTCACGGCGATGGAACGATGCCGTTACGACAACGACGCCGCCGGGCTCCCGCCTGGAGGCGTCGGCGAGCTGCGCATGGCGGGCAGCTCGCCGGCGTCTCGCTGCGTCAGTGGTGGAGCCTGATGATGCCGCCGCCCGCTGCGCAGAACGGGGGCGGTGGGCCGGTGGCGGTGCAGGTGCTGTCGACGGTGACGTAGAGCGAGCCGTCTCTCGCGAGCGCGATGCCGTTCGGGAAGGTGAGACCGCTCGCGATCACGGACGCCCTGCCGTCGGCCGCGAGCTCGACGACGGAGCCGGTGCCGGCCGTGGCCGGCAGCGGCGGGCTGGGTGCGCTCCACATGTCGACGAGGTAGATCGCGCCGGTCCGTTCGTCGGAGACGCAGCCGGTCACGTGGTGGATGAGGCTGTGCCCGCCGCCGTCGGTGACGGGGACGTCGGTCGGCGCGGAACGGCCGTGCACCATCCAGAGGTGGCCGGAGAGCGAGGCGGCGTAGAGGCGGCCGCGCAGCACGGTGACGCAGGTGGGGACGGTGTCCGCCGGGAATGCGCCGGGCGGCGGCGGGAGAAACGCCGACAGGACCGAGATGCTCCGGTCGAACGCCACGACGTCGAGGGTGTTGGCGCCGGCGTCGGCGACGAAGGCGCCGCCGGGGAAGGCGAAGATCCCGTACGGGTTCGCGTTCGGCGGCTCGGTCGTGAACCCGGGGTTCGCGGCGGCCCACTGGTAGTCGTGGCTGCCGACGCCGGCGAGGGTCCGGAACGTTCCGCCGGCGGTGAACGCGATCAGCCGGCCGGCCTGGTCGCGGGCGGCGGCGAGCACGCTCGCGCAGTCCGCAGGCTGGCCGGCGCAGCTCAACCCGGCGAGCTCCTCCGGGTAAGAGGTGATGACGCCGTCGAGACGGCCGCCGCCCGCGGAGATGCCGTCGACGCCGGTGATTCCCTGCGTCGGCACCGAGCGCGAGTACAGCCCCGTCACGAGCGGCGTGTGCGTGCCGGTGGCCGGGTCGACGGTCGAGATCTCCGAGCTGAGCCCGATGCAGATCGGACCGGCCGGGATGGAGCCGCAGACGTCGCCGCCGTGGCCCGCCTCGGCCACGAGCAGGCGGCCGCTCGGTGTGATCAGCAGGCCGCGCGGCGAGTCGAGGCCCGTGGCGACCGCGCTTGCCGTCCACGCGCCCTGGCCGGAGACGGTTCTACGCGCGGCCGTCGACGATGCCGCGACGAGGCCGGCCGCGAGCGCGACGGCACCAAGCGCCGTGACGATTCGGCGTGCAAGACGATCAGATCGGTGCATGATTCCCCCCTAGCTCGAGTCGCCCTGCCTGACCGCAGCGGAGACACGGCTGCAGGCTCGTCGGCCGCCGCCGTTATATTCGATAGGTGGCGAACCTAGCAAATATCGGAGGGCGAAGCAAGCAACCGAAGCGCCGCTACGACTCGACGGGCCGGCGGGCGGCGGCGGCGGAGCGCCGGCTCGCGGTCGTCGCCGCCGCCCGCGACCTCTTCGAGCAGCACGGTTGGGCGGCGACACGGTTGCGCGAGATCGGCGCAGCGGCAGGCGTCTCGCAGAAGCTCGTCGAGGCCGCCTTCGGCACCAAGGCGGCGCTCTTGCAGGCGGCGGTCGACTACGCGATCCGCGGCGATCTCGAGCCGCTCCCCATCTCGCAGCGCGAGAGCGTCCACGCGATGGAAGGCGCACCGGACGCGCCGACGATGCTGCGGCTCCACGCCGCTCACCTCCGCCGGATCAACAGCCGCTCGGCCCGGATTGCCGCCGTCGTCGAGCAGGCCTCGAGCGCCGACCCCGCCGTCGCCGCACTCTGGCGACGGATGAACGAGAACCGCGCGTTCGGCGTCACCTGGGCGACGACCACGCTCCTCCGGAAGCGCGGCCGCCGCCGCGGCTTGACCCGAAGCCGGGTCGAGCCGATCTTCTGGGTCGCGCTCGACTGGGCCACCTACCGCACCCTCACCCAGCACGCCTTCCTCGCCGACGACGACTACGAAGCGTGGCTGCGCGACTACTACGCCGCGACGCTCCTTCCCGCCGCCCGCAGGTGAGCAGGGATGCCGGCCGCGCCTATGCGGCTTCGATCCCGGC
>Ga0335085_10013303_pt1 | contig 12069 bp, 10 predicted proteins | sample Lox_Sample_45_FD_206712 | JGI IMG/M metagenome (GOLD analysis project Ga0335085, IMG submission 206712) | Soil microbial communities from Loxahatchee National Wildlife Refuge, Florida, United States - Lox_Sample_4.5 | ecosystem: Environmental > Terrestrial > Soil > Wetlands | place: USA...
GAAGGTCTTCGCTGAACTGCACGGTTCCCTCAAACCGCATCACATGCCCGTCAGCTTTTTCTTTGGTACCGGCGGATGGAGGGATCAAGAACGACACGCTTGCCAGAAGAAAAACAAGGGTAGGCACGCATTGCCTTCGCAACATTTCGGCACCTAGGAGACTGTCTGGCGGGCATCAACTGCCGGTCGCGGGACTTCCTTATTTCTGTCCGATGACTTTGTCTCGCTTGAGCTGTTTCACGAGGGTTTTGGCATACTCCTTGCCAAGCTTCTCGAAATCCTTGGAGTAGACGGTGTCGGTTTCGCCGCTCCAAACCAGCTTTTCGTCCCGGACGTTGTAGAAATTGACCTCCACACGCACGATGATGTTTTCCTGCGTGGACCAACTGGTGGCATAAAACTGCCCGTAGGCCATATCCCAATAAGGGTAGAACGTGTAGTAACCCGGCGGCGGAACCCAGACCCCGCCCGTGACCACGGTTTCCGTTTCTTTGCGGGTGTCCTTGGGGCGCACCACGATAACGCCGTCGAGCACGCTCTCCTTGATTCGCTGGCGCAGCTCGCCCGGCTGCATTTCATTCCGCGGCGGAAGCACCATATAGCTTTGCACCGCCTGGACCCCGTTTTTCTCCAGCAGCTTCTTCATTTCGTCTTCGAAGCTCTGACGAACGAAGTAATTGTCCGTGACCGTCGCCACCATCACTTTGGTGAACTTCGGCATGGGGACGCCCGTGAGGACCCAACGGTGGACGATGTCCGTGCCAGCGAAGAGAGGCAGGACGCCCAGACTGAAGAGCAGGAGGGAAAGGCAAACTCGTTTCTGCAAGGGGTCTCCGTGAGCAAAGAGATTTTCTGGCGCTATGGTAGCACGGGGCGACGTGTCCTCCGGCATCAGCCCTTAGCCGGCTGCCGGAACTCGCTGTGCGAGTGGATAATGGTCCGGGCGCGTCTAGAAAAGACGGGGCTGGCGCTTCGGCAGTTCGCGGCCGAAATACTGATAGGCCCGCGGAGTGGCCACGCGCCCGCGCGGCGTGCGATCCAGCATGCCGATCTGCATCAGATAGGGCTCGTACATCTCTTCGATGGCATCTTCTTCTTCGCTCAGCGCAGCGGCGAGCGTGCCAAGGCCTACCGGACCACCGGCATATTTGTCGAGCAGCGCCATCATCAGGTTGCGGTCCACTTCGTCCAGGCCGTGTTCATCCACGCCGAGCATGCGCAGAGATTCCTGCGCGACTTCCCGAGTGATCAGACCCTTGGCGCGCACTTCGGCGTAATCCCGTGCGCGGCGCAGCAAGCGATTTGCGATGCGCGGCGTGCCGCGGCAACGGCGGGCGATCTCTTCGGCGCCGCCCTCTTCCATTTGGATATTCAGAATTTTGGCGGAGCGACGCAGGATGATCAGCAGGTCTTCCGGCTCGTAAAAATCGAGCCGATGGACAATGCCGAACCGCGAACGTAGCGGCGCAGTGATCAGCCCCGCGCGCGTGGTGGCGCCCACAAGCGTGAACTGGTTGAGATGGAATGGATGGATGCGCGCACCGGGCCCCTGGCCGATCACCAGGTCCACACGAAAATCTTCCATCGCCGGATAAAGGACTTCTTCCACCGCGGCCTGCAGCCGGTGAATCTCGTCGAGAAAAAACACTTCCTTTTTGTCGAGCGAGGTCAGGATCGCCGTAAGGTCACCTTTGCGTTCCAGGAGCGGCCCGGCGCTGGTTTTGATGGGAACATTCAATTCGTTGGCGATGATTTGCGCGAGCGTGGTTTTGCCGAGACCCGGAGGACCATACAGCAGCACGTGATCGAGTGCCTCGCCGCGCGTCCGGGCCGCTTCGATGGCGATGGCGATATTTTCCTTCACGCGCTTCTGCCCAATGTATTCGCCGAGAGTCTTCGGGCGGACCGAAGCATCCAGTCGAGCATCGTCTTCCCACGCGCTGCCTGAAACGATTCGTTCCGCCTGCGCGGGAGCTTTCTTCGCGGTGAAGTTGGCCATGAAGGTTAAAGGATAGCAGTAAATCGATGGGAGAAAACAGAGAGCGGCGAGCCGGAGACCTGCGCGGCAGTATTAGATTCCTGTTATCTGTTCGCGGTTCCCCAAGCAGGTCTCATCCCCCCGCCGCCCGCGGTGCGTTCATCTCCGCAAGCGTCGTGCGCAGGAGTTTCTCAAAATTGGAGGTGCCCGCTTCGCGCTTGGCTTTGGCTAGCGCCGCATCGGCGGTGCGTTCATCATAACCGAGGTTGAGCAGCGCGGATTTCACATCGGATTCGACACCTGCAGGAGACGATGGCGCCGGCCTTTCGGCTTCCACTCCAACCGATTCGAGCCTGTCTTTGAGTTCCACAACCATGCGTTCCGCAGTCTTCCGTCCAACGCCGGGAATTTTCGTGAGCCTCGCCAGGTCGCCGGAGCGAATGGCGGGAACAAGTTCTTCCACGTTCATACCGGACAGAATTTTCAGGGCCAGCGTGGGTCCCACGCCCGAGGCTCCGAGAAGCAGTTCGAACAGGTGCTTCTCGCGGGCGGAAAGAAAACCGTAGAGCGCCAAAGCATCTTCGCGCACATGCGTGTGAATGAGCAGCGTGACCTCTGCGTGCAAATCGCCGAGCGCCGCGTAGGTGGAAAGCGGCACCGCGACGAGGTAGCCCACGCCGCCAACGTCGAGAATCACCTGGTTCGGCCGTTTTTCGAGGAGCCTGCCGCGGAGCAATCCGATCATCGTTCGCCAGTATTGCCGCGCCGAGCACGAAGTGTCAACGCGAGAAAAGCCGGCGTTGCGAGCCCCGGATTTTTCTTTCGGAGCCTGCTATGGATTTGCGGCGAATCCAGCGCTTTACTTGGCGTGGCGTGGCGTGACCTTATTGAGCAAATGAATCAGCGGCTGTCCGGCGGCGGGGATTTTCACCTTGCCGCCCTGGACGATTTCCCTGGCGCTAAGGTCCTTGCCGTAGAGCGTCTTGTTCGCACCGTCATCCGAGCGCATCGTGGAACCTTCCAGCGAAACGCCGGCAAACACGCCGCGGGCGCGAGACCAAGAGAGAATCTCCGCTTTCATGACCACGTCGGTTTCGGCCGATGTGCTACGCCCGACCGGGCCGGCGGCCACCGAAGCGTCCGCGCCGAGCTTCACTTTGCTGCTGAGCACGGAATTTGCGCCCGAATCGTTCATGACCAGAAGCACGAAGTCCGTGGCTTCGCCGCCAATCTGCAATCCGAAGCTGCCGCCTTCCAGAGCGAACATCGCCGGAGCGCTCCACGGGCCGCTGTGATTGATTCCAGTGCGGCAGGTAATGACGCCTCGGCCATAGCTGCCACCAACGATAAATGCCGCTTTCAAGACTGACGGATAAACGATCACGCATTCGGATTTATTGAGCAGGTCGCGGGGAATCCCCTGATCCGGCGTGGCGAGAATTTCCTTCATCACCGTGTAAGAATTTTTTAGGCGGTCGTCTTCCTTGTCCTGCGCAAGAGCGCCGCATGCAGAGAAAAGAAGAATTGCGAGCAGTATAGGGGTTTTCATTCGTTCATCCTTTTTGTGAAGTCGACTCGACTAGGCGTTCACGATTGTGGGAAATCCCGGTTTCGGAAGGGAGCTCACGGGTGGACGGGCGAGGCGAATCCCATCGAACACAGGTTAAGAATATAGCGTTTCAAGAGAGCGTGACAACCGCTGGTTGCGGGTCACCGGGGAGCTATTGGGCGGCGGACGATTTTTGCGGGGGCTGGTAACGCCCTGGCACGGCCCGCGTGGAAATCGCGATGCGGTTCCAGGCGTTGATCGTGGAAATCACGTAAATCAGGTCCACAATCTCCTGTTCGGAAAAATGCTTTTGCAATTCGGTGAACTCTTCGTCGGGCGCGTGCGTGGACGCAATGAGCGTCACCGCTTCGGCCCAAGCCAGAGCGGCGCGCTCCCGGTCCGTGTAATAGGGCGATTCACGCCAGGCATCCAGGCCGTAGAGGCGTTGCTCGGTTTCGCCGCCCGCGCGGGCGTCTTTCCAGTGCATGTCTATGCAAAAGGCGCACCCATTGATTTGAGAAACGCGGAGTTTCAGCAGATGAATGAAATTGTGATCTAAGCTGCAGTGCCCCAGGTAATTCTCCAATCCAAACATCGCTTTCATCGCTTCCGGGGCGAATTTGCGGTAATCGATTCGTGGCTGCACGGTGGGCCTCCTTGCGGCGTTAGATGCCATAGGAAGAAATATCGGTGCGGATGCGGGACCGTGTTTCGGCCCAAGTAATATCGAGGCGGCCGGGAGGGGAAGAGCGGTTAGCGGCGGGCGCGGTCCTTGCGAACAGCCTCGTCGACCAGCGCATCCAGTTCGGAGCGGGTCAGCGTGACTTCCCCTGTTTCAGCTTCGCGGTCGTCGCAAGTTAGCGGAAGCTCGGCGCCGCCGCCGGGAGGCGGAACCACGTGATACCGCATGCGCGCGGCCATCAGCTTGGCGACCTCGCGCGTCGAAAGCAACTGGGGCTCGCCCGCGAGCTTCGCGGTCAGAGCGATCTTCGCGAAGTGCTCCAGTGTTTCCATCCGGAAAAACGCAGTCCGCAAATCCGGGCCGCAGGTGACCGCTCCGTGATTCGCCAGAAGCAGCGCGTCGTAATGCGGCGCGTAAGGCTCGAGCACGGCGCCAAGATCCGGAGTGCCCGGCGTGGCGTACCGCACCAGCGGAATTTTTCCGAGGGAGACGACGACTTCGGGAAGCAGCGCCTGGTCCAGGCCCAGCCCCGCGGCGGCAAATCCCGTGGCCGTCGGCGGATGCCCATGACACACGGCATTCACGTCGGGGCGCATGCGATAGAACAGCAGGTGCATGCCGGCTTCGGAGGAGATCTTGCGGTCGCCCTGCAAATGCCGGCCATCCATGTCCATGATTACGAGATCCTCGGGCGACATCATGCCCTTGTTCATGCACGTGGGTGTTGTCAGGATCCGGTTGGCATCTAGGCGGATCGAAAGGTTGCCTTCACAGGCGACGATCTGGCCGCGCTCATACATCCAGCGGCCGACCAGACATATTTCCCGCCGATAGTGCTCTTCGAGTTTTGCAATCGTTTCGGGCGCAGAATCCGTGGCCACGGTACGAAACCCTTTCTCGGCCGTTTGAGCGGTTCGAACCGAAAGTAATCTTCGAATTTGCCAAAACTTCTGGCCAAGAGAGTACGCCGCTGGCTTTAGAAAGCCAAGTGCAAATTACGCATAGATGCCGCGTAGTTTAAGGGCCGTGGCTACCCGGTCGATGGCCAGCATATAGGCCGCGATCCGGTTGTTCACTTTATGCGTTTCCGCATACCGAACCACTTCGTCGAAGGAGCGTTCCATGACGTCTAGGAGGCGTTCGTTCACTTCGCTTTCCCGCCAGAAGAATCCCTGGCGGTCCTGCACCCATTCGAAATAGCTGACGGTGACGCCCCCGGCGTTGCCGAGGATGTCCGGCACGGTGAACACGCCCTTGGAATCGATGATGGCATCCGCCTGCCAGGTGGTGGGCCCGTTTGCGCCTTCGCAAAGAATCTTGCATTGCACCTGATGGGCGTTCTGCTCCGTGATCTGGTTTTCGATGGCCGCGGGAATCAGAACGTCGCACGGCTGGAAAAGGACGTCGCGCGAACTCATCTTTGTGCCGCCTCCCGGGAACTCCTGCAGGGGCTTTTTGTTCGTGTACACCCACTGAATGACCTTGGGCACATCGAAGCCGTTTTCGTTGTAAAGTCCTCCGCCGATATCGGCGAGACCGATGATCTTGTACCCGGCCTTCTGCATCAGCTCGGCAGCCAGGGAACCCACATTGCCGAACCCCTGAATGATGACGCGCGTGTTTTCCTTGCGCATGCCCAGCTTGGCCAGGGCTTTGTCCACGCAAATCATCACACCGCGGCCGGTGGCCTCGCGCCGCCCGCGCGATCCGCCCAGTTCGATGGGCTTCCCGGTCACCACCGCGTTGGTGGCCTGGCGGGCGTGCATGGCGTAAGTGTCCATCACCCAGGCCATTGTCTGCTCGTTGGTGCCGACGTCCGGAGCCGGAACATCGCGCTCGGGCCCAAGCCAGTCGGAGAGTTCCGCGGTGTAACGCCGCGTGAGGCGCTCCAGTTCGCCGCGGGACATCTTCCGCGGATCGCAAATAATTCCGCCCTTTGCGCCGCCAAATGGAATGTCCACCACCGCGCATTTCCACGTCATCCAGGCCGAAAGCGCGCGAACCTCATCGATACTCACATCGGGAGCAAACCGGATGCCGCCCTTGCCCGGCCCGCGAACCGTCGAGTGCAGCACGCGATAGCCGGTAAACACTTCCAGTTGCCCGTTGTCCATGCCCACAGGAATGTACAAGGTGATCTCTTTGTCGGGATATTTCAGATAGCGGTAAACGCCTTGTTCCAGGCCCAGCTTGTTCGCGGCCACCTCAAAGCGCGCTTCAGCGTTCTGGTAGACATTCATTTCTTCCGGTGCGGGCGTGTGCGGCATGCAAAAGTCTCCTTTGCCAGGACAGCTCTGCGAGCAGTCGGCTGAGCAGCGTCAATCGCCTGGTTGAGACGCGCAGGCGTGAAAAGTGAGGCCAAAAAGAAGGTCGCAGGCGGGCTACCCACCCGCCGGCCCTGAAATTGGCCGGGAATGCAGTATACGAAGAGGACTGACGGACCGCAAGGAGACGCGGCCAGGGATGCATCCCAAAAGGTAGTGTAAGAAGAACCGCGCGATTGGCCGGGAGGTGCTCCGGCAACCACGCAACCGTGTCGTACAGCACGACAGATTTTGCGACAAAGGGATAGGCTAGAAAGCCGCGTGGTGCAGGGGCCCAGAACTATGAACAGGAAACAATTCCCGCTTTCCAAGGTTTATCAGCTCCTGGAACCCGGGCCGGTGGTATTGCTAACGACGTGTGAGGATGGCCGAAATAACGTCATGACGATGTCGTGGCACATGATGGTGGAATTCGAGCCGCCCACGGTCGCCTGCGTCGTCAGTGGAAACGATTACAGCTTTGACGCATTGCTTGCGACCCGCGAATGTGTAATTGCTGTCCCTGCGGCGAAACTCGCTCCCAAAGTCGTGGGCGTTGGCAATTGTTCGGGGCGCAACGTCGACAAGTTTGTGAAATTTTCGCTGACGCCCGTACCCGCGGAAAAAGTGGCCGCCCCGCTCGTGTCGGAGTGCTTTGCGAACCTGGAGTGCAGGGTGGTGGATACCCAATTGGTGGACAAATACAACTTATTCATCCTGGAAGTGGTCCGCGCATGGATGGATCCCGTGCAGAAAAACCCGAAGACCATTCACCACCATGGATTTGGAACATTTGTGGTCGACGGGCGGCGAATCATTTTGAAGTCAAAAATGCGCTGAAGCACGCGCACCAACGCTCGCGGCAATTCCCGCCTCGAAAACATCCATAAACAAGAAACTGTTATTGCGTCCGGAACTGAATGGTCACCGTCAGATGCATCGAAGTGGGCTTGCCGTCGAGCTCCGCGGGTTGATACTTCCACTGCTTCAGCGCATTGAGCGCCGCCTGGTGCAGCAATGGCGGACCCGAAAGCACCTTCATGGCGCTGACGTTGCCGTCCCCATCGATCAACGCGTCAATCTGCACGTTGCCGGAAATGCGCTGGTTGCGCGCGATATCGGGATACACCGGAGGCACGGATTTCAGCAGCTTGGCGGGCTTGACGTCACCGCCGACCGGCGCCGGTGCGACCGGTTCCGCTCGGTGGGAACCAGACAGGCCAGTGACCGGGGTCCCAGGGTTCGCCGCGGCATTGATCTCGAGAGCCGGAGCGGATGCGGAAGAAGCCGCGGCACCTTCGCGGTTGATGACCGGCGTTGCCAGATGAACATCTCCCAGCGCAGGCTTCTTGGGTTCCTCAACAGCGGGCTGCACATTGCGTGGAGCCGGAGCTGCAACTGGGCTCACGCTTCGGGGGGCACGGTCCACGGGTGCACTGGGCATCGCAGTGGGTTCCCCTGGTGGATTTGCGCGGGGAGGCGCGGATGGGGCCGCGGAGGCCGCCGCAACGGGCGCGGGCGTGGACTCCGCGGAAGAATTCGCAGCCGCAGGCGAAGGGCCAGCGTGCTCCGTTTTTGAAGCTCCTCCCGCAAGCATGGCGCTGATGGCATTCCCCGGCTGGTGCGAATACCACACGCCGCCCGCAACCAACAGAAGCGAAGCTGCAATGCCGATAAACAATCCTGACTTCGATTTCGAGGCGGCAGCATCCGCCGCCTGTGAAGATTCACCGAGCAGCTGACCGCCGAAAACCGCGGTCTCCGGACGCCGCGTGGATTCCTGCGCTTCCGCGAGAACGAGTTCCTCGGGCGCCGGAGGAATCACCGACTCCACATCCGAATTCGTGCCTTCGACGTGGAAGGGGCTCGTCGCTGGTGCGGCCGTTTCTGTCTCCCGTGCAAGCGGAGCCAGCCACGAGGGGATCTTGATCTCCTCAACGTCGAGCGACCCGGATGCGGCTTTTGGCTGGGGAGACGGAGCGATTTTCGCCGGCTTTGCCGGTGCGGTCTCCGATCCCAGGCTCGCCAGATCAAAAACTTTCTGCGCCACTTCCGGCGCATCCCCCTTTTCCGCTGCCGGCAACTGAGTCGAGGCAGCCGGCGCGGCGGATTTTGGCGCTTCTGTGAAGAGCATAGAGCTGAGCTGCTCCTGCAGACGCGCTGCCTGCTGCTTGAGTTCTTCCGTAGAAGGATCGCCGCTGGACGAAACCGGTGCGGACGAGATTGCCGCCGCTGGCTTCGACTCAATCATCGGGCTCACCGGAGCCGACGCAACAGGAGCAGGCGGCGCTTCGACGATTACCGGAGGAATGGTCGGCGTGGACTCGAAAGGCGCTGGTGGAGGCGGTGAGGGAAACACGTGCTTGGGTTCCGCACCCACCGGCGCGATGGCAGCGGGCGGCGGCGGAATCACAGGCTTCGCCGGCACAGGAGACGCGGGAACAACCGGCTGAGCGGCAGAGGGCAGCGCCGGCTTCGGCGCCGGGGGAGCAGATAAAGGTGCGGCCACGGCGGGACGCGCCGCGGCCTGCGGAAGAACCGTATCCGAGGGAAACCGCATGCCCCAAAATCCCGGCGCAGGTTCCGTGAAGCGAAGTTCCACATACCCGACCGCATTGCCGTCCGTCTTGGATTTCACTACCTGGCAGACCACTTCCTTTTTCGTCTTTTCGTTGGTCAGGAAAATCAGTTGGCCGGGGGCCAGCAGCGCCGAAATGCGAATCACTGCCCCATGGCCAAACACCAGAACGGTGGCGGATTTCTCGGAGAACGGTTCGCGCTTGTCGGAGCCTTCCACGGTGCGTGCTCCGTTCACGGTGACCGGAACCTCCAGCGCGACAGGCTGTGGCCGGGCCGGCGGTTCGGCCGGGGATTTCGGAGCGGCAGCCGTTGGAGCTGCCGGTGCGGCAGCGTTTTCAGAGTCTTTTACATTCAGTGTCATAGACCACTCACACTCGCGGAATTGGGCACAATGGCCGAAGGACAGGTTTCCCCGGTTCTACCTCTATATGTTCCCGTTGCCGTAAAGGCCGCCATATAGTACGCAAGTACCACCGTTCGCAGGCTGTGCGCGAAGAGTGAAGGTGCGCAGTACGACAAATCATTCAGGATGGGGAGGATAGCGGCGCGCAGACGCAGAGCCAGCCGGGAGCCGGAGACCTGCATGGGGATTACGGACGTGCTCGCTGGCCGGGACTCCAGCGACATCGCTTGAGCCCTTCGACTAGAATTCTCGGGAAGGACAGTTGTCTACTTCTGATTCGCGGCAAGCGGCGGCTGGAAGCGCGCGTCCACCGCGACTTGATATCCGGTGACCAGCTTGTTGGTTTCGTTGGCCATACCGATGATGGCCTGGAGTTCCTTGAACATTTCCGGCGTCATCCCTTTGGCGAACGCCGAAGCGGTATGCGAGGCGATGCAATAATGGCAATTGTTGGTCACACTCACGGCGATATAGAGCAGCTCCTTGGTGAGCGGATCGATGGCCCCGGGCGCCATGATCGCCTTCAGGTCCTCCCAGGTCCGCTTGAGCAAAGCAGGGTCATGCGCGATCGCCTTCCAAAAATTGTTGATGTAATCCGTTTTGCGGGTGGCCATGATGTCGTCGTACACCGCTTTGACGGCCGGGCTGGCGTCGCTGTATTCGATAAGGCCAAACGTAGACATGAGTGAGCTCCAGGGGCGAAAATCGAACCCTTTGCATGGTAACGAGAATTCCGCGGGCTTACCAGGTTGCCAATCACAGGTCTCGTATCCTCCAGTTCCCGGACTCTGTATTTCCTTGATTAAATCGATATAATACCGGGCGCTCCGGAGGTCTCATGGGGGATGCGGCGATTGGCGTACGGTGGCTCTGGGTTCTCCTCGCATTTTGTTTCGAGGTCTGCGCCTCGCCGGTTTCGGCGCAGACGGTCCGGGTGGATGTGTCTCCCGAGCGGGGAGTCTCGTTTGATCCCGACAAGGCCATGGGAACCTCGCTGGATATTCTGCCCGCGAGAGAATTCGACGCCGTTTACACAGACGCGATCGTCAAGGAATCCCTCTCGGCCGGATGGGGGCCCATCACGTACCGGCAGAACACCGAACTGACGATTGACGCGTGGCATTGGAACCCCCAAGGAACCTGGAGCAACGAGAAAGAAAAGAGCGGCTACTTCACGGGAAGCGCGGAACCCGGGGAATTTTTGCGCAAGTCCTACGGCTACGCGCTGCCGCACCGGGGAACCACCCGCAGCGACGAAGGGCAACTGGAATACTCGCGGCTCACCGACGGCGACCCGCGCAGCTACTGGAAGAGCAATCCTTATCTGACGGAAAAATTTACGAGCGAGCCAGATGCCCTGCATCCGCAGTGGGTGGTGCTGGATTTCGGGACACCGCAGGCCATCAGCGTGATCGCCATTGCGTGGGCAAATCCCTATGCGAAGAACTACGTTGTCGAATACTGGACAGGAAAGGAAGACGCGCTGACCAAGCCAGATCAAGGCGCCTGGCTGAAGTTCCCCACGGGCGAAGTCCACGGCGGCACGGGCGGAAACCGGGTGCAACGCCTCGCCGCGAAGCCCGTCGCTACCAGGTTCCTGCGCATCTGGATGACCGAATCCTCAAACACTTGTGACACACACGGCGCCGGGGACGTTCGCAACTGTGTGGGTTACGCCATCTTTGAAATCGCCGCGGGGAATTTCAATTCGAAGGGGGAGTTCGTGGATCTGGTCCGTCACACGCCCGGCCAGGCGCAAACGGCCACGCAGGCTTCCTCGATTGACGCGTGGCATACGGAAAGCGATCTCATTCCTTCGCGCATTCAGACCGGATTCGACCTCTTTTTCACCAGCGGCTACACCCATCACCTGCCGGCGATGATTCCGGTGGCCATGGTGTACGCGACGCCGGAGGACAGCGCCGCCGAATTGGCCTATCTGGAGAAGCGCGGTTATCCGATTTCCTACATCGAGATGGGGGAAGAACCGGACGGCCAATTCATGCTGCCGGAGGATTATGCCGCTCTATACCTGCAATGGGCCCGCGCTCTGCATCGCGTGGACGCAAAACTGAAACTAGGCGGCCCGATTTTTACCGGGGTGAACGAGGATATCAAGGTGTGGCCGGATGCGCAGGGACGCACTTCGTGGCTCGCACGATTTCTCGATTATTTGAAATCGCACGGAGGGATGGACGATCTGGCGTTTGTGTCTTTCGAGCACTATCCCTTCCCACCCTGCGACATCAATTGGGCCGATCTCTATCGCGAGCCGGAATTGGTGCAACATATTCTCGACGTCTGGCGCGCGGACGGGGTCCCGCCAAATGTGCCGTTGATGATTACCGAGAGCGGCGTGTCTTGGGAGTTGACCGATCCGATGCAGGATATTTTTTCCGCGCTTTGGGCGGCGGACAGCGTTGGCGCCTTTCTGGCGCACGGCGGCGCGGCCTACTACCACTCCCCCATCCAACCGGAGCCCTTGCGCCCGGGCTGCCACGCCTGGAGCACCTACGGAAATTTTGTCGCCAACGAGAAGTTGGAGATTCAGCAACACACCGCGCAATATTTTGC
>Ga0335085_10013304_pt1 | contig 12069 bp, 11 predicted proteins | sample Lox_Sample_45_FD_206712 | JGI IMG/M metagenome (GOLD analysis project Ga0335085, IMG submission 206712) | Soil microbial communities from Loxahatchee National Wildlife Refuge, Florida, United States - Lox_Sample_4.5 | ecosystem: Environmental > Terrestrial > Soil > Wetlands | place: USA...
CGATCCGTCCGGCACCGGCGGCTGGACGAGGAGGCCGCGCTCGATGGCCGCCGTCGGCCCGCTCGTGTCGACGCCGCCGTAGACCCACAGGTACGAGCCGACGAGGGCCGCCGTGGCGTGCGTCCGCGGCTGGGCGAGATCGGTGTTCGCGACCCACGGCTCGAGGGCGCCCTTCGAGTCGTAGTCCGACTTCCAGACGGTCGTCGTCGGGCCGCTCGTGTCAGACCCGCCGACGACGATCAACCCGTCCGGTGCGGCCACGACCGCGGCCCCGGAACGGGGCGCCGGCAGGGCGACGCCGTCGACCGGCGTCCAGTCACCGAACTGACCGGTGTCCGGGTCCGGCGTGAGCGAGTAGACCGTGGCGGTCGGCTTGCCCTCCGCGTCGAGGCCGCCGATGAGGTAGATCGAGCCGTTGGCGAAGACGACGGCGGCGTTCGATCGTGCCGCCGGGAGGGCCGGGCCGGCCTGCCAATGGTCGAACGTCGAGCCATCGACGATCTCGGCGACGAACGTGTCCGTCGTCGGGGCCGTGCCGTCGGACCCACCGATGTACAGGAGCTTCGTCCCGACCTGGATCGCGGCCCCGCCGGTCCGCGGCGCGGGCAGGTCCAGCTCGTCCGGCGACGGTTGCCACGGCAGGACCGACCCGAGCGGCGCCGGGCAGGGCAGGCTCTGGTTCGTCGGCGGGCAGAGGTTGATCGGCGTGACGTAGCTCGCCGGTGGGGCCTGCGGATCCATCCCGATCGAGATCGTCGAGAAGACCGTGAAGTAGTAGGCCCGGTCCGGGATGTAGCCGAGGAGCATGATGATGACGACGAACCAGAACGCGGCCTTGACGAAGGCCCAGCTCCAGCCGTCGGCGTCGAGCAGGCCGAAGAGCACCCGCTTGCGCGTCGCCCCTGGACCGATCGCCTGCTGCGCCATCGTCCTCCATCCTCACCGGGCCGCCGACCGCGCCGGTCGGCGTCGGGCGTCGTCCTACGTCAGGGTGTCCCGGCCGAGGCCGAGGGGCTGGGCGAGGCGGCCGGAGAGGCCGCCGGGCTGGCCGACGGCGAGGCCGGCGATGCCGCCGGGCTCGACGATGCGCTCGCCGACGCTTCCGGGCTGGCCGATGCGGCCGCCGACGGGCTGGGGCTCGGCGACGGGCTCGCGGCGGCGCTCGGGCTGGCCGCCGGCGAGGCGGCCGGGGACGGCGAGGATGCCGCCGTGAACTCGTCCTTCCAGCAGGCCGGGAACGGCGTCGCGCCCGGATCGGGGCTGTAGGCCGGGTCGACCCAGCCGGTGAACGTCTTCTCCTTGCCGGTCGCCGGATCGATGACCGGCTCGAAGAGCGATGGGTCACGGACGACGAACGTGTCGTCCTTCGACGAGCGGATGAAGGCGATGACGTCCTGGATCTGCTTGTAGTTGAGCGGGCCGGGCGGGTTGCCCTGGTCCGACCAGACCGGCATGACGCTGTTCGCGTCGCCACAGGCGTACCGGCCGCCGACCGTCAGCATCGTCTGGATGTAGGCGGCGTTCAGGTGCTGGAACAGCTTGTCCTGGCGGTTGAGCGTCGGACCGATGCCGCCCTCGCCGTTGACGCCGTGGCAGCGGGCGCAGTTGGCCTGGTAGAGGTTGTAGCCCCGCTCGACGGCCGTCACCTGCTGGGCGTCGGCCTCGGCCGACAGGCGGCTCTGCGTCAGGCCTCCCGGAAAGCCGAGCTCATAGAAGTAGTAGAGCGCGACGAAGAGGGCGACGAAGACGACCGCCAGGAAGGCGATGAACCGGGCATCGGCCGACTGCCGGACGATCCGGGCGGCGCGCTCGGGCGTCAGCGCGAAGCTCCGCGTCGACGGCGGCGAGCTGAACCGCTCGACGCTCGGAGGCTCGGGCTCTGGTCGGCGGGCCGGCAGGCGCTGTTCCGCGTCGCCCGACGGCGAGGTGGGCTCGTCGGGCGTCGCGGGCTCTCGGCCGGGCGGGTCGGTCATCGATCTCCTCGGTCGGGTCCAGGGACGGTCAGATGCAGCCGGTCGGCGACTTCGGGGGGATCAGGCCCGGCTGGCCGAGGGCCACCGGCAGCGGCCCCAGGGTGATCTTGCCGGTGTTCACGGTCAGGACGCCTGTGCTGTCCACGACGATCGCGAAGCGGTCCATGCTCCGCGGCGCCGGGCCGTACTGGGCGCCGTCGGCCTTGATCCCGAGACGGTCATAGCGGGAGCCGTGGCAGGGACACTCGAACCAGAAGTTCTTGAGGCACGGGTTCGGCCGACAGCCGAGGTGCGGACAGCGCTGGTAGAGGGCCCGGACGTTCAAGGCGGTGCCGTCGCCGCTCTCGTCGGTGCCGGCCTGGAACTGCTGGCGGGAGGTGTCGACGAGGACGACGTACGCCCGGGCCTCCGGGAAGTAGGCCGGAAAGCCCTCGGCGATCGGCAGGTTCGAGTTCGCGGACTTGACCGACTCGAGGTTGCCGATCTGGAACTTGCCGCCGAACCCCGACGAGAGGTTCGGCCACAGGAACCCGATGGTGCCGGCGGCGACCTGGGTCAGCCACAGGAGCATCCCGCCCGCCAGCGAGCCACGGAGGATCTGGCGGCGCGAGAGCCCTTCGACAGGATGGTTGCGGAGTGCCTTGACGGCCTCGGTCGACAGCGCCTGAGGCCGGTCGGCGGGTTCGACGTGGTAGTTGCTCATCGCTCGGTCATAGAGAGAAGTGGAAGCCGGATGTGGTCACGTAGGGGATCGCGAAGCTGTAGCCGGGCCCCCGGAAGAAGATGCCCACGAACGTCAGCGTCAGCCCGAGCGTCATGAGCATCGTGAAGAGGATGACCGCGGTCTTGCGGTGCGACGGCCGGGTCGCCCCGATGTCCCCCCGATCGATATACGGCAGGAGTGCCCCGCCGACGAAGACGAAACCCGGGACGAGGACGCCCGAGACGACCGGGTGGAAGTAGGCCAGGAGCTCCTGCAGGCCCAGGAAGTACCACGGCGCCTTCGCCACCGCCGGCGTGACGTTGCCGTTCGCGAGGTCCTCGAGCGGGGCGTTCATGAAGAGGCCCATCAAGAGCAGGAAGACGCTCATGAGCCCCGCCGCGAGGAACTCGATCGTCAGCAGGTGCGGCCAGGTCATGACCGTGTCGTCGGGCTCCTTCTGGACCCGGACGACGGCGTCCTGCTTGACGAGGGCGAGCAGCCGATACGGCCGGGCCGACATCGGCACCCGCTGCTTGTCGATCTCCGTCCGTCGGGTCGGGTCGACCGGCAGGACGACGCGCCGCTCGTCGGGCGCCTTCGTGTCCGTCATCGTCCGAATGCCCGGGACTCGAGGACGAGCTCAGCCGAAGGCGGGGTCGAGCCGGCGAGCGAGGGCACGCCGATGGGCGTGAGCGAACGCGCGGAGACGACCTCGAGCGGATGAGCCGTCATAGGGGACCGGAGATCCCGCCGTCCTTGCGGATGCGCCAGAAGTGCACCGCCAGGAAGATCGCTGCGACGAGCGGCAGGACCATGATGTGGAGGACATAGAACCGCAAGAGCGTGTTCTGGCCGACCTCGAGGCCACCGAGGAGCAGGAGCTTCGTCGGGGTGTTGAAGAGGGGCGCGTAGCCGGCCATGTTCGTCCCGATCGTGATCGCCCAGTAGGCGATCTGGTCCCACGGCAGCAGGTAGCCGGTGAAGCTGAGCAGGATCGTCGTGAACAGGAGGACGATGCCGACGACCCAGTTGAACTCGCGCGGCGGCTTGTAGGCGCCGTGATAGAAGACCCGCATCATGTGGAGGAAGACGAAGAAGACCATCAGGTGGGCCCCCCACCGATGGATGTTCCGGGTCAGGAGCCCGAACGTCACCTCGCTCTGGATCGAGAGGATGTTCGAGTACGCCTGGGTCGAGGACGGGACGTAGTAGAACATCAGGTAGACGCCGGTCACGGTCAGGACGAGGAACAGGAAGAACGACAGGCCGCCGAGACAGAACGTGTAGGCGAACTTGACGGCGTGCTGTCGGACCCGCACCGGGTGGATGTGCAGGAAGACGTTGTTCATCACCGCGTAGGCCCGCGACCGTTCGTCGTTCGGGTACGGCTGGCGGAAGAGCGATCGCCAGGCCGCGCTGCGGCGGATGCTCTGGTCGACCCGCTCGAGGAAACTCAAGCCGCTCCTCCTGCGACACCGGGCGTGCCGGCGAGCTGCGCATCCCGGTACGACTCCTTGTAGAGCCGCCCGTCGCTCGAGACCTCGGCGAGCTCGAACCGCTCCATCGTAATGGCGTCGAACGGGCATCGCTTGACGCACAACGCGCAGCGGATGCAGCGCTCCTCGTCGAGGACCATCGCCGCCCCGTTCTCCCAGCCGTAGGCCTCCTCGATCTCCGGAAGGAGGCCCTCGGTCTTGAGCTGGTTGACGTCGACCATGTGGATGACGCCTTCGGGGCAGACGTCGGCGCAGGCGCCGCACAGGACGCACCGGAACGGGTCGAACCAGATGTTGTAGTTGCACATGAGGCAGCGGGTCGACTCCGCGACCGCCTGGTTGGCCGTGTAGCCGAGCTCGACCGGGGTCGTGAAGTTGACCGTCGGATCGGTCGACGGCATCCGGGCCTCGAGGGAGGCCATCGGGATGTGCTGGCGCGGCAGGACGTCGTAGAACTCGGGCATCTCGTGGCGCCAGGACGAGACGACCCGGACGTCGGCGTCGACGCTGACGTCGGTCCGGCCGGAGAGGTACCGATCGATCGCGTAGGCGCACTTCTTGCCGTGCCCGGCCGCCTCGATGAGCGTCGTCGGGCCGGTCACGAAGTCGCCGCAGGCGAAGACCCCCCGGACGTTCGTGGCGTAGGTCGCCGGGTCGACCTTGACCCGACCGCGATTGACCTCGAAGTCCGATTCGACCGGCAGGAACGTCAGGTCGGCGGCCTGGGAGACGGCCGGGATGACCGTGTCCGCCGGGACGACGAACTCCGAGCCCGGGATCGGGATCGGCGATCGCCGGCCGGAGGCATCGGGCTCGCCGAGCCGGTTGCGGATGAACCGGACGCCGGTCAGATGGCCGTCCTCGCCGAGTAGCTCGACCGGGCTCACGAGGAATTCCATCCGGACGCCCTCGCGCTCGGTCTCGCCGAGCTCCTCCTCGTCGACGACGAGCTCGGAGCGGGTCCGGCGGTAGGCGATCGTCACCCGTTCCGCACCGTGCCGGAGGCTCGTCCGGCTGCAGTCCATCGCCGTGTAGCCGCCGCCGATGACGACGACGTCGCGGCCGACGGTCAGCTCCTCGCCGAGGTTCGCCTGCTTCATGAAGTCGACGCCGTACTGGACCCCCTCGAGGTCGGCGCCCGGGACGTCGAGGACGACGGCGTTCATCGCCCCGGCGGTGATCGCGACGGCGTCGTAGTCGCGCTGGAGGTCGTCGAACGCGACGTCGACCCCGATCGTCGTGTCGTAGACGAACCGGACCCCGAGCCGCTCGATGAGCCGGACGTCCATCTCGATCGCCTCGCGCGGCAACCGGAAGGCCGGGACGCCGATGAGCATCGTCCCGCCGCCGTACGGCAGGCTGTCGAAGACGGTGACCCGGACGCCCTTCATCGCCAGCTCGCGGGCGACGGCCAGCCCGGCGGGGCCGGCGCCGACGACCGCGACCCGCTCGTCACGGGGCGTGATCTCGGGCATGACGTCGGGGATCCCGGAGATCTCGTGCCACTCGACGAGGAAGCGCTTCATCGCCCGGATCGCCAGAGGCCGGTCGATGTCGCCCCGGCGGCAGGCCCGCTCGCAGGGCGCCGAGCAGACGTACGAGCACATCGCCGCGACCGGATTCGGGTCGCGCGACAGGATGTAGCCCTCCTCGAAGCGGCCTTCGGCCGCGAGGTTCAGGTAGCCACGGCAGTTCGTCCCGACCGGGCAGGCCTCCTGGCACTCGATGTTGCACTGCAACCACGAGGCGTCGACCGGCTGGACGAGGAACTCTTGGTTCGAGTCGATGGCCAAGCGGGACGGCCTTTCCTTCGTCGGGCACGACAACGGGGCGCACGGGCCTGCGAGGGACCGGCCCGGCGAATCTACCACCCGCCCTTCGGGCGGCGCAAAGACGGCGCCGACGCCCACCGGTCCGGTCCCCGATGCCGGCGGGTCCGTCGCCGACCGTGTGGCAGCCGGGTCGAGGGCGGTCCGGGTGGGTTGACGCGTCCGGCCGGGCGCAGCTACGCTGCCGCCCGCGTGGGCCGGGCATCGCGAGCCGGGCCCGAGGAGGTCGACGGGCATGACGTCGGGCGAGGTCGTGTTCCTGGCGGTCGGGCTGCTGCTCGGCATCGCCGGAGCGACGCTCGTCGTCGCCTCCGGCCGCGGCCGTCCCGGTGGCGGCCGCGAGGTGCGGGTGACGATCTCGCCCGGCAGCGTCCCGATCCGCGGATCCACGCTCGCGATCGACCCGTTCCTCCCGCCCTGGACCGGGCCGGCACCGTACGGACCCGCGGACCGTCGGCTGACCGACCGATCGATCGGGCGATCGCTCTCGACGTTCGACGCCGGCCGGGACGGCCCGCTCGCCCCGGCCCCGAGCCTCGGCCGGACGGCGAGCCCGGCGGCGACGCCCGATCCGGCTGCCGAGCCGGTCCCGCCGCCGCCCGGGTCCGGATCCCGAACGCCCGTTCCATCCGTCGACGCCGGCGGCCGGCTGGTCGTGCCCGCCGACGAGGCCGCCCGCGATGCCTCGACGCCATCACCCGGGTCGGCTGACCCCGCGTCAACGGGCCCCGAGCCACCGAGACCGCTCGTCGCCGTCCCGATCGAAGCCGAGGTCGACGGGCTCTTCGAGGCGGTCCTGGCGGCTCGTTCCCGGGCCGCGGTGACGCCGGTCCGCCGCGGACGGCGGGCCGGGGCACGGAGCGGACGGCTCCGGGGACAGGCGGGCCCGGACCGTCCCGCCGGCGCTGCGGTGGCGATCGGCTCCGCCGTCGCTCTCGATCGGGCGATCGAGCCGACATCGGCGTCGGCAGAGACGGGCTCCGGCCGGCCGGGCCCGGCTCGAGGGAAGCCAGGGTCGGCGTCGGGCGGGGTCGAGCCGGCCGACGGGCCGTGTGCCGAGCTGCGGACCATCGCCGACGATCGCTGCGCCGTCGCCGATCGGGCCCGGACCGGCAGCGAGACGGCCCGCGACGCCCTCCGGACGGCCCAACGGACCTATGACGACCACCTGGGCCGAGCGGACGCGGCCGAGGCCGACGCCGATCCCCGTCGCGTCCGGGCGGCGAAGGAGGCCGCCCAGGCGACGTTCCGTCAGGCCCGCGACGCGGCCCGGACGCGAGCCGACCTCGACCAGGCGGCGGCCGCCTGGCTGGCGACGATCAACGACATCAACACCCGGACGCGGGACGCGACCGGTCTCGTCGCCCGCGAGCGCGCCGCCGCGAACGCCCTCGCCGCGAGCCTCGAGCGCCTCGCCGTCGAGGCCGATGCGGCTCGGATCGCCGCCGAGGCCGCCGAGGAGGCCTGCGTCGCGGCCCGCCAGGCGGCCGCCGACTGCCAGGAGGCGGCCGTCGCCGAGGCGACCGCCGCCGCGGCGCCCGTCGCCCGTCCAGCCGGTCCCCGCGTCCCGGTCCCGGCGGACGATGACGCCGGCGAGGCCGAGACCCTCGCCGGAGCGCCGGGTGAGCGAGCGGCCCGGATCGTCCGGATCCTCCGCGGCGACGAGGGCGCGCTGACCCGGACGGCGGCCGAGCTCGGCGCCGGGGACGCGGCCGAGCGGCAGCGCTGGGGATCGACGCTCCGGGCCTTCGCCGCGGCCGTGACCGCCCAGGCGATCGATGCCGGCGCCATCGACCCGCCCGAGGAGCACCCGTTCTGGTCGCTCTTCCAGCGGAGCCAGCGACGCGACGTCGTCTCGGCCCTCGCCTCGCTCGGCTACCGGTTCGACGGGAGCGGCGGATTCGTCGACGGCCGCTCGCCGTCCCAGCGGGACCTCTCGCTCGCGATCGGCTACGGCGGCCTCGACCCGATGCGGATCCGGCACTGGCCGACGGAGCCGGAGCTCCAGCAGCTCCTGGCCGGCGCCCGGGTCGCGTCCGACGAGTATCTCGTCGGGTCGGCAGGCGGCCTGACCCTCGGCGAGCTCATCGCCCTCCTCGGCCGGCGGGCCGACGGCCTGACGGACCTGTGGAACCAGTGGGGCCGGGTCCGGCCGCTCCTCCTCGCGACCGACTGACGGTCGTCGGCCCGGGCGTCAATCGCCGGCCGACCCTTCGGCCGTGGCGGGCTGCTCGTCCTCCTCGATGACGATGACCCGGAACGCCTCGGCCGCGGCGGCCTCGATCGCCTCGCCTTCCTCGGCAGCCCAGCGGTGGATCCGCTCGGCGAGCCGGTCGGGCTCGTGGATCTGGCTCGCATGGGCCCGCAGGGCGGCGACCTTCCGATCGAGCGTCGCGGTCACGTCGACCCAGGCATCCGGCCGCTCGGTCCAGAAGAGGTAGAGCCGGCGGACGACGTGGGCCGCGAGCCCCGACCGGGCGAGCGACGGGAACGCCATCGGGTTCCTGGCGGCCGGATAGACGGCATTCACCGCGGCCATCCCGGCGGCCCGGTGGTCGGTGTGATTCACGCCACCGCCCCGGTAGAAGAGGACCTCGGGATCGACGGCCAGGACGGCGTCGGGGCGGACCGTCCGGATCTCACGGACGAGCTGCTCCCGGAGGGCGAGGTCGTCGACGAGCGCCCCGTCAGGCTGGTGGAGGAACGAGATGCCGGCATACCCGACGACCTCGGCCGCCGACCGCTGCTCGGCCTCCCGGAGCGCGGCCAGGTCGAGCGGGTCGGTCTCGGGGTCCTCCGCGCCCGCGTCGCCGCTCGTGCAGCAGACGAGCCAGCCGGTCGAGCCGGCGTCGATCCAGCGGGCGGCCGTCGCCGCCGGACCGAAATCGGCGTCGTCGGGGTGGGCGACGATGACCATGAAGCGGTCTGGGCGCCAGTCGTGCGCTGCGATCCGAGGGGTCACGATGCCCGAGAGAGCCTGCTAGGATGGCCGCCGCGACTTCGCTCGTCTCCCCCCACGAGCGAAGTCGCCTTCGTGTCCGGCGTCCTCAACCCGCTCCCCGGGCCTCGACGAGCGCGGCGAGCACGGCGGCGGCGTGGCCATCGGCCTTGACCGTCGGCCAGGCCCGGACGATCGTCCCGTCAGGACCGACGAGGAACGAGGACCGGACGATCCCGACGTACCGGCGCCCGTACGACGTCTTCATCCGCCAGGCGCCATAGCGGCGGGCGACGGCATGGTCGGCGTCCGAGAGGAGGATGAACGGGAGGCCGAACTTCGCCCGGAAGCGGCGGTGGCTGTCGGCGTCGTCGGGGCTGATGCCCCAGACCTCGGCGTCCTCACCCGTCGTCGCGGCGTGGAGGTCGCGGAACTGGCAGGCCTCCGTCGTGCAGCCGGGCGTGTCGTCCTCGGGGTAGAAGTAGACGACCGTCCAGTGGCCCCGCCGTTCGGAGAGCCGATGGACGACGCCCGCGTCGTCCGGCAGCTCGAGGTCCGGGGCGACCTCGCCGACGGCGGGGGCGACGACCTCGGCGCCCTCGTCGGCGGCCATCGCGCTCATGGACGCAGCCTCGTCACGACGGCAGCCTAGCAGGCAGCTCGACGACGAGGAGCCGGCCGGCCCGGAGGACGAGCGATGCATCGGCAGCGGCCCGCACGTTCGACAGGCCGCGGGCCGGACCGGACGGGAGGACCTCATCGGCCAGGGCGAACCGGAGCCCGTCGGTCGTGACGCCGGTCGCGTCGCCGCCGGCCGGCAGCAGGGACACGAGAGCCCCCACCGGTCCCGGGAGCCCGAGCCGGACCGGCGATCCGGCCGCATCCGGCGCCGTCACGAGCCGGACCATCGCCCGCGGGTCGAGGAGTCGGGCGTCACGGCCGGCGAGCTCGGGCAGCCCGAGAAGGGCGACGTTCGCGAGCTCGTGATCGAGTCGCGGCCCGCCGAAGGCGCCGAGGATCGTCAGCCGGCTGGCACCGCGAGCGACGGCCGCCCGGACCGCGAGCTCCGTGTCGGTCTCGTCCTTGTCGGTCGGGTGTCGCTCGATCGGGACGCCGCGCCCGACGAGGTCGGCGAGCCCGTCGGGTCCGAGCGAGTCGAAGTCCCCGATCGCGAGATCGATCGGAAGACCGAGGCGGGCGCAGGCGCGCGCACCACCGTCCGCGGCGACGACCAGCTCGACGCCGTCGGCCCAGCCCGGCCAGGCCGCGTCGAGGCCCGAGCGGGTGGGGGGCGGCGTCCCGTCGGCGACGACGACGGCGTGCATCGACCGCGGGTCAGGCGGCGATCGGGCGGCCGAGGAAGGCCGCTGTCCACGAGGCGACCGAATCGTGGACGACCTCGGCCCCGGCCTCGAGGAGCGCCGGACCGTCGCCGAGGAGCGAGCGGATGCCGATCGCGCGGGTCCCGGTCGCCCTCGCCATCCGCATGTCGTCGGGGGCGTCGCCGACGTAGATCGCCTCGCCGGGCCGGTCGGCGACGCCGAGGCGCTCGAGGGCCAGCCGGAGCGGCGCCGGGTCCGGCTTGTAGACCGGCAGGTCGTCGCCGCAGACCCGGACCTCGAGGAGATCGGCCATCCCGAAGCGCTCGATCTGGGAGTCGACGATCCGGTGGCTCGTGGCCGTCACGAGGCCGAGCTCGTGACCCGCCGCGGCGAGCGCCAGCAGGGCCTCGCGGGCGCCGGGCATCGGTCGGGTCGCCGGCCGGAAGGCGGCCGCCCAACGGGCGTTCGTCGACTCGAGGCGGTCTTCGGGGACGCCGAGCCGGCGATAGAAGCGACGCCAGTCCGGGGTGTAGACCCGCCGGTAGCGGTCCCGGTCGAACGGGATCCCGAGCTCTCCGAGGATGACCGCGTTGGCGGCGTAGAAGCTCTCGAGCGAATCGGCCAGCGTGCCATCCCAGTCGAAGAGGATCGGGCCCATCGGCGACGATCGTAGCGCCCCACCCCCGGGCGGTCTCGGGCGGGGCCCGATGCTAGACTCGACGGGTGCCCGAACCCCCGCTCCATCCCTCGATCCAGCGCGTCCTCGATGCCGCCGCGCGCAAGGGCGTCACGCTCGAGGTGACCGTCTTCGACGGGTCGACCCACACCGCCCAGGAGGCCGCCGAACAGGTCGGCGCCGAGCTCGGCCAGATCGTGAAGTCGCTCGTCTTCGTCACCGGCGACGGCCCGGCCGCGGAGCCGATCGTCTGTCTCGTGAGCGGGCCGAACCGGGTCGATCTCGCCCGGCTCGCGGCCGTGACCGGTGTCGCGGACGTCCGTCGGGCGACGGCCCGCGAAGCGGGCGAGCTGACGGGCTTCGTCATCGGCGGGATCCCGCCGTTCGGACACGCCCGGCCGGCCCGCGTCGTCATGGATCCGGATCTGGGACGCTTCCAGGTCGTCTGGGCGGCGGCCGGGACCCCGACGGCCGTCTTCCCGGTGCCGCCCGCGACGCTCCGAGCCCTCGCGAACGCCCACGTCGCCCCGATCGCCGAGGTGCCCGAGCTGCCCGACGCGGGCGCCGTCGCCATCGCCGGACCGGCCGACGCCGCGATCGCTCGACCGGCCGACGCCGCGCCGTCCGAGGACACGGCGCCCGCCGGCACCTGATCCGGCCGAGCGACCGGCCGCCACCGATGGCGTCATCCGGAGCGCCGCTCGATGCGATCGTCCGCTTCCCCGGCGGCATCCGGCTCCGCGTCCGGTGGGCCGGCAGCGGCAAGGCGAGCGAGGTCTTCGCCCTGAGCGAAGCGGGCGGGCCGATCCTCGACCTCGGCTCCGAGGTCTCGGCCGTTCCGGACGAGCTCTGCCGAGCCGAGCTGCGCGCGGAGACCCCGGGTGGCTCCTGGACCGTGCGGCTGGCGAGCACGATCCACGACGAGCCGACCGCCTACCTCTGGGACACCGAGGGCCTCCTCGTCGTCGCCTATGGCTTCCATACCTGGGGCCTGACGGCCCGGACGGGCGAGCGGCGCTGGTCGCACCGGTCCGGGTCGCCGATCGTCGCGCTCCTCGGGTCGCCGCGGCTCGACCACGTCCTCGTCCAGGCGGAGGTCGAGACGTTCGCCATCCGGGCCGACGGTGAGGTG